>Ga0316201_10003062_pt1 | contig 12176 bp, 8 predicted proteins | sample CS6wburrow_MG_FD_204516 | JGI IMG/M metagenome (GOLD analysis project Ga0316201, IMG submission 204516) | Coastal sediment microbial communities from Delaware Bay, Delaware, United States - CS-6 worm burrow | ecosystem: Environmental > Aquatic > Marine > Coastal > Sediment | place: USA: Delaware... | reverse complement strand
CGCATCAGACCCTCGACAGCCTTGGGGCCAAGGCGTTGGCCCGGTTTGGCCGCCGGCGTAAAGAACACCAGCTTGAACTTGTCGCGTCGGCCCTGCTTGCGCAGCCAGGAGTCGATACCGAACAGGAACTCAAACACCGGCCCGCCGCGCATCGCCGACGGCTCTTTCGGGTTGCCCGAAAAGCCGAAGGCCAGCGTGCCGCCGTCCATCTCGGCGAGGCGATCGCGAATCCCGGCCGTGACCTCGACACCCCCGCACGGCAGGTAAGAATGTTCGATACCCGGCAGTTTTTTGATGAAGCGACCGCCGCAGGCGATGATCAGGCCGTCGTTCGGCACCTCGCCCTGGTCGGTGACAACCACCCGGCCACCGTCGCGCAGGCCCTGTGCCGACGCCTGATGATAGGTCACGTTCTGGCGGCGGAAGAAATTCTGCAGCGGAATCACCAGGTCCGACGGCTCCCGCAGGCCGGTTGGTATCCAGATGGTGCCGGGGTAGTAGACGAAGTCGGGACTGGGCGCGATAAGATCGATCCCCAGCGCGGCATCCGCGGCGCGCAGTTTGCGCACGGCGGTCAGGGCCGCAAAACCTGCGCCGATGACGGTAACTCGTGACATTCGCTCTCTCTCCAACCGATTAAGCACTGCATTCTAAAGGCCAGCCTCCGAGATGTCAGATCGTAGCCCGCTGACCGGAACAGGACACCGGGTCGTATAGCCCGGGGAGTCCGCGTCGCACGCGGCGCGGCGATCAACGGCGACGCGTCCGACCTGCCACAATGCCGCCGGCCAGCGGCCAGGCTCGCCGCCACGGCGACGTCGCTTGTCCGGGCCTGTGCCGACCAATACCAATGACCTGCTTGGGGTTTCTTCGCCCAATCGGTATCCTTACAACCTCTGTTGGCGAGTATGGACGCTGAATGAAAAATGCTGATCCCACTCTGTTGGGCACGCTGACGGATGTTTCCGGAGCGCGCTTTATTGCACGTATCGGTGAGGCCGGCGACGATTTTTCGCCGTACCGCCAGGTCGGCGTGGAGCGCATCACGGTTGGCCAGGTTGGCGCCTACGTCATTGCCCGCGGCGCGAGCGAGCAGGTTTTGTGTCAGATCATCCGCGTCTGGGAAGAACCGGTGGCCGGCGAGCTCACACAGCTGATGCGGCTGCTGCCGCTCGGTGAGGTCACCAGCGATGGCCAGTTCTTTCGCGGTGTCGGGCAGTATCCTCCGATGGGAACGCCGGTCTACATGGCCGACAGCGGTCAGCTGGAGGCCATGTTCGACTCGGTGCGGCGCTACGGCCTGCATCTCGGTCGCCTCAGCCAGCGCGGTGAACTGCGCGTATTCGTCGACCCCAACCTGCTGTTCAACCGCCATCTGGCAATCCTGGGCCAATCGGGATCGGGCAAGTCGTGGGCAGTCAGCAGTCTGTTGCAGCGTACCGTCAAATTGATGCCAAAGTCGCATATTGTGCTGCTCGACCTGCACGGCGAATACGGCTGGCGCGACGAGCAAGGCAACTTCCGCAGCGCATTCCCGGTCGATATGGTGCGCCACGTCGACGCACGCAGCCTCGAGATTCCCTACTGGCTACTCACCTATGCCGAGTTGGTCGACCTGCTGATCGACCGTTCGGACCCCAACGCCTCGCTGCAGATCTCGTTCATGCGTGAGGTACTGCACGCGCTGCGCAAAAAGGGCAACCAGGATCTCGGCATTGACCGCCTGTCGGTCGATTCGCCGGTGTACTTTTCGCTCAAGGAACTCTACCTGCATTTCAAGCAGGCCAACGAACAGCAGTTCGACTTCGGCAAGAGCAAAGGACCGCTGTTCGGCGCGTTCGACGAGTTCCTGGTGCGCTTCCAGGCGATGTTCAACGACTCCCGCTACGATTTTCTGTTCCGCCCGAAGAAGCGCGTCAAATCCAGTGACCTGGAAGGCCTGCTGCGCGACTTCATCGGCCTGGGCAATCCGAAGCGCCAGATCACCGTGATCGACCTCAGCCCGGTACCGCACGATGTGCGCCCTACTGTCTCCTCACAGATCGGCCGCCTGGCGTTCGAGTTCAACTACTGGAACCCGAAGCGCCGCGAGTTTCCGATCCTGCTCGTCTGCGAAGAGGCCCACCAGTACATACCACGCGAGGCGGATACACAGCACGAAGGCAGTCGCCGGGCCATGGAGCGCATCGCCAAAGAGGGCCGCAAATACGGCGTCGGTCTTTGCGTGGTCAGCCAACGTCCCACCGAACTGTCGGAGACCGTGCTGTCGCAGTGCAGCAACTTCATCTGCCTGCGCACGACGAACCCGCAGGACCAGGAATACATCCGCAAGCTCATGCCCGAGGGCGAGCAGGATCTGGCCGACGTCCTGACGACGCTGCGCCGCGGCGAGGCACTGGCCGTCGGCGAGGCCATACCGCTGCCCACGCGATTTCGGCTGTATCCCCCCGACCCGGCCCCCGACAGCAGCGACGCGCCGGTCGCCGAGAGCTGGCGCACCGGTCCCGAGGATATGGATGTGGGTGCCATCGTGGACCGCTGGTGGCGCCAGCAGCGTTGAACCCGGCGAGCATCCGGCACGACTGCGTTGCCCAACACCTTCGCTTGCAGCCACCCGCCAGTTCGCCGGCACAGGTGGGTCCTGCAACGACCAGAACCGATCGAGCCGGCGTCAGGGACGAACCAACGAGACGGATTGACCGGCGATGACCGCCGGTCGCGAATATTGACCGGCGCTGCGTTTACTCGCCCGCCCCCCCCGGCAAACCAAGAACCCCCTGACAGTCCGCAGGTTGAGCAACCATGCCGAGTATCAGGGGGTGTGCTCCAGGCGGCCGCAAGGGCCAGTCAACATGACCGGCTGAAAGTGCCGGCCGGGTCAGGATGCGGCAGCGAGTGCCTGATCGATGTCGGCGATGATGTCGTCGATATGCTCGATACCGATCGACAGGCGGACCATGTCTTCCGGCACGCCGGCAGACGCCAGCTCCTTCGGACTCAGCTGACGGTGCGTGGTGGTAGCCGGGTGGCACGCCAGCGACTTGGCGTCACCAATGTTGACCAGACGCAGGATCATCTGCAGTGCATCGATGAACCTGGCACCGGCCTCTTTGCCGCCCTTGATGCCAAAGCTCAGGATGCCGGAGGCCTTGCCGCCCGTGGTCTTCTGGCAGACCACGTGATACGGGCTGTCGGGCAGACCCGCGTAGGAAACCCACTCCACGCTCGGATGCTGCTGCAGATGCTCGGCCACGCGCTGCGCGTTCTCGCAATGTCGTTCCATGCGCAATCCCAGCGTTTCGAGACCCTGCATGATCAGGAAGGCATTCATCGGCGAGATGGCGGCACCCATGTTGCGCAACGGCACGACGCGGCAGCGCCCGATGTAGGCCGCCGGTCCGAGTGCCTCCGTGTAGACGACCCCGTGATAAGACGGATCCGGCTCGTTGAGCATCGGGAAGCGCTTGGCGTTGCCCGCCCAGTCGAATTTGCCGGAATCGACAATGGCGCCGCCGATGCTGGTGCCGTGGCCGCCGATATACTTGGTCAGTGCATGAATCACGATATGCGCGCCGAGCTCGAACGGCTTGCACAGGAACGGCGTCGGCACCGTATTGTCGACGATCAGCGGCACACCGTGACGCGCGGCAATCTCGCCCCACTTGGCGATGTCGACCACGTTGCCGGCCGGATTGCCGATCGATTCGCAGAACAGCGCGCGCGTGTTGTCGTCGATCATCGACTCGATCGCGGCAAAGTCGTCATGCGAGGCAAAACGCACCTCGATACCCTGGCGCGGGAAGGTATGCGCGAACAGGTTATACGTACCACCGTAAAGCTGGCTGGTGGCGATGATGTTGCAGCCTACATCGGCAATACACTGGATCGAGGCCGTGATCGCCGCCATGCCCGAGGCCATGCACAGCGATGCGACGCCCCCTTCCATCTCGGCCAGGCGCTGTTCGAGCACCGCCTGGGTCGGGTTCATGATGCGCGTATAGATGTTGCCTGCGACCTTCAGGTCGAACAGGTCGGCACCGTGCTGGGTATCGTTGAAGGTGTACGACGTGGTTTGGTAGATCGGCGTCGTCGCGGCGTTGGTCGCCGGGTCACCGTCATAACCTGCATGCAGTGCCAGTGTTTCGAGTTTCATCGGGCTCCTCCGGGGGTATGCTTTTATTCTGGAGATCGCCAGGCGCGCTGCACGACGTGCGACGACCGAACCGATTCACCTGTCCGGACGGGGTGCCACGCAACAGCCGGACTGTCACGCGGATCAGCATCGTCGGGAAGCACAATCGAGGTCGCGCGACGGGCGCGCAGCGTCGCTTGGACCGCTCCTTATGGTCGGCTCCAGGTTGGAGCCTGCACGGATTCTAGCGCCCAGCGCGCGGACTGGACAGGCCCATGACTGCCCCATGCCTGCCTCACACCTGACAGGACCGGAGATTGGGCCCGCTCAAGCCACGACAATTCGCTTGCCGGGCTGAACCACTCAGCGACCGAGCATGCGCGCGTAGGCGTCCTTGTAGTTGGCGATCGACGCCGTCCAGTTGCGCTCGCTCTCGACAAACTGGCGACCGGCCTGTTTGAAGCGCTGGCCCATTTCCTCGTCGCTCAACAGCTGCTCGAGCCTGTCGGCCAGGCTGGCAGCGTTCCCCGCCACGTGCAGCAAACCCGTCTCGCCATCGACCACCAGCTCGCGATGACCACCGACGTCGGACGCCACGAACAGGCGTTTCTGCGCCATCGCCTCGAGTGGCTTGAGCGGGGTCACCAGCTCGGTGATACGCATTGACTGGCGCGGGTAGGCCAACGCGTCGATCAGGCTGTAATAGCTGCTCACCTCGCTCTGCGGCACGCGACCGGTGAAGGTCGTGATATCGGCAATCCCGTCGGCTTTGGCCTTGTCCTTGAGCTGTTGCTCCGCCGGACCACCGCCAACCAACAGCAAATGCAGATTCGGAATCTTTTCGCGCAGCAGTCGCGCGGCGTCGAGCAGCAGCTCGAGCCCCTCGTAGTAGTAGAAAGAACCGATGAAGCCGATCACCTGCTTGTCTTGCAGCGACAGGCGCTTCTGCAACGCGGCATCGACCGCTTCGACCGGCTGAAAGGCCTCGATATCGACGGCATTCGGGATCACCGTGATCTTGTCGGCCGGGATACCGCGCGCGGCAATATCCTGGCGCAGACCTTCGCAGATACAGAAGCAATGATCGGCATGTTTGAGCGCCCAGGTCTCCAGGCCACGGGTGATCCGGTAGCGCAGATCGCCTTCCTTGGCCGTGCCATGGCTGACCGCGGCATCTTCCCAAAAACCACGCACTTCGTAGCCGACCGGGATTCTTAGTTTGCGACCGACCCGCACGGCTGCCACCCCGTTCAACGCCGGCGAGTGCGCGTGCAGGATATCCGGCCTGATTCGTCGGGCCGCCTCGGTCAGGCGCCGCTCGAGATCGCGGATCACGGCGTACTGGTTGACGATCGGCAGCGCGCGCAGCCCGGTGCTGCGTGGCTGCGTGCGGAAGAAATGCAGTCCCTCGACCTCTTCCTCGTCCGGCTGCACGTCGACCGCGTCGGCATGCTTGGTGCTGGTAATGTGATCGGTCTGCCAGCCGAGCTGACGCTGATGTTCGAAGATCGACCGTGAGCGGAACGTATAGCCGCTGTGCAGCGGGATCGAGTGGTCGAGCACGTGGAGTATCAACATGGGCTGTCGGACCGTTCATCGTGAAAGCGGGAATGCCAGTCTAGCGGCACCCCGCGGCGAGGTTTGATTGGATTGCGCCGATTCATCGGGCCGCGGCAATAGCGCGTTCGAAGATTTCCACCTGGCCGCGCGAGGTGTCGTCCCAGCTGAAACCCTCGGCATAGCGACGCGTCGCCGTCCGCTCTGGCAGTGCTGAAAACAGCGTGCGCACCGCCGCAACGATACCGGACGCGGTGCGGTCACGCGTCAGCTGGCCGGCATCATCGGATGCAACCACTTCGGGCGTACCGTCCACCGGTGTTGCGACCACCGGGGTGCCGCAGGCCATCGACTCGAGCAGCACGTTTGCCCAGCCCTCGCGGCTCGACGCCAGCACCAGCGCATCGGCGGCCTGGTAGTGCTCACGCAGCTGCTCCTGGCCGAGTCGCCCGGCGAAGTGCACGCGCTGTTCGAGGCCCCATTGGGCGACCAGCTGGCGCAGCGCGGTGTCTTCTTCGCCGTCGCCGGCGATCACCAGATCCATGTCGCCGAGTTCGCGCATCGCCTCGATGACCAGATGGTGTCCCTTGCGTTCGATCAGGTGACCGACCGACAGCAGCGTCGGGCGTTCACCAAAGCCGAGCTTCTCGCGCAGCAAACTGCGCTGATCCGGCGGGTGAAAGAAATCCAGGTCGACGCCGTTGCGCAACACGGTCACACGTTCGTCGGCGACGCCGAGATCGCGCAGGTAGTCCTTCAACGCGCCGGCCACCGTCATCATGTGCACGGCCTTCGCGCCGACCTGCCGGATCCTGCGTCGCGGGCCGTCGTATTGCGGTATCAGGTTCAGGTCGGTACCCCGGCCGGTCACGGTGAACGGCCTGCCGAATTCTTCGGCCAGCCACATTGCGGCGACGCCGTCGGGGTAAAAATAGTGGGCATCGATGAGGTCGAAATCGAAACCGTGCTGCTGCAGGCCGCGCACCGTCTTCCTGACCGCCCGATACATCAGCCAGGGCGTGACCTGCATGCCGATCTTCGGAATCACCGGATAGCGTGGGTGCCAGATCTGGATGCCGTGCCGCTCGTCACGACGCTCGACAGCCGCGTACTTGGCATAGTCGCCAAAGCGTGGATGCGTGGACGGAAACCACGGCACCGGTGCGACGACACGGGCTTCGATACCCGGCGCAAAACCGAGCAACTGGCGCAGACGGTTCTCGACGAATATCCCGTGCGAGGCCTGCTGCGAATTCGGATACAGCGAACTAAAGACGAGAATCTTCACGGCTGCGGCTTACGTTTCACCTGGTCGGGCGCCTGCTTGGGCGGCAACCCGGCTGTATCGGCACCATGCCGACACGGCTCGACTGACCGCAGTTATACGACTTCGCGTTGTATGCCACCGGCGCTCAGGCGCCATCCCCCGATTCGAATACGGCTCCGACTTCCGCTCAGAACAGTCGGTGACTCAAGGTCTATCGTCCACCACGCCCTCTTTCTTGACCGGCATCAGGTCGGCCTTGCTGACGCCGAGCATCAGGATCGCGGTACTGGCTACATAGATAGACGAGTAGGTACCGATCAGAACGCCGACCAGCAATGCGAATGCGAAACCGTGAATGATCTCGCCGCCGAGGAAGAACAACGCCATCAGCACCAGCATGGTCGTCAACGACGTCACCAGGGTACGTGACAGGGTCTCGGTCAATGACTGATTGATGATCTGCATTGGCGAGCCCTTGCGCATCTTGCGGAAATTCTCGCGGATACGGTCGAACACGACGATCGTGTCGTTCAGCGAGTAGCCGATTACCGCCAGTACCGCAGCCAGTACCGGCAGATCGAACTCGATCTGCAACAGCCCAAACAGTCCCACCGTGATCAGCACGTCGTGTACCAACGCAATGACCGAGCCGACGGCGAAGCGCCATTCGAAACGCATCGCGACGTACATCAGAATCGCGATCAGCGCGACCAGTACCGCCAGCGCACCGTCTTCGGTCAGTTCGTCACCGACCTGCGGGCCGACAAACTCGACGCGTCGCAGTTCAACCTCGCTGCTGGCCGCCTTTGACAACGCGGCGAACACCTCGTTGCTCAGGCGCGCACCCTCGCCCGCTTCACCACCGCCGGCCATGCGGATCAGTATGTCCTTTGGCGTACCGAACTGCTGCACCGAGCTGTCGCCGTAGCCCGCGCCTTCGAGGGCGGCGCGCACCGAATCCAGGTCTGCCGGCTCGCTGTAGCCGACCTCGATCAGCGTTCCGCCGGTGAAATCGATACCCAAATCCAGGCCGCGCGCCACCAGGGAGCCGATCGCGATCAGGATCAAAACCGCAGAGAAGGTCATCGCCAGCTTACGCCTGCCGAGGAAATCGATGGTTTTGCCCGTGTTGATAATTCGCATAGCTGCTTCCGCCGGATCAGATAGAGAGTTTTGCGACGCGCCTGCCGCCGTGGACCGAGTTGACCACGGCGCGCGTGCCTACAATGGCCGTGAACATCGAGGTCAGGATCCCGATTGCCAGGGTTACCGCGAATCCACGCACCGGGCCGCTGCCGATCGAGAACAGCACGACCGCGGCGATGAACGTGGTGATGTTGGCGTCGAGGATGGTGCTGAATGCCTTGGCATAGCCCGCGTGGATACTCGCCTGCGGCGTACTGCCGACACGCAATTCCTCACGGATACGCTCGAAGATCAGCACGTTGGCGTCGACCGCCATGCCGACCGTGAGCACGATACCGGCGATACCCGGCAGCGTGAGCGTGGCCTGCAACATCGACAGCACGGCAACGATCAACACCAGGTTGGTGACGAGCGCCAGGTTGGCGACCAGGCCGAACGCCTTGTAGTAGATCGCCATGAACACCAGCACCAGCCCCATACCGGCCATGACCGACAGGAAGCCCTGGTCGATGTTGTCCTGACCGAGGCTCGGGCCGATGGTGCGTTCCTCGACGATGTCGATCGGCGCCGCCAGTGCACCGGCGCGCAGCAGCAGGGCAAGCTGGTGGGCTTCCTGCGCACTGTCCAGGCCGGTGGTCTGGAAACGGCTGCCGAACGGCTCGCGGATACTGGCGACGTTAATGACCTCTTCGATCCACTGCTTGATCGGCTTGCCCTCGGCGTCGCGGCCGACGGTGCGTTTTTCCTTGAACACGACCGCCATCGGCTTGCCGACGTTGTCGGTGGTCACGTTGCGCATGCGCCGCGCACCCTTGCTGTCGAGGTTGACATACACAGCCGGTTGACCGGACTGCTGGTCGAAGCCGGACGACGCGCTGGTCATCTCGTCGCCGGTCACAATGATCTGGCGCTTGAGCAGGATCGGCTGACCGTTGCGTTCGCGATATAGGGCCGTGCCGGGCGGTACGCGACCGCTGCGCTCGGCCTCGATCGCGTCCGAGATGTCACCGTGCGCGAGCCGGTACTCGAGCGTTGCCGTGGCGCCCAGCAGGTCCTTGACCTTGCCCGGATCCTGCACACCCGGCAGTTCGACCACGATGCGTCGGTCGCCCTGCTGCTGAATCAGTGGCTCGGCCACACCGAGCGCGTTGACACGATTGCGCAGGGTCGTGATGTTCTGTTGCAGGGCCAGGCGCTTGACCGTGCGCTCTTCGTCGGGCGACATGAAGGCACGCACGAAGAAATCGCCGCCTTCGTCACGCGTCGCGAAGTTCAGATCGCGGAATTCGCCTCCCAATACCTCTTCGGCACGGTCCCGGGTCTCCGCATCCTTGAAACGCACCTCGACACCGCTGCCCGAATCCTTGACCGTCACGTATCGAAGCTTCTCGCGGCGCAGTTCGGTACGGATGTTGCCGGCATACCGCTCGACCGCCTTGGTAATGGCCGCCTCCATGTCGACATCGATCAGCACATGAATACCACCGCGCAGATCCAGGCCAAGATTCATCGGGCGTCCGCCGATCGCCGCCAGCCAGGCGGGCACGTCGGGCGACAGCGTCATCGCGTGAGTGAATTCCGGCGGCAGCGCCTTGGCCACCACGTCCTGTCCCGCCAGCTGATCCTCGGCCGCGTTGAAACGGATCTGCAGGCGATCGACCTTGAGCTCGGAGGACTTGATCTCGATCTGCGCACGTTCGAGTGCGGCCAGCAGATTCTGTTGCAGGGTCTCACCTACCTGTTCGCCGCGTGCACCTGTCACCTCGATGACAGGATCTTGCGAGTAGATGTTCGGCAGCGCGTACAACAAACCAACCAACAGCACGAGCGCCACAAGCAGGTTTTTCCACAGCGGATATTGGTTAAGCATGGTCAGACCGGAATAAGTTGGCAGCGGCTGCACGAATGCAGCCGCCCAGGGCAATCACGGAAATGATCGCGGGTACCGCAATCACACAACAATCGGGTGAATACGACGGTGTCGCTTGCTACATCTCTTTGAGGCTGCCTTTCGGCATTACGGCCTCGACTGCAGTCTTGCGTACGGTGACGATGACCCCGTCAGCCACTTCGACTTTCATGAAGTTGTCGCCGAGATCGACGAGCTTGCCCATCAGGCCGCCCATGGTCTGTATCTCGTCACCCTTCTTGAGCGCCCCGACCATGGCCTTGTGCTCTTTCTGGCGCTTCACCTGCGGGCGAATCAGGAAGAAATACATGATGACGAACATACCGATCAGGAAGATGATCGACATGCCCCCGTCACCCCCAGGTCCGGCCCCCTGGGCCATCGCATCACTTACAAAGAAACTCATCGTGCGCTCCAGTCTGTGCAATCGGCGAACTCGCCGGGCAGTTTTAAAGGTGCGAGATTATGCCATAGCTCAGACCGGCACGGGCAATTCGCGCCGGGCATAGAAGTCGTCGCGGAAACTTGCGAAGCCGCCGTTTTCGATCGCAGTCCGTATATCGCGCATCAGGGTCTGGTAGTAATAAAGGTTGTGGATGGTGTTCAGGCGGGCCCCGAGGATCTCGTTGCAGCGGTGCAGGTGGCGCAGGTAGGCGCGGCTGTAGTTGCGGCAGGTATAGCAATCACAGTCCTGGTCCAGCGGGCGCGTGTCGCTCTGATGCACCGCATTGCGGATACGCACGACACCCTGATGCGTGAACATGTGGCCGTTTCTGGCATTGCGGGTCGGCATCACGCAGTCGAACATGTCGATACCACGGCGCACCGCCTCGACGATATCCTCGGGCGTGCCGACCCCCATCAGGTAGTGCGGCTTGTCGGCCGGCAGACGCTCGGCCATGAAATCGAGTACCCGCCAGCGGTCCGCGGGCGGCTCACCGACCGACAGCCCGCCGACCGCGTAGCCGTCGAAGCCGATTTCCAGCAGCCCGTCCAGCGAGCGGCCGCGCAGTGCCTCGAACACCCCACCCTGGACGATGCCGAACAGTGCATTCGGGTTGCCTGCATGGGCTGCCTGACTGCGCCGGGCCCAGCGCAGTGACAGCTCCATCGAGTCGGCTGTCTCGCGCTCGGTGGCGGGATACGGCGTGCACTCATCGAAGATCATGACGATATCCGAGCCCAGTTCGCGCTGGATCTGCATCGATTCCTCGGGCCCCATGAACACCTTGCAGCCATCGACCGGCGAGCGGAAATGCACACCCTGCTCGGTGATCTTGCGCATTTTGCCGAGCGAAAAAACCTGAAAACCACCCGAATCTGTCAGGATCGGTCGCGACCAGTGGCTAAAATCGTGTAAATCACCATGCGCGCGAATCACCTCGGTGCCCGGGCGCAGCCACAGGTGGAAAGTGTTGCCGAGGATAATTTCGGCACCCATACCTTCGAGTTCCTCCGGCGTCATCGCCTTGACCGTGCCGTAGGTACCGACCGGCATGAACGCCGGGGTCTCGACTGTCCCGCGCGCAAAGCTCAGCCGCCCGCGCCTGGACGCGCCGTCAGTTGCAAGTAGGTCAAATTCCAACAGATATCTCGATAAATTGAATTTATGGTTGACTAATGGGTCAAATATATTAGAAAATGCGTATGTACTGAATCTTCAGTACACTCCTCCATCCTCCTTTGGTGGAACTTAGGCGCGGCACCCCCTGCCGCGCCTTTTTTTATGCCTTTCGTTCGGCAAAATGCCTGTGCGCTCGTCTCGCGCCACTACCCCGGCTGACGCGAGGCCCGCTCGAGCAACATCGCGTCACCGTAGCTGAAGAAGCGATACCGCTGTTCGACCGCGTGACGGTAGGCGCCCATGGTGCGCTCGTAGCCGGAGAAGGCGCAGACCAGCATCAACAGCGTCGATTCGGGCAGATGAAAGTTGGTCAACATCGCGTCAACGACGCGAAATTCGTACCCCGGCCGGATGAAAAGACGCGTATCCCCACGGTACGGCTCCAATGCACCGGCCGCCGCCGCGGTCTCCAGGCTGCGCACGCTGGTCGTCCCAACCGCGACCACGCGACCGCCGCGCTCGCGGGTCGCGGCAACGGCTTCGACCACCGTATCGCTGACCTCCAGCCATTCGCTGTGCATCTTGTGCTCGTCGAGATCCT
>Ga0316201_10003061_pt1 | contig 12178 bp, 11 predicted proteins | sample CS6wburrow_MG_FD_204516 | JGI IMG/M metagenome (GOLD analysis project Ga0316201, IMG submission 204516) | Coastal sediment microbial communities from Delaware Bay, Delaware, United States - CS-6 worm burrow | ecosystem: Environmental > Aquatic > Marine > Coastal > Sediment | place: USA... | reverse complement strand
TGGTCATGTTCGGTTCTCCTTCGGTTATCTGGGAACCACCATGAACCACCTCTCCTGACAGCATATTGTCAGCATGTGGCAGGCACTCCTGACAGCATGATGTCAGTAGGCTTATGCTAGCTGTCAATTATCGACAACAAGGAGACGCCAGGTTCCATGCGCCGTGCCGACAGACTGTTCGAGATCATCCAGTTCATGCGCCGTCAGCCGCTGACGCGCGCGCGCGATCTGGCGGAAAATTTCGAGGTTTCAGAACGCACCATCTATCGTGACATTCAGGATCTGATGACATCGGGAGTGCCGATCGAGGGTGAAGCCGGGATCGGCTATGTATTGCGCGCCGGGTATGACCTGCCACCACTTATGTTCAAGGAAACAGAAATTGAAGCGCTGGTGCTGGGTGCGCGTATTGTGCAGTCCTGGGCCGACAAGGAACTGGCGGACGCTGCCACGGACGTCATTGCCAAGGTCGAGGCGGTCCTGCCCGAAGCGCTGCGAACCTATATGACCAACACGGCCCTGCTGGCGCCATCCGAACACTATATGGCCCCGCTCAAGTTTGAACTGGGAGAGTTGCGCAACGCCCTGCGAGAGAACCGCAAAGTGACCATCGGCTATGAAGATGCACGCGGTGATCCGACCAACAGGCAGGTGCGCCCCCTGTCGCTGGCCTATTTCGGCCCGGTCTGGCTGATGGCGGGATGGTGCGAGCTTCGCGACGACTTCCGGACGTTCCGGCTGGACCGGATTGGGCGGTTTGAAGTGGCCGAAGACCGGTTCAAACCAGAGGCCGGCAAGATGCTGAGAGACTTCCTCGCCCGTGATGACACATGGATTCGCGGCAGCGAAAAGCTCAAAGACGTTCTGGATAGTGAAATAGGTTAATTATTGAGACTGAATTTCTCAAAAAATGTCGTCTGTCCATTACCTTTGGTGAAACTGGCACTGGCTGGCACCACAAAGCCACATTAGAACACCCTCCACGGGTTGATTGATTGCCCGTGATGGCGCGCGCGTTATCCCGGCAGCACAGGAGAGGTAGTTTCCAATGAAAATGACAACAGAAGAAGCATTTGTAAAAGTCCTGCAGATGCACGGCATCGAGCATGCGTTCGGCATTATCGGTTCGGCCATGATGGCCATTTCGGACTTGTTTCCCAAAGCAGGCATCAAATTCTGGGATTGCGCCCATGAGTGTAATGCCGGCATGAGCGCGGACGGTTACACGCGCGCCACTGGCAAGATGTCAATGATGATTGCCCAGAACGGCCCTGGCATAACCAACTTCGTCACTCCTGTTAAAACCGCTTACTGGAACCACACGCCACTGCTGCTGGTGACCCCGCAGGCTGCCAACAAGACCATCGGCCAGGGCGGCTTCCAGGAAATCGAACAGATGAAACTGTTTGAAGACATGGTCTGCTACCAGGAAGAAGTCCGTGACCCGTCACGCATGGTGGAAGTGTTGAACCGGGTTATTGAACAGGCGTTCCGCCAGTGTGGCCCTGCTCAGATCAATATCCCGCGCGATTACTGGACGCAGGTAATCGACATCGAGCTGCCACAGATTGTCCGGCTTGAACTGCCAAGCGGCGGCACGCAGGCAATCGATGATGCGGCCAAGCTCCTGTCTGACGCGAAATTCCCGGTCATCCTGAACGGTGCCGGCGTTGTCATCGGTGGCGCAATTCCGGCCTCAGCAGCGCTGGCCGAAAAATTGTCCGCGCCGGTTTGCTGTGGTTACCAGCACAACGACGCTTTTCCCGGCTCGCACAAACTGCATGTCGGACCGCTCGGCTATAATGGCTCCAAGGCCGCCATGGAACTGATCGCCAAGGCAGACGTGGTGCTTGCACTGGGTACCCGTCTCAATCCGTTCTCGACCCTGCCGGGCTACGGCATCGACTACTGGCCGAAGGATGCCAAGATCATTCAGGTTGATATCAACTCGGACCGTATCGGCCTGACCAAGAAAATCACAGTTGCAATCCAGGGCGATGCCAAGGCCGTTGCCGAGCAGCTGCTGGATCGCCTGGAGCCGACAGCCGGCAATGCCGGACGTGAAGACCGCGAAGCCCTGATCCATCAGAGCAAGTCAGCCTGGTTGCAGCAATTGTCTTCCATGGACCATGAAGATGATGATCCCGGCACCAACTGGAACGAGCGTGCCCGCGACCGTGAACCTGAGCGGATGAGCCCGCGCATGGCATGGCGTGCCATTCAGAAGGTGCTGCCGAAGGAAGCCATCATTTCTTCCGATATCGGCAACAATTGCGCCATCGGCAATGCCTATCCGACCTTTGAGAAAGGCCGCAAGTACCTGGCCCCTGGCCTGTTTGGTCCTTGTGGCTACGGTTTCCCGTCAATACTGGGCGCTAAGATCGGTTGCCCGGACACCCCGGTCGTCGGCTTCGCCGGTGACGGTGCATTCGGCATCTCCATGAACGAGATGACAGCATGTGGCCGCAATGACTGGCCGCCAATCACCATGGTGATCTTCCGCAACTACCAGTGGGGTGCCGAAAAACGCAACACCACCCTGTGGTTCGATGACAACTTTGTCGGCACCGAACTGAACCTGGGTGTGGAATATGCCAAGATTGCTGAAGGCTGCGGTCTCAAGGGTGTTCAGGTTACAACCATGGACGAATTGTCCGCGGCACTGGAAACCGCCATTGAAGGCCAGATGAAGCGCGGAGAGACAACATTCATCGAATGTGTCCTGAACCAGGAACTCGGCGAACCGTTCCGCCGCGACGCCATGAAGAAACCCGTTTCTGTTGCAGGTATTGATCCCAAGGACATGCGTCCGCAGCAGTCAAGTGTGTGACCCCACTATACTGTGACGGCATCTAAACCTGTTATCGGCAGCCCGCGTTTCTAATTGAACGCGGGCTGTTTTCGTTCAGCAGCAGGCTCCATATCCACAAAGGCGCACTTTGAGTCCACCGGGTGCAAATAACAAAAAAGCGTTTTGGGCTGGTCAAAACAGCTACGGTGAATTATCGGTCCTGTAGAAAATGCACCAAGGACTCAAAGCAGGTACCTTAAGAAGTGATAGACATCGATGAACATGATGCCGTCAGCGTCGGTTCCGAGCGCAGTTTCGGCATCGTATTTTCTGTCGTGTTTGCCCTGATCGGCCTGTGGCCACTTATACACGGCGCTCAACCGCGCTGGTGGGCGATTGCCGTAGCAGCGGTATTTTTGGCAGCAGGCCTGTTGTTTCCGCTCGTTTTGAAACCACTCAACATAATATGGTTCAAGTTTGGCATGTTGCTGGGCCGGATTGTCGGACCCATCGTCATGGGTTTGATTTTCTTTATTGCAGTGACACCAACTGCCTTGATCTTCAAACTGCGCAGGAAGGACCTGTTGAAACTGGCCCAAGACCCTGACGCCAGGACCTACTGGATTGCCCGGGACGAAACCATGTCCGGCTCAATGCGTGACCAGTTCTAGAAAGGCCTTCATCAAATGTCATTTATCGCTGAACTATGGAAGTTTCTGCGTGTACGCAAAAAATTCTGGTTGCTGCCCATCCTGACAATGATGGTGCTGCTTGGCGGCTTACTGGTGCTCACCCAGGGCTCTGCCGTGGCGCCGTTTATCTATACCATCTTCTGATGACGGCAATTCTGGGAATTTCCGCCTTTTATCATGACAGCGCCGCAGCGCTAGTGCGTGATGGAGAGATTGTGGCCGCCGCGCAAGAGGAACGCTTCACCCGAAAGAAACATGATGCGGGCTATCCTCGAAACGCCATTGACTATGTACTTTGCGAAGCCGATCTCAAGCTAGCCGACGTCGATCATGTGGTTTTTTACGACAAACCGTTCCTGAAATTTGAACGACTGCTGGAAACCTATGTCGCCTTCGCTCCACGCGGCTTTGCATCTTTTCGCCTGGCAATGCCGGTATGGCTGAAAGAGAAGCTGTTCCAGAAGACAATGCTTTTGAAGAACCTGAAAAACCATGATGGCGGTTTTACCGGTGCGGAAAAACTGCTGTTTTCCGAACATCACTTCAGCCATGCCGCCAGTGCCTTCTACCCTTCGCCGTTTGAAGAGGCGGTGGTGCTGACACTTGATGGCGTTGGAGAATGGGCAACCGGATCAGTAGCCATTGGCCGCGGACGAGACCTGCGAATGGTCAAGGAGATGCGTTTTCCCCATTCGCTTGGGTTGCTGTATTCGGCTTTCACCTATTATACCGGCTTCAAGGTCAACAGCGGAGAATACAAGGTCATGGGGCTTGCTCCTTATGGAGTCCCCCGTTTCAAAGACCTGATATTGGAGCACATTGTCGATCTCAAGGAAGACGGCTCGTTCCAGCTTGATCAGAGTTACTTCAACTATTGTACCGGCCTGACCATGACCAACGATCGGTTTGCCAACTTGTTTGGCGAGCCGGTTCGCAACGCCGAAACCGAACGCCTGACCCAGTTTCATATGGATGTTGCTGCCTCGGTGCAGGCTGTCACGGAAGAAATCGTGCTTCGGATGGTGCGTGCACTGGCGAACGAATACGACATCCCCAACCTGTGCCTGGCAGGTGGAGTGGCGCTTAACTGCGTATCCAATGGCAAGTTGAAGCGCGACGGGGCGTTTCAGAATATCTGGGTGCAGCCTGCCGCCGGTGATGCCGGGGGCGCAGTTGGGGCGGCGTTGGCCGCCTGGCACGGCGAACTGCAGCATGACAGAACACACTACACCGCGACCGACAGGATGCAGGGCTCTTATCTTGGCCCAGCTTATTCCGTGAGCGAAACGGAAACGGCGCTTAAGGCTGCCGGTGCCAGATTTGAAGTATTGTCGGACGACGAAATTATCTCGCAGACCGCTCAGGCCCTGGCGGACGGCAAAGCCGCCGGCTGGTTTCAGGGCCGGATGGAATTCGGCCCACGGGCTTTGGGGGGCCGGTCCATTCTTGGAGACCCCCGATCAGAAACCATGCAGAAGACCCTTAATCTCAAGGTAAAATACCGCGAGAGTTTTCGGCCATTTGCTCCGTCAGTCCTTGCAGAAGATGTCTCGCAGTGGTTCGATTTCGAGGGTGCCAGCCCCTATATGCTGATGGTTGCAGACGTCCTTGATGTGCACCGCAAGCAGATGACGAAACAACAAGATGAGCTGTTTGGCATCGACAAGCTCAATGTACCTCGGTCGGTAGTTCCAGCCGTAACGCATGTGGATTATTCCGCCAGGCTGCAGACCGTGCATGCAGAAACCAATCCACGATATCACGCACTGATCAGTGCATTCCGGGACCTGACCGGTTGCCCGATGCTGGTAAATACCTCTTTTAACGTGCGCGGCGAACCGATCGTTTGCACACCCGAAGATGCTTTCCGCTGCTTCATGGGTACAGAAATTGAATGGCTGGTTATCGGCAACGTGCTGCTGCGCAAGGAAGATCAGGACCCTGCCCTGTCGGAAGACTATAAATCCAAATACGAACTGGATTGAACAGGGTCGCCCATTTGTCTGCCGTCAGCCTGTAAAAGCCAGTCTGCCGGGCGTCTTGTCCGTCAAGTGCGACAGCTGGCACCTGATCACCATTCGACTTCAGTTCGAAGATACTCTGCAGCTGCGCGATTGGCGGCCGCGTTCCAATGGCTGTTGCAGCCAAGTGTAGTATCCGGCATCGCCTGCAACGCAGGCACCTGGCTGAGATCAATGACTTTCCAGCCGATTGATGCAATATTTGTCAGGAACGCAACGAACTCCTCACTACCCTGTTTTCCCAGTGTTTTCTGTTGCGAAAAATCTGAATCGCGCGGAAACACCAGTATGATCCTGGATTTGTCGGCCGCACCCTGTGCCATTTCATCGAGAATGAGCTCTGTCGCACGCAATGCGCTCACATTGGTGGTAAAATAACCAGTTCCGGTCTCGGGGGCCGACAACTCTCTCTTTTTTGCACCAATTCTCGCGCTCACCATCTGGATCAGCGCAAAGAAACTGGAATGCTGGGCCAGTCTTTTCACAGTTGATCGCATATTCCCTTCTGACAACTGCATGACCCTGCCCAATGCATCTTTGGCTGGAAGTGCAGGTGCCACATCAAAGTCGTCCCTCGGTACAGATTTGCCGTGAACACCGTAGCGCACACCAAAACTACCGGCGTCAGATGCCAGTTCATAGTAAGGGCGGTGACGCAGCCAATGCTTCTTTGACTTGTTTTCGTTCCACCAACCAGGGTCGTTATCGACAAAGTCATTGTCCGGAAGCAATCCGACCACAATGCCCTTGTGTTCATGCTTGGCGGCCAGTTGCTCATACAATATTTTGTATTGCAGAGGTCCGAAATTGCCCGACGAGCTAAAGTTCAGCATCTCGCGGTCTGTGAAGACTTCCAGCAAGTCGGATACGCGTTCTTCTTCGGCAATTCCGAAACCTTCTACAAACGAATCGCCCACAAATATCCAGCGATCAGTACCCTGCAATGACCGTTCCTTGTCCCGCGCTCCGACACTGTTGTAATGATAGGCTACATCGAAGCAACCAGCAGTTTTACGCGAAACTGTATTTGGTACTCCCCAGGCTCCCCAGGGAAGTTTTTCACTCTTCGGCGGGTTCACGATTGCAGTTGGCAGATCAAGCAGACGAAGCCCCAGGAAGGAAGTCGTCTCTGCCGTGACTGCGGTAATCGCCAATGCCAGTGCCCAAGTACCACACTTTTTGGCCATGTGTGCGTTCATACGCAGGCTTTCCATGATTGCTGAGGTTGCTCAAACAACCTCTTGCTGCACCCTGGAGGGTTGTCCCACAGCGGATGTCCTTAGACAAGCATTGACAATTATAACCAACACGTTTCGACGGTAACCATTCGGGCATGTGTCCACACCCTCGCGATTGCAACCTGTTACAGACTGGCACCCCTTATGAACATGGTGTAGAGCTTGCGCGATCTCACCTTCCAGTGGGAAGGACAGCACTGACCCGGCGCAGATGAGCGGACATGACATGCAGCAAATGCGCTGGGCGATTACCGAGCATCTCGGAATTGAACTTACAAGCACCTTCAAGGCCAGGGTATCTGGCGAAAATGGCAAACTGGTTGCGCTTGTTACGCAATCGCAGCTTGCAATTGATAAACAGGTCATACATTGCAAGCTCTTCAAAGAGATTAGGGGCCGCGATTCATGGGCGGTTGCTGATAGCGAAACATGAAAAACTTTCTGGTGCTCAATGCCGGGTCCTCATCGCTCAAGTTCGCGGTGTTTTCCGGCCGCGAACTTGAAGAAGTGCTGCACGGGCAAGTGGAAGGCCTTGGCAGCACACCGACATTCACTGCCAGATGGCCAGATGGCACAGCTCATCCAGGAGCGGCCCCTGCCCTGCAACAACATGCCGGTCACGCCAAGGCGCTGGACGCTGTCCTGGGCTGGCTCGGTGACAATGGCAACGGCCCGCGGACGCTGGCCGGCAGCGGCCATCGCATCGTGCATGGCGGTGACATTTACACCGACCCGGTGATTGTCGACGACAGTGTTCTGGCCAACCTGGACGACCTGCGGTCCAAGGCTCCTTTGCATCTGCCATTTGGCATTTCAGCGCTCCGCCGGATGCGGGAACTGGCACCGGACCTGCCACAGGTTGCGTGCTTCGATACTGCGTTTCATGCCCATCAGCCCGATACCGAAGTGCGTCTCCCCCTGCCGCAAAAGTTCCACGACAAGGGATACCATAGGTACGGGTTTCACGGGCTGAACTACGAACATGTCGTCGCTGCCCTGCCCGGTCTCACCGGCAAACCATTGCCAAAGAGGCTGCTTGTTGCGCATCTCGGCTCCGGTGCCAGCATGGTGGCTGTGAGAGACGGAACAGGAGTTGCCACGACCATGGGCTACTCCACTGCCGACGGCCTGGTAATGTCGACACGGGCCGGTGCACTGGACCCCGGTGTCCTGATTGCCCTGATGCGCGACGAAGGCCTCGGGCTCAACGAACTTGAGGACCTGCTGTACCGTCAAAGTGGATTGTTGGGCCTGTCGGGCATTTCAGGTGACATGCGCGTGCTGCTGGCCAGTGCAAGCCCGCGTGCACGCGCCGCAGTAGATTATTACTGCTACTGGGCAGCGCGTCATGCCGGCTCGTTGATCACAGCGCTTGGTGGCATAGACGGGTTTGTGTTTACCGCCGGTGTCGGGGAAAATGCGGCTCCTGTTCGCGCTGGCATTATCAATCATCTGAACTGGTTGGGTGTGGAGATTGAAAACCAGCGTAATGTGGCAGGCGACATGGAAATTTCTCCGCCGGCTGCAACCTGTCCGGTCTGGATCGTCAAGGCCAACGAAGAACTGGCTATCGCGCACCATGTGAGGCGCGCACTGAAAGGATAGCCAATGCCCATTCCTTTTGATCTTACCGGGTGGCCGCTTGCCTGGATGGCGCTGGCGGTGCTCGGCGCGGCCTACATCCGCGGATACGCGGGTTTTGGATTTTCAGCACTTGTTGTTTCGGCATCGTCACTTGTCACAAACCCGCTTAACTTCGTGCCCGTGGTCATGCTGCTGGAAATTGCGGCGACAGCAGGCCAGGCACCTGCTGCGCTGAAAGACTTCAACAAGCCCCTGCTGGGCTGGCTGCTGCTTGGTGCGACAATCGGCATGCCGGTGTCGATCGGCCTGCTCAGTTCACTTGATACAGATTTACTCCGCCTGATCATTTCGATCTGGATCCTGATCATGTGTGCCTTGTTACTGAGCGGTTGGAGACTGCGCACGAAAGTAGGCACTGCCGGTACGGTGGGTGTCGGCATAGTGTCGGGACTTGCCAATGCGGCAGCGATAGGCGGATTGCCTGTCGCGCTGTTTCTGACCGCGCAAAACCTGCATGCCAGGGTCTTTCGCGCCACGATGATATTTTACCTGTGTGCCATCGACCTCGTGGCATTGCCAATCCTGGGGTACGCTGGCGTCATATCAATCGATACCTTCATCGCAGCAGCGCTGTGCACCCCTCTGTTGGGTGCCGGGGTGTGGCTTGGCGGGCGGAAGTTCGTATCGGCAGCGCCGGAAAACTTCCGGCGCATGGCGATCAGTCTGCTGGCCTTCCTCGCCGTGCTCGGTCTGGTAAAATCGCTGCTATAGCCGTTAATTGTTGTGCTTCAAGCCGTGGCCATCAGAATGACGGCTGCAGAAACAACATCATCAACCGAACAGCCACGCGACAGATCGCACACCGGTTTGTCAAAACCCTGAAAAAACGGACCAATGGCATCTGCATTACCCATGTACTGCACCAGCTTGTAACCGATGTTTCCCGAATTCAGGTCCGGGAAGATCAGCACATTGGCCTCGCCTGCGACACCGACACCGCCTTTGACCTTGCGCTGTGCCACTGACGGTACCAATGCGGCGTCAACCTGCAATTCACCGTCAATGCTGAGTTCGGGTGCCTGTTCACGCACAATCGCCAGCGCATCTGTTACCTTGGTGACACTTTCGTGAGCCGCACTGCCCTTGGTGGAAAAGGACAGCAGCGCTATCTTTGCCGGCTCGCTCAGGAGTTTTGCAGCTGTTTTACCCGTTGCCATGGCAATCTCAGCCAAATCATTAGCGGGTGGGTCGATGTTTACTGCACAATCTGCAAACAGGAAGTCCTTGCGCCCGACGCCCCTGTGATTCGGCACTGACATGAGGAAATAACTGGACAAACGCCTGGTCCCCGGCGTGAGGCCAACGGTGCGCAGGGACGCTGAGATCACTTTTCCTGTCGCATTTGCGGCACCGGCGATCATCGCATCAGCCCGTCCGGAAGCGACCATGGCACCTCCGAAATAGAGCGGATCTCGCACCATGGACGCCGCCTTATCAGGGTCCATGTCCGGCTTTTTCTGCAACAGTTTCTTTTGCAAACCATCCAGCTCCGACGAGGTTTCGATGTCCAGTATATCGATACCTTCAGAGGACAATTTGAGGTTGTCAAAAACTGCCGTTACGGCATCAGTCTTACCTAGCAAAACCGCACGGGAAAGCCCGGATTTCTGCAATTTTACAACCGCTTTGACAATGCGGGCATCCGTGCCTTCGGGATATACGATCAGGCCATTTCTGGCTGCCGCTCTTTGGGTAAATGGTTCGACGATATTTTGCACGCTGATTGACCCCGCGGTTGTCGGATTTGTGAACTATGGCCCGATCAGCCAGTAGACTGAATAAATAGCGCTTTCGCACCTGCACACAAGCGCCAGTTGTTCACATGCCGTATGCCAGAAACGCCGCAAGCTGATGATCTGCCTGCACAAAATTGCCTTATACCTATCATATTGCCGTCTTTATCGATCCTGAAAGTGAATGCTGAGGGACGGCCCTCTTAAGCGATCAAGGGAAACTCTCATTATGCAAGTCAGCGCCGAGCACCCCCTCGTCGGCAATGATGCTGCCAGTGAAGATGCGCACGACGATGCGACGAACACGGTACGCGCCAGACACCAGAATGAACAACTTCGCCCGCGTAGCGAGGACATGTCGTTTGCTTTCCGCATCGAGCCTGCGCGTCAGGACGCCCAGAACTCAACTGCTGATGACGATGGTCCCATCATCCGGCGGATTGATGGTAAGCCACAGGCAAAGGCGAAATTTGAAGCACCGAGAAGACGGGATTTGCGTACTCCACGTCTGTTTCCACAACAGCGTGGCGATTATGAAGCCGCACCGCAGGAACCTCTTTCTTCCAGTATCCCTGCGATGGAAGAGAGTCTGCTTGGGGATCAGGCTGAAGAGCACAAGAATAATCCGGGTTACCACCGCCGTCCCGGCAACATGAACTTCTCTGTTGCAGCTATCAGGGCACAGCGCATGCGGAAGCCCGCAGGCACACACAAACCAACCAGTCTTGTGGCCAAAATGGCTATTGCCACCTTTGTCGGGATCACCTGCATTTCCAGCGGCGTCACGCTGGGCCTGTACGGACCGGAACTGGGCTATCAAATTGAGCGTCAGGCCAGGCTGGCCAGCGCCTCACTCAGCGGTCTTGTCACCTGGCCCGGCAGCGACGGCAAACCGGTTCAGGCAACCACTGCCGCGGTAAGCCAGCAACAAACAGCAAAGCCGCAGGTTGCCACGACCGTCGGTTACAGCAAGCCGGCAGAAGCCGCGGCTACAGGATCGAAACTGTACTATGACCGTATTCCGCCATCAAAACCCGGCACCACCGCACAGAACGTCCAGCCGCGTCCCGCACAGGCCAAACTGACCGGCCTTGAAAAATACCTTGCCGTGCCGCTTGATCTGCAGGCAGCACGGGTGAACGAGGGTTCCACAAGCACCGAGTAGCCGGTCCTCCGGATTGGGGTGGGTGCAACTGAACCATGATCTCGCAATTTTAAAGGCCCGCCAGTTTTGGCGGGCCTTTTGCCTGTCATTATTGAAATGATCCGTTTTATGGTTTTGGATTGCTTCAATCAAAAACCATGCCCGATCTATGACGAGGGTTTGCCGAACAGTGCGTTGTAAAGCTTCTTGTCGCGGGAATAGATGTCTTTGCGAAACTCCACGGATCCGCCTTCGCCACGCCACGCTGTCGCGTAGACAATATGGACCGGCACTTTCTGCTTGAGCCTGACGCGGGTTGTCTTGCGGGTTTCAACAACGCGTTGCAGCTTTTCCAGATTCCAGCCGGGCTCATTTCTCAGCACCGAGACACCAAACTCAAGCGGCTTGTACACCCGGATGCAGCCATGACTGAAGGCGCGCTGGGTTTTGCCGAACAAAGCCTTTGACGGTGTGTCGTGCAGGTAGATTGCATGGCGGTTGGGCAGCATGAACTTGATGATCCCGAGCGCGTTCTTGGCACCGGGTTTCTGCCGGATGGTGAAGGGAAAATCACCGCGCGAATAGTTGTTGAAATTCACCGACGTGAACGGAATGGACTGACCACCTGACAGGAGCTCAAAATTGGGGCCGAGATAGCCCGGATTGGCCTGCAGCTTCGGCAACATCTCCTTGGTTGCGATCGAGTACGGTACTGTCCAGGTCGGATTGATATCCACATATTCAAGCTCGTCGGAAAAGATCGGCGTTTGATGGCGATCCTTGCCGACCATCACCGGACGGGCTTCAACAAGGGTTCCGTCTTCGTAAGTGTAGAGTTCAAAGGCGGCGATATTGACCATCAGATGGCGATCGCCCATGTCACGCGGCATGTGACGCCAGCGTTCCATGTTGATG
>Ga0316201_10003060_pt1 | contig 12178 bp, 11 predicted proteins | sample CS6wburrow_MG_FD_204516 | JGI IMG/M metagenome (GOLD analysis project Ga0316201, IMG submission 204516) | Coastal sediment microbial communities from Delaware Bay, Delaware, United States - CS-6 worm burrow | ecosystem: Environmental > Aquatic > Marine > Coastal > Sediment | place: USA... | reverse complement strand
GCGTTGCCGGTGTAAGCGGCCGGGTTGAGATCGCGCAGCGCGAGCCTGGCTTCTTCCGGAAGATCGAGCGCGTCGACGAAGGCCGCCAGATCGGCTGCCGCGACCCGCCTGCCGCGGGTCAGTTCCTTGAGCTTTTCGTAGGGTTGCTCTATGCCGTGCCTGCGCATGACGGTCTGGATGGCCTCGGCCAGCACTTCCCAGTTCCCTTCCAGGTCGGCATCCAGGCGCGCCTCGTCGACTTCCACTTTCGAGAGCCCTTTCAGCAGCGAGGATAGGGCGACCACCGAATGCCCGTAGGCCGTCCCGATGCCCCGCAGCACCGTGGAGTCGGTCAGGTCCCGCTGCCAGCGGGATACGGGCAGCTTGCAGGCCAGGTGGTCCAGCAACGCGTTGGCCACGCCGAAATTCCCCTCGGCGTTCTCGAAGTCGATCGGGTTGACCTTGTGCGGCATGGTTGATGAGCCCACCTCCCCGGCGACTGGTTTCTGGCGGAAATAGCCGATCGAGATGTATGCCCACATATCCCGGCACAGGTCGATCAGGATGGTCTGGTAGCGCATCAAGGCTTGAAAGAGTTCGGCCATCCAGTCATGCGGCTCGATTTGCGTGGTCCAGGGATTCCATTCGAGATCCAGCGATTCGACGAAGGCGCGCGCGCACCGCGTCCAGTCGACCCGGGGGTATGCAGTGAGATGGGCATTGAAATTCCCCACTGCACCGTTGATCTTACCCAGATAATTCTGCCGGGACATCAGGTCGGCCTGGCGCCGCAACCGGTGCAACACGTTGGCCATCTCCTTGCCCAGTGTCGTAGGCGACGCCGCCTGGCCGTGGGTGCGGGCGAGCATGGCCCGGCCCGCGTACCGGTGCGCGAGGTCCGTCAGGCGGGCGTCCAGCTCGCCGAAGTACTCCGCCATGACGGTTTCCTGCAGATCCTTCAGCATCAGTGCGTAGGCCAGGTTGTTGATGTCCTCGGAAGTGCAGGCGAAATGCAGGAATTCGGCTCCGGCGCTAAGCTCGGTGTGTTCGGCGAAACGCTCCTTGAGGTAGTACTCGACGGCCTTGACATCGTGGTTGGTGACGGCTTCGATTTCTTTGATCCGCTCGGCCGCCTGGATGTCGAATCCGCTGATGATTTCATCCAGAAACGCGTTTGCGCTGGCGCCGGGAGCCTGCAGCTCCGTGATGTCCGCGTGATTCGCCAGAGATTGGAACCATCGGATTTCGACAATGACCCTGCGGTGGATCAGGCCGAATTCGCTGCAGATGGGCCGGAGGCTTGCCGTGCGCGCGCCGTAGCGGCCGTCGACTGGGGACAGGGCGGTCAGGGCGGTCAGGATCATGGCATCGCTTCTTAAGGGGTAAGGGGTGCATTTTCCCATCCTTTGCGGTGGACTCCAAATCGGATGCCGGTGAAAATGGTGTCCCCGGCGTCCCGGGCAAGGTAGCGGGGCGCCGACCGCAGACAGCCTGGAGCCGGACATGTCAACTGAATACCGAATCGAACACGACAGCATGGGCGAGCTCGAAGTCCCCGCGGACGCACTTTGGGGCCCGCAGACCCAGCGAGCCGTGCAGAACTTTCCGATCAGCGGGCGCAGGATGCCCCGTACGTTTATCCGGGCCGTGGGACTGATCAAGGAAGCTGCGGCCATGGCCAACCTCGAACTGGGCCTGCTGGGGGAGGACAAGGCGGCGGCCATTATCAACGCGGCTCGAACCGTCTCCTCCGGGAAAGTCGATGGGCACTTCCCTGTGGACGTCTTCCAGACGGGGTCCGGAACGTCGACGAACATGAACGCCAATGAAGTGATCGCCCGTCTGGCGCATCAGGATCACGACCTGGCCGTACACCCCAACGACGACGTCAACATGTGCCAGAGTTCGAATGACGTTATCCCGACGGCCATTCAGGTAGGCGCGGCGCTGTTGGCGGCGGAAAGACTGCTGCCCTCGTTGCTCCACCTCGCCGAAACCCTCGACATCAAGGCGGAAGAGCTGGCGGACGTCGTTAAGACGGGACGCACCCACCTGATGGACGCCATGCCGGTCACCTTCAGCCAGGAGCTGGGATGCTGGTCGCAACAGGTGCGTTCGAACATAAAGCGGATTCGCGGTGCCATGAAGCGAACGCGCCGATTGCCGCTGGGAGGCACGGCGGTCGGGACCGGGATCAACGCGCATCCGGAGTTCGGTCCACGCGCCGCCATGGCCCTGACGAAGCTTACCGGCACCCGGTTTCGCCCCGCGGACAACTATTTCGAAGGCATCAGTTCCCAGGATGCGGCGGTGGAATTGTCCGGCCAGCTCAAGACGCTGGCGTGCAGCTTGATGAAAATCGCCAACGACTTGCGCCTGATGAATTCCGGCCCACTCGCCGGAATCCGGGAAATCGAGTTGCCGGCACTGCAGCCCGGTTCCTCGATCATGCCGGGCAAGGTCAACCCGGTCGTGCCGGAGGCCGTCTGCATGGTTGCTGCGCAGGTAATCGGCAACGACGCGGCGATCACCGTAGCCGGTCAGTCCGGCCTGTTTCAGCTGAACGTGATGCTGCCCCTCGTGGCCGCCAATCTGCTGCAAAGCCTGGAGATCCTGGCGTCGGCCAGCGATCTGCTGGCCGACAAAGCGATCAGCGGCTTTACCGTCTGCGAGAAGTCCATTCGCAGCGCCCTGGAACGGAACCCGATGTTGGTGACGGCTCTTAACCCCGTTATCGGCTACGAACTCGGGGCAGCCACGGCGAAGCAGGCCTACAAGAAGGGCAAGCCGATCAAGACGGTCGCGCTAAAAACCACGGGACTCTCCGCCGAGGAACTCGATCGCCTCCTCGACCCGCTGGCGCTCACCAGGGGCGGGATCAAAGGCTGAGCGCAGCGGGAGAGGGCGGCGGAAATGCCGTTCAGGAGTCGGTGGCCCGGCGGCGCAACCAGAGGGCGCCGGCCAGGAACACGATCGTTATGGCCAGGCCCGCCAGCATCTGAACCGAAAACAGGCGGTCGATGATGTTGGCCACGGTTACCGCGTGGTCGAAATCCTTGTTCACCGGGGCGCCGAGCGTGAGCATGCCGCGGCCGTCGTGAACGCCGATGCTGAGTATGGCCGGGCTGTTGGCCACCCACTCGCCGATCACGCCAAACAGGTTATTGTTCAATGTGAAGGTTCTCAGGAAACTGATCCACATCTGCAGAATGGCGAACACCACGGGCGGCAGGACCGCGAACAGGAGGGGAATTCGCGGTGCGAACGAGGACACCAGCAACAGCCAGCCGTACATCGGCAGGAACCAGATCGATGAAGCCAGGTAGCTGAGCAGCAGGAGAAACCAGGCTTCCAGCGGATTGACGACTGACAGGAAAAGCGTCCATGGGTTCTCGCCCACCGACAGCACCATGATGGAAGCGATGATTGCCATAACCACCTGGGTCAGGATGAAGATTACCCAAAAGATGAGCGGCGCCAGGACCATGGCCACCAGCAGCTTGGAAGCGATCGTCATGGTGTCGCTGGCGGGCAGGGACTTCCAGAACAATATGCTGCGGTCCTTGCGGTCGTCGTAGAGCGCGCCGAGCAGGTAAAAGAATACGACAAACGCGAGCACCAGCGTAAAGAAGACCGAACTGCCGAGCAGCACTTCCTCGGCGTGCGCGGCGCGGATTTCCGCGGGTTGCTCGGCCAGGAGTCGAACCGCCTCGCGGAACGTGTAAAGCTCATTGTCGAAGTGAGCCGTCGTGAATATCGACATCAAAAGGAAAACGACGTACAGGCCGCCGATGATCAGCGGAGTCGTGCGTAAAGCGCCCTTGTTCTCCCAGAACTCGCGACGGATAAGAGACACTAACCGTTTCACGAGTCACCTCCCTTCATGGTGGCGACGAAGAGGTCGGCGACGCTCGGCGTGTGCAGTTCGCCGAGGCCCTCCAGGCGCTCGCGGCTGACGTTGTCGTACAAAAATATGTGCCGGCCGAACAGTTCGCGTTCGTACAGCGGGCCGAGTGCCCGGGCCTGCTCGGCAAGATCCGGTTTCACGAGCAGCTCGGAGTAGCGTCGTTCGACGTCTTCCATAGTCGCTTGCAGGGCGATCCGGCCCTCGCGGATGAAAATCAGGTCCGTCAGTATGTGCTCGATTTCCTCGACCTGGTGGGTCGTGATCAGGATCGTGCGCTCTTCGTCGAAATAGTCGTTCAATAGGCTCGTGTAAAACTGCTTGCGGTAGAGGATGTCGAGGCCCAGGGTCGGCTCGTCCAGCACCAGCAGACGTGCATCGATGGCCATGACCAGCGCCAGGTGGAGCTGGGCGACCATGCCCTTGGACAGCTGTTTGACCTTGTGGTCGAGCGTGATTTTGGTCAGGGCGAGATACTCGAGGCAGCGCTCACGGGAGAATCGGGGATGAATGCCCTCGGTGACGTCAAGCAGTTGCCAGACGCGAATCCAGCGCGGCAGCACGGCAACGTCGGCGATGAAGCATACGTCTTCCATCAGCGCGGCGCGCTGTCGGGAGGGATCCTTGCCGAGCACGCTCAGCTCGCCGTCGTAGGTTGCGAGGCCCAGAATCGCTTTGAGCGCCGAGGTCTTGCCTGCGCCATTGGGTCCGACCAGCCCGACAATTCGCCCGGGCGGGATCTCGAGGTCGATGTTGTCCACGGCGACGGTTCGGCCATAGCGCTTGGTCAGCCCGCGGGCGGAAAGGATCGGAGTCATCGGTCTTCGTCCTCCTTCTGTGGGGCGCCGGCGAGCAGCTCATCGATGCTCAGACCCAGTTGTTCGATACGGCTGAGCGTGGCGGGCCATTCTTCCTGCAGGAATTTCGCCCGCTCCGATGCAATGAGCTTGCGGCGAGCGCCCTTGCAGACGAACATTCCAAGGCCGCGCCTCTTTTCGACGAGTCCGTCGTCCACCAGTGCCTGGTAGGATTTCGAGACCGTTATCGGATTCAGTTGGAATTCGGAGGCGACCGTTCGGACTGAGGGCAGGGCCTCGCCCTCGGGCAGGGTGCCGTCCAGAATCATCGCAACGGTCCGGTCTTTCAGTTGCCAGTAAATCGGCTGGCTGTCATTCCAGTGGGTGGGCATGGCTTGGGTTGTCGGGTTCGCGGTCGACAGGACGCTCAATGGCGGAACAGGAAGAGGCTGACCCGGAACTTGCGAGCCTTTTTCACCGGGGCTTGGGCCAGCGGCTGAGGTGCTGCTTCCGGTTGCCCGATCGAGGCTGGCTGGGAAACCGCCAGGGAGGCTCCGGCTTCGAGAGGCTGCACTGGCGTCTCCACTCGGGCCAGTGAGCTGGCCAACAGCAGAAAGGCGGCTGCTACGGCCAGGGCGTTTGGTACATGCCATTTGCGGATTCGAATCAGTCTTAACATGCCTCTGTCCTCGTTGAGTGGCGCCTGGACCATTAGGGTGTTGTAGTGAAGTATAACACTAAGACCGCGAATTGCAACCCGCATTTTTGCGATTGCTGAGCTTCCGCCCGCCCACCGGACAGGCGCGAACCAAGCGGCGCCCTAGCGCCGCGACCCGAGCAAAGCCAAAAACAGGGCTAATGACAGTGGCAGCAGCCGCTCCGCCCAGTCGCCGGGCGAGTCGACCGTCCAATTCAGGGCGACGGTAAGCAGAAAGCCCGCGCAGAGGGCCGAGATGCGCCACCCGCCGGCCACGGGCCCGCGCCACAGGGTGACGGCCAGCAGCGGTCCGAAAGCCGCCGCCAACGCCTGCCAGGCAAACAGCACCCGGTTGAATATGGTCTCGGGGGAGAAGATCGCCAGGACCACGGCCACCAGGCCGACGCCGAGAACGACCCAGCGGGCATGGTCCAGCCCGCGGGCGCTGCCGGTTTGGCCGTCCCGCAGATCGTGACTGACGCTGGATGCGGCGACCAGCAATTGGCTGTCAGTCGTGGACATGATGGCCGACAGGATGGCCGAAACCATGATTCCGGCCAGCGCCGCCGGCAACAACTGCACCGACAGCGCGAACAACAGTTGCTCGCCGTCGCCCAATTCAGCCGCGAGCAGGCGGCCGCACCAGCCCAGGAGCACCATGCCGCAATAGATGATGACGGCCCAGGTCACCGCGATTCGCCGGCCACTGATGATCGCCGCATCGTCCTTGATCGCCATGAACCGGTTCACGACATGCGGCTGTCCGGGGTAGCCCAGGCCGATTCCGAACAGGCCCATTACGAAGCCGATGGCCGCAGGCATCGAGGCCTGGCCGGTCCAACGTCCGAATGGATTGCCGTCACTCGCCATGCTTGCGAGCAGTTCGCCGGGCCCGCCGACCGCAATAAGCGCCAATAGCGGCAGCAGCAGGGCGCTGAACCCCATCAGCAATCCCTGCACGCTGTCGGTGATGCTTGCGGCCCAGAAACCTCCCAGCCAAACGTAGGCGAGGACCACCGCGGCGCCTACCATGATGGCCACGTTCTGATTCATCGCCAGGACGCTGGCGAACGTGGTCCCGGCGGCCTGAAATTGGGCCGCGATGTAAAAGGTGAACGAAAAAAGGACGACGGCCGCCCCCAGCTGCATCATCGGGCGGCGGGCGGGATCGCCCGGCGGACCCGCCAGGAACTCAGTCAACGTCAGGGCGCCGCGCGTGCGGCTCTGGCGCGCCAGCCGCGGGGCAATCAGGTACCAATTAATCAGGAAGCCGCCGACGGTGGAGGGAATCAGCCAGACGGCGGGCAGGCCCCAGGCGAAGGCCGCGCCGCTGACCCCCAGCAGGCTCCAGGCGGAGGACGAACTGGCGGAGGCGCTCAGTGCCGCAACCACCGCTCCCAATTTGCGGCCGCCGAGGTAGAAATCCTGGCTATCGAAGTTGCGCCGACTGGCCCACCAGCCTATCCCCAGCAGCAAAGCCTGGTAGGCGATCAGTGTCGGCAGAATTCCCGTCACAGCCATGGCGGCAGTCTCTCCTCACAGCCAGCAGGTTCTGCATTGTACCTCCTGGACCCCGCCCGTCATCGGGGCGGCCCCGGCGCAAGGCCTCGCGGGAAGGTCGAGCCGATGTGAGGCCGCGGTGTGGGCGGGAATGGACGTGGAGCCGAAGCCAGGAGCATTTGTGCAGGAATGGAATGGCATCGCGGCAACCCCGCAGCAATGGATGGACCAGGCGGGAACCGCTGTCGTTCGACGGGCAAATAGGTTTGCTACCGCGCGGCGATTGGGGGACAATTCACGGTTTGATAAACGCATCAACGCGCCGGTCCGGGGGACTGGCGACCCTCGTAACAAGGAGCACCGTAATAATGAAAATCGTTCGCAACACCAGCCTGCTGATTGCCGCCGCCCTGTTGTGCGGCCCGGCGATTGGCGCAGAGCTGGAAACCGATGCACAGAAGCTCGGCTACATCATCGGCATGGACATCGGCAAGTCGCTGAAGCAGCAGCAAACCGAGATCGACCTGGACAGCCTGTTCGAGGCCATCGGGGCAGCCTACCGGGGCGAAGCTCTGGCGATCACCGACGAGGAAGCCGCCACCATCCGCGAGGGCTTCATCGCTGAGCGCCGTGCCGCGGTCGAAGCCGAGCGCGAGGCAGCCGCCGCCTCAAACGCCGCGGAGGGCGACAAGTTCCTGCTGGAAAATCGGGTGAAGGAGGGGGTCGAGGTTACCGAATCGGGACTGCAATACAAGGTCGTTTCAATGGGCGATGGCCCCAAGCCTGCCGCGACCGATCGTGTAACGGTCCATTACCGCGGCACGCTGCTGAATGGCGAGGAATTCGACAGTTCCTATTCCCGCAATCAGCCGGCGACCTTTCAACTCAACCAGGTCATTCCAGGCTGGACCGAGGGCGTGCAGCTCATGCCGGTCGGCAGCAAGTTCATGTTTTACGTGCCGCCAGACCTGGGCTACGGTCCGGCCGGTGGAGGCCCCATTGGCCCGAACGCAACACTGATATTTGAAGTAGAGTTGCTCGGAATCGAGTGAGCGACCATGCGGATTTCGGTAGTAGGCAGTGGCTATGTGGGGCTGGTGAGCGGCGCCGGATTGTCCGACGTCGGGCATCACGTGCTTTGCATGGATATCGACGAAGCCCGGATCGAGGGGCTCAGGAACGGCATGGTGCCGATTTACGAGCCCGGTCTCGAGCAGATGCTGAACCGGAATGCGCGCGAGGGCCGGCTGGAGTTCACGGCGTCGATAGAGAAGGCGGTGGCCCACGCGGAAGTCATCTTCATCGCCGTGGGCACGCCCCCGGACGAGGACGGCTCTGCCGACCTGAGCCATGTGCTCTCCGTCGCCGCCTCGATTGGGGACTATCTGGCCAGCCCCAAACTGGTCGTGGTCAAATCCACGGTGCCGGTAGGCACCTGTGAGAGGGTTCGTGCAGCCATTCAGGCGAAGTTGGACCAGCGCGGTTCGGACCTGGATTTTTCAGTAGCTTCGAACCCTGAGTTTCTGAAAGAGGGGGCCGCAATTGCGGATTTCATGAAGCCGGACCGGATCGTGGTAGGTGTCGAGAACGACTGGGCCGAAGGGCTGCTGCGGGAACTTTACACACCCTTCAACCGCAACCACGAAAAGCTCATGTGCATGGATGTGCGTTCATCCGAGCTGACAAAGTACGCCGCGAACGCGATGTTGGCGACCAAGATCAGCCTGATGAACGAATTGTCCAGCCTGGCTGCGCGGATCGGCGCTGACATCGAGCATGTCCGTATCGGCATTGGGTCTGATCCCCGGATCGGCTATTCCTTCATCTACCCCGGGGCTGGATACGGCGGCTCCTGTTTCCCGAAGGACGTTCGCGCACTGGAGCGCACCGCGCACGAACACGGCTACACGGCGGAACTCCTGCAGGCCGTGGAGTCCGTTAATCAGCGTCAGAAGAAGGTGCCCTACGAGCTGTTGGAGCGGCATTTCAATGGAAACCTGGAAGGTCTGACGGTCGCAGTCTGGGGCCTGTCGTTCAAGCCCAATACCGACGATATGCGCGAAGCTCCGAGCTTGGTGCTCATCGATGCCCTGCTGAACGCCGGAGCCCGCGTGCGGGCGCACGATCCAAAAGCTGCCGAAGAGGCCCATCGTATTCTGGAGGGCAGGGTAGGGTTCGAGACCGTGGACGACCCCTACGAAGCCGCGGCCGGCGCCGACGCGCTGGCGCTGCTTACCGAGTGGAAGCTTTACTGGGCGCCGGACTTCGAGCGCCTGAGCCGCGATATGAAGCAGGCCGTGATCGTGGACGGCCGCAACATCTGGGCGCCGCCAGTGGTGCGGCAACGCGGTTTCGCCTACTACGGCATCGGGAGGTCCTGATATGACTAAACGGGCATTGATCACCGGCATCACAGGTCAGGATGGCGCCTATCTGGCCGAGTTTCTACTGGACAAGGGTTACGAGGTGCACGGGATCAAGCGCAGGGCGTCGCTGATCAATACGGCCCGCATCGACCACCTCTACTCTGACCCGCACGAGGACCGCACGCGCCTGGTGCTGCACTACGGCGACATGACCGACGGTTCGAGCCTGCAGCGGACGATCCAGGCCGCACAGCCCGACGAAATCTATAACCTCGCCGCGCAGAGTCACGTCGCCGTGTCGTTCGAGGAACCCGAGTACACGGCGGAATCCGACGCCGTCGGCACCCTTCGCATCCTGGAGGCCATCCGCAATCTCGGCCTGGAGGACCGGTGCCGTTTCTACCAGGCCTCGACGTCCGAGTTGTTCGGCAAGGTGCGTGAAACGCCGCAGCGCGAGACCACGCCGTTCTATCCGCGTTCGCCGTATGGCGTGGCCAAGCTCTATGCCTACTGGATCGTCGTCAACTACCGCGAATCTTACGGGATGTTTGCCTGCAACGGCATCCTGTTCAACCACGAGTCGCCGCTTCGGGGCGAGACCTTCGTCACCCGCAAGATCACCCGCGGTCTGGCGCGCATCGCTTACGGCCTCGACGAGTGCCTCTATCTCGGCAACCTCGACGCGCGACGGGACTGGGGCCATGCCCGCGACTATGTCGAGGCACAATGGCTGATGCTGCAGCAGGAGGAACCGGTGGATTTGGTAATCGCGACCGGCAAGCAGTACTCCGTTCGCGATTTCGTGGAAACGGCCGCGGAGCGCATGGGCGTACAAATCGAGTGGTCGGGCAGCGGCGCCAAGGAATTCGGGGTCGTTGCCTGGTCGGAGAACGAGGAACTCGGTTTCCGCTCGGGCGATGTCGTGGTCCAGATCGACCCCCGCTACTACCGCCCCGCGGAGGTGGAAACGCTGCTGGGCGACGCGTCCCTGGCGCGGGAAACCCTTGGCTGGACGCCACGAACCTCCTTTCGGGATCTGGTCGATGAAATGGTCGCCCATGACCTGCGCCTGGCGCGCGAGGAGACCGTGATCGACCGGGACCGCTCCGGCGGCTGAGAACGCCGACTGCGGGGCGCCGGATTTGAGTGGGAGCACAACAACCTTTGTCGCGGGCCATCGGGGTATGGTCGGGTCCGCGCTCGTCAGTGCGCTCCAGAGCCGTGGCGGTCAAAGTCCGGTCACTCGCGACAAGGCGTCGCTGGACCTGACGCAACAATCGCAGGTCGAGGACTTTTTCGACTCGGAGTGCATCGACCAGGTCTACCTGGCAGCAGCCCGGGTGGGCGGCATCAGGGCCAACAGCGAGAATCCGGCCGACTTCATCAGGGAAAACCTGCAGATCCAGACAAACGTCATTCACGCCGCGTACCGCACTGGCGTGTCCCGCTTGCTGTTCCTCGGCAGTTCCTGCATCTACCCGCGACTGGCCGCGCAGCCGATGACCGAGGAGGCCCTGATGACGGGGCCGCTGGAGCCGACCAACGAAGCCTATGCCGTGGCGAAAATCGCCGGCATCAAGATGTGTGAATCGTATCGGCGCCAGCACGGCTGTGACTTCCGCAGCGTGATGCCGACCAACCTGTACGGGCCCCAGGACAATTTCGACCTCGAATCCAGTCACGTCCTGCCGGCGTTGCTGCGGAAATTCCACCAGGCGGCGGTGGCCGGCGACGACACCGTCAAGGTCTGGGGCAGCGGCCGGCCACGGCGTGAGTTCATGCACGTCGATGACATGGCGGCGGCGTGCTGCCACCTCATGGAGTTGCCGGCCGAGGACTACTGGTCGGCCGTCAGCGATCGCTGCTCACACGTAAACGTCGGCACTGGGGCGGACATCAGTATCGCCGATCTTGCGGCGCTGATCGCGGACATTACCCGTTTCACCGGGGCCATTCGATTCGATGCTTCCATGCCCGACGGCCCCCCCCGGAAACTGCTCGACGTCAGCCGATTGCGCGGCCTCGGGTGGGAGGCGGGCATCGGGCTGCGGGAGGGCATCATTGAGACGTACGCCTGGATGAAGGCGCATTGGCAGGACCTCACGGCCGCCTAAGGCCGCGAGAGAACCTCGACGATGGGCGATTCGCTGCAGGAACAGTTGCGCGCGCTGGGGCTGGCGCAGGAGAAAACCGATCGCCGGGCAGGGCGGGGACGTCGTAATGCGAGGGGTAAGCAACGTGCGGGGCGGTCGGCAGCAACAGCCTCCAGGGACGAGCCCTCGCTGGACGAGGCCTATGCTCTCCGGGAGCGCGATGAGCGTCGAGCGGCCGAGCGCTCGCGGCAGGCGAAGCTGGCCGAGGAGCGCCGCCGCCGCGAAATCAACGAAAAGATCCGCCGGATCGTGGAAAAGTGCCGCCTGAACCGTGACGACGCTCCCGTTCCCCGCCATTTCCTGTACAAAGGTCGGATCCGAAAGATATACGTTACCGCCGAGCAGCAACGTGCGCTGGCTGACGGTCAAATGGGCCTCGTGTACCTGACCGGGGGCTATCACTTGCTGGCAATCGAGCCGCTTGAGCAGGTGCGCGAAATTTCGGCCGAGCACGTGGTCGAACTGAAGGGCGGCGATCCCGACGAAGACGAGCACCCGGTGCCGGACGATCTGATCTGGTGAACCGGCGCCTCGGGGCGTCCGGCGCTAGGCGTGAAGGTTGGAAGGAAGCAGCCGGTGGACTTCCGCCTCGCTGCAGCCCTTGCGGCGGGCGTAGTCTTCGACCTGGTCCTCGAGTATCGGTCCTAGCACGAAGTACTTCGCCTGCGGGTGCGCGAAATAGTAGCCGCAAACGGCGGCCGCCGGCAGCATCGCGTAGCCGCCCGTCAATTCCATGCCGGCGTTGGCTGGCGCATTGAGCAGCCGGAAGATCTTTTCCTTTT
>Ga0316201_10003059_pt1 | contig 12181 bp, 14 predicted proteins | sample CS6wburrow_MG_FD_204516 | JGI IMG/M metagenome (GOLD analysis project Ga0316201, IMG submission 204516) | Coastal sediment microbial communities from Delaware Bay, Delaware, United States - CS-6 worm burrow | ecosystem: Environmental > Aquatic > Marine > Coastal > Sediment | place: USA... | reverse complement strand
AGTATTAAAACATGATCGGATTCATATCTATTGAACAAAAAAGATAAAAAAAATGGAAAGTTCAAAAAACCATAGCCTAAAAATAATAAGCCTATTGCTGTTTCTGGTTCTACCTTTAACAATTGTAGCACAACAAACACTTACCCTGGATCAGTGCTTTGATATGGTTACAAAGAATTATCCTCTGGCAAAACAATCCACTTTATTGAATGATAAAGCAAATCTGGATATTGAAGCAATAAACAAAGGCAAATTGCCCAAACTGGATATAAACGCTCAGGCCACTTATCAATCCGATGTTACAAGTTTACCGATTCAAATTCCAAATGTAACTGTAGTGCCTCCTAATAATGACCAGTACAGGGCAACACTGGATATAAGCCAATCAATTTACAACGGCGGACTCATAGATGCCTCTGCAAAAGTAAAGGAAGCGACAACCAAAGTTGACCAACAGCAGTTAGAAATAAGCCTATACGGATTGAAAAACAAGGTAAACCAGCTCTATCTTTCAGTTCTGCTTCTACAAGAAAACAAGGCATTATTGGGAGCCAAGGAAAAACAACTGCAAACCCGTATAAATGAAGTTAAAGCAGGGGTTGAATATGGCACGCTTTTACCCTCTTCTGCCAATGCCCTTGAAGTGGAACTCCTAAAAATAAAACAAAATTATTCGGAATTGGATTATTCCAAATCGAATTTAATTCAAAGGTTGTCACTATTGATTGGCAAGGAATTGAACAAAGATGTGGCTTTGCAAGAGCCAGAGGTTTTTAGAACACCTCCAAAGAAAGCAGACAGACCCGAACTAATGCTTTTTGAGCTCCAAAAAGAACAAATCGATTTTTCTACCGAATTACTTACAAAAACAAACAGTCCAAAATTAAGTGCCTTTGCCCAAGGAGGATATGGTAATCCAGGCCTGAATATGCTCGACAACTCCTTCAAAACTTTTTATATGACAGGGCTACGGTTGAACTGGAATATTTTCGATTGGAATAAGACCAAGACCGAAAAGGAGTCCCTCCAAATCAATAAAGAAATTATCAATACTCAAAAAGAGACATTTGAACTCAACAACAATCTTGAACTTGTTGATCTACAAACCGAAATTGATAAGTTGCAAGAGCTGATTGTATTTGATGAGGCGATTATCTCCCTACGTGAAAACATGGTAAAGACCGCCGAATCACAATTAAAAAATGGGGTGATTACCTCCTCGGCATTTATCTCGGAATTTACTGATATGTTTGAGGCCAAAAGCAATCTCAACCTACACAAAACGCAATTATTGCTGAAACAAATTCAATATCAAATTACAAAGGGAACTTATAGAACGAACTAATTCCAATACTATTTAAACAGCCTAAAACGATGAAAAAATTAGAAACAATCATAATCACATTTATACTGATTACCTTATGGTCATGCAACGGCAATGATGAAAAGGCAGACGGTTACGGGAACTTTGAAGCCACGGAAACCACAATTTCATCCGAGTCAAATGGCAAGCTTTTGTCTTTGGACGCTGAAGAAGGGGATATGCTTGAAAAAAATGCCATTGTCGGGATAATAGATACCGTGCAACTATCCTTAAAACGGAACCAATTACTGGCTGCAAAGCATACCGTCTTTTCTAAATCCCAAAATGTCCTCTCGCAACGAGAAGTATTAAAAGAACAGCTAAAGGTGGCCGAAAACGACCAGCAAAGAATTAAGAACTTAATTAAGGATAAAGCAGCAACGCCGAAACAATTAGATGATATTAATGGTCATATCGATATATTAAAACAGCAGATGAAAAGTGTGGAAACCCAGAATGTACCTATCGTAAATGAGGTTAAAAGCATAGAGATACAAATACAACAAATTGAAGATCAAATTGAAAAAAGCATCATCAAAAACCCAGTAAAGGGAACTGTTCTGGTGAAATATGCCGAACCCAACGAGATAACTGCATTCGGCAAGCCCTTGTACAAGATTGCCGATTTGGATGAAATGACCTTACGGGTCTATATAAGCGAGACGCAATTGGCATCGATCAAAGTAGGTCAAGAAGTTACGGTCAAAATCGATGCAGCAGAACAAATGAAATCTTACAAAGGCACAGTAACGTGGGTTTCAGAAACTGCAGAGTTCACCCCGAAAATTATCCAGACCAAAGAAGAGCGCGTTAATTTGGTCTATGCTGTTAAAGTTTTGGTGAAGAACGATGGTAGCCTAAAAATAGGAATGCCGGCTGAGATGTGGATTGCCAATACCAACGAATAAGCACAAAACAAGTATGTCAATCTCCGTTAGCAATATCAGCAAATCATACAATAAGGCAAAAGCCTTGGATCAAATTTCCTTTGATGTAAAATCGGGGGAATTGTTCGGGCTTATTGGTCCTGATGGGGCAGGTAAGACCACCTTGTTCCGAATACTGACCACCTTATTGATACAAGATGAAGGGCAAGCTACCGTTGCTGGATATGATGTATTCAAAGATTACAAATCCATCAGGAGCCATGTGGGTTATATGCCGGGCAGGTTTTCGCTTTACCAAGACTTGACCGTGGAGGAAAACCTGAACTTTTTTGCCACTATTTTTGGAACTACGATAGAAGAGAACTACGATCTTATCAAAGATATTTATGTTCAAATTGAACCTTTCAAAGACCGCCGTGCAGGAAAACTTTCAGGAGGGATGAAACAAAAATTGGCTTTGTGCTGTGCGTTGATCCATAAACCGAAAGTGTTGTTTTTGGACGAGCCAACTACAGGTGTGGATCCTGTTTCCCGCAAGGAATTTTGGGAAATGTTGAAACGATTACAGCAGAAAAATATCACCATTCTTGTTTCAACACCCTATATGGATGAGGCTGCACTCTGTGATCGAATAGCCTTAATAACTGACGGCAAAATTTTACAAATCGATACGCCAGAATCCATCATCTCATATTTTCCAAAGAAAATTTATAAGGTAAAAACTTCGAATACCTACCAATTGATACAAGATCTAAGAGTTTATCCCCTAACACATAGTGCATATCCGTTTGGAGAATACCTACATTTTACGAGCAATACATCTGACTTTAAAGAAGAAGATTTAGTTTCTTTTTTAACGGTAAAAAATCATATGGATATCGAAGTATTAAAAACCGAACCGACTATTGAGGATACATTTATGGAACTGTCAAAATGAAGAAAGAAAATGCCATACAAGTAGAAAATCTGACCAAAATGTTTGGCGATTTCACTGCGGTCAACAGCATTTCTTTTGAAGTGGGCAAAGGTGAGGTTTTTGGATTTTTGGGAGCCAATGGGGCTGGAAAGACCACGGCAATGAAAATGCTTATTGGCATACTAAAACCAACATCTGGTAGTGCTCAGGTGGCTGGGTTTGACATAAAATCGAATGTAGAGGATGTAAAGAAAAGCATAGGCTATATGAGTCAACGTTTTTCTCTTTACAACGACCTGACCATAAAAGAGAACATTACTTTTTTTGGTGGAATCTATGGACTTAAAAAATCGGTCATCAAAGAAAAGACCCAAATACTAATTAATGAATTGGGTCTTCATAACGAGGCAAATAAACTGGTCGGGGCACTACCACTTGGATGGAAACAGAAAGTAGCTTTTTCCGTATCGCTTTTGCATAATCCCCAAATCATTTTTTTGGATGAGCCAACGGGAGGTGTAGACCCTATTACCCGTCGACAATTTTGGGAGATGATCTACCGGGAAGCCCACAAGGGAAAAACCATATTCGTTACTACCCATTATATGGATGAGGCCGAATACTGTGATCGGGTTTCAATCATGGTAGAGGGTAGAATTGAGGCTTTGAATACACCAAAGAATCTAAAATCACACTACAAAGTGGACTCCATGAACCAAGTTTTCTTAAAACTGGCCCGGAACATAGAATAAAGATGATGCGATGAAACGATTTATAGGATTCATAAAAAAAGAGTTTTACCATATTTTTAGGGACAGACGCTCCCTTTTCATCTTATTTGGAATGCCAATTGCTCAAGTCTTACTATTTGGTTTTGCGATTACGAATGAAATCAATAATGTAGACATTGCCATATTGGACCATTCCAAAGATGCCACGACAAAGGAAATTATCAATAAAATAGCAGCCTCGAAATATTTCAGCATCAAACAGTTTATAGATAATGAAGCTACCATAGAAACGGCTTTCAAAAAAGGTCAAATTAAAGCTGTGTTGAATTTTGAAAAGGATTTCAGCAAAAAATTGGTAATTGGGAAAAAGGCGACCATACAAATCCTTACCGATGCCACCGACCCCAATACCGCCAATACTATAAGCAATTACTCTAGTTCCATTTTAAAGAACTACCAACAAGGCATCAATAAAAATATTGAGTTGTCTTATCAAATTGTACCTAAAACACGTTTGGCTTATAATCCCGAACTAAAAAGTGTTTTTATGTTTGTGCCAGGAGTCATGACCGTTATTTTAATGTTGGTCTCGGCAATGATGACCTCAATATCAATAACCCGTGAAAAGGAATTGGGCACAATGGAAATCTTATTGGTTTCCCCTTTAAAACCTTTTCTGGTCATTATAGGCAAAGTGGTGCCTTATATCTTTTTGTCAGTTATAAATGCGGTGGTAATTATAGTATTAAGCATTTTTGTTTTTCAAATGCCAGTTCAGGGCAGTATGTTCCTATTGGGGGCAGAAAGCATTTTGTTTATTATCAATGCCCTTTCATTAGGTATACTAATCTCAACTATCGCCGCCACACAACAGACTGCCATGATGGTTTCATTAATGGGGTTGATGCTACCGGTTATTCTACTATCTGGCTTTATATTTCCTATTAGTAGTATGCCCGTTGTCCTGCAGGTTATAAGCAACATTATTCCTGCCAAATGGTTTATCATCATATTAAAAGGAATCATGCTTAAAGGAGTGGGCTTGGCTTATTTATGGAAAGAAACCTTGATTTTGCTAGTAATGACCTCGTTCTTTATTGGCTTGAGTGTGAAGAAATATAAAATAAGATTGGAGTAATGAACATCATTCGATATATAGTCCAAAAGGAATTCAGGCAGATATTCAGAAATAAGGCGATGCTGCCCATCATTTTTGTATTGCCATTGGTGCAATTGATTATTCTATCGAATGCTGCCACTTTTGAGGTAAAGAATATTAAGTTCGGTTATATAGATAATGACAAGACCTCCTTTTCACGTGAGTTGATTGAAAAATTCGATGCTTCTACGTATTTTAATGTTCTTACAGATTTTCCTTCCGCTAAAATTGCCAGTTCGGCCATGCTGAAGGGAAAAGTGGATGTAGTCTTGGAAATTCCCAAGTATTTTGAACGCAATTTGGTCAAGGATAAAAAAACGGATTTGTCACTTACGATCAATGCCATAGATGGTGCCACTGCAGGGGTTGAAAATGTTTATATAAATCAAATCGTTCAACAATACAACAAAAAGGCCCAAGTGGAATTAATGATGGGCGGCAATCCAGAATTTAGACCCCAAAGTATAGAAACAATCCCTTTATTTTGGTATAATGAGACGCTGAACTACAAGACTTTTATGGTTCCAGGCATTCTGGTCTTATTGGTTACCATGATTACCCTATTTCTTTCAGGTATGAATGTGGTGCGTGAAAAAGAAATCGGTACTTTGGAGCAAATCAATGTAACACCAATAAAAAAACACCATTTCATCATTGGCAAACTGTTTCCGTTTTTAATATTAGGAATCGTTTTGCTCACCGTGGGCTTGATAATTGCAAAACTACTATTCAGCATCCCAATTGTAGGGAGTATTGGTCTAATGTATGGGTATACCGTTGTTTATATATTGGTCATTTTAGGTATTGGCCTTTTTATCTCAAACTATACCGATACACAACAACAGGCCATGTTCATCGCTTGGTTCTTTATGGTTATCTTTATTTTGATGAGCGGCTTGTTTACCCCTATTGAGAGTATGCCGGAATGGGCCCAGGTTTTGACCGAGTTCAATCCGATCAAATATTTTGTGCAGGTTATGCGCATGGTTATGCTAAAAGGTGCCGGACTTTCGGATATTTATCCCCAATTTCTCAAAACATTGGCATACGCATTGATAATGAACGGATTGGCAGTTATGAGCTATAAAAAATTAACTTAGCCAGAATTCATGATTTAAGTATTTATGTCTGAATCAAAATAGCTTTTTTAAATACTTTTGACACTTGGAAGATATGACCATAAAAACAGACATAAAAAATAGGGAAGACGTTTCCTTACTTATAAACGCGTTCTACAAAAAAATTAGAAAAGACGAAATTCTCGGTCCCATTTTCAACGGTATAATAACCGATTGGGATGCACATTTAGTATTGTTGACTGATTTCTGGGAGACCCAATTGTTCCTCAAACGAAAATATTATGGAAACCCCGTAACCGTGCATCAAGAAGTTGATGACAAAATGAATCACAGTATAAACCCGGAACATTTTGGATTATGGCTTAACCTTTGGTTCGAGACCATCGATGAATTATTTGAGGGAGAAACTACATGGATCGCAAAAAACCGAGCTCAAAAAATGTCGACCATGCTTTATATGAAGATGTTTGAAAACAGGCAGAAATAATGTTTAATTAGTCTTGATTTCGTTTCAGATTCGCCCCCAATACAAACACTAGAGCCAAGGGAAGCAGGAAACTTGATATTGCAAGGGCCTCAAAATAACCATTGAACAAGGATAGTCTTTGCCAGGCAATTATGCCCTTGGTGAAAATCAAGGTTTCCGTCAATAAAAACCCTAACAGATATAAATAGTATGCCCATCTAGACAATTGAAGTAGCTTTAAATAGTCTAAAAATAATAGTAGCCCAATGGTTACCACACCTAAAAAAGTCCAATGCAAATATCCTATGGTGAAGTCGATTATTGAAGCCGCCAAGTATGCAAAATAAGGGAAAGCTGTTAATAACTGTAGCAGTATTTTAATCCCAATAAGTGCAGCAACCGTAAATAACAAATTCTTTTGGAGTGGAGTAAGTATTTGAAACAGTTTTTCTTTATTTCTTATACATAGCAGTATTAGAACTCCAAAGGCCATTATTTGCAGTATTGCCCCTAGGCCTCCTATAACATATAATGATATATGGGGCTTTGTCCATAACGTTGAAAGGGAAAATGATAACACTATTCCCAAATTGATCCACCAAAAGAAACGATTGAAAGTTACTTTTGGAATCCCAATATCATTCCCCTCCAAAATATAAATAAATACACCTAAAAGACCGAGAATCATCCACCCGTTATATTGAAAATGCAGGTAGTAATAAATTGACAATCGATACCATATAGACTCCGCCCCCAAAGTGTTCATAATCGCGCCTAAAGTCCAAGGCCCTAAACTCGATAGCACCATATACCACAAAGCGAATTTCACACATTTATAAGAATTGGTTTTCTTGTAAGAAGCAGGAACATATTTCATAAAAAACCCTGCAAACCAATAGGAAGCAAATAAAAACAGTGTGGAAAAAATAATAGAAAAAAGGGCATATCCTTGAAAAGGAAACGACACTAACATCCCTACAAGTGTAAACTGTGTAAACCAAAAAATACGACGATATTTAAAAGCAACTTCCTGTTTTTCCAAGAACAACTTATATAATAGCGTGGTAAGTCCCATATAAACCCAACCCAACAGCGCAATATGGGAATGAGTATGAACTATAAACTTATAAGTGACAGGAATTTCAATAGAATGAAAAGACCTCAACAACACCCCTAGTAAAGCAGCTATAATAAAATAGCCCAGAGCAAGGTTTATATGGTTTTTTAAAATCATCCCATTAATAAAAGATACATCAAGAAGTGAATTTAATCTAAAAATCCTTTCTTTTGGACTTATAGGCCAATCGCCATATGGGAAGTATCGTCCATAATAGCAACATTCCAATCGAAATCATCAACCCTAAATTGGTGCCGAAAAACGATTTGAACACGGCACCAGTGTAACCCAAAAGCGCTGAGATGTCCAATTTCAACAAAATCAACGTTCGGGATAAATCAATAGGGTTAAACATGGACGCCGCCAATGAAAAATTATCCAGGGGATACTCTTCAAAAATTATCAATGATAATAAAAATAGTCCATCATAAATGACAGCCAGAAACAGCCATAATAAAACGGCATAGCCAAATCCCTTTATTTTATTTTCATTGGATAAAGCAATATTAAATGCCAAAGCTGTGAAAATCAAGGTTAAAAATGCCCCTGTAATCAAGAGCAATGAAAAATCCCAAATAGCATCACTTCGAAACAAACCATAAAGAATAAAAGGTATACCCAATCCCAATACCAAGCTCATCGTTAAGGAACCGGCCACACCCAAGTACTGACCCAAGAATATTGAACTCCTTTTTAAGGGTTGGGCTAAAAGTAACTCGGTGAATTCCTTTGAATTATAAAAATACATGACCCCGAAAATGGTACTAATTAGCGGAACAAGAACAATGATAACGTTCATCAAAGTAATTACAGCTTTTGAAAGGTCATTATTCAGAAATAAAAGCACAAAGCCCAAAGCCAAATAGAATAGAAAATACACATAGCTCCAGCGACTGCGCATTAAATCGTAAAAACTATATTTTAGGATCTTAAACATCGGCTGTATGTGTTGATATGGCCGCTATGGCATGTTCAAAATCCGTTTGCTTGGTCTTGGTCATCAATTGCTCAACGCTACCTTTGAAATAAATATTACCTTCTAAAAGATATACAATTTCATCGGCCATTTCTTCGACAAATTGCATGATATGGGTGGTGATCAATATGGTCTTACCTTTGTTCTTTTCTTGAAGAATCAATTTTTTTAATTTTATCAATGACCCAGGATCCAATCCTGTAGTTGGTTCATCCAGAATTATCAAGGGACTATCGAACATAAAGGTCAAGACGATATTCACCTTTTGCTTTGTCCCTCCAGAAAGTGTTCCCAACTTTTTATCTAAAAATGGTTCAAGACCAAAAAGCTGTATCAACTCTTCTTCCTTACTCTTCTTTTGGCGAAGATCTTTGATCATTCGAATTAATTCTTTTACTCTAAGGTTGCCCGGGAAATTGGCAATTTGTGGGAGATAATCTATTTCTTGGCGGTACTTCCAGTTTTTCTTGATTAATTTATCCAAAACAGAAATACTTCCATTACTAGGAACGACCATTCCCAAAATACTCTTTATTAAGGTCGTTTTACCAGAACCATTGGGGCCAAGTACGGCAAATATTCCACCACCATTTATTTCCAAATCCAAATTGGACAGCACTTTGTTCCTACCAAACTTTTTGTGCAAATTTTCTATGTGTATCATTCTGATTTTTTCATTAATGGCATGGCATCCAATAGATTGTCTGGTGTAAATACCGGTGATACCTTTTCTGAAAAGTCAATGATATCCATAAACAAACTACGTAACAAGACAATGGTTTCTGGTGTACGGTTCACAATGTATGAAAACAATTTCACGGGTCGATAAGGCACATCCCCTATTCCGTCTTTATCCAAATCATATCCTGTATAGTTGCTCCAATAATTTTTCTCGAAAATATTATCGTTCAACTTACTGTTATAGGAAATATCAAAAGAATTATAAAGGAAGTTATTGTTGATGAACGAATTGGTATAACACGCCCCTAAAACCTTTACAGCCCAGCCATTGTTAATGAAGTTATTGTTTTTATATACGATACGGTTAGAGCCTTCTACATTGATACCAATAGTATTTTCCTCAAAGGTATTGCCTATAATCTCGGCATCGTTAATTTCCTTTAGCAACATGCCAAACGCTGCCGATCCCCAATTCTTTCTAAAAATATTCCCGACCATTTTAATACGTTTTGAAAACATGACCGCCACACCAGCTCCATTACGCTCAAAGGTATTATTGGTGTACACATCATCGTTCGAAAACATAAAATGAAGGCCATATCTTAGATTGTTGGTGCTCTCATTATTATTGATGGTGATATGATCTGAAAATTCCAAGTAAATACCGTCGCGTACACCTTGAACTATATTTCGGTCTACCTCAACATGGTGGGAATACCACAATTGAATTCCGTTCCCAGAATTATACTCATCAACGGCATCCCCGATAATCTTATTATGATACACTTTGCCATGGTTGGATTTTTCGAGATAAATACCAAAAAACAGTTTTTCCAACACCACATTCTGTATGAGGAAATTTTCACTTTTAACGACTCGAATGGCAGCATAATCAGTAGTATAACTGGTGCCAACGTTGATTATAAAGAGCCCGTCTACCGTAACGTTATCGGAAACAATACGGATAATCTCACCTTGATCCCCACCATCAATCACAGGAAAATCCTGACCTAAAAGTGTCAGCGGTTTGTCGACGACTATATTGAATTCTTTATAGGTGCCTTTTTTAATTAAAAGCGTATCATATTCAGCTGCAATAGCTATTCCTCCTTTAATGGTCTTGACCTCACACGAAGCGCAGACTTCAATAGTCTTGGCCCAAAGTGAAGTTCCCATAAGAAACAAAAGCACAGTGAATGGTAGCTGAAATTTATACATTATCGTATTATCAAAAATTTTGAATTCTCATTGGCCCTAACAGAATGCGGCGTGGCTTTTGGGAAATTAAAATTTTGTTGTGATTTTAATTGATAAGAATTTTCATTGATATGAAATACAATGTCCCCTTCCAAGATAATTAGCTGTGCATCTACTGGGGAAGTATGTTCGGGGAAGATAGCTCCTTTTTCCAAACTAATACTGAGTATCTCCAAAGTTTCGGTCTTTACCAACTTTTGAACTTGTAATTTATCGAATTTCTGTTCTGCAATTTGATTGCTTGTTTTGTACATATGTTCAAATGTATTTAAAAAATAATGGTTAATAGAAATTAACGGACAGATGATGACCGCATACTATTAACCATTAAAAAGTATTTAATTATTGCACCTTGAACTTAGTCAACAACTCCTCCCAAGAATACAATTTTCCATTATTTTCGATTTCAATATTCTCAGCCTCAACTCTGGATTGAAACGCTGACAAGTACTCGCCCATAGGGCTTGGTATTTCCTTACTTATTAAAAAAGTCGCTTTCTTGGCATTGATCAACTCGCCTGGGTCCAGGAAATCGTTCACCAAAAAAAGCTCGACTATTGAAACATCGATATCTTTCAAATGATTCATCATACATTCTACCGCATCAAATTTAAAGGCCTTACCTTTTTTCGTTACTATTTCCGCGGCGTGCTGACGATCAACAATGGTCATGGAACAAAAATGACAACCATCTGAACCATAATCTATTGGTTTTGGACTAACCCCACATGAAACCATGATCAAAAGCGCTATGGCAACAAAAAGGAATCTACTTATCATTCGCTTTAACTTTTAAAGGTCTTACAGAATCTATGGTGTTTTTGGGATTCCAAGCTCTTTTTCCAATAAAAAATGCAGCGACAGTCAACATCATTCCTACGAACATCATGTAACCACCTGTATGGGGAAGAGAGGTTACATCAAAATTAAGCATTTTGGCATGACCAAAAAGTGGTGGCTTATAGCTCATGGGTGTCCCATCCGGGTTGGTGAGTTTCATGATGGCATTAGGATCTAGATTAGTACCATAATCTACCATCCAAGCATTAAAATCGTACATTCCCAAGACTCCCAAAATACTCATGAGAATAAACCATCCCAAAAACCATTTATAGCTTACTTTTCCAAAAAAGCCCAATAAGCCGATCAACACCCCCAGTGCCACCATTCCACCAATGACTAACGGGAAGGTGCTAAACTCCCACATATCCTCTGGTTTGGGTAATGTACGCATACCGATATAGTGGTTAAGCCCGTCAATATTCTGGATATCGAATTCACTGGCTCCCTGGATGCCATTGATATGGATATTCATACCCAGAGGTTCTGGATATTGTGGAGCACCCAACATGATATTCCATAGGGGGAAAACATACAATCCTAATAGGAACAAAGGGCCAATAATCATTAAAATACTTGCTTTTTTCATCACTTAAACTTTTGATGGTTTACGAATTAGGTGTGGCTTTGAAAGGTTATGGAGATTTTTGAAAAAAGCGGGCAGTTCATAAACACTGCCCGCTTTTTTAATTGAAATAAAATAATATAT
>Ga0316201_10003058_pt1 | contig 12182 bp, 14 predicted proteins | sample CS6wburrow_MG_FD_204516 | JGI IMG/M metagenome (GOLD analysis project Ga0316201, IMG submission 204516) | Coastal sediment microbial communities from Delaware Bay, Delaware, United States - CS-6 worm burrow | ecosystem: Environmental > Aquatic > Marine > Coastal > Sediment | place: USA... | reverse complement strand
TGAGGACTGCAATAACCAGCCCTAGGGCAAGCAAGCGGTTCATTGTTGGGTTAGTCATTGGCTGAATTGTCTCACGTGCTTGCGGCGACTCAGCCATCGAGCCTAGGTGGGGGCGAGGATTGCGATTGCCGTTGTAGTCGGCGTATCGTCACCGGCACAACCCGCCAAAGCCACCAGCACGGCAACGCCAGCTGCCTTAGCCCGCTCCATCAACAATGTCCCCCCCTGCGTGGCTCAGCCCAGCGTGCGTGCTAGTGCGTTTATGCCGTCCACGAAGCACTCGATGGGAGCTTCGACCAGACCGGCGCCGACCATTCCGGTGCCCGGTACCTTGCCGGCAACCCCGGTGTTGATCTGCGGCAGGACCCCGGTGCGGACCACCCGGGCCGCATCGATCCCGGTTGGCGTTCCTCGGAACTCCAACATCGGGATCTGGTAGAACGCATGCTCCGCCATCGTGATCTCGTACATCGCCAGGGTGCGCCGCACGGCCCCGGCGGCGGTGCCACCGACGAAACCAACGATCGCGGGAGCCGCGGCCATGGCAAAGCCCCCAAGGCCGACCGTCTCGGTGATGGTGGAGTCGCCGATGTCGGGGCTGGCATCTTCCGCGGTGAAAGCGCCGAGGTACAAGCCATCGACCGGCGGTGCCGGGGCGCTGAACCATTGGTCACCGGTTCCCGACAGCCGGACTCCAAAGTCGGTTCCATTGCGGGCCATGACGGTGACCAGGCTCGATGCGGGTACCCCGGCGGCAGCGTCGGAACCGAGTTTGCCGGCCGCCATCACCAGATTGAGCATGAAGTGATCGTTGTTGTCGATGAACTTGAATACCTCGAGCCGCTGCTCGGTGGGGGCGTCGGCTCCGTCGACCAATGAGGCGCCGACTTCACGCAGGAACAGCGACGTGACGGCACGGTTGCGGTTGTGACCGTCGTCGCCCATCTGTAATGCCTGGGCGATGAGGGATTGCAGATCTACCGGGCCCCGATGCCGCAAGGCGGCACCAAGTACCGGACCCAAGACCCGATCCATCCACTGGAGGCGTTCGATCACCTCGGGGGCGAAGGCGCCGTAGCGCAGCACCTTGCCGAGCCCTTCGTTGAGCGTCGAGTAGGAGACCCCATCTCCGGCCCCATCCTTGATGATGGCGACGGGCATGGACGGCGAGGTCACCCCCGCCATCGGCCCCACCGCCCTGTGGTGGTGACACGGCGAAAGCTCGACCGCCCCGGCCGCAGCCTTGGCGGCGGCATCGTCCGGGTCGTCGGCCAACCCCTCGTAGAGCATGGCTCCAATAATGGCGCCACGCATCGGCCCCGAGGCTCGTTCCCAGGTCAGCGGCGGACCGGCGTGAAAGAAGGTGCGATCGGTCATGCCGGGGAACACGTCCCGCGCAACGCCAACGTCGACAAGATGAGGGCGTACCGCCAGCATCTTGCCGATTGCCGTGGCGTTCGCCTCCGGCATCCGGCCATCGGCGGCCAGCTTGGCGAGGGCGGCGGTGGCCCCGGCATGGGGTGGTTGCCAATCGGCCCTGGAGACCGCCGACCCTTGTTGCTCGATCGAGTCGGCGAGCATGTCGGTGCCGGCAGTAGCGACGACAGGATCGGTATCGAGGAGTTGGGAGAGGTCGCTCATGCTGAGCCTCCTGTCGTCGCAAGGCGAGCGGCTTCGGCCGCGGCGGCCGCGTTGGATAGGAATACCGAGGCGCCGGCGGTGCGCAATATCTCTGCCTGTGCGTCCCGATTCTGCGGATCCCCCCGGGTCCCACACAACGAGACCACGACCGCCGCACCTGCCACAACAGCGGCTTCGATTGCCGGAGCCAGCTCTTGCGCCGGGTTGGCATTGGCGCCGTATCCGAGCACGACATCCATCAAGATGACCCCAATGGAGTCATCCTGCCCGGCGGCTTGCAGTCGATCGATGCGCACGGTCTGGTCGATCATTGGATGAGCCCGCCCCTGGGTGTATTCATCGTCGCCGTAATCGATGAAAGTGTGGCCGGGATCCTCCTCCTTGCGGCCGATCTCGCCGAGGGTTGGCCTCGCCACAAAGAGAGCGTCGTCCCTCAGGGTCCCGCCGGAGAACAGCCCACGCACCAGACCGGGTCGATGGGGTCGATCGGGTGCGGGCCACGATGCATGCGCAACGCGTTCCTGACCCAGCTTGTCTAGTACCTGACCCGCACCGTCCTCGAGGGTGTCTTCGCCCATGAAGGTGATGACGACGGGCTTGGTGCACTCCGCGGCAGCGGCTCGCACCTTGTCGGCGACTGGAGCAGCGGGTGGCTTGGAGACGACGGAGATGACATCGATCGAGGGGTCGCCGTCGAGGGCGGTGAGTGCCTGCAGAGTCGAGATGGCGCCGACCTCCTCGGAGAGGTCGTGGCTGCCGGTGCCGAGAGCGTGGCGTACCCCGACCCCGGCATCGTCGAGCAGCGAACAAATCTGCTGGATCCCGGTTCCAGAGGCTCCGACTATGCCGACGGCGCCGGGCTGCATGGCATTGGCAAAGCCGAGCCCGAGCCCGTTCACGATTGCCGTCCCACAGTCCGGGCCCATCACCAGCAAATCGTGGGCGACACCGTGCTTCTTGAGCATGATCTCCTGGGCAATCGGCACGTTGTCGCTGAAGATCATCACGTGCTGCCCGTTGTCGAGGGCCTCCATAGCCTCCACAAAGGCGTGCTCGCCGGGAACCGACAACAGAGCGATGTTGGCCCCGTTCACCTTTGCGGCCGATCCCACCGTCTTTGCCGCCGGAGCATCCAACCCACCGGAAGGGGCGACCTTGTGGGTGAGTGCGTCGTCGAGTACCGCGTGGGCGGTGGCGATGATGGCGTCGCTTTCGGCGCGCACCGCCAGCAGAAGATCGTTGGGACCGGCTCCGGCTGCCGCGTCCATATCGAACCCCATGTCCTCCAGCAGGCTCAAGTTGAGCTCGGTCGCCATCGCCACTAGCGCATCGCTGACCCCGGCCACATCCTGTAGGGCCTTGCTGGCCTGCATTAGCCGGACAGAGTCGTGGTAGCGGCCGGGATGAACCTCAACCCGAGCGATCATGGGGATACCTCCGTGTGAATCAATGATTGGGCTGCGAGCACGATGCCGGCGGCAAGCGCCGGTCCGGAGCTGTGTCCGACCCTGGAAAGGACCCGATGGGCCGGCGCAACATCGCCTCTTCCGGCCAGGGCTCGCAACAGGGATCCGGCCGGTGCTGCGACCTGGCCGCGCAGCGCGTATTGGATGAGGGCTGCAGAGAACGTAGTAGTGCGGGCGTCGGCAAGGTCGGCGAGAGGGTTGGCTACCCGATCGAGCATGCTGGTTGCCGGCTCGTGGCCAAGCGCTTGGCTAAGAAGGCGAATGCCGGCGATGGCTCCCGCCAGGTAGTCGTCTCCTTCCGGGGTGAGTCCCGAGCCTTTGCCTATGAGTGGCCTGGCGGCCGCCAGCAGTCGGTTGGGTTTGAACCCTTGCAGGGCGTCGCGCAAGCCATCCGATTCAACATCAGGGACCGTTGCAGGTAGGTCGGCAATCGCCGCGCCGAGGCTGCCGGGTGTTATCTCGGGAAGAATCGGGCGTGGGTCCCACCAGCGGCCGATCGTCACCGTCAAGCCTTCCAACATGATGCGACCAACGCCGATGTCAACCGACGCGCCGTGATGGACCTGCTGAAAGGGATCGTCACTGGCCCGGGTGGCGATCTCGATGCCGTTGGGCAAACGGGTGGCGTCGCGAGTCGACACAACCACCACTGAATCCTCTACCGACAGCCAGATGGCGTGACCCGAGGTGCCCAGGACCGTCGCGATCCTGGGCACCGTGAGTAATCCGTGGATCGCAACGCTGGCTACCCCGGCAACCCGCTGTGGGGTCGGGGTCGGCTCCGTCGCAACCGCGGCTGCGGTCATCGTTATCCGACGTCGACGATCGCGGCCACCGGACCGCCACCGCTTGGACCCTGGTGCAGGGCTGCCACCGAAACAAACACGGCAGCATCATTCACGGCGGCCGCTACGACGCCACCTACCGCACCCTTGATGTGGCGATGGTGATGGACGTCGGAGTCGTCCAGCGATACCTGGCGACGGCCCCGCAGCCTGCTGGTGGGGTCGGCCTCGCACTTGACGAAGACGTTGACCAGCTTGTCCCCGAGATCCTGATAACGAGCCCTCTCCGGGAGATCCAGTCCGGCATTGCGGATGGCGCGGTACACGCCTTCCTGGTCCAGAGCGTCGTTCATGACGTCGTGACCGATGCGATACCGGCCGCCCGCGCCCGGAGCGTTGCCGACCACAACGGTCTGCGCCTGGTCGAGTTCGACCCCCGAGGAGCATGAGGCCACCGAAGAGAACAGCGATAGGTCGTGGCCGATCTGCTCGGCGGTCGGCATGCCAATCTCGCCGAGCGCCACCGCGATTCCAAGAGCTGAGGTGCCGTTGGAAACGTTCATCGACTCGAGCGGGTCTTCGGTGAAGACCGTATGGCCCCGGGACTTGGCGTCGTTGATGGTTTCCATGACCAGCAGCGGAGTCTTGGTCTGGACGTAGTGGACATCAGCCGGATCTTCGATACCGGCTTCTGCCATGGCTCGGCGGACACCCTCGGCCACTTTCTCGACCATCGCCGGGCGACCGATGTCTTCGGGGAGAATGACATCACTCATCGCATAACCGACGGCGAGACGGGGCTCGTCGGAAACTGGGCCCTCGTCTGCGACCTTGGCGAAGATGGTGGCATGCGGGGTCAGGATTCCGTCGGTCCCGCCGGACCACACCATCGGGATCTCTTTGACGATGTCGTAGGGACGGGTGCCCTTGTCCATCAGGACCTTGCGGAACGCTTGATCGGCGAGGATCCGCGTGAAGTCGTTGACGCCACCGTTGCCTTCGGTCTTGCCGACCACAGCGACAACACCATCGGCATCGAAGGCGCCCTCGTCGATTAGGGCGGCGAGCCCAGATGCATCACTAACGCTTTCGAGAACGACTTTCCGTACCTCGATTGCCATAGCCAAACTCCCTCTGTGAGCGGATCCTTCTCTCGCCTGCCGTGTTTCCCCGAATCGACGTGCGAAGAATCCATCATCCATCCGATACCGCACCGAGACTAGGGACGAACGGCCCTCACTGTGCAACAAACTCAGGCGGGCCTGCGAGGCTGCGAACCCTGGGGTGCGGTGTGCGACGCTCGGCTTGGAGCTTGCCGACGGCATACTCTGGCTGGTCGGCTGCCGTACACTCGCTGCATGAATCCGACTGCGTTGGTCCGTGCTGTTCCAGACTCATTCGCCGACGCGTTGGTGATGGGGGAGCGGCCGCGTATCGACGTGGCGAGGGCTCGGGAACAGCATCGTTTCTATAGGGCAGCGCTCGAGGGGGCCGGGTATTCGGTGCAAATCGTCGCGGCCGATGAAGCTCACCCCGATTGTCCATTCATCGAAGACACGGCTGTGATCCTCGATTCGTTGGCCGTAGTCACTCGGCCCGGGGCGTTGGAAAGGCGAGGTGAGACCGGCGCGGTGGAAGCGGCTTTGACATCGCTGCTTCCGGTCCGCCATATCGAGGCTCCGGGCACCATCGACGGTGGCGACGTATTGCGGGTTGGATCGGCAGTCTTCATTGGTCGATCCACCAGGACCAACGACGAAGGTATTCGACAGTTCGCCGACCATGTTGCCACCGATGGTCTGACGCCTACCGCGGTGCCCGTGTCCGGGGTGCTGCACCTCAAGTCTGCGGTCGTTGCGATTGACGACGAAACCCTGTTGATCGCGTCCGATTGTGTCGATCCGGACTTCTTTGCCGGGTATCGCCTCATCGAGAAGGCGGCAGGGGAGGAGCATCTGGCCAGCTTGCTTCGGCTGCGGGGCGGGGTGCTGGCGATGACCACCACCGCTCCGCAGACAACGGCACGTCTCAGGGCTGCGGGCTTCGCCCCGCAGTTGCTCGATAGCTCGGAGTTTCAGGCCGCCGACGGCGGACTCACCTGCTTATCGCTATTGATCGAGAGCTAGCTGGGGTCAAAGAACGGCGCATCGGGCGAGAGCTGCGCGCTGGCTAGTTGCGCCGCCGGTTGATACGCGGCGAGGAGGGCTGCGATATCGGCGAGCGCTGTGGTGACGTCGTCGGCGGCGGTGTCATGGTGGCCTTCGACGGTAACCAAGGCTTTGGTGGTAGATGGGTCGGTAGCGCTTTGGGCGCTTTGTCGCCAGCACCATCGTCTGGCGCTCACCCGGCCGGCGGTGTCGACGAAGACCACCTCTCCCGGCTCCGGATTGGTGGTCGCGCTCGAGCCGAGATCGGTGAATGACTCGGAGCCGTCGGCGAAACGGACCGTGGTTGTCCCTGCGACTTGTCCCTGGTCGAAGAACGCAACGGGCAGTGCGTACCTGATGGAGACGAGATTCCCGATGTCCACCAGGACGCTGATGCTCGGGATGTCGCCGTGCTTGCCGAGGCGGCGCAGCAGTGCTTCAGCGGCGTTGCGGTATTGGGTCGGTTTCACCCCGAAGGCCGAGAAGGCCCTCCGCCACGCCGCGATCGAGGGGTGTTCCGCAATCGGGGTCAATGCCAGACGTTCGACGACGGCTTCCTGCTCACTCCGGTAGAGGTCGAGCAGTCCCTGCGGACTGGGTCCGTTGCTCAGACCGATGGCGTAGATGGCGCCCGCCCGGATGGTTGGGTAGCGCTCGAGTAGCGCGGCGTCGTATTCGAACATGGTGGCGATGCTACAGCTGGGGGGAGCAGTCCTGGGTCAGTCGCCGGCCACCGGGGCGAGGGCATCGAGGAGTCGGTCGCGATAGGAAAGCAGCGCTTCTCGTCCCTTTTCGGTGAGTGAGATCGTTGTTTCGGGTTTCTTGCCGTTGTAGCCCTTGGCGACGGTCACATAGCCGGCGTCTTCGAGCTTGTTGAGGTGGGAGCCGAGGTTGCCCCAGGTGAGATCGGTCTGCCGAAGCAGGTAGGTGGCGTTGGCGCTCGCAACCACGAACAGGTTGGTCATGATGGCCAACCGGGCCGGTTCGTGGATCAGCCGATCTACCGCCGCCGTTATGGTCGCCGTCTCGTCAGCTGGTGGCATCGGCGCTTTCCTCAGCCGAGCCGGCCGGGTATTCGCGCAGGAAGAGGACCAGCTTGTAGGTGCCGATCGCCATCACAACCAGGCCGGGTACGCCAAACGCGATCCACGGTTGCAGCTGGTGGTCCCACAGCACATCGGGCCAGATCAACAGCGGCATCGCCATGCCGACGATGACGCCGTGGGCGTAGAAGCGCGGTACGTCCAGGAAGTAGGCCATCGCTCCCAGGACGGCAACCGAGTTGAGAAACCAGATGAGCGGGATGACCGCGCCGAGGATGTCCTCGGAGCCGCTGTTCAAGAGCGCGGCGGTGATCCCGAAGACGATGACGCCCAACACCACCGATCCCAGCAGGGCCAGCCGGGTGCCCTGGATCTTGCGCATTCGTTCCGGGCCCGGCTGGAAATCTCCAAGCCGCGAGCGCAGCAGATGGCGGCGCCACAGGAGCACCGGCACGGTGACACCAAAGGCAAGAACCAGGGTGATCAACATTCCGGTCATCTCGTTGTCGATCTGATCGGTGATCAGCGCGGCGATGCCCATTGTGATGAGGATCCCTCCCAGATAGAGGTCGAAGATCCCGTCGTCGTAGAACTTCCGGAAAGCATCCCGTTCGAGTTCCTTGAGATTGGTGAGGCCGGTGGTCATGCTGTGCTCCCAATAGTCGCAGAGTACTCTGTAACACAGAGTAAATGACCTGGGCCCCGTTGTGAAGAGGTTTTCTTGGGAATCCGCGGATGTGGGGGCAGGCTCGGTTGCGACGGCGGACTCGACCGCAGGATCGTTTCGGGGCGCGGCGTAGTGGCATAAGCTCTGGCCATGCTTGCCGCTCTTCTTCTGTTCCTGCTGAGCCTGTTGGGGCTGATCGGAGCCCTCAATGCGTTGCGCGGACCCGCCACCGATCGGCGACCGGGTCTACGACCACCGTTTCTTCCCGCCCTGCTGACAGCCGAGGCGGTCCCCATCCGCGTCCTGATCCACGCGGCTGCCGCGGCGCTGCTCATCTGGGCCGGGGCCCTCGACCGGCTGGCCGGTCGAGCGGGGTTGATCCTTACCGCGCTTACCTGGCTGGGTTACGTGCTGATTCAGTGGCGTGCCGCCAGCGCCAAGCGGGTGATGGCTGCGGCCCTGGATCAGGTCGGAATCGATGCCGCGGGCTTTGCCCACATTGAATGGCCGAGGGTGCTGGCTGCCTATCCGTACCGGATCCCACGAGACATCGAGCGGGTCGAGGATCTCGAGTACTCCCCGGACCTGCAATTGGATATCTATCGCCGGCGTGATCTGGGTACGGGCACATATCCCGCGATCCTCTATGTACATGGAGGTTCGTGGCGGGGCGGCAATCGTCGACAGCAGGGGAGGCCGCTGCTGCACCGACTGGCTGCTGCCGGATGGATCGCAGTCTCTGCGTCGTATCCGCTGGCGCCGGCGGCGACTTTCCCTGATCAACTCGTGGCATTGAAGCAGGCTCTGGCCTGGATGAGGTCGGAGGGGTCCGGGTACGGCATCGATCCGTCGTTTGTTGCCATCAGCGGCGGGTCGGCCGGCGGTCATCTGGCTGCGTTGGCGGCCCTAACTGCCAACCGGCCTGAGTATCAGCCGGGGTTCGAGCAGGCGGACACCTCGGTTCAAGCGGCAATACCGGTGTACGGCATCTATGACTTCCTCAACCGGAATGCCACCCGTGATGAGTGGCCGGTCATTCCGCGTTGGGTGATGAAGGCGGACAAGCAGGAGGATGAGGACTTGTTCCGGCAAGCATCTCCGCTCGACCAGGTCCACCCGGCGGCGCCTCCCTTCCTGATCATTCACGGTGAGGTCGACGCCGTGGTTCCGACCGCCGAAGCCCATCAGTTCGTCGATGCCCTCCGCGCCGTCTCGCAGAATCAGGTGGCGTATGTCGAGGTTCCCGGCGCCAATCATGCGTTCGACGTCGTTGACTCTCTGCGCACTCACTACGTAATCAGCGGAATCCATCGCTTTCTCGACTCGATCCGGGTGGATGCGAAGCAGCCATGATCCCCTAGCATCGTGAACCTTCGCAAAGGACCGCACCATGCATGAACTGGCTCTCGCCGACGCAGTCGTGAAAGCCGCGCTCCGAGCCGCAGACGATGCCGGCATGGATCGGATTGGGCGGGTGATCGTCAAGGTCGGCGAACTGCAACAGATCGAAAAGGACTTGTTCGAATTCTCCCTTACCAACGTGCTCCCTGCCGGGGAACCCCGATTGCAGGATGTGGTTTTCGACGTTGCTGAGGAAGCGGTGCGTTTTGAATGCAAGGCATGTGGACACGGATACGGTCGCGCCGACGTCGACCTCGGTGGGGACGATCATGACGAGGCCATCCACTTCATTCCAGAGCTTTCGCACGCGTTCGCCCGCTGCCCGTCTTGCGGGAGTCCGGATTTCGACATAACGGCGGGGCGCGGAATCACCCTGGAACGACTCGAAGGCAGCAGCGACGATGGGTGAAGCCATCGACCCCCGCGCCGTCGTCATCGACGAGCGGCTGGCCGGGGTGCAGCGAATCATCGGGGTAACCGGGAGCAAGGGCGGGATCGGCAAGAGCGTTGTCGCCTCCACCTTGGCGCTGGCCCTGGCGGATCAGGGCCGAAGGGTTGGGCTGTTCGATCTCGACTTCACTTCTCCAAGCGACCACATCGTGCTCGGGGTGAATCGCAGCTTTCCGGATGAGCAGTTCGGTATCGATCCCCATCTCGCCCACGGAATCCGGATGATGTCGGTTGCGTTCTTCGCCGGTGATGCGCCGCTACCGCTGCGGGGTGACCAGTCCACCAGCGCACTTCTGGAGTTGCTGGCAATTACTCGATGGGGCGATCTCGACGTGCTGGTGCTCGACATGCCACCGGGTCTTGGCGATACGTCTCTCGACGTTATTCATCTCATACCCCGGCTCGAATTCCTGCTGGTGGGCAACGGCTCGAAGGTGGTCATCGAGAGCGTGGAGCGGGCCCTGCGCCTCTTCCACGAGCTCGAGGTTCCCATGGTCGGCCTGCTCGAGAACATGAAGCGAGGTGTCGGCGAAGCCGTCTCCACCCTTGCGGCCGAGAACCTGGTCCCGTTTCTTGGTGCGGTTGAGTTTGATCCCGAACTCGAGAGGGCACTCGGGAACGTGGATCGGTTGCGGGCGACGGCCCTCTACAAGACAGTCGCTGCGGTCGTCCGCATCGATCGGTCTGGAGGGTGAACATGAAGACAATCGGCCTACTCGGCGGGATGAGTTGGGAATCGTCCATCGAGTACGAGCGGATTATCAACACCGAGGTCCGGCGTCGTCTTGGTGGCGTGCACTCCGCCGATTTGCTCGTCAGATCGTATGACTTTGCCGCCATCGAAGACCTGCAAGCGGCTGGGAACTGGGCCGAAGCCGGACGTCTTCTGGCGACGGATGCCCGGATGCTGCAAGATGCCGGAGCCGAGTTGATTGTGTTGTGTACCAACACAATGCACCTGGTGGCGGATGACATCGAGGCTGCGATCGATGTGCCGTTCCTGCACCTCGCCGACACCACCGCCCGAGCCGTGATCGAGGCCAACGTTGGCACGGTTGCTCTCCTCGGCACTCGCTTCACCATGGAGGAGGACTTCTATCGAAGTCGGCTCGAGGCGCACGGGCTCAATGTTGTAGTCCCCGACGAAGCCGACATGACCGTGGTCCATAGCGTGATCTACGACGAGCTGGTGCAAGGACGCATTGTGGCTTCGTCGCGCACCGCATACCTGGAAATTATCGATCGGCTGATTGCCGAAGGCTCCCAGGGAGTCATCGCCGGCTGCACGGAGATCGAGTTGCTGGTGACCGCCGACGACCTATCGGTTCCATACTTCCCGACCACCCGCCTGCATGCGATTGCCGCGGTCAATGCGGCACTTCAGGACATCTGACAGGATTCGGACAGGCCCTCCCGGCGTTGAGAGGAACTGCCTCATCGTGGCGTGAGGATCACCACCGGAATCTGGCGCTCGGTGCGGCTCTGGTAGGTGCCGTATCCTTCGTATGCAGCCAACACTCGGGGCCACACGAGAGTTCGTCGTTGGGAGTCGGCGGTGGCGGCGCGCACCGGAATACGTCGTTCGCGAATCTGAACGGTTGCCCTTGGTTCGATCTGCAGGTTCAGATACCACTCGGGGTGGTCATCTCTGCCGCCCCACGAGGCAACGACCGCGTATTCCTCGCCGTCGCAAAGGTACAGCAGGGGAACGGTGTGGGATTTGCCACTGATTCTGCCAACGGTGGACAGCAACAGCATGTCGTTGTTGACAAAGCGCTTCCCGATCATCCCTCGAGAGGCCCTGTATAGGAGCGTGTGAAGTGACGAGAGGTGTTTGGCCGTTGTATCGCGCATCTGGCGGGAGGGTAGACGCCGGCGAGTAGGTGCCGACACGATGTCAGATTCGTCTGTGGCATCTTCTACCATGCGCACCATGTCGGATGATGACGTGGTACGGGCGGTGGCGGAAGCGGCGCTGAGCGTTGAGGAGCGTTTGGGCTTCCTCGACCTATGCGAGGCGCGTGCTGCTGATGATCTGCTGGCAGACCGCGGCCGGGTCAACTCGCACCGTCGGGTGATCGCAACGGCGGTCGAAAATGGCAATGCTCTCGAGACCGAGCTTGCCGACCATATCGCTGATGTCCTGGTGGCGCTGCTCGACGAAGCCGAGCGTTGGTCATTCGTCCAGCGTCGGGTTCTGGCCGGGGCAGTGGAGTATTTCATTCGGACAGACGACATCGACGGGGATTTTGCCTCCGATCACGGTCTAGCCGATGACGCTCGGGTGGTTAGCGCGGTATGCGAGGCCCTCGGCCGACAGGATTTATCGATAAACCTCAGATGATCTGATCTTCGGTCCCGGCCACCTGGCGCAGCAGCTCGGTCTGGCCGGTGTGATAGGTGTCGTGGAAATAGTCGAAGTGAAGTCGCTTCGCCAGACTCACCATTCGGCCATCGACCTCCGATTCCGCGGCGAAGGCATCGTCCGTCAGCTCGCCGAGGCTTCCGTTCAGGGCCGCTTGACTCGACTCGATCGCAGCAACCAGTTCGGCCAGCGGCAGCACCCCCGGGCCGTCCTCCGT
>Ga0316201_10003057_pt1 | contig 12182 bp, 8 predicted proteins | sample CS6wburrow_MG_FD_204516 | JGI IMG/M metagenome (GOLD analysis project Ga0316201, IMG submission 204516) | Coastal sediment microbial communities from Delaware Bay, Delaware, United States - CS-6 worm burrow | ecosystem: Environmental > Aquatic > Marine > Coastal > Sediment | place: USA: Delaware... | reverse complement strand
TCGGCTTGTTTAAGACTGGTTTTATTTTTTTTTAAGTATGCCAATTTTCCCTTTTTGGAAAAAGCAACATCATACGAAAGAATGTTTAAACCCTTATCTGCCTTAAGCTCAAAAGCACTTATTTCTATACCGTCCAAGGTCATGACCCTGGCGGTAAAGTCCCCGCCCTTTGAGGCGTAAAAAGTGATATCGATACCGGGGGTAGATGGTTTTGACCAGGCACTCCTAGTATTCCCCCAACGCGTAGAATGTTTTATTGAGGGCAATTCAAAAACCATAAGATCCATGGACAGTATTGCCGGGGTAAGCTTTTGAAGGTTCGAAATATCGGTTTTATAAATACTTCGTCCATGCGTGCCAACTAGGAGGTGTTTAGCTTCCGGTTGAACCACAAGATCATGGATAGCCACATTGGGGATCCCTTTTTGAAAAAGTTCCCATGTAATACCTTGGTCTAAAGTTGCATACAGGCCATTATCTGTTCCTGCAAACAATAAATTCTCATTTTCGGGATCTTCAATAATAACATTTACGGGAGAGTCCGGTAATGTATTTCCAATGTTTGACCAGGTCTTTCCATGATCTTCGCTTTTAAAAATATATGGGGTAAAATCGTCCCAACGGTAGCCGTTTAAACTGGCGTATACACGTTCTTTCGTGTGTTTGGATGCAACCACACGGCTCACCCACATATCTTGTGGCAGCGTATTTGAGATTCGCTCCCAGCTGCCTCCGCCGTTATTGCTGATATGGATCAGACCATCATCACTCCCTGTATAAAGAAGGCCAAATTTAAAAGGAGATTCTGCAATGGTGGTTATAGTACCATATGCTACATTGCCCTCCCTACCACCTAATGTGAGATCATCTGAAATTACCTCCCAATCATCGCCCTGGTTAAGGGATCGGTGCAATTTGTTCCCTCCGAAATATACAATATCCTGATTATGGGAAGACAATAAAATAGGGGTTTGCCAATTAAAACGATAAGGTTTTTCACCTAATTCATGCTTAGGCTGTATATACGTATTTTTATCATTTTCAAGGTCTATCCTATAATAGTTTCCAAATTGAAAACCGGTATAGACTATATTAGGATTTCTGTTGTCTATTTGTACCTGCATCCCGTCGCCACCCATGATCGATTTCCATGGATAATGACCCGATTGGTGCCATCTGCTGTTCTCCTCGGCATTATGGGGTCCCATCCAAACTCCATTATCCTGCAGACCCCCATATACATTGTAGGGTTTTTGATTATCGACATTTATGGCATAGAATTGCCCTACTGAGGGGGCATTATTTTTAATCCAATGTGCACCATCGTCATAGGAAATATTGACCCCGCCGTCATTCCCGTTGATGAGGTGTCCGGGCATGGCCGGATTTATCCACAACGCATGATGATCTGCATGGACATTATCACCATTTATTGACGTAAATTTTTGGCCCCCGTTATCTGAGGTAATTAGCGGTACTCCTGCGAGATAAATTTTCTCCTTGTTATTGGGGTCGATCCTGATCTGTGCAAAATAATAGCCATAGCTGTAAAAGAGATCGTCTATGTATTTTTCATTTTGTTTTTTCCAGCTACTTCCTCCATCTTCACTTCTATAGACCTCAGCGCCAATTACCGGAGTATCAAATAACAAGGTATTGGCGTTTTCCAAATAGGTTGCCAGATCAGCCGGTTTTACAGCTCCACTTCGGACCATTTGCTTTACATTTTCGGCCTTGTATTTCTCCTGAAAATCATTGTCCTTGAGAAAATCATTGAGTTGTGAGTTGTTAAGAGCAAGAAAGACATCAACTGACATTGTTTTGAAGTCTTCTTTGCTCAACCCCTCTTTTTCGTCTGCATCTTTTTCTGATTTATCCCTTCTGTACTGATTATCGTGAACTGCATAGACAGTATTGTCATCATATACCGCCAATCCAATTCTTCCCACCCCATTACCGGTTGGGAAGCCACTACCGTTGGTTGATACAAGGTTCCATGTAGTTCCCGCATCCGTGCTTTTATAGATGCCGGAACCTTCCCCATTTCCAGTAAAATTCCATGCTTTGCGGTCTTTTTGCCATGCAGCTGCATATTGAATGTTGAAATTAGCAGGGGCATGGGCCAGATCTATAATACCCGATTCTTCATTTATAAATAAGGTTCGGATCCAGGTTTTACCACCATCCAAAGTTTTATAAATTCCACGCTCATCATTAGGTGAATACAAATGGCCGGTAACACCAACCACCAAATGATCTGGATTTTTTGGATCAATAAGAATCCGGCCAATATGATGCGAATCATCGAGACCCATATGCTGCCAGGTAGCCCCTCGGTCGGTCGATTTTAAGACTCCAATTCCTGCGTAGGAAGAACGTGAACTGTTGTTCTCACCAGTGCCGACCCAGATGACACCTGTTTTCCAATCGACCGCAATATCCCCAACATTTTGTGTTGAGGTGCCATCCAGAATTGGTGTAAAGGAGGTTCCGTTATTATTGGTATACCACACACCTCCCGAAGCGTAGGCCACATAAAATTCCGTAGGGGCATTGGGATTTACATCAATGTCTACCACCCGCCCGCTCATCACAGTAGGGCCTATGTTCTCAAATGAGAGGTTCTTTAAAATGGATGAAGAAGCCATTTGATCTTTTACTCGAAGCGCTTCCAAAACAATTGTTTTATCAGTGGGTTTGGGTTGTGCAAACACTGGTAGCGCTACCAGGAGAATAACAATGCGTAAAATTATTTTCATGAGAACGGCTTTAAAGTTTCACGGAAGGTATGAATTTGATATAGTTATGACAAATACTTTTCGGGTAGTATCGCAGTACCGTTTCCAGCATCTTTTTATGTTTTTTGTTCTCTTAAATTGTATGCTGACTTCGCTCTAATTGGTTATTTTTGGTTAAATAATCACCAGCAATGAAATACGATCCAATTGACTCCAAATTGTTTATAAAAAACCGAAAAAAATTTATGGCTTTGATGAAGCCAAAAAGTGTTGCCGTTTTTAACTCCAACGATATCTACCCGATAAGTGCAGACAGTACCATGCCTTTTCAGCAGCACCGCGATCTGTTATATTTAACTGGGGTAGACCAGGAAGAATCTATTTTATTGCTTTTTCCGGAAGCAGTGAACAAAGAGAACAGGGAAGTGCTCTTTGTTCGGGAAACCAATGAACACATCGCAATATGGGAAGGTGAAAAACTGACCAAAGAAAAAGCCACCAAAGTTTCCGGAATCAAAAACGTTCAATGGCTAACCAATTTTGACAAGGTGTTCTTTGACGTAATGACGGAAGCCGATACCATTTATTTGAATACCAATGAGCATTATCGGCAAGCGGTAGAAACCCAGACCAGGGAAGATAGGTTTATCATAGAATGTAAACGGAAATTTCCAGCACATACTGTTGCTAAAAGTAACCCGATCCTTCACCAATTACGCGGCATTAAGGAACCGCAGGAAATAGATCTTATGAAGCAAGCCTGTGGGATTACTGAAAAAGGATTTCGAAGGATCTTAGGATATACGCAACCGGGAGTTTGGGAATACGAAATAGAAGCCGAATTTCTTCATGAATTTATCCGAAACCGATCTAAAGGGTTTGCTTATACGCCTATTATTGCTTCAGGTAATAATGCAAACGTTTTACATTATATCGTAAATAATCAGCAGTGCAAATCCGGGGAACTTATCCTTATGGATGTGGGTGCAGAATATGCAAATTATTCCAGCGATATGACACGAACCATACCCGTGAACGGAAAATTTACAAGGAGACAGCGCCAGGTATATGAGGCAGTTTTAAGGGTGAAGAATGAAGCTACTAAAATTTTAGTACCGGGGACCCTTTGGGCCGAATATCACAAAGAAGTTGGGAATATCATGACCTCGGAATTGCTTGGGTTAGGCCTCTTGGATAAGGCAGATGTAAAAAACGAAAACAAAGACTGGCCAGCTTATAAAAAGTATTTTATGCATGGCACCAGCCATCATATTGGATTGGACACCCATGATTACGGCGCCTTAAAAACGCCTATGAAGGCCAACATGGTTTTCACTGTAGAACCGGGGATTTATATTCCCGAAGAAAAGATGGGGATCCGATTGGAGGATGATGTCGTTATTCAACGAAAAGGTGCCCCCATAAACTTAATGAAAAACATTCCTATTGAGGCCGATGAAATTGAAACTTTGATGAATCAAAAGCCATAATAGCAACGATTAATTTGTAGTCCTTAATCGATAGATCCCGTTTGTCATAATAAACGTTATTAAAGCAGGTAAAACCCAACCCATGCGAACGTTGCTTAGCGGTATCCAGTCATTAAATTCTTCCATTCCAGAATAACCTATGCTTCCAATAAAATCAGGAATACTGAAAACAAGGGTAGCGATCACGACGCTTTTAAAAACTTCCCGAGGGATGTATTTTTTAGGGAGAACATTGAGAAGGATCAGGACTATAGTTATAGGATAGATAAACATAAGAGCGGGCAAGGCAACAGCTATGATGTATTCAACATTTAACTGCCCCATTACAACCCCAAGGATGCATCCGATCAGGGCGGTTATGACATAGGCATTTTGCGAACCCGATAAACGAGATTTTACAAAATCGGCCGTACCGGTAACGATTCCCACGGCCGTTGTAAAACAGGCGAGTGCTACTAAGATGGCAAATATTATTTTTCCGGTATTCCCCAGGGTTATAAAACTCATATTGCGCAAAAGATCGGTCCTGGAAATGGCCTCATCAAAAGCTCCATGCATAAGCGCCCCGGAAAGGATTAAACCGGCATAGATCAAAAAAAGGGCAGTCCCAGCGATCCACCCAGCCCTTGTGATAAGAAACTTTTTGTATTTGTAACTGTTGCCTGAATTCTTAAGGTTAATGGAAATAATAATAACCCCTCCAACCACTACGGCCCCAATAGCATCAAAGGTTTGGTAACCTTCTATGATGGCATGCGACAAAGGATTTGGAATGCTTATTTCTCCAAATAAAAAAGGTTCTGCAAAAAGTACTGCCCCGATAATGGCAACAAGAATGAGCAGGATGGCAGGGGTCATTAATTTACCGATTACATCCAGTATTTTCGATCTGTTTAGAACAAAAACGAAGACCAGGGCAAAATAGATAAAGCTCGTGATCAGGGGACTGCTATTAAACAATGGGGCAATGGCCATTTCGTGGGTAACAGAAGCAGTTCTGGGCGAAGGTAAACCTATAGAAATTGCATAGACAAGGAAGCAATAAACCAGACTAAACTTTGGGGATACCTTGTTGGCAAAATCGAACATACTTCCCTGTAACCTGGCATGGGCCAGGATACCCAAAATTGGGATTAAAACGGCCGAAAGGGCAAATCCCAAAGCTACTACCCACCATAATTCTCCCGCTTTAAAACCTAATTGTGGAGGCAAGATAAGGTTGCCTGCACCAAAAAAGAGGGAGAATAGGGCAAAGGCAGTTACCAGGATTTCCTTCTTACGGTTCATGCTTTGAATTTATCCCGAAAGATAGAAGAAAATCCAGGGGTGGCAAATACAATTATTAAAGGCTTTTGCCTTAAGTTTTAGACTAAAAGGAGACGTTCATCGAAAAAATGATAAAAAATAACCTTACTACTCAATAAACTTATAGTTGGGTACGTTCCTTACTTAAAGTGTTTCTCCAAACTCTTTTTTAATTGATAAACCTGAAAATTTAACCTGTGTATTTTAAAGTTTCCCCAAACCTAAAGTGCATCCCTAATTACCTACTTCATGAAAAAAATATTTTGCAATATTTTTGGACACCATTATTCGGTGTCAAAAAAAGTAACCCAGCACATAAAAGAGTATAAATGCGTTCACTGCGCGAAAGAAGTTACTACGGATGTAAGCGGTAACTTATCTGCTCTTACCCCTGAGTTACAAGATATAAACCATACTCTTGAGATCATATATCAGAAGAGGCACGGATCCGAACAACAAGTAGCCTAAGGTTTCTTAGTTAAAAGAATTCCAGCCCTGTGCTGTTAAAGGGATTTTAGTATTATTCCTGGAAATTAAGTGTGCACCCTGGTCCATATCTGTCAAATGCCCCACGACAGTTAGATTAGGATTGCCCTTTATTTTCGGGAATTCTTTTTGGTCTATGGTGAAAAGCAATTCATAATCCTCTCCCCCGCTTAATGCCACCAAGGTGCTATCCAAATTAAATTCTTCACAAGCAGCTATTACTGTGGGGTCTAACGGAATCTTTTCTTCATACAAATGGCAGCCTACTTCACTTTTAGTGCACAGATGTAGTATTTCAGAAGAAAGTCCGTCACTTATATCGATCATAGCGGTTGGCCGCACCTTCAGATCCTTTAATAGTTTTACAATATCGGTACGAGCTTCAGGTTTTAACTGCCGTTCCACTATATAACTGTAGGGTGTCAGATCGGGTTGATTCTCCGGGTTCACTTTAAAAACTTCTTTTTCTCTTTGTAATACCTGCAATCCCATATAAGCGCCTCCAAGATCGCCTGAAACAACCAACAGATCATTTGGTTTGGCTCCACTGCGGTAAACAATAGCTTCCTCATTAGAAGTGCCAATGGCAGTAATGGAAATGTACATGCCTTTTTCAGAGGAGGTGGTATCACCACCAACTAGATCTACCTTATAAATTTTGCAGGCCAATTCAATTCCTGCATAAAACTCTTCCAGGGCTTCCAAGGGAAAACGGTTCGAAACCGCCAGGGATACCATGATCTGAGTTGCTACACCATTCATGGCGCAGATATCACTTATATTAACAACGGCTGCCTTATACCCCAGGTGTTTTAAAGGCATATAGCTAAGATCGAAATGGATGCCTTCAATCAATTGGTCCATTGAGATCAAGACCTTTTTGTTCTTAAAATCGAAAACGGCAGCATCGTCCCCAATCCCTTTGAGGGTCGACTTTTGTTTAATCGAAAAGTTTTTGGTCAAATGGTCTATAAGGCCAAATTCTCCCAGTTGCTGTAATGCTGTTTTATCCTGATCCTTGTTCTCGAACATCTTGCAAAAATAAGGAGGATATGAATTAAATGGTATCTTTATATATAAAAAGTAGCACGCCCTACGTTACATATCCTATGAAACAGTACCATATTTTATGGTTCATCCTGATCATTATGATCGGATGTTCCAAGAACAATCCTTCACCTACAGAAAACGACAGCTCAAATCCGGACACTAATCCGCCAGTAGATAACCCCAGGGATCCTCAAACCAATTTGGTGCCTTGTGAGAATGGCTTTGCCGGAGCTTATCCTTGCGATGGCTATGATCTTTTAGGCCATATTTCACTGAATGAATTGAGTGCCGCTTCGGCCAATGATATTTGGGGATGGACAGACACGACAACTGATAAAGAATATGCACTGATCGGCTTAGATAATGGTACTGCATTTATAGACATCACCGATACAGAAAATTTAAAATACCTCGGAAAATTGCCAACCGCTACCAATGCAAGTGCATGGCGCGATATCAAGGTCTACCAGGATCATGCCCTTATTGGCTCCGAGGCCCCTGGCCATGGTATGCAGGTTTTTAACCTCACTGCCTTGCGAAATGTGACCGGGGCTCCAATTACTTTTTCTGCGGACAATCGATATACCGGTTTTGGAAATTCGCATAATATTGTCATTAATGAGGATAGCGGATTTGCGTATGCAGTGGGAACTGGAGATGACATATACAATGGCGGCGTACATTTTATCAATGTACAAGACCCTCTTAATCTTGTAGCAGCCGGGGGTTATGGAGATGCCGGATATACCCACGACGCACAAGTTGTAACGTACAGCGGTCCGGATGCAGATTACAATGGTAGGGAAATCTTTATTGGAGCTAATGAGAATCAGGTTGTTGTTGTCGACGTAACCGAGAAGCAAAATCCAGACCTTGTCTCAACATTACAGTACAGCAACCTTGGCTATACACATCAGGGGTGGTTTACGGAAGATCAACGCTACTTTATTTTGGGCGATGAAACGGATGAGTTCAATTTTGGATTTAATTCCCGCACACTTGTTTTCGATATGACCGACCTGGATAACCCAGTACTACATTACACTTATCAGGGGGCCACTTCGGCCATTGATCACAATGGTTATGTAAAAGGGAATGAATTCTTTTTAGCGAACTATACAGCGGGGGTGCGTATCCTTGATATTACTGGTATTGCCAGCACAAATATTTCGGAATCAGGATATTTTGATACCTACCCGCTAAACAATAATGCCGGTTTTGATGGGGTTTGGAGTGTGTATCCCTTTTTGCCAAGTGGCAAAATAATTGTGAGTGATATCAATTCAGGATTGTTTATCATACAGAAATCGAACTAATGTTGGCTATGAATCGCAAACTTGTTTTCATTTGTGGTCTCCTGCTTGGTTCTTGTACCTATGATCAGGCAGATAGTATAGGACCTGAGCAGAATAGCAAGCCCTTTTTGGGAGAAATTGCCTGGATGCACAATTATGGAGGCTCAGGGGAAGATACCCCACGTGCTATCATTGAAACCGCCGACGGGGGGTATGCCATCTTCGGTTTTTCGAACAGTATGGATGGGCATTTAGATTCTAAAACTACCCCGGTAAATGATTATTGGTTGGTCCGCACCAATGTAGATGGAAATGTACTTTGGTCTAAAACCTATGGTGGCAGCAAAGATGACAGGGGTCAATCGGTTATCCAAACCTCCGATGGGGGTTTTGCCATTACGGGGTATGCCATGAGCGATGATGGGGATGCCAGTAATAATGAGGGATTTCATGATAACTGGATCTTAAAATTAGATGGCCAGGGGACCATTGAATGGGAGCAAAGCTTCGGTTTCTCCGGTCATGACCATTCGTATGACATTGTACAAAGTGCCGATGGGGGGTATTTCTTCACAGGGTTTTTAGACATTACCCTGGCAAAGGCCGATGGGTATACAGACAAATCCTATTCCCTTACCAGGCATGGGGTAGGAGAATTCTGGGGAACCAAGTTAGATGCGCAAGGCCGTTTACAATGGCGTAACTATTTTGGGGGCACCAATAATGACAGGGCCCATGCGGTGGTAACAAGTCATGACGGCGGATTTGTTATGGCAGGTTTTTCAGAAAGTGATGATTTTGATGTGTCCAATTCGCGGGGAAGCTATGATTTTTGGGTTGTAAAGATCGATGCGCTGGGAGACCTGGTTTGGGAACGCTCTTATGGGGGTACCGGGATAGACATCGCCCAGGATATAGCCAAGACGGAAGACGGAGGATATGTGATAACCGGGAGTACCATCAGCACTGATGGGGACATTTCAATGAATCACGGGGAGTCCGATATTTGGGTGATCAAAATAGACAATAACGGAAATTTGATTTGGGAAAAGACTTATGGGGGCTTGCGTTTCGACGCAGCAGAAGGCGTTCGTCCTGCCTCCGATGGCGGTTTTATCCTTTCAGGAAATTCAAAAAGCGAAGACCAGGACCTTACCATGAATGCCGGCGAGAATGATATTTGGCTGCTCAAGATCGATTCCCGGGGCAACCTTGTTTGGCAACAGACTTTTGGTGGCTCCGACCTGGATTATGGATTTGATGCCCTGGAAAGCAGTGATGGAAGCCTGCTATTAGTAGGAGAGAGCATAAGCACAGACTTCAATACCCTAGAGAACAAAGGACTTACAGATTTGGTCTTCCTAAAGATCGAATGATTTTAAAATGATTCATGGATTCCATTCGGCAAAACTTCTACGAATGGTTCGCTCACTTATATAGAAAAGCCTGATTCTCATATATGTTATTATAATGTTAGTAACTATGCGAATACTCGACATTTGCATTATATTTGTATCCTATTTAGAATAAATCCAATTAAGAATGATCAAAGTATCTGAAACAGCCAAAAAAAGAGTCACCCTGTTGATGACGGAAGAAGGCTACGATGTTACAAAAGATTATGTGCGCGTGGGTGTAAAAAGCGGCGGGTGCAGTGGATTGTCTTATGAACTTAAATTCGACAATACCATGTCTGAAACAGATAAGGTATTTGAGGACAATGCGGTTCGCATTTTAGTAGATAAAAAAAGTTTTCTCTATTTGGTAGGAACTGTCCTGGAATATTCCGGCGGATTAAACGGGAAAGGGTTTGTATTTAACAATCCGAATGCCCAGCGTACCTGTGGATGTGGAGAAAGTTTCTCTTTATAACGGTAAGATTATAATTGATATGGCATATACAGAGGAAGAATTAAAAAAGGAACTGGAAACCAAGGAATACGAATATGGTTTCTATACCGATATAGAATCTGACACCTTTCCCAAAGGGTTGAACGAGGAAATTGTTATTGCTATTTCCAAAAAGAAAGAGGAACCGGAATGGATGACGCTTTGGCGGCTTGCAGCCTTTAAGGGGTGGAAAGAAATGGTAGAACCGGAATGGGCCAACATTCTTTATAAGAAACCCGATTTTCAGGATATCAGCTACTATTCAGCGCCCAATAATAAACCCAAATATGAAAGTCTGGATGAGGTAGATCCGGAGCTGCTGGACACTTTTAAAAGACTTGGGATCTCCATTGATGAGCAGAAAAAACTGGCAGGGGTAGCGGTAGACATCGTGATGGATTCTGTATCCGTGGCCACTACTTTTAAAAAGACCCTGGCCGAAAAAGGGATCATCTTTTGTTCCATTTCAGAAGCGATCAGAGAACATCCCGAATTGGTGAAAAAATATATCGGCTCTGTTGTTCCTCCCAAGGACAATTTTTACGCGGCCTTGAATTCTGCCGTATTCTCCGACGGTTCTTTTTGTTATATCCCAAAAGGGGTGAGATGTCCTATGGAACTATCCACCTATTTCAGGATAAACCAGGCGGGGACAGGGCAATTTGAAAGAACACTTGTAATCGCAGACGAGGGGAGCTATGTAAGCTATCTGGAAGGCTGTACAGCACCTTCACGGGATGAGAACCAACTTCACGCTGCCGTGGTAGAACTCATAGCCCTGGACAATTCAGAGATCAAATATTCTACCGTACAAAACTGGTTTCCTGGTAACAAGGAAGGAAAAGGAGGAGTGTTCAATTTTGTGACCAAGCGAGGCCTTTGTGAAAAGGGCGCCAAGGTTTCTTGGACCCAGGTAGAGACGGGTTCGGCCATTACCTGGAAATATCCATCCTGTATTTTGAAAGGCGACAATTCTATTGGAGAATTTTACTCGATTGCCGTAACAAACAATTATCAGCAGGCAGATACCGGGACCAAGATGGTCCACATCGGAAAGAATACTAAGAGCACTATAATCTCAAAGGGAATTTCTGCCGGTAAATCCCAAAACAGCTACAGAGGATTGGTTCAGGTGAATAGTAGGGCCGACAATGCCCGGAATTTTTCACAATGCGATTCGCTATTAATGGGAAATGAATGTGGAGCGCATACTTTTCCATATATAGAAGCAAAAAACAAAACTGCGCATATAGAACACGAGGCTACCACAAGTAAAATTGGTGAGGACCAAATATTCTATTGCAATCAGCGAGGGATAGATACGGAAAAAGCGATTGCTTTAATCGTAAACGGTTTCAGCAAAGAAGTATTGAACAAACTACCTATGGAATTTGCTGTGGAAGCTCAGAAATTATTGGAAATAAGTTTAGAAGGTTCGGTAGGATAATACACATTGGAAATAAAGATAACAACGAAACTAAATAAAGTTGCACATGTTGAAAATTAAGGATCTACATGCTAGAGTAGAGGACAAAGAAATCCTAAAAGGAGTTAATCTGGAGGTTAAACCAGGGGAAGTACATGCCATAATGGGCCCTAACGGTTCTGGGAAAAGTACCCTTGCATCTGTAATAGCGGGGAAAGAAGAATTTGAGATCACAAAAGGTTCCATTCTTTTTGAAGGAGAAGATCTTGAAGATGTTTCACCGGAAGAAAGAGCCCATAAAGGAGTTTTCCTCTCTTTTCAATATCCGGTAGAAATTCCGGGAGTATCGGTAACCAATTTCATGAAGACCGCAATCAATGAATCCAGAAAAGCACGTGGCCAGGAAGATATGCCTGCGAACGAGATGTTAAAACTCATTCGGGAAAAATCTGAAATGTTGGATATAGACCGCAAGTTCTTGTCCCGATCCTTGAATCAAGGC
>Ga0316201_10003056_pt1 | contig 12183 bp, 13 predicted proteins | sample CS6wburrow_MG_FD_204516 | JGI IMG/M metagenome (GOLD analysis project Ga0316201, IMG submission 204516) | Coastal sediment microbial communities from Delaware Bay, Delaware, United States - CS-6 worm burrow | ecosystem: Environmental > Aquatic > Marine > Coastal > Sediment | place: USA... | reverse complement strand
CGCACCAGTTTTTCTGCGCGTATCTGATCATGCTGGGGAGACGCAGACAATGAAATCATCTACGACATCATGGACCTGGTCCTGCTGCTGGAAAACGAGCAGTCGAACACCGCCAATAGCCACATCACTCAGGCTTTAAAGGTACGGAGTGTCATCCATGTCGAACTCGAGTTCCTGGCTGGCACTCTCAGGAAGCTTGGCCATTGCCTCTTTGAGCATCTCGACGTGCTCGGTTTCCTCGTCTCGAAGTTCGGTGAACAGCTCCCGCACCTCGTCATTGGTGATGCCGGGTAACGCCATGTCATAGAAGTCGTGGGCCTTCTTCTCGGCTTCCAGCCCGAGCTCGAACGCCTGGACGACAGACATGCCGCGGCGCGGCGCCCCCATTTCCGGGGCCTCGACGTCATAGATGTCATCCAGCGTCAGCCGCGCAGGGGTGTCGCCGAACAGTTCCTTGCGCCGAGCTTCCAGGTCTTGTCCATGTTTGGCCTCGTTCTCCGCCATTGAGGCGAAGAAGGATCCGGCATCGTAGCCGCCAGTGCGGCCGAGTTGCGAAGCGAACATCTGGTAGCGATGGCACGCTTCCATCTCGATGAGCTTTGCGAGATCTAGGGCGTCCATGAGGCTGAGTTTGGACAGGTCAAGGCTGGTGGACATTGAATCGACTCCTGGTCTGCGGTTTATGTCAAGAAGCTGGCCTCATGGCCAATACGGCGAAGCGATAATAAACCACTAATGCGGCTCATGGATGTCCGTAATTCTCCGTAATCGCGTAATGCGACGCTTCACCCTGCGTGCGCATCCAAGCAAATGCAAGGTACAGGCAAAAAACACTTCAACGTGGGCCTGGCACGCCTCGTCGCATTGAACGAGGTGTTCCCCGCTAGCGCCGGTCTCAATGAAGTACGATTGACTCGCCGCGGATCAGGAACAAGGGGGCAGCAGAAGATGATCAGCTTTACCGTTAACTCCGAAGAAGTGACGTTTGATGGCGAAGGCGACACGCCGCTGTTGTGGGTTCTCCGAGATCACTTGCAGCTGACCGGCACGAAGTTTGGGTGCGGTGGCGGCTTTTGTGGTGCGTGCACAGTGCATGTCGGCGGTCGCGCTCGAAGATCCTGCATGATGCCGGTTGCGTCAATAGCCAACCGGTCGGTATTGACAATCGAGGGTCTCGCGAGCGAGAAAAAGGGTCTGCACTCTGTCCAGCAGGCCTGGCTGGAACTCGATGTGCCGCAATGCGGTTATTGCCAGGCCGGCCAGATCATGGCGGCCGTAGACTTTCTCGAGCGTTATCCGCAACCCACTGATGCCGAGATCGACAAGAACATCAAGAACCTCTGTCGCTGTGGTACTTACGTGCGAATTCGCAAAGCCATTCATCGTGCCGCCGAACTGATCGCCGCCGGAGAGTCGGCGTGAGCGCCCGCAAGCATGCCGTCCGGCTGAATCGGCGGGAATTCCTCATCGCCGGGACCGGCGTGGCAGGCAGCCTCGTTTTTGGTTTGCCGCGGATGACGGCGGCGGATGGCGATGAGCGCATGCTGGGGTTCTTTGTGCAGATCAACGCGGATGGCGGCATTGTGATCGGCAGTAACCAGCCGGAAATCGGCCAGGGCGTGCGAACCGCGTTGCCCATGCTTGTGGCGGAGGAGCTGGATGTCGAATGGTCGGCGGTCAGCGTTCGCCAGATGCCACTGGGAATTGTGAAGACTGCCGATGGCTATGCCTGGAAATACGGCGGACAAGGCGTTGGCGGCAGCACCGGGCTGACCAGTAATTGGGACTACATGCGCGAGGTCGGCGCAACAGCTCGCAGGCAACTTATCCGGGCTGCGGCAAAACGGCTGGGCGTTGCCGAAGATCAGTGTTCAACCAGGCCGGGTGTTGTGATCTGCGCCGGCCAGGAAGTTGCCTATGGGGAATTGATCGCCGAGGCGGCGCTACTCGACCTCCCTGCCGAGCCGCCGCCGCTGAAAGACATCGATGACTATCGCATCGTCGGCTCGCAGCAGCGAAGCGTTGACGCACATGAAATCGTGACCGGCAAGACGAAATACGGAGTAGACACGGCGGAAGCAGACATGCGCTATGCCGTTATTGCTAGAGCTCCGGTATTGAACGCACGGGTGAAGTCTTTCGATGACGCGGCAGCGCGCGAGATTGCCGGAGTACTTGATGTTTTTACCGTCGAGGGCCCCGAAATGGGCGAGCCCTACGTCATCCTGGCCAGCGGCGTCGCAGTTGTTGCGACGTCAACGTGGGCGGCGATGAAGGGGCGCAACGCGCTGCGCATAGACTGGGAGCAAAGCCCGAGCGCCGGTGACAGCAGCGAGAAATTCTGGCAGGAAAACGAACAGATGCTTCTTTCTGAAGGCCAGGTGGTGCTTGATGATGGCGATTACGATGGCGCAATGGCGGCGGCCGAACGGGTAGTCACAAGACAATATCGTGTTCCGTTCGTGTCGCATGCTCCGCTCGAGCCGCAGAACTGCTATGCGCACGTGCAGGAAGACCGTTGCCACATCATCGTGCCGACGCAAATGCCGTCCGGTGCGTCGCGGGCTGCTGCGGCTGTCACGGGCCTGCCCCGGGAAAATATCCATGTCGACATGACGCGGGTTGGTGGCGGCTTCGGCCGGCGCCTGACCAATGATTACGTAGCCGAAGCGGCCATGATTTCGAAACAGACCGGCTGGCCGATCAAGCTGCAATGGACGCGCGAAGACGACATGCGCAATGATTTTTACCGGCCGGGCGGTTTGCATGAGATGCGCGCCGGCCTGAATGGGGATGGCCGCGTAACCGCGTGGACGCAGCGATTGGCCAGCGGCAGCAAGTACTACCGGCGCCCGAATATGCCGGACGAGGATTTGTGGAAACCGGAGCTGTACCCGGACGATTTTCCGCGCCGTCTCGTAGCCAATATGCGGCTGGAATATTTTCACAATGCAATCGGCCTGCCTCGCGGTTCCTGGCGCGCGCCGGCGCACAACGTGAATGGTTTCGTCATACAGAGTTTCCTCGATGAGCTCGCTCACGAAACGGACCAGGACCCACTGCGGTTTCGGCTGGACCTGCTCGGCGAGGCGCGCGAACTCGAGTATGGAAATCACGGAGGTCCGACGTTCAATCCCGGGCGCCTGTCACGCCTGCTGAAATTTGTCGCTGAGCGAGCAGGCTATGGTGGGGCGCTGCCGAAAGGAAAAGGTATCGGCATTGCCACGCACTTCACGTTTGGTGGATACGCAGCCCACGCTATCGAAGTTACGGTCAACGATGCTGGTGATCTCACCATAGATCGAGTCGTAGCGGCGATTGACTGTGGTTTGGCAGTGCACCCCAACGCAGTTGAGGCGCAGCTGGAGGGTGCCACGATCGACGGCCTGAGCACTGCTCTCGGACTCGAAATTACGGTCAGGGATGGGCAGGTGCAACAGTCAAATTTCGACGACTATCCGCTCGCGGGAATCTCGATGGTGCCGGCACAATTCGAAACGCATATCCTGCCATGGGACGACGTGCCGACCGGCGTCGGCGAGATGGGCCTGCCATCGGCGGCGCCGGCGCTGACCAACGCGATATTTGCGGCGACCGGTCGGCGTATCCGTACCTTGCCAATTGGTGACCAGCTCAAAGGTTGATCTGGAACAGCAGGTAGTGGTCGACGAGTAGCGCTGCGAAAAGGTAGCCGAGATAGGCGATCGAGAATTTGAACATCTTCATCGGCAACTCCGCGTCATCGGGTTTGCGGTACATCTGTACCGCGTAGTTCAGGAAGATGACATCCAGGATAATTGCCGTCGCCAGGTAGATTAAGCCACTCATGCCAATCAGGTACGGCAGGATCGTTACGAGCAGGAGCAGGACCGAATAAAGAAGAATATTCAGTCGCGTGTAAGCTTCACCATGCGTTACCGGCAGCATTGGAATATCGACCTTGGCATATTCTTCCTTCCGGGCAATGGCAAGTGCCCAGAAGTGCGGCGGCGTCCAGACGAACACAATAAGGAACAGTAGCAACGCACCGGCATGAATCTCGTCGGTCACCGCCGTCCAGCCGAGAATGGGAGGCGCGGCGCCGGCGGCACCGCCGATCACTATGTTCTGCGGCGTTGCACGCTTGAGCCAGACGGTGTAGACGACTGCGTAACCAATCAGAGAAATAAAAGTAAGTACTGCCGTCAGCGGGTTCACCAGGAACACGAGCATGATCATCGAAACCACGCACAGCAGGCTTGCAAACACGAGCGCTTTCTTCTCAGTCAGTTTGCCCTGCGGCAGCGGTCGGCCGCGTGTGCGCATCATCTGGATGTCGATACGAGCATCCAGAACGTGATTGAAGACTGCCGCAGCCGAAGACGCGAGGCCGATGCCCAGCGTGCCGAACAAAAGTGCCGTAGTTCCGGGCCAGCCGGGCACGGATAGAAACATGCCGACGATCGCAGTGAACACGATCAGCATGACGACGCGCGGCTTGGTTAGCTCGTAATAGTCGCGCCAGCCCGTGCCAGTTTCTATCGTCGTTTCCAAAGCGTCGTCCACCTAGCCGATGCGTGACAGCTCGAGCAAGTGCTTGATGTCCTCGACCATGGCACTCGGCTCGATCTCCGGCTGAAAATACATAACGAGGTTTCCAAGGGGATCGAGCAGGAAATAGCCACCGGCCTCAAGATCATCGGGCTTCTTGTTGTACAGCAGGTCGTTGAGACCGCTGTCCTGCAGCGTTATCAGGCCCTCATGCTCTTCAGCAAGCATCACTGTATCGGGGGCAGTATCGCCGCGCAAGAAAACCCTGACGAGCCGGTCCATTTCCTTACCGAGCATCAGGCGTGATTGCCTCAGTGTGTACAAAGAGTATTCGCAGGCATCGTCACAGGCGCCCGTGTTTGCGTAGAGCAACACCCAGTAGCCGTCATTGTGTGAGTGCAATGATGACCCGGGCAGCGCCTCCGGCAGGTTTACGATCGGTTGCAGCAACACGCCGTTGTTCGTGCGGCCTTCGGGTGTCAGGTCCTGCCCGGCGAAATAGAGCCATGCGGCGAGTACGAGCGGGCCGAGAAAGACGGCGGCAATGAGCAGCAGCTGGACACGGCCTTTGCCTTGTTTGGTTTCAGTCATTACGTGAACTTCTTTTTGCGGTGATTCCAGATAAGCAGACCCGAGAGCACGGCAGCGATTGCAAACCACTGCAGCGCATAGCCGAAGTGCTTTTCAGGGCCGAACCCGCTCGGCGTCCATTGGCGGGAGAAACCATGTTCTTCCGCTTGATCCATGAGTAACACAAACGGTTGAATATCCGTGCCGAGCGCCTCGGCCATCTCCGCGTAAGACGGATACACGGCAGTTTTCGGCCAACCGTCTCCCGGCGAGAAGGCATCGCCCATCTTCATGCCGGCGCGCGGCAAGCGGCCGACGCGCCCACGAACGTTCACCCACCCAGTCGGCACGCTCAGCCTGCCCATGTCGAGCGGCTCGCTTTTACGTTCGATCCAGCCACGATTAATCAGCAGGAGCGGGCCTTCACCGACGCCATGCAACGGTGTGATGACATAGTAGCCATAGCGGCTGTTGACGATGATGTTATCAAGCAGAACCTGGCGCTCATTGTCATAAGTCCCGGTTACCTGGAGTTGTTGATATGGCTCGATCTCCATGCCGTTCTGCCAGGAGGCGACACCGGTATCATCTTCAAAAGACAGGTGTTCAATGCGTTTTTCGAGTCCGCGATTGATTTGCCAGGCGCCGAGCCCGGCGAACAACGCAACCAGAACCGCGCCGACAGCCAGCGGCAGCCATGAAGGCAGTGGCTTTTTCGATTTGTTGTTCACGTTATACTGCGCGCCCTGAGGTGCTGATATGAAATTGATTATCTACGTGTTGCTGGCTGCGATCGTAATCAGCCTGGGAACCGGGCTATTCTACCTGCGTCGGGAGGATGCCGACTCGCCAAAAATGCTGCGTGCGCTACAGGTTCGGGTTGCGCTATCGCTGCTGCTGATTCTGTTTCTCATTGCCTCGTACTTCTTCGGCTGGATCAACCCGCCAGCCTAAAAGATAAAGGGACAGTCACCCTAACTCACCGCGTCAGAGCAACTATCCCTCTTAATTTCTGGCTTAAAACCGCGCGCTCCGTCCCGGAGTTACGGTGACTGTCCCCGGATTTGTTAAAGCCAGTAAACGAAGACGTACAGGCCGATCCAAACGACATCGACGAAATGCCAGTACCAGGCGACGGCTTCGAAAGCGAAGTGCTTGTCCGGAGTGAAGTGCCCCTTTAACACCCGGAAAAAGATGATTGTCAGCATGATGGCGCCAAGCGTCACGTGCATGCCGTGGAAGCCCGTCAACATGAAGAACGTTGAGCCGTAAATGCCCGAGCTCAGCTTGAGGTTCAAGTCCTGGTAAGCGTGGACGTACTCGACGCCCTGCAGGTATACGAACACGAAACCCAACAGGAAAGTCGCAGCCAGGAACGTTGCGAGCTGCGCGCGCTTTCCGGCGATGAGTGCGTGATGGGCAATCGTCACGGTAACCGATGAAGACAGCAGCAATGCGGTGTTGATAAGAGGTAGCCCGAACGGCGGCATAACCTCGTACTCGCCACCGACATTGCCCGGGCCATTCGTCGGCCAGGTGCTCTCGAAGCCTTCCCATAACAACAGGTTCGTGAAGAAGTTATTACTTTCACCGCCCAGCCAGGGAACCACCATGTTGCGGGCGTAGAACAGCGCGCCAAAGAACGCGGCGAAAAACATGACCTCGGAGAAAATGAACCAGGACATGCCCTGGCGGAAAGACCGGTCGACCTGCGCGTTGTAGAGGCCGCTCTGACTTTCCCCAATCACCTCGCCAAACCAACCCGTGACCATGAAGATGATGACCGCGAAGCCTGCGAGCATGACGTAGAAACCGGAATCTGCACCGTTCAGCCAGCTCGATACACCGACCATCAGGAACAGCAAGCCAAGCGAGCCCACAGCGGGCCAATGGCTGCCGTGCGGGACGTAATAATGTTCGTCTGTGTGAGTTGTCATGTTGATTCTCTGGTACTCATTTCTCTAGTTGTTCGACGCCACGCTGGCGGTGTCGAAAAATGTGTATTGCAGCGTGATGGTATCCACGTAATCAGGCAGGTCCGGGTCAACGATGAATTGCAACGGCATCGCCTTTTCTTCGTTCGCTGTGAACTCCTGGCTGTTGAAGCAGAAGCATTCGATCTTGACGAAGTGCTCTGCAGCAGCGACCGGGGCAACGCTCGGCAACGCCTGCGCGATCTTGTCATCATCCGTCATGTTTTTTGCCGTGAAGGTGGCGAAGTACATCTTTCCCGGATGCACAGTCATGCTGTTCACGTCGGCACCGAACTCGAACGGTGCATATGAGTTGACGGTGGTAATGAACTCGACCCGAATCTCGCGACTGAGGTCAGGCGCTTCCTCAACAGCAACCGATTCCGTGTTAGTGCGTCCGCCAAATCCGGTGATCTCGCAAAACACATCATAAAGCGGAACCAGGGCGAAACCGAAACCGAACATGGCAACGGTCAAGATCAGCAAGCGTCCCACCAGGGAGCGATTTTCGGATTTTTGCTGTTCGGAGTTCATGTCAGCATCAGGAGCGCATAACGCCCATCATGATGAAGCCAATATAGAAGGCGAGCGCAACCGCCGCAGCGATCAAAGCCGTGCGGCGGATGTTTTTTCTGCGCTCTTGTTCGTCCATTGCTTACTCGAAGGACTCGTTCGCGATGCGCGCTTTCGGCGGCGTCGTAAACGTGTGCCATGGCGCGGGTGAAGGCACGGTCCACTCGAGGCCGTGCGAACCTTCCCAGACGCGATCCGTTGCCTTCTCGCCCCGTTTCGCGGTCAGGAGTACAGCGACGAAGAGCAGCTGCGACAGGCCGAAGCCGATGGCGCCGATACTCGAAACCAGGTTGAAGTCAGCGAACTGGACCGAGTAGTCAGGAATACGGCGTGGCATGCCGGCCAATCCCAGGAAGTGCTGCGGGAAGAACGTGATATTCACGAAGATCGTTGATGCCCAGAAATGCAGCTTGCCGAGCTTCTCGTTGTACATATGCCCGGTCCATTTTGGCAGCCAGTAGTAGGCGCCAGCCATGATGGCGAAGACCGAACCCGGCACAAGCACGTAGTGGAAATGCGCCACGACGAAATAGGTGTCGTGGTATTGCACGTCCGCCGGCTGAATGGCGAGCATCAGGCCCGAGAAACCACCTATCGTGAACAGGAAGACAAATGCGAGCGAGAACAACATCGGCGTCTCGAACGTCATCGCGCCGCGCCACATCGTGGCAACCCAGTTAAAGATCTTCACGCCCGTCGGTACGGCAATAAGCATCGTCGCGAACATGAAGAACAGCTGCCCCGTCAAAGGCATGCCTACTGTGAACATGTGGTGCGCCCAGACGATGAACGACAGGAAGGCGATACAGCTTGCTGCGTAGACCATCGAGTCGTGGCCGAACAGTTTCTTGCGCGAGAACGTTGGAATAATTTCTGACACGACGCCGAAGGCCGGCAGAATCATGATGTATACCTCGGGGTGACCGAAGAACCAGAAAATATGCTGGAACATGACCGGATCACCGCCACCGGCAGCGAGGAAGAAGCTCGTGCCGAAGAACTGGTCTGTCAGCAACATAGTGACGGCGCCCGCCAGTACCGGCATGACGGCGATCAGGAGGTAGGCCGTGATCAGCCAGGTCCAGACAAACATGGGCATTTTGAGGAGCGTCATGTCCGGGGCGCGCATGTTGATGATCGTTACGATGACGTTGATCGAGCCCATGATCGAGCTGATGCCCATAAGGTGAACCGAGAAGATCAGGAACGGGAATGCGTCACCTGTCTGCAAAATCAGCGGCGGGTACATTGTCCAGCCACCGGCAGGCGCACCGCCCGGCATGAGCAGGGTAGACAGCAGGATGCCGAACGCGACCGGAAGGATCCAGAATGACCAGTTATTCATGCGTGGCAGCGCCATGTCGGGTGCGCCGATCATGAGTGGGATCATCCAGTTGGCGAGACCCACAAAGGCCGGCATGACCGCGCCGAATACCATGATCAGAGCGTGCATCGTCGTCATCGAGTTGAAGAACTCAGGATGCACGAACTGCAGGCCCGGTACGGCGAGCTCCGAACGAATTACCATCGCCATCGCGCCGCCGACAAAGAACATAACGAGGCTGAAGATAAGGTACATCGTGCCGATGTCCTTATGGTTCGTTGAGAACAGCCAGCGCTTGTAGCCCTTGGTCGGGCCGTGGTCGTCGTGATCCTCGGCGGCGTGTGCGTCTGCTACAGCAGTAGTCATATCTATTACTCCAAACTTTTACTGTGCGCTGGCGAACTTGGCGTCGCCATCTTTGCGGGCATCTACCCAGGCCTGGTAGGCCTCGGGCTCAACCACCTCGACAACGATCGGCATGTACCCATGGTCCTTGCCGCATAACTCGGTGCACTGGCCACGATAGGTACCAACTTCGTTGGGTTTGAACCAGGTTTCGTTGACGATACCCGGAATAGCGTCTTTCTTGATCGCGAGTTCGGGCACCCACCACGAGTGGATGACGTCATTGGATGTCAACAACAGGCGAACTTTCGCGCCCTTCGGCACGACGACCGGGCGATCAACGTCAAGAAGATAATTCTCGACGGTACTTACATCGACGCCGGACTGTTTGCGGCGGGCTTCAACGCTCGGACGAGCCAGGCTGGAGTAAAAATCGATCCCCTCATCCTGGTACTCGTAATGCCACTTCCATTGGTAAGCAGTGGCAACAATAGAGATATCGGGGTCGCGGGTGTCCTCGAGCTTAACCATTGTCTCCGCGGCCGGCACCGCCATTATCAGGAGAATGACGACCGGAACAGCGGTCCAGAGAACTTCGGCAAACGTGCTGTGCGAAAAGCTTGCAGGCTCCGCGCCTTTCGATTTGCGGTGCTTAAAAAGCGAGATGATCATCACGCCGAAAACAACGACGCCGATGGCCACACACCACCAAAAGACCATCATGTGAAGCCCGTAGGTCTCGGCACTGAGGTCGGTTACGCCCCTGGGCATATTGAGGGCCCAGTCGGCGCTCGCCGTGCTGGCCAATAGCAGTCCAAGCAGGCTCATAATCGATTTTCGAATCATTAGTTGTCCACCCTGCAACCGCCGCGACGATCGCAATTCTGTCCTAAGTTCCGGATGTGACGAATACTGAAATTGCCAGTGAGCGCTGGCCCGGACGAGCCCGGGAGTGGCCGGGCTAATCCGGCTATTCGTCGATTGGCCGGTTTGACCGTCCTGTCGGTCAAAATAGCATCGGGAGTGTACTCAAATAGCGCTACCCATGCAATCCTGCCGACACAAATCGCATGGATTTTAATTCTTATTTAACAAGAGCTTAGGAGACAGTTTGCTATGAATTGTCGCATTCTTAGCTGGTCTGGCGCCCCACCGGGTGACGACGAGGAATGCTATTTGCGTCGATTTTGTAGTGTGCAGAATCATTTTTGGGGCCGGAACCCCAGCAGTGGCCGTACACCAGCTCGAGTTCCAGCATGATTTTGCCACCGGCCCCGGATGCCGCCAGGGCGTCAGTCATGGCGCGAAATTTTCTCTTGCCGACCATGCCGGTGGACCGGTCTGCCAGCGCATTTCGCGCACCGGCCCGGGTCAGGTCGGCGAACAGGCTGTCGGCGTTCTCGTAGGTGACGGCCAGGCGATCGACATCGAGCACGGGATCACGCAAACCCGAGCGCACGAGACCGTCGCCTATGTCATGCATGTCGGGAAAGCGCAGTACGTGTTCGCCGGCGTCAATGCCGGCCCATGCGCGATCGATCTCCCGCAGGCTGTCAGGGCCGAGGGTCGCGAAAGCAAACACACCGTCCTTCCTGAGCACCCGGGAGACTTCGTCAAAAACAGGCTGCGGGTTTGGCGCCCACGGAAGCACCTGGTTCGCGATGACCATATCGAATGACGCGTCTGTGAACGGCAGTTGATGTGCATCTCCCTGGACGAAAGATGATCGCGAGAACCAGGGCCTGTCTCTTCGTCCTCGTTCGAGCATTGCGTAACTTAGATCGAGTGAGACGATGTGGGTGCGTTTGAAGCGTTTTCGCAGCAAGCGGCTCACGGCGCCGGTGGCAGAGCCGAGGTCGAGAATCGTTTCGGGTTTCAGCAGCAGCGGTTGCAGCCTGCTGAACAGGCCATCCCGGGTCACCGCGTGCACGAAATCCGCGTCGTCAAAACCGGCCGCGGCGCGGTCAAAACGACGCCGTATGTCTCGCAATCGAAGCATGGGCGCAAGGTAACACGCTTTTTCGGTAAATCACGGCGATTCCATGCTCGCTCCGGCGGACGCTGCGGCGGAGCATGAGGTCATGCTGCTACGCGCTTTCGATAATGCTGTCATGCCATTGCGCTGTGTGTTTTGCGGGATGCGGACGCGCGAACCGGAAAAGCACATTTGTGCCGGCTGCGATGAAGAGCTACCGCGTATAGAGTCGCCGCCGCCGCCCGTATCATCATCTTTCCACACGACAGTCGCGTCGGTGGCGTACGAGTTTCCGGTTGACGCCGCGATCAAGGCGTTCAAGTTTCAACGCAAGCTGTATTATGCGCCGGCCTTTGCCGAAATGCTGTGCGAGGCTTGCAAGAAGCTGCCCGGCGATATCGACGCCGTCCTCCCCGTGCCGCTGCACTGGCGACGTCGCTGGTTCAGGGGTTTCAACCAGGCTTACGAGATCGGCAAGCCCGTCGCTAAAAAGCTCGGCGTGCCCATCATCGGCAATGTGCGACGTAAACGGTCGACACCGTTTCAGTCAGGGCTCAGTGCGAGGGAGCGGGCAAGGAATCTGCGGTCGGCTTTCGTGGTAAGTGGTGGCTTGTCCTGCGAGCATGCCCTCATCGTGGATGACGTGATTACCACGGGGGCAACCGTGCGCCAGCTTGCACGTGTCGTGAAAATGGCTGGTGCAGACAAAGTCAGCGCACTGGCAATTGCACGATCGGGATGAGTGTTGTCATGTCCCGGATGTGTGCGGTAACCGCTTCGAGTGGCAAAGCGGCCCGTCAGTGACGTTTACCCCAAGGACACGTAGTCTGCGGAAACGTTGGTCGTGATCGTCCGCTCATGCAGTTAGCGGCCGTACATCAGTCGAGACTCGC
>Ga0316201_10003055_pt1 | contig 12184 bp, 9 predicted proteins | sample CS6wburrow_MG_FD_204516 | JGI IMG/M metagenome (GOLD analysis project Ga0316201, IMG submission 204516) | Coastal sediment microbial communities from Delaware Bay, Delaware, United States - CS-6 worm burrow | ecosystem: Environmental > Aquatic > Marine > Coastal > Sediment | place: USA: Delaware... | reverse complement strand
GCCTTAAAGTTCGCATCACGGAGACGGGAGTACTCCTCGGCCGTAAAGTCTCCCTCGGGCCCAACCGCAATCACGATCTTTTCCGCATTGTCTTCGGCCGCCAATGTATCGACCAAAGGGCGACTCCCTGGCTCAAGACTCGCAACCACTCGAAGTTCTCCACTGCTCGACGGATTATGACGCAGCCATTCGGTAAGCTGTATCGGCATAGCCAACGTAGGCAAATTGCTTAACCCGCATTGCTTACAGGCCTCGATCATGGTCAATTGCCATTTCTCGACTTTAGAAAGCAAGCGCTCCCCTTTAATCTGGACGTCACCTTGATCGGTAAAAACCGGCTGGATGACCGAAGCGCCGATCTCCGTCGCCATGCGCAGGATCAATTCCATCGTCTTCCCCTTTGGAATCGACTGGATCAACGTAACTTCCGGCCCGCGCTGCGACGACGCTTCGATTCTCTCCACCGAAACTCGTGCTCCTTTCGCATCGGCAGTTTCGATCCGACCGATGTAGCGTCGCCCGTGCCCATCCAATACCTCGATCGTCTCACCGACCCGTGCCCGAAAGACCCGGACAAGGTGGTGGCTTTCCCGAGAATCCAAGACGAGGAAGCCCTCCCCTACAGTCGCATCCGGAAATAAAAATGAGCGATAGCGTGCCATCGCCAAAAGTTGGACAAAGCGCGCGGCGCAGACAAGCCAGTTTGTCGGCCCTCAAGCCTCTCTGAGTTAATCATCCATTAAATAATTAGAATTATTCTAATTATAGCTTGAAATCGAAAAATATCGGGCTTTATTGCTACTCAGTCTCATTATTTATGATATTTAGACTCATTCCAAAGAACTCCCTCTACCATTCCAGCCATGCACCTAGAACCACGATATAAAGAGCTCCTCGACCACGCGATGGAACACAGTGGCCAGCGCTCGACCAAACAACGCGAACACATTTTTGCCGTTCTACTCGAAAAACGCGATCATCCTACCGCTGACGAAATTTATGCCCGCGCCCGCAGCGAAATGCCATCCATTTCATTGGCAACGGTTTACAACTGCCTTGAAACACTCGTCGAGAGCAGCCTCATCCGCCAAGTCAACTTTGAGCGCGAACCCACCCGCTACTGCCCGAATCTCACCCAGCACGCCCACTTCTACTGCAAAGAGACGGGCGAAGTCTTCGATGTGGACCTTCCCGATTCACTGATTGGCGAGTTAAAGGGCATTCTTCCCTCTGGCTTCGTCGCCGAGCACATCGACATCGCATTTAATGGCAAAAGCCCCGAGGGCAGCGCCAAAAACAACTAATTCACACTTATTCCTAATTCAAAAACAATGAACACACTCGAAATCAAAAATCTCAACGTCTCGATTGATGGCCAAGCTATCCTTAAGGACTTTAGTCTCACTATCCCAAAAGGCGAAGTTCATGCCCTCATGGGTCCCAATGGAACAGGTAAGAGCACGCTTGCGAAGGTGATCGCAGGGCACGAAGACTACACCGTGGAGAGCGGCGAAGTACTCCTCGACGGCGTCAACATACTCGGCGAAGAGCCCGATGTGATCGCTAAAGCCGGCCTCTTCCTTGCCTTTCAGTATCCCCTGGAAATTCCCGGTGTCAGTATCGCCAACTTTATCCGCGCCGCTCGCCAAGCGCGCCTTCCTGAAGGTGAAGAGATTAATGCGGTCGAGTACTACAAAGAGCTCTACGCAAAAATGGATGCGCTCAAGATGGATCGTAAGTTCACCGCCCGCTCCCTCAACGAAGGTTTCTCCGGTGGCGAAAAGAAACGCTGCGAAATCCTCCAAATGTCCATGCTCGATCCTAAATATTGCGTGATGGACGAAACCGATTCCGGCCTCGACATCGATGCCCTCAAGGTCGTGTCCGAAGGCGTGAATCTCATGCGCGCGGAGGACCGCGGCTTCCTCGTAATCACCCACTACCAACGCCTGCTCGACTACATCGTTCCGGATGTTGTGCACGTCATGTTCGACGGTCGTATCGTTCACAGTGGCGACAAAGAACTCGCCAAGGAACTCGAAAGCAAAGGCTACGACTGGGTCAAAGAAGCATTCGAGGGTGCACCTGCTTAAGCAAATGCACCTCACCCTTAATACCTAATTTTTACTATTATGTCCGATACAGCCATCCAAGACGAGGCAATCAATATTGATTCCGAGAAGGGTAACTTCAAATACCCCGAGGATTATAAATATGACGCCGGCGTCGGCCTCACCGAAGAAACCGTTCGGTACATCAGCAAGGTGAAGAACGAGGATCCCTGGATCCTCGACTTCCGCCTTAAAGCACTCGAAATCTTCAAGAAGAAGCCCATGCCAACCAATTGGGCCGACAAGGATCTCGAAAACATCCACTTCGACGAAATCCGCTACTACCTTTCTAAAGGTCAAGTGCCCTCGCGCACCTGGGAAGATGTGCCCGACGATGTGAAGGAAACTTTCGAGCGTCTCGGCATCCCTGAGCAGGAGCGCAAGTTCCTCGCCGGAGTGGAAGCGCAGTTCGACTCGGAAGCCGCCTATTCCCGGATGAAGGAGGACCTTGAAAAGGAAGGCGTCATCTTCGTCGGTTCAACCGAAGGCCTCGCCAAGTACCCGGAAATTTTCCGCCCCTACTTTGGTAAAGTCATCCCAACCGCAGACAATAAGTTCTCTGCGCTCAATAGCGCGACCTTCTCAGGCGGCAGCTTCATCTACGTCCCCAAAGGCGTGAAGCTTAAGCAGCCCCTCCAAGCATACTTCCGTATTAACGCGGAAAACTTCGGCCAGTTTGAGCGAACGCTTATTATCGCCGACGAAGGTGCCGAGATCACCTACATGGAAGGCTGCACCGCGCCGAAATTTGAAACCGCCACACTGCACAGTGCGGTCGTCGAACTCGTCGCACTCAAGGGCGCGAAGATTCAATACATCACCGTACAAAACTGGTCTTCCAATGTCTTCAATCTGGTGACTAAGCGCGGCATGGCCGACGAAGATGCCGAAGTGAAATGGATCGATTGCAATATCGGTTCCCGCCTCACCATGAAATATCCCGGCGTTGTTCTTAAGGGCAAAGGCGCCCGCGGCGAAGTACTCTCCATCGCGCTTGCCAACGACGGCCAGCACCAGGACACCGGAGCAAAAATGATGCACCTCGCGGATAACACCACGAGTAACATTATCTCCAAGTCGATCTCTATCGGCGAAGGACGCTCCACCTATCGCGGTCAGGTCTATATGCCGAAGCACCTCAAAAATTGTAAGAACAATACCGAGTGCGACGCCTTGTTGATCAACACCAACAGCCGGACCGACACCTATCCCGCTATCACCACACGCGGCGAGAATAACACCGTGCAGCACGAAGCCAGCGTTTCTAAAGTCAGCGCCGAGCAGATCTTCTATATGATGCAGCGCGGCCTTTCCGAGGGCGAAGCGATGAGCCTCGCCGTTAACGGATTCGTCAACGATCTGATGAAAGCGTTCCCGATGGAGTACTCCGTCGAACTCAAGCGCCTCATCGACATGGAAATGGAAGGGAGCGTCGGGTAACCCCTGACGATCACTGAACATCGAACTTTCAACGTCGAACATCGAATGAATACTACTTTGGACAAACCAACCGAAACCACTGCTGTCAACGAGCCTGCATGGCTCATCGAGCGCCGCCGCGGCGGCCTCGAGCAATTTAAATCCCTTCCCATCCCATCGGCACGCGATGAAAACTGGCGCTTCGCCAGCGTCGGTCGCCTCAGCATAGACGGCTTTAATCCTGCCGAGGCACCCTCCGCCGAGACACTCACAGCACTGACTGAGCGCTCCGGCCTAGTGAGCGAACGCGCGGGACGCACCGTCTACGTCGACGACACGCAAGCCACCTTTGAAGGCATCAGCGAAGAGCTCGCGGCCCAAGGTGTTATCTACCTGCCAATCGCCGAAGCCATCGCTCACCACCCGGAACTGATGGAAAAATACTTCCTTCAGGAATCCACTGAGCTTGGGTCGCAGAAGTTTTTCGGACTCCATGCCTCTACTGTTCGCGCGGGCTCTGTTCTATACGTCCCCAAAGGCGTCGAAATCCAACAGCCTTTCGTGAACTACTACTGGACCAGTGGTGCCCGCGCCGCTGTATTTCCTCACACGCTGGTGATCGCCGAAGACAACGCCAAAGCCTCTGTCGTCGACATCTTCTTCTCCGAAACCGAAGAAAACGAGGCGCTGAACGTCTCGGTCAGTAATATCTACGCAGGCAGCGGTGCTAATGTCTTCCGTAAGGTCGTACAGGACTGGAACGAAAAAACCGTCTCCTTCCAACTCGACACTACGGTTGCGGGACGCGATGCCGAAGTGAGAAACGTCGCGGTCAACATCGGTGCCGAACGCGCACGCTTCGAAAGCCAAACTCGCATCGAAGGCCCTGGAGCACACGTAAAAATGTATTCGCTCACGGTTGCCGAAGAGTCTCAGGAATTTGATCAGCGCACCTTCCAGACCCACAACGCGCCCAACGCCGTTTCGGATCTGCTCTACAAGAATGCACTGCTCGATAACAGCCGTACCATTTTCTCCGGACTAATTAAAGTCGCCGAAGGTGCCCAGCAAACCGACGCGTATCAAACGAACCGAAATCTCCTCCTCGATCCCACCGCCGAAGCCAATTCACTTCCCGGCCTGGAGATTCTGGCCAATGACGTACGATGCTCGCACGGTGCCACTACCGGCAACGTCGATGAAGACGAACTCTTCTACATGATGAGTCGTGGCATCGCCAAGCGTACTGCCATGCAGCTCATGGTTTTTGGTTTCTTTGAAGAAGTCATCGAAAAGGTCGAAAGCGAAGAACTCGCCGAAAACCTCCGTCAACTTATCCGCAATAAATTTGCCGCGAAGATAAAATAATTCCGAGTAGTTCATCATATGTCCGACGACCAACGCATACTCACCCGCGAAGTTGAAGTTACCCTCATCCCACAAGGCACGCCCATGAGCCTGCCCGCAGGCGAGGAAGTCACGATCACCCACCGACTCGGCGGCAACTTCACCGTAATGACCCATAACGGAATGTTCCGCATCAAAGGCGTCGATGGCGATGCCCTTGGTGAAGAAGTCTCCGAAGCCACCAAAGACGCGGCGACCGATGGCCACGATGGCCCGCCTGAAAACGACGCTCTTTGGGAAGCACTTAAATCGGTCTTCGACCCCGAAATTCCAGTCAACATTGTCGACCTCGGACTCGTTTATTCACTCGAAACCAGCGAGCGACTCGAAGGCGGACACAAGATCGACATGCAAATGACACTCACAGCTCCGGGTTGTGGGATGGGTCCCGCCATAGCTGAAGACGCCAAAATGCGCCTCGAAAGTGTTGCCGGCGTCAACGAAGCCGAAGTCGAGATCGTCTGGGATCCACCCTGGAACCAAGACATGATTACCGAAGAAGGTAAGATGGTGCTAGGTCTCGTTTAAAGCGATACTCAGAGTTATGTTTTTATAAGCGGGAGGCGAAAGCCTTCCGCTTTTTTGTGCAAATTCAATCAACCGTTATTTTAATTAGAATAAATGGCCGAATTTTAGTAACAATTTATAGATTGGCATAAAACCTGCATTTTAATAACGCCTCATTAACTATTCTATATTAATCTTATGAAACTCAAAACAACACTCTTCCTTCTCGCAATGATCACAGTCTCAAGTATTTCGGCATCCGCTCAGACTTTTAGTTTCGGGGACACGACCGAAGCCGGACAAGCACAAGCAGACCTAGATGGATTTGCTTCAGGATCTACTGTTTCAGGGGCCCTCACATTAACGACAACTGCGAGTTCGGGGACTTTTAATTCCACTGCGAGCGCAGGCTTTGGGATTAACGCCAGTCCCTCGGGTGACTCTACAACTCAATTTGATGATGGTTCGAGCGATGGCGCAGAATTTATGACTTTCAGTTTCGATCAAGATGTCACTTTCATGTCGATATTACTCACGAACTTCGGATCAGGCACTGACTCTGCCTTCCTCACAATCGGCGGATCCACCACCACAATAGATTCCGGATCATTCGTTTTTGCACCCGGTGTGTCACTTGGAGCCAATACGGATGCGACTTTCGGCTTCGGATCAGGGAATGGCTTTGAACTCAAATCACTGACAGTGGTCGTCCCCGAGCCAGGCACCTACACATTAATCGCTGGCATCTCGGCGCTCAGCTTCGTCATTTTACGGCGACGTTTAAAGTAAGAAGCCCACGCAACTGGACCGCCGAATCCTCTACAATTCAGGGGCGAGTACCACGCGGAAACCAATCGCGTTACTCTTGGTATCGGGGCGAATTTCGCTTCGGGCAGCCGATCGGACATGAGTCGCATAGTCTTCCCAACTGCCACCACGGGCGGCGATACGACTACCCACCGTTCGTGGCTTAGGATCAGTCAGCGACCCGCCTGAGAGGCGACCATTGTAGTAGTCAAGCGTCCACTCTTGAGCGTTGCCGTGCACATCATACAGCCCCAGCGAATTAGGCTCATAAGAACCGACTGCGAGCGTGCCATAGTTATCGGCCACACGTACACCCTCCTCGCTCCCTTTAGGATAAACACCGCGAAAATTTCCCATCGTCGCGTCGGCGCGTTCACCAAAAGCATATGGAGTTTCAGTGCCGGCACGAGCGGCGTACTCCCATTCTGACTCGGTGGGCAAGCGATAGACATAACCCTCAGGCAAGCGTCCAGCAGCTTTTTCCACCGCGGTTAACCGAAGGCAAAAGAGTTTAGCATCTTCCCATGTTACACTTTCGACCGGGTTACGGCTTCCGGCAAACTCGGATGGGTTACGATCCATAATCCGGAGATACTGCGCTTGCGTGACTTCGTACATACCGACCCAAAAACCACGAGTAAAGCGTACGCGGGTCTGAGGGCCTTCATTTGGTAGTCGCCCGGGCTCTGGCGGCGGACTGCCCATATTGAACTGACCGGGCGCAACCCATGCAAACTCATGGCCGAGGTAAGGCATCGTCCATTTCTGCCCAAACTTCGGGTTGGGAATCGGAACTGGTTCGACATTCCAAACGATACGCTCATTCGGCTTCAGGTTAAATAGGCGAACCATAGTAAGATGATTTGGAATCCGAAGCTCAAACTCGACCGACTGCTTCGCGGGTATTTCAACAATCCCATCGGTGACCTCGACATCGACTCGGTTCAATCGAACATTTGCTTGAAACCCATCTGGAATTTTCATCTCAATCACAGCCGGACGTGGCGATAAAATCGCCTTGAGAGTAATGACGTCACGATCTTTAACATTAATTTTCTCTGGCTTGGAAATGTAAAGCGAATGCACGAGCCGGATAGTACGGGGCCCCGCGCTAACCGTCTTCAGCTCATTCGAGCCATAGGGTAACTTCGTTCCGTCGATCTCGACAAAAAGTTCGCTCATCAGTGCGTCGATTTCCTCTGGCTGGGCATTGGCAAACGAAACCTCGAAAGCAACTTCGCCCGAACTCGGTAATAATTCACCAAAGTCGACCACCTCATCCTCACCAGCTTCAATCTCAATACGGCGGCCAAGTGATCGATAATTATCGAGATGCGCGATCACCAAATAGTGCTCACTTGGAGCCAGATCGGTTGTCGTGACAGGAGAAATGCCGATCTCGACGTCGTTCACAAAGATCCGCGCTCCCGAGGGATTTGTTTGAACTGTCAGACTGGATGGCAGTGGATTCAGCGGGACCTCGATTTCATTAATTCCACCAAATGCAATTTCTTGATTATCGAGCGCCCGCTCTTCGTAGCCGGACTTTCTGACGATAATCTTATAAGTGCCGGCAAAAAGGCCTTTTTTCAAAAAGAAGATGCCTTCCTCATCTGCAACGCCGAGGTCGATTTCGACATTGCGATCATCGACGACGAATATCCCTGCGCCGGGCTCGGAGTTGATCTGAAAATCGGTCCATGCAGGCTTCAGTGTAACATCTATTTCAAGCGGACCATCCTTAACCTTGGGGATGGTAACCGGAAGTACCTTTTCGCGATGTTGGGGTGCCGTCACCAGAATTTTATATTCGCCCGGCTGAACGAGCAAATTGATCTTACCTTCGCTCGCGATGAAGTTATCTTTAAAACTAGTAAACTGCAACTTCACTGCTGACGGCTTAACGTTAATAATCAAATCCGGTGCCTGCGCTGCTACTGCAACCTTCGCAATTGATCGAACATAAGTACGAGTCTCCGTAAAAGTCTCTTTTAGATACGCAGCTGCAAGTGCGGTGAGAATCAGCCCAACTACACCGATAATAGAAAGTCGATAGACCCGCGTAGCGAGTTCGCCGCGATCAAGTATGCCCTTCGGAACGGGAATGCGATCAATTTGCCTCTGCACGAAACCGGCTCCCTCCGACTCTGGTTCCAATTCAGTTTCTTTGAGAGCGAGCAATGCCAGTTTACACGATTGAAGGCGCGCATCCTGATCTCGCTCCAAGGATTTCGCTAAAAAATTATCCCACGTTTTAGGCAAGTCCTCGATAAGGCCTGAAGGCGCTTCCCACTGCCCCATTTTCGCTTTGCAACCGCACAGCAACCAATAGCCGATTGCGCCGACTGCATAAACATCGACTTTGTGATCTTCGGAAATGCCGCCCTTATACTCCGGGCTCATTACATCAAAGGAGTTGAGCCGACCCACCGTTTTATTCGATTCCAGTGGCGAAACCGATGCCGAGACAATCGACTCGAATAATTCTACACCAAGCGCTGCCTTGATCCCAAGCCCTAGGACTTGCAAGGCACCGTCCTCCTTTACAAAAATTAAATCCGAATCGAGGTCGCGATGATCGACTCCCTGCGAGTGTGCGTAACCCAACAGACCAAGTAATCGGGCGATGATATGCGTCGCGTCATCAAGATCGATGCCCGCCTGTCCGGGAGTCCCATGTGCCGCAAAATACTGGCTTAACGATTGCCCATTAACCGGCTCTAGAAAAATACAATGCCGCTCATTAATCACAGCACAATCCATGATCTTTGGAATACTTTCGTGGCTAAAGCTCTGGAGAGTTTTCTGTAATGCCTGTAACCGTTTCAAACAATTAACATCCTTCATCGTACGATGATGAAAGATCCCAACCGTCACATCGTGCAGATCGCGCACATGCTGCATGTGATAGTAGTTCGCCATCAATCCGGCCGTCATACACTTGACGACCCGAAAATTGCCAAAACTCTCGCCTGGTTTGAGTACGCGATTCTTTAAACGGTCTCCCTTGGATTCGGGGCTGACAGGTTCAGGCTGAGCTTCCTCGTTATCCATTCAATTCTAGCAGCGATTTTTGAAAAAGTCTTTTACTGATTGAACAATGCGATCAACAGCAGCGAGCTTCCCGTCTCCCTCATAGCCGCACGCGAGCATTCCGCTCTCCGGTTCTATAAAGTGGTACCCTCGGGCGCGCAGAACTTCGAGATTCGCCTGAGTGGCCGTATGGGCGAGCATTTTACCATTCATCGCCGGGGCGAGCATGACTGGCGCACGCGTGGCCAAATGAATCGAAGTCAGAAGATCCGGAGCCAAGCCAAGTGCAAACTGGGCGATGCAATGCGCCGTAGCCGGCGCCACCAATAAGAGATCTGCTTGATCGGCGAGATCGATATGGCCAGGCTGCCAACCTTCCCCTTCGCTCCACAAATCGAAGGGTACCGGATTTCGGGACAGAGTTTGCAAAGTAAGCGGTTGGATAAAGTTACACGCACCTGCGGTCATGACGGGGAAAACCTGCGCGCCCGCCTCGGTCAAGCGACTCGTAATATCTGCAGCCTTAAAAGCCGCTATCGAGCCGGTCACTCCCAGTACGATGATGCGATCTTTTAAAATTGTATCCATGTCTGCCACAAACTTAGAAAATGAGGTTTATTCCCCCTACTAACAAGACTCAAGTAATCATTCCGGACCAAGCCGCGCAAGCACGCGCTTGACAGTGGAACACGGCAATGGATGCTAAATATAGATGCAGACTAAGCGCGAACCGACACAGATCCTTTTCGGATTCCTCCTAAAGCTTCTCCCCTTGGGGGATTGAAGTAAATCATCTGCGGGCAGATCGCACGCCCTGCATATACTCCGGAGCCTTCGCTCTTTCTTAAAAAGCGCTTAAGAACCGCGCTTTCGTTTTCCGAAAAAATCCGTATTCTTTTATCGAACCACTTTCTCAAAGATGACCATGCAAAAAGGCACCATCACCAAGTATACACCATTTAAGCAGATCGAATTGTCCGACCGCACCTGGCCAGACAAGACGATCGACCATGCACCCATCTGGGCCAGCGTTGATTTGCGCGACGGGAATCAAGCGCTCGCGATCCCAATGAACGTGGATGAAAAGCTGGAAATGTTTCAACTCCTCGTTGATACTGGATTTAAAGAGATCGAAGTCGGGTTCCCCTCCGCCAGTGATACCGAGTTCAACTTCATCCGCCGCTTGGTTGAAGAGAAGCGCATACCCGAAGATGTTACCTTGCAGGTTCTCGTTCAGGCGCGTGAGCATTTGATCCGCCGTACCTTTGAAAGCTTGGAAGGTGTTTCTCGCGCAATCGTGCATTTATATAACTCTACCTCGCCGCTGCAGCGCCGCGTGACCTTCAATAAAAGCAAAGCCGAGATCAAGCAGATCGCCATCGAAGGCACTCGTTTGATAAAAAGCCTCGTCTCCACCATTCCTAACACGAAGGTCCGCCTCGAATATTCACCCGAGAGCTTTTCCGACACCGAAGTTGATTATGCCTTGGAAGTCTGCGAAGCCGTGATGGCAGAATGGCAACCAACCGAGCAGGACAAAATCATTCTGAATTTGCCCGCCACCGTCGAAGTCGCGTCTCCAAACGTCCACGCCGATCAAATCGAATGGTTTTGCCGCAACTTGAAAGAGCGCAACAAAGCCATCATCAGTTTGCATACACACAACGACCGAGGCACCGGAATCGCTGCGACCGAGCTCGGGCTCTTAGCGGGCGCCGATCGCGTCGAAGGCACCCTCTTCGGTAACGGCGAGCGCACTGGCAATCTCGACATTGTGACCGTCGCCTTAAATCTCTACACACAGGGCGTCGACCCCTTGCTCGACTTCAGCCAACTCGAGCATGTGCGCTCGGTCTACGAGCGCGTCACTCGCATGAATGTGCCCGACCGCCACCCCTATGCTGGCGATCTCGTCTTTACAGCCTTCTCCGGTTCCCATCAGGACGCGATCAAGAAGGGCATGGACTTACGAGCCAAGGAGGCAACTGCCGACTCACGCTGGGAAGTGCCTTACCTCTTAATTGACCCCCAAGACATCGGCCGAGACTACGAGGCCATCATTCGAATCAATAGTCAGAGCGGAAAAGGTGGTGTCGCCTATATTTTGGATCGCGATTACGGACTCGATTTGCCCAAGGCGATGCACCCCGAGGTCGGAAACGTGATTAATCAAGCGGCCGACAAAGGCAGTCGCGAATTAGCTCCAGCCGAGGTCCACGAAGTATTCCATCGTGAATACGTCAACCTCAGCACACCCTTGGAGATCCTGTCCATCGAGCGGGAAGACTTCTCCAAGACTGGCGAAGTCCGTGTTGAAGCGGAAATTCGCTACAAAGGAGAAACCATGCACATCGCAGGCCTAGGGAATGGGCCAATCAGTGCATTCGTCGATGCGATTCAGCAGCAGGGCTGGAAGGACTTTAACCTCCTCGATTATCGGCAGCACTCGATCGGCGGAGGCTCAAAAACTAAAGCCGCCGCTTATATCCAAATCAAAAGTAGCGACGATACCGTATACTATGGTTGCGGAATTGATCCCAACATTGAACTGGCTGGCTTGCGTGCACTCGTCAGCGCCTTCAACCGTGCACACCGAGCGCGGCCAGAATAGCATCCTTCAACACGCCGGGCCGGGCAGGTTCTTCGATAATCTCCTGCATACCCGAAAGTTTGTAGCGCTCTTTCGAGATCGTTTGACCGAGCGGCACGAATCCAATAATCGCCGCAGACTTCCTAATCGTAGGATGCGCGCAGATACCACGCGTCAACTCCAGAGCCATCGCCTCGTCTCCCATCCAAATGAAAATTAGGTTATAGTGCCGCCGTTGAAACGCCCCGGAATTCAAGTCATATTTCGGAGTGTAGTGCGGCACATAGCCGAGTCGTCGACACGAATGTAA
>Ga0316201_10003054_pt1 | contig 12185 bp, 7 predicted proteins | sample CS6wburrow_MG_FD_204516 | JGI IMG/M metagenome (GOLD analysis project Ga0316201, IMG submission 204516) | Coastal sediment microbial communities from Delaware Bay, Delaware, United States - CS-6 worm burrow | ecosystem: Environmental > Aquatic > Marine > Coastal > Sediment | place: USA: Delaware... | reverse complement strand
AAGGAACCTTGTTGCGCATAATAAGGGTCTAGACTAATAATAATTAAAAGTTCATTGGTCTTATCATTGTTCCATTTATAAAAGGCCAATAGATTGTCGTTCTCAATATGACAAAATTTAATATTGTTAGTTTGTTGAAGTGCTTCATTTTCATGTCGAATATTATTGACACGAGAAATAATAGTGGTTATTTTGTTTTCCTGAGTCCAATCGTAATGGCTGACCTGGAATTTTTCAGAATTCAAGTATTCTTCTTTTCCTGGCAAAGCATCACTTATCATATATTCAAAAACTGGTCCATAGATACCTATGCTTGAACTTAAAGTGGCAGCTAGAACATAACGCTGTATATGCTTCGATTCGTTTGCGCCTTGTAAATGATAAGGATTAATATCAGGTGTATTAGGCCAAAAATTCGGCTGCATATAGTCCTTGATATCTGTTCTTGTCAATTCCTCCATGTACTCTACGAACTCATGTTTGGTGTTTCTCCAGGTAAAATAGGTGTAGGATTGGGTAAAACCCTGCTTGGCTAACTGCGCCATTATTTTTGGCCTCGTAAATGCCTCGGCCAGGAATATGACATCGGGATGTTTTTGCTTTACCTCAGAAATGATCCAATACCAAAAATAAAAGGGTTTGGTGTGAGGATTATCGACCCTGAATACGTCAATTCCGCAATCTATCCAGAACAACAAAATATCTAGACACTCATTCCATAGGTTTTTATATTCGGAGCTTTCCCAATAGATCGGTAGGATATCCTGATATTTCTTAGGCGGATTCTCGGCATATTGCACTGTACCATCGGGTCGCCATTTAAACCAACTAGGATGCTCTTTTACCCAAGGGTGATCTGGAGCTGCTTGTAATGCATAATCCATGGCTATTTCAATTCCTTGTTTTTTTGCTTTTTGTACTAAAGCCTTAAAATCTTCAATCGTGCCTAATTGTGGATGAATATCCATATGGCCCCCATCTTTAGAGCCTATTCCCCATGCAGAGCCCACATCACCATCTTGAGCATTGGTAGTATTGTTCTTTCCTTTTCTATTTACCTCGCCGATTGGATGGATAGGGGGAAAGTACAACGTATCAAACCCCATTTGCTTGATGCGTGGCAATAAGCGTTCGCAATCCTTAAAGGTTCCGTGAACTCCTTCATTTTCTGATGCCGAACGCGGAAAAAATTCGTACCAAGTGCTAAACCTTGCTTTAAGTCTGTCAACATAAACAGGATATTCTTTGGAGCTATTTGCTAATATTTTAGTTGGAAATTGAACTAGGATATTATACAAGGCAGGACTTACTGCCTCAGAAATGGCCTCATTATAAGAGGGTTCATCTTCAAAAAGGTCAATACACTTAAGTAAATATTCTTTTTCAGATTTTGAAACTTTTTTCAGAAGGGGTTTTAAATATGTAACGCCTTCAAGAAGCTCAGAATTTACATGTTGATCATCATCTATTTTACGTTCAATTCCATGTTGCCAATTCAAGGCATAGTCAACCCACCCTTCAACTTTATAATGGTAAAAGCCTTGTTTCTCAACGGCAAATGCGGCCTGCCATTCATCATTTTCCAAAGGACGCATTCTAATTTCATCCCACTTTCGTGCTTTTTCGTGTTTATATAATATAGAGGCTACAATAATATCGTGCCCATCTGCGAGTACATGTGCATTAATTGCAACGACTTCATTGACAACACGTTTAATAAAATAATCACCATTATTTACTTGAGGTGAAACAAAATCGATGACAACTCTTTTTTGGTTTTGCATAGAAATTGGTTGAGTTTGAAGATGACAAATGTATTAAATAGGATACTTATATCCTTTGTTTAATAATGCCAAACAAGAAAAAAATCCTATTACTAATAATTAGAAAAGCTGTTATATAACAGTACCTTGTGGAATAACAGCGCTCTTTTTGATGACGACAATCCCATCCTTGATGAAATAGGACTCCGTTTCTTTATCATCCAAGTGTGGCCCTCCATTGATCCTAACATCATCTCCAATGCGACAGTTTTTATCAATGATGGCATTTTTTATAAAGCATCTTTCGCCGATGCCCAATAGAATATGTATTTTATTTGATTCAATTTCCTCAAGCGTTTCATAAGTGTCGGACCCCATCATATAGGTGTTTATGATCGTGGTTTCCAGTCCTATTCTAGATCGAATCCCTATAACTGATCGTTCAATTTTTGCCGCATGTACGATACAACCCTCGGCAATTACTGCCTTATCGAGCACAGTTCCTGAAACTTTAGAGGTTGGAAGCATTCTCGCCCTAGTGTATATCCTTTTACTCTTGTGATATAAGTTAAAGTCTGGAATGTCGTCGGTGAGCCCAAGATTTGCTTCAAAAAACGAATCTATATTACCGATATCGGTCCAGTAGCCGTCAAATTGATAACTAAGGGTTTTATGTTCAGTAATGGATTGCGGAATGATCTCTTTCCCAAAATCATTGGTATCTGGATTGTCCATAAGCTTAACAAGAAGGTCCTTGTTAAAAATGTAAATACCCATAGAGGCTAGATACTGACGTCCTTGAGACTTCATTTCATCACCGACTTCAGACGTCCAGTCCTTTAGCAATTCTGTTTTTGGTTTTTCGATAAACGATGTGATGACATTCTCTTCATTGGTTTTTAAAATGCCAAATGAGGTCGCGTCTTTGGCGTTTACCGGATATGTCGCAATTGATATTTCAGCATTACTTTCAATATGCTTGTCGATCATGTCATTGAAGTCCATCTGATATAATTGGTCGCCTGAAAGAATCAATGCATATTCAAAATCATGACTTAAAAAATGATGCATACTTTGCCGAACAGCATCCGCGGTACCTTGAAACCATTTATCGCTTTGCATTGTTTGTTCGGCAGCCAAAACATCAACGAAAGCTGAACTAAAAAAACTAAAATGATAGGTGTTTTTAATATGTCTGTTTAGAGAAGCAGAATTGAATTGCGTCAACACGAACATCCGTTTGATTTCGGAATTGATACAATTGGAAATAGGGATGTCGACCAATCTGAATTTTCCGGCAATGGGAACAGCTGGCTTTGATCTAGACTCGGTTAAAGGATATAATCGGGATCCCTGACCGCCTCCCAAAATAATACTAAGGACTTTATTATTGATCATATTTTTTATATTAAGGATTTATATAATGCTTCTACTTGTTTTGCTATCGCTATCCAGTCAAAATGGTCTTCGACTCTTTTCCTGCCTTTTTCTGCCATGGATTCTCTCAACGCATTGTTATTGATCACTTCGTTGACGCCATCGGCAAGATCCTTGGCAAAGGTATCTGGGTCCACTGGCTCAAAAGGGGCTTTATCTTGTTGCTCTACAGGAACCAATATTCCTGTTTCACCATGAACTACGACTTCTTTTATACCACCAACTGCACTAGCGACAACTGCGGTTTTGCAAGCCATTGCTTCAATATTGATAATGCCGAAAGGTTCATAAATAGAAGGGCAACAGAACACATCTGCATGAGAATATAGTTGAATAACCTCCTCTTTTGGTAACATTTCGTCAATCCAAATAACGTTTTTACGGGTCTTTTTGACCGCTTTAACACTATCTTCCATCTCTTTCGCTATCTCTGGCGTGTCTGGAGCTCCTGCGCATAATACTATTTGTGTGTCTGGATCAATATATTTTATGGCATTTACCAAATGAATGATGCCTTTTTGACGTGTAATTCGACCAACAAAGAGCACATAAGGTTTGGATTTGTCTATGCCAAATCGATCTAAAGTGGATGTTTCACTAGTAACTATGTATTCTTCTAGATTGATGCCATTATATATCACTTTTATTTTTTCTTCATCTACCTCAAAATACTTTAACACATCCTCTTTAGTTTCTTTCGATACTGCGATTATGGCATCTGCCATTTCAATCGCCGTTTTTTCAACCCATGATGAGGCGTCATAGCCCCGACCTAACTGCTCTCTTTTCCATGGTCTTAAAGGCTCTAATGAATGCGTCGTGATGACCAATGGAATACCATAGCATAATTTTGCTACGATGCCCGCAAATTGGGCATACCATGTATGACAATGTACAATATCGGCATCTATAGTGGCAGCATTCATTTGAATGCCCGTGCTCAGAGTTTGCAATACGGCTTTAAGCTTGTCATTCGTTTGGTCAAAAACGGGATTTTCATAAGGAATTCCCTTAACGGTCAGATTGCCTTTCGCTTCATTCTGGTCACCAAAACACCTGACCTCAATTTCCATGAGTTTAGCAAGTTCGGCAGCTAAGTATTCAACATGAACCCCTGCGCCACCATACACATAAGGAGGGAATTCTCTAGTATAAAAAAGTGCCTTCATTACTATCTTTCTAATAATTAGTTAATCATTGCCCAACAAAGTCTCGATTGCCTTAAGGGTAAAATAGTCAAGAATTGTTAAATGCCTGTTTAAAGTATGCGTTTTATAAAAACACGATATAAAAATGAGTGCATCCTAACCATTTATTTTTAAATCATAATACTATCCTGAAAAGGCCAAGAACAAAATCTTGAGTTTAAACTTTGATAACCCACGAGCATTAAGTACTAATGCTTCAAAAGCTCCATTAAACTTACAAAAATTATTTAGGATAGATTGAAAAAAATGTAAACTTAATCGTTAAGTTTCAGGACAGCCATAAACGCCTGCTGAGGGATTTCAACATTACCCACTTGACGCATGCGTTTTTTGCCCTTTTTTTGCTTTTCCAGAAGTTTACGCTTACGAGATATATCACCTCCATAACACTTGGCTGTAACGTCTTTACGAAGTGCCTTTATGGTTTCACGAGAAATTATCTTGGCGCCAATGGCGGCTTGAATAGGAATATCGAATTGTTGACGAGGTATCAATTCCTTCAATTTCTCACACATTTTCTTACCAATATGCTGAGCATTGTCGGCGTGTATCAAGGCAGAAAGCGCATCTACTGGTTGTGCATTCAACAAAATATCCAACCTTACGAGTTTTGACACTTTCATGCCAATTGGAGAATAATCAAAAGAGGCATAGCCTTTCGACACTGTTTTTAAACGGTCGTAAAAATCAAAGACAATTTCTGCCAATGGCATTTCAAAGGTTAACTCCACACGTTCTGTGGTCAAATACGTCTGGTTAGTTATTTGCCCACGTTTTTCGATACATAAAGACATGACATTACCAACAAAATCTGATTTTGTAATAATAGTAGCCTTGATATATGGTTCTTCAACACGATTTATGGTTGAAGGGTCTGGTAAGTCGGAAGGATTATTCACTATAAAAGCCACATCCGGATTTTTATTAGTGAAAGCATGGTAAGATACGTTGGGAACTGTTGTAATAACAGTCATGTCGAACTCCCGCTCCAAACGTTCTTGAATAATTTCCATGTGAAGCATCCCAAGGAAGCCACATCGAAAACCAAAGCCTAGTGCAGCCGAACTTTCAGGTTGATACACCAAAGAGGCATCATTAAGCTGTAATTTTTCCATGGAATTACGAAGCTCTTCGTAATCTTCGGTATCAACTGGGTATATTCCAGCAAACACCATAGGCTTTACATCTTCAAAACCTTCAACAATATTGGTAGTGGGGTTGTCAAAATCAGTAATAGTATCGCCTACTTTTACTTCTTTGGCTGTTTTAATTCCTGTGATCAAATAGCCAACATCCCCAGCTTTTATACTTTTTTTTGGTACTTGACTAAGTTTTAGTGTACCAACTTCGTCGGCAAAATATTCTTTGCCAGTTGCTACAAACTTTATCTTTTGACCCTTCCTGATTTCACCATTAAACACCCTAAAATAGGTTTCAATACCTCTAAAAGTATTGTAAACCGAATCGAAGATCAAGGCCTGTAAAGGCGCGTTTGGATCGCCTTTAGGTGCAGGAACCCGTTTGATGATAGCTTCTAGAATATTATCAACTCCAAAACCTGTTTTCCCACTAGCGTGAATGATTTCTTCAGCATCACATCCTAAAAGGTCTACAATATCATCGGTAACTTCCTCAGGATTTGCGCTTGGCAAGTCTATCTTATTGAGTACAGGAATGATTTCTAGATCGTTTTCAAGTGCTAAATACAAGTTCGAGATGGTTTGTGCCTGTATGCTTTGAGCGGCATCTACAATAAGCAAAGCGCCCTCACAGGCAGCAATGGATCGGGACACTTCATATGAAAAATCTACGTGGCCAGGTGTATCAATAAGGTTAAGCACATATTCTTGACCTTCAAATGTGTATTCCATCTGAATCGCATGCGACTTAATAGTGATGCCTCGCTCACGCTCTAAGTCCATATTGTCCAAGAGCTGATCTTGTTTTTCACGATCGGTTACAGAACCTGTAAATTCCAAAAGGCGATCGGCCAAGGTGCTCTTACCATGATCGATATGCGCTATAATACAGAAGTTCCTGATGTTTTTCATGACATGCTTTAAATGCGACTGCAAATATAATTGATTGTGAGGGTTTATAAAGCAATTAAAGAATTAAAAAGATTTTGAGGTTGTTTAAGGATTAAGCGAATTAAATATTTGGCGGCTGATATTAAAGTCATACATTTATCTTACAATTAATAGCTAATCCCGCTAATCGATCAACTTGTGAATTCGCATAAAACTGCATTTGCCATTTGCGCTTTGTTGTTATTCCCTCTTGCACTTGCCTCTCAGAGCTTCTCTGTTTCAGGATATGTAACGGACAAGGACAATAAAATGATTTCCTATGCCAATGTCGTAGCCATAAAAACTGTGGATTCCACTACAATTTCTGGAACAACGTCTGATGAATCTGGCAAATTCACCTTGCTGGATTTAGCTATGAATACCTATATCATTAAAGTTTCATTTGTTGGATATAAGGAATTCACTAAGGAAATCATATTGAATTCGGACCTGGACCTTGGGACCATTACTTTAAGTCAAGAAGCCCAATCACTGGATGAAGTAGAGATTATTGCACAACGACCGACATTGAGAAGGGAAAATGACCGATTGGTCTTTAGCATTGAAAACACGTCGCTTACTGAAGGTAATGTTTGGGATATCCTGAAAAGCACTCCTGGAATACTAATGATCAATGATGTTATATCGGTACGGAATGCCTCCAATATCATTTATTTGATCAATGACAAACGCGTTTACCTATCTGCGGCTGAACTACAACAACTTCTGTCTGGGACTACTGCAACGACAGTCCAAGAGATCGAGGTTATCACCAACCCTCCTGCAAAATACGACGCAGAAGGAGGGGCTGTAATTAACATCAAGATGAGCAAGAATTTAATTGCAGGCTATAACGGCAGTATTTATGGGAATGTCACGCAAGGTTATTATCCGAGATCAAGTGCTGGTACGAATCATTTTTTCAAAGGCAAGAAGACGAGCTTCTATATAGGCTATAATTACAATGATGTAGAACTCAATCGAATAAACGAGGAAAAAATCAATTTCAAGGATGGAAGCCAAGTAATCGGGACATGGGAGACGGACGTTGAAAGAAATACTTCCATAAGGTCACATGCTGCCGCTATTAATTTCGATTATGATATAAACGAGAGGAATACGTTTTCAATTTCCGCCAATGGTTTACTCACGCCTTACTGGAGACGTAATACCGACGGATTTACCGAGGCCATTGACTCTTCTTTTACCTCCCTTAATAGGACAGATGATGATATTTTGAATATTGGTGCAAATATGGACTATAATCATACTTCGCAGAAAGGCTCTAAACTTTCGTTCAATATTCATCACACCAATTACCAATACGATCGATTTCAAGATGTGGCTACCGTATACAAGGACATCTCCAACTTGATTACCCTAAGAGAGAACTTTTTTAATACCACCTCCAGTCAGGATATAAAGATCTACTCCGGTCAAACGGACCTCTCCTTCCCATTAAAAAACGATGGGTCTATCGAAGTTGGCCTGAAAGGCTCAAGAATAGATTCAAAAAGCGATATATTACAATTGATAACCAACAATGGAAACGAAATTACAGACGAACAAAATTCTGGAAAATTCGACTATGAAGAAAATAATTATGCCGCGTATTTTAGCTTAAGCAAGGAGTGGGACGATTGGAGTTTGTCTGCCGGTGTTAGGACCGAATACACAGATGCCATTGGCACATTGTCCAATGACCCAGACCCCAATGCTTTTGATTATTTTGAGATCTTCCCAACGTCGAGTATCGAACACAGGTTCAATGAAAATCACAGTCTCGGAATGTCATATAGTAGACGAATTGAACGACCAACCTATTCTAATCTAAACCCCTTCAAGTTCTTTTTCAATGATAATTCATTTGTGTCGGGAAATCCTGATTTAAAACCAGCTATCACGGAGTTGGCAACCTTGTCTTATACGATTGATAATGCCTATACCTTTGAGTTGTATTATCGCAGTGAAGAGAGTGCTTTCAGTGAATTGAGTTTTCAAGACAATGAAATGAATCAAATCAGTTATCGACCTAGCAACCTGAATCAAGTCGTGGATTATGGTTTCGATTTCATACTTTATAAACCATTAACGAAACATTGGACAGCGTACATGGTTACTTCTGTATTTCATGATGAGATCGAATTCTTTGCGACTCAAACGGATAATAGTCTTCAATCCAATGAGCGTTGGTCCTTTTATGGCAATGCTATAAATTATTTTACCTTTTTGAAGGACCAAAGCCTGACAGCGAACCTGTCATTTTTATATATATCTCCGTACTTAGAGGGATCTGCTGAGGTTTCAGAAAGAACACAAATAGATTTTGGTCTGAAGAAGTCTTTCAATAAAGGGAAGTGGATCTTGTCATTATCGGCCAATGATATTTTCTTGGGAAGTGATTACACTGTTGAGAATGATTACCTGGACCAAGCCAATCAATATTACACCAGATTGGATAATCGATGGGTCCGATTAGGTTTGCGCTACAATTTTGGAAACACAAGGCTATCAACTAACGAGAGCATCAAGGAACTAGAAGAAAGGGACAGACTTAACAAGACCAATTAGTCTTGCCATTCTGCAAGAGTCTCTCAAAAAAGGATATTTCAGAATGCCAACCTTTTCAGTCTTGCCATTCTGCAATAAAGAGATTGGTATCTCTCGTTTAGTATATTTCAGAATGCCAATCCCTTTAGTCTTGCCATTCTGCAATAGTCTCTCAAAAAAGGATATTTCAGAATGCCAACCCTTTCAGTCTTGCCATTCTGCAATAAAGAGATTGGTATCTCTCGTTTAGTATATTTCAGAATGCTAATCCCTTTAGTCTTGCCATTCTGCAATAAAGAGATTGGTATCTCTCGTTTAGTATATTTCAGAATGCCAATCCCTTTAGTCTTGCCATTCTGCAATAAAGAGATTGGTATCTCTCGTACCACCATTATTTCTATTGGAAGAAAACAGCAGATGTTTTCCATCGTTAGAAAACACTGGAAAGGCATCAAAGGTTTCACCGTGGGTAATGCGTTTTAGGTTTTTCCCATCGATATCGATCATGTACAAATTGAACGGAAACCCTTTTTCAGCTTCAAAGTTGGATGAGAATAAAATTTTCTCACCTGATGGATGGAAGAAAGGACTCCAATTGGCATTACCTAAAAATGTCAGCTGCTTCAGGTCACTTCCGTCGGCATTACAAATGAACAATTCCATTTCTGTTGGCATCACCAAACCTTGGGCGAGTAAGTCTTTATAATCCTTGATCTCTTGTTCGGTTTTAGGCCGTGATGACCTAAAGATCAATTTGGACCCATCTGGAGAGAAGAAAGCACCTCCATCATACCCTAATTGATCGGTGATCTGCTTAACATCACTCCCATCAATATTCATCGTGTATAATTCTAGGTCGCCACTTCTCATGGAGGTGAACACGATTTTGTCTCCTTTAGGCGATACGGTTGCCTCAGCATCGTAACCTGGCTCATTGGTGAGCTGCCCAGTGATATTACCCTCTAGGTCAGCAACAAAAATGTCGAAACTATCGTAAACGGGCCATACATATTTTCCATTTTTACGAAGCGGTACTTCAGGACATTCTTCATCCACTAAATGCGTAGAGCCATATACAAAATGTGTATTGTCGGGCAAGAAGTATGCACAAGTAGTCCTTCCTTTACCAGTACTTATCATTGGTGGAGGAATACTATCAAATGTGTCTTCCCGATTCATCAAGAACATTTGGTCACATTCCATTCCCCATTTCTCATTATTGGACTGAAATATAATTTGCTTATCGTCAAAACTCCAATAGGCCTCAGCATTGTCACCTCCAAATGTCACTTGTCTAAGTGATTTGAAATGCGTTTCCTCAGGATAAATAAGATCGCTATTTACTTTAACCTCTTTTTGCTCCTTGGTGGCTGAATAACCATTCTTATCAGATTTGCAAGCTAGCGTAATGAACGAAAGTGCCAAGAACACTGGAAAGATATTTTTCATTTTATATGTCGTATTTCAAGTATGAATAAATGGCATTAAATGCCTAATTTTGTGCAAAATTAATCTGTATTAGCAATGAAACAACTTTTTACACTATTTTTTATCATTACTTTATGCTCATGTAAAAAAGAATACACCCCAGAGAATCTTATTGAAGAGGATGTTTCTTTTCTCACAAGTGATGATTTAATGGGAAGAGCCACCGGAACTGAAGGCGAATTGACCGCAGCAAATTACATAGCAGAACGATTTGAGAAATTGGGATTAGAGGCCAAAGGCACGGATGGTTATCTTCAAGAATTCTCATTTAAACCCAAGACAAACCCTCATGAAGACACGAAATATGTATCAATGGCTTCTGATAGCACTATCACAGGAACGAACGTCGTTGGATATATGGATAACAAGGCAAGCAATACGATTGTCATTGGTGCGCATTATGATCATTTAGGATTAGGAGGGGACGGTTCTTTACATAGAGGCGACGCTGAAATCCATAATGGCGCGGACGATAACGCGAGCGGAACATCGGTCATGATCAACTTAGCAAGCAAGCTTAAAGGAAAGAATACGAATAGTAACTATCTGTTCATCGCATTTTCTGGTGAAGAAATGGGGTTATTAGGGTCCAACTATTATGTCAAAAATCCAACAATCGACACAAAGGCGGTGAACTATATGATCAATATGGACATGGTCGGTCGATTAAAAGAGGACAAGACCTTGGCTGTTTATGGCGTTGGGACATCACCACGTTTTTCACAGACCTTAAACACCTTAAAAGGGGATTTCAAGTTGGTCGAGAGGGAGTCAGGTGTTGGACCTTCAGATCACACCTCTTTTTATCTAGCAGACATTCCTGTGCTACATTTCTTTACAGGCCAACATGAGGATTATCATAAGCCATCAGATGATTTTGATAAATTGAATTATGAAGGCATGTACCAAATTTCAGATTATATATTCTCCTTTATTTCTGAATTGAATGAAAGCGACAAGCTAGCATTCAGAAAAACCAAGAACGAAAGCGAGGAAACACCAAGGTTCAAGGTTGGTCTGGGCGTAGTCCCTGACTACTTGTATGACGGTAAAGGCATGCGCATCGATGGTACGCGTGAAGACACACCAGCCGTAAGAGCCGGTTTGCAAAAAGGAGATGTGGTATTGCAATTGGGAGACCATGAAATCACCGATATGACTACTTACATGAAAGCATTATCGACTTTTGAAAAAGGGGACGCTACAAAAATTGTCGTAGAACGAAACGGAGAGAAAATAGAGGCGGAATTGACGTTTTAGCGTGTATATTGATTTAACAGTACTTTGATGATTTGGTAAAAATAGGTGACATAGAACTTCCGGATTTCCCATTGCTCTTAGCGCCCATGGAAGATGTGAGTGACCCACCGTTTCGTGCGTTATGCAAGGAGCAGGGTGCCGATGTGGTATATACTGAATTCGTGTCGAGTGAAGGCCTTATTCGTAATGCCGCAAAGAGCGTCATGAAGCTTGATATCTACGAAAAAGAGCGCCCGGTTGGCATCCAGATCTTTGGCGCCAATCTCGATAGTATGTTGCAGACCATTGATATTGTTGAGAGATCGAAGCCAGACATCATTGACATCAATTTTGGTTGTCCCGTAAAAAAGGTGGTCAGTAAAGGGGCTGGTGCAGGCATCTTAAAAGACATATGCCTTATGGAGCAATTG
>Ga0316201_10003053_pt1 | contig 12185 bp, 11 predicted proteins | sample CS6wburrow_MG_FD_204516 | JGI IMG/M metagenome (GOLD analysis project Ga0316201, IMG submission 204516) | Coastal sediment microbial communities from Delaware Bay, Delaware, United States - CS-6 worm burrow | ecosystem: Environmental > Aquatic > Marine > Coastal > Sediment | place: USA... | reverse complement strand
TTTGTAATCACCAGTCAGGTGTGGATATCCTGGCTTTACAACACGTTTTGAACCGTCGGGCACCTTTTGGACGGTACCTGCTAAAACATCAATTGATCTGGGTGCCGGTTCTGGGTGTCGCATGGTGGGCGCTGGACATGGCATTTTTGCGCCGTTACAGCAGACAGGAACTTATCCGGAATCCATCCTTGCGTGGTAAGGATCTGGAAAATGCTGCGCGTGCCTGTGAAAAACTAAAACACATTCCGGTCGCCATGATGACATTTCCCGAGGGGACGCGTTTTTCCGAGGCCAAAAGAGACGCGCAAAACTCACCCTACAAACACCTGTTGAGACCACGGTATGGTGGCATCGGGCAGGTTTTATACTCGTTTGATGATGCCCTGGATTGTTTGATTGATGTCACGATTGTGTACCCGGATGGTACACCGTCTGTTTGGCAATACGTGTCCGGCCAGGTGCGAAAGATTTCGGTCCATATTGAATTGCGAGCGATTGACGATGAACTTCGAGGTGCCAATTTCAGGGAGGATGGGTTGGCTAAAGGTCGCCTCAAATCCTGGTTGAATGGAATTTGGGAGGAAAAAGATCGTTTTATGAGCCATACTTTTGCTAATGACCCGAATGCTGAGTGGAAAGCAAAAATATCAGAGCCAGACAACAACCCGGGTTTTGAGTCCAAAAATGAATGAAGAAAACAAGCAGCCGAAAACCATTCCAGCCAAAACACTCATAGTGCCATGCCGGTCGCTTGATACGGGTGCTGCGTTCGGCTGGTTGCGGGCGGGTTGGATTGATTTCACCAAGGCGAAAGGCATTAGCCTTGCTTATGGTCTTTTTGTATTCCTGATCAGTATTTTTGTGGCCTTTCTGGCGTGGAAACTAGGCGGGTTTGTGCTGTTATTAAGCGCGCTTTCCGGTTTTGTTTTTGTTGCTCCCATGCTGGCATTTGGTCTTTACTCGGTAAGCCGGCAACTGTGTGAAGGCAAGACACCTGACCTGGCGCACACCATCAAGGCAATTAAGCGACCACTGGGTAACTCGATGGTCTTCACGCTGGTTTTGCTGGTCATTTTCCTGTTGTGGGCGAGGGCCGGCATGATGGTCCAGGTGTTTTTTCCACTGGGTGGCAAACCCGAGTGGGGCCATATCATAAGCTTTCTTCTGATTGGTTCAGCGGTGGGTTCCATTTTTGCCACTTTCAGCTTCGCGGCCAGTGTATTTTCGCTACCGATGCTGGCCAATCGTGATATTGATGTCATCACTGCCGTGATATCAAGTATCAACGGGGTATTACGTAATAAGCCCGCGATGTTTGTCTGGGCAATATTGATTTGCTCGTTGACCCTGGTCGGGTTTGTCACCGCCGGTATTGGTCTGATTTTCATCATACCCTGGCTGGCTTATGCCACCTGGCACGGTTACCGGGCTGCGCTCGATGTATCCGAGTGGTCGAAACTACCCGAGGAAGGCCCGGAACAGGTCTGAACCGAAAATTCATCGGATGTGAAAAAAAACGGCCCGAGGGCATTGCTGTCCCACTGTTTTGTCAGTGGGGAGCCAGGGTGGTTAGTGATTGCCAGGACTCGCCACAAGCACATCCGTGTGGGCTCGGTCGCGACGTCCCTGTCGCTCACGGTCCTGGCAATCACTAACCACCCCGGCTCTGGACACGCCAATGTCATTCCTAATGGATAGCACTCCCCCTTGACGGTCGACAGATCAGGTTTTCATATCCCAGGGGTCGTGGGTCTTTCCGTCTATTTGTCTTTATTAAGTCCCAGACGTTTGTGCATGATAGGGCTGGTTGTGGTGTATTGCAGGAACACGCGCTTATCAGGATCAAGATGTTTTTGCACACCAAAGGCTGCCAGCGCAGCTTCGTGAAAACCACTGAGGATGAGTTTTTTCTTACCAGGGTAGGTGTTGATATCGCCCACGGCAAAAATACCTGTCTCGCTGGTCTGGAACTTCTCGGTATCCACCCGTATCTGCCGCTTGTCGATATCCAGACCCCATTCGCCGACCGGCCCGAGGTTGGGTGACAGACCCCAGAAGACGAAAACCTTATCAGCATCGATTTCATGGGTATTGCCTTCTGCATCCGCTACGCTCAAGCCCTTGAAACTTCCATTATCTGAGCGGACTTCGCGCACCATACCGTGAAGCTCACGCAACGCGCCTTTTTCGGCCAGGGCTTTCATCTTTTTGACCGAAGCGGGCTGACCACGGTATTCGACGCGACGGTGGATCAGGGTTAGGCTTTTGACCTTGTCGTGTAATTCAAGCGCCCAGTCGAGTGCTGAGTCACCACCACCGAGAATAGTAATATCCTTGCCGGCCAGGTCATCCGTCCGGGTTATCTTGTAATGAATGTCTTTATCGTTGAAGTCAGCGGCGCCCCGCGCACGTAGCTGGCGTGGCTGAAAAGCGCCAAGACCGGCTGCGATTATAACGGTGGCGGTGTCGAACTCGGTGCCGGCAGATGTGACCAGTGCGAAACGGCCATTGTCTTTTCGCTCCAGACCGGTAACGGCCTGTCCGAGATGAAACTGGGCTTTAAAAGGCTCAATCTGCTCCATCAGGCGGTCGATGAGTTCCTGCGCACCAATCACCGGATAAGCCGGGATGTCATATATTGGTTTTTCCGGATATAACTCGCCACACTGGCCGCCAATGCGCGGTAACGAATCGACCACGTGTGCATGAATATCCAGCAAACCCAACTCGAAAACCTGGAATAGCCCGGCAGGGCCCGCGCCGATGATGACTACGTCTGTTTGAATGGGCATGTTGACTCCAGTTTGTAAGAAAAAGGCCCGAATGATTGACCTGATAACTTGGGTCAAAGTGTATAGTATCAAGAGTAATGAGGGAAAAGGCACGGGTGGCAAAGAAATGGGAAATGTCCAATTGCACGAATCCTGGCTTGGCCGGCTTGAGGATCAGTTCAAACAGGAATACATGCACAAGCTGCGGGAATTCCTCGTCACCCGGAAACAGCATCGCGCTGTGATTTATCCACCGGGCCCGCAAATATTCAATGCGCTTAACAGCACGCCATTTGAACAGGTGCGTGTCGTGATTCTGGGTCAGGATCCCTACCACGGGCCCGGGCAGGCCCATGGTTTGTGTTTTTCGGTGCAACCCGGCGTGCGGGTACCACCGTCGCTGGCCAATATCTACCGTGAAATCCAGGATGACCTGGGTATAGCACCGCCTCATCACGGTTGTTTGCAATCCTGGGCGGAGCAGGGCGTGTTATTGCTCAATGCGGTATTGACCGTTGAGCGCGGACAGGCAGGCTCGCACCAGGGCAAGGGCTGGGAGACCTTTACCGATGCGGTCGTGGAGTTATTGAACGATGAAAGAGAAGGCCTGGTGTTTATGCTCTGGGGAAGTTATGCACAGAAAAAAGGCGCAGTAATCGATCGCAGAAAACACCTGGTACTCAAGGCTCCGCACCCGTCGCCGTTGTCGGCGCACCGGGGGTTTCTTGGTTGTCGTCATTTCTCAAGTGCCAATGAATATCTGCTCCAGCATCAGCAGCAAGTGATTGACTGGTCGGTGCCGGAGTAAAAGGCTGTTGTCATTGGCAGGATATAAAAAACATTTACAGCGGTGCAAAATAGGTCAGAATACTGGCTCTCAATCTACTATATGACCGGCATGAATCTTAATTTCCTACCCACAGGCCTTCAGGACATCCTGCAGAAGGACAAGCTAAGCGGGGATTTTTGGGGCGGTTTTGCCGCCATGCTGGTCGCCTTGCCCTCGGCCATTGCTTTTGGTGTGACCATTTATGCTGCCATTGGGCCTTCATATGCGAGTCTGGGCGCCATAGCCGGCATTTTGGGTGCAACAGCACTTGGCTTGTTCGCGCCGGCCCTGGGTGGCACCAACCGCCTGATTACAGCACCCTGCGCTCCTGCCGCGGCCGTTATGGCGGCCTTCGCAATCGAAGCTGTTCAGCAGGGGATACCTGCCGGATCCGTTGTCTTATTGCTCACAGTGTTGGGTTTGCTGACCGGTATCATCCAGTTTTTCCTCGGTCGGGTCAGGGTCGGCAGTTTTATCAAGTACATTCCTTATCCGGTTGTCAGTGGGTATTTGAGCGGCGTTGGCCTGATTATCATCGGCAGCCAGTTGCCCAAGCTTTTGGGTGTCCCGGAGCATATTTCCTGGTGGCAGGCTCTCAATTCTCCGGGTCTTTGGCAATGGCAGGCCCTCGTGGTGGGACTGGTCACTGTGTTGGTGATGCTGACAGCCCCGCGGTTCACCAAACTGGTACCTGCAGCGATTGTGGGTTTGCTGGCCGGGGTAATGGCCTATTTTGGTATCGCGTTGATCGATCAATCGCTTTTGACGACCGCAGACAACCCGCTGATTATCGGCCGGTTACCGGGAGAGGCGCACGGACTGTTCGATGCCATCACAGGGCGCTGGCTGGAGATAGGTGAACTCAAGGTAAGCCAGGTAGCCGGTTTGTTGCTACCGGCTCTTACACTGGCCGTATTGTTGTCGATTGACACCTTGAAGACCTGCGTCGTACTGGATGCAATGACCCGCAGTCGCCATGATTCCAACCGCGAACTGGTCGCCCAGGGAGTCGCAAATGTCGCTTCAGCCTGCATTGGTGGTATGCCTGGAGCCGGACAGATGGGTGCAACCATGGTGAACCTTTCGAGCGGTGGACAAACCCGTTTATCGGGTGTATTCGAAGGGGTGTTGGCATTACTTGCTTTTGTTTTGCTAGGCTGGCTTGTAGCGTGGATTCCGGTAGCAGGGCTGGCCGGAATTTTGATTATCGTGGGTGTGCGTATGATCGATCTTAAGAGTTTCGGTCTGCTAAGTTCACGATTGACCGTTTTTGATTTCATGGTAATTGCTGCTGTTGTAATTACCGCGGTGACCACGAGCCTGATAATCGCTTCCGGGATTGGCATCGCGCTGGCCATGCTGCTGTTTATTCGTGAACAATTGTCCAGCACGGTAATACGCCGTAAAACCCATGGCGACCAGGTGTTTGCCAGGCGCCGCCGATCGAAGCAGGAAATGAAGTTACTGGAGCAACAGGGTGACAACACCGTGATCGTGGAATTACAAGGGAGCCTGTTTTTTGGCACCAAGGATCAACTCTACGATGCCCTCGAGCCCGAACTGAAAAAATGTACTTACTTCATTCTCGATATGCGTCGCGTGCAGGGCGTGGATGTTTCGGTTGCGCAGGTTCTGAACCAGATTCGTGAAATCATCGTCGACCGCAAGGGTTATCTGATTTTTACTGACCTGCCTAAAAATCTGCCAAACGGCCGTAATATCGAAGGCTTTTTTCAGCAGATGGAAATCACCGCTGACACAGAACATGTCAAAGTGTTTCAAAGACGCGATGAAGCCCAGGTCTGGGTGGAAGAGCAAATTCTGGGTATCGAAAGCCAGGCCGTGCAGGATGAGAGCTTGCTTGATCTTCATGAGATGGAGTTGCTGAAAGGCCGTAAAACGGAGACCGTAGCCGCGCTTGCAGCCTGTCTCGAGTCACACTCATACAAGGCCGGTGAGAAAATCTACTCAGTGGGTGATCGCGGGGATCAAATATTTCTGATTCGCCGGGGTACGGTTCAAATGATGTTACCGTCGCAAGGAACGACAGGTCATCACCTGGCGACCTATGGCCGTGGTGATTTTTTTGGCGGTCTGTCTTTTCTGGATGGTCAACGGCGGGGTAACGAGGCGATCTCACAAACTGACACGGATCTATTCATGTTGCGGCGCGAGGCTTTTGACCAGCTAAAAGTACAACACAGACAGTTCGCGCATAACCTGATCGAGGCGATCGCCCGCGTGCTTTCCATGCGCCTGCGCTACGATGACATGGAGCTTGCTGCTCTGCGTGACTGACAGGTCCGGCTGGGTATTCGCAATATGGCGAACCTGGCGCTACCGATATTTCTTCGATTGTATTAATAGCTCTTTTTGAGAAAGGGTTACGCCAGTTAAGTTGAATTTTCACAAAAATCGCGGCAGTGTAACTAAGGAGACTAGCCATCTACCTGTTTTAGAGTTTCGTCAATGAGCATCCAGTCAACGTGCTTATCGAAAAATACATTGGCCTGTGGTTGACGGTCGATCGCGTCGTCCATGCTTCCCAGGGCGATATGTAATTCTCCGGCCCATTGTTCGGAGCGAAAGAACAGGCTACTGCCACACTGCCGGCAAAAACCACGTTGTGCGCCTGCCGATGAATCAAACCAACCCAGTTGATCTTCGCCGCGTGTTAGCTCGACCCGGTCGGCCTCAAATCCGACCCAGGTCACGTAACCGGCGCCATGCGTTTTTCTGCACATGCTGCAATGACAGTGTGCACACCATTTGCTGGGCAGCTTTGCAGAAAACCCGATTGCACCGCAAAAACAACTGCCGCAGGCTTGTTTTTCCCTGGTCATCTACTCTTCCTCAAGCCAGTAAAATGATCCAACCGAGACGTACCCAGTAAGCAAGAATCACAAAACTGCCGAAAATGAAGACCGAGAAGCGGTGCATGACGTTGTTGTAGCTTACGTGGATAAAACTGTGCAGGTAGCGCGAGACGACAAATAGCCAGGCGAGCACAACCAGGATGCTGTCTTGCACCATCAAGGTCAGGGTGAGAAGAATTGCCAGGTAAAACAAGGCAGGTAATTCAAACAGGTTGGAGTAATTGTCCGCGGCAGATGCCGAGTCGGTCAGCAGTGCCTTTGACTTGTACCGGGTTTTAATCCGTTGCGGGTGTATTCGTTTTATTTTCATTTCTGAAACACGTTTCCGGTACATGTTGACCATGACGATAAAAGTCAAAGCAACCTGAGCCAGCAATGGTAACAACAAGGGTTTGAAATACACTATTTGACTCCAGCGCTACACATGAACGGGTTTTATCTTAGCAGAGGATGAAGCTAAAGGTTGTCCCAAAAGCAGTTGATTCAAGCGTGAAATAAAGAAGTGGGGGCGAAAACTGATCGCTTGAGTTCCGGGCTGTGAAAACATTCAACAAGAAGTTTTCGCCCCCACTGCATCCAAAAGGGTTCAGGTGCTCCCACAGGTGGTCAACCTGTCATGTCGGAGTTGGCCCATTTGAACATGAAACTATTTTTACCAGTCGTAGCCCCTGCGCTGCCTGTAGGAACGGTAGGTGACCGGTGGCGTGTAAATGGCGGCATCAATAATGGACCATAAGTGGATTACCCAACCCAACAGAATGACCCATAACAGAATGGACATCACAAACATGAATCCCGCCAGTATCCAGCGACCCTGTAGTAACTGCCCCAGGCCTGGTATACAAAAGCTGCATAATGCTGCAATCACATTGCCTGCTGAACCGCGACCCATAATTTTCTCCTTTCGTGGTTGATTGCCTGGTAACCTGTTTTATGCAGTATTCGTGCCAAATCCACCAAAGACGGTGAAAACACGCTGTAATGCATATATATCAGGCGCTGGAGGGCGCGCCATTGCGCAATTCAAGTGGTCCTCTTGACGAATATTGAGCCGGTATTTATGGTGGATATGCAAAAAATGGCGAAATCCACCAATCAGGAGTTTAGCCATTGAAAACACCAAATTGAATGCGGTTTGAAGCTGTCGGTCGTATAATGTCCCGCTGATTTGAGTCAATATAATAGGAACCAATACCATGAGCTATGAGCATATCCAGATACCCGCAAGCGGCGATAAAATTACAATCGAAAATAACAAGTTAGTTGTAACCGATAACCCGATCCTTGGTTTTATCGAGGGTGACGGAATCGGTGGCGATATTACCCGCGCATCGATGCGGGTCTGGAACACTGCAGTTGAGAAAGCATATGGTGGAAAACGCAAAGTTCACTGGGCTGAATTGTTTCTGGGTGAAAAGGCAGCGGGCATCTATGACGGCAACTATTTTCCGGCTGAAACCCTGGAGGCTGTCAAGGATCTCGTCGTTTCTGTCAAAGGACCGTTGACAACCCCTGTTGGTGGTGGTTTTCGCTCTTTGAACGTGTCCCTGCGCCAGGATCTGGATTTGTATGCCTGTGTCCGTCCGGTTGAATATTTCGATGGTGTTCCTTCACCTATGAAACGCCCCGAAGATGTCGATGCGATTATTTTCAGAGAAAACACCGAAGACGTTTATGCCGGTATTGAGTATGAATCCGGTACGCCGGAAAACGAAAAACTGGCCAAGTTCCTGCGTGAAGAAATGGGCGCAGAGTTCTTTGAGGGTGCTGGTCTCGGTATAAAACCGATCTCTGCATTTGGTTCCAAGCGACTGGTGCGCAAAGCGATCCAGTATGCCATCAATCATAACAAAGACAGCGTTACCCTGGTTCACAAGGGCAACATCCAGAAATTTACCGAAGGTGCTTTCCGGAAATGGGGTTACGAACTTGCGGCTGAAGAGTTTGCTGATGAGACCATCACCGAAGCCGAGTTGTGGGACAAATACGATGGTAACCGGCCGGAAGGCAAAGTGGTCATCAAGGACCGCATTGCCGACATCATGTTCCAGTTGATGCAACTGCGTCCGGCGGAATTCAGCGTTTTGGCTACTACCAATCTTAATGGTGATTACCTGTCCGATGCACTGGCTGCCGAAGTCGGTGGTATGGGTATCGCACCGGGTGCCAACATGGCAGACCATATCGCGGTATTTGAAGCCACCCATGGTACGGCGCCGAAGTATGCCAATCTCGACAAGGTCAACCCCAGTTCGTTGATGTTTTCCGGTTCGATGATGTTTGAATACATAGGCTGGACCGAAGTGACAGCTTTGATCGCCAAGGCATTTGGTAAAACCATCAAGCAGAAAATCGTGACCTATGATTTTGCACGTCAGATGGATGGTGCCACCGAGGTTTCAACTTCTGCCTTTGCGGATGCTGTCATTAGCAATATGTAACGAGGATAGTTGTTGTGCTTGCGATTTTTGAAAACACGGCACGATGCCTTGCGATCAGGTCACCTGATGAAAAATGTGCCGCTGTCACTAATTTGTGGCTGGCGGTGCAGGTCAACGACTTTGAGTTTGACCCCAATATACCGGTCACCCCGATAGGTGTAGCGGGTCGACCCTCCAGACCGGAGTTGGTTGCACCAGCAAAACTTAAGCGTCGCCGGCTTGGAAGTGAACAGGGCCGTGCAGCCCTGGTCCACGCGGTAACGCATATCGAGTTCAACGCCATAAACCTGGCGCTGGATGCGGCTTACCGCTTCCGCGATATGCCATCCCAGTTTTACCACGACTGGATATCCGTCGCGGCCGAGGAGTCCCGCCATTATCAATTGCTATCCACCCGCTTACAGTCGATGGGCTTTAATTATGGTGATTTCCCCGCCCACAACGGCTTATGGGAAATGGCCCAGCGCACAGCGGATGACTGCATGAAGCGCATGGCGCTGGTCCCTAGGGTACTGGAGGCGCGTGGACTGGATGTCACGCCCGGTATGATCGAGCGACTGCAGTCGGCCGGTGATCATGAAACCGTCAGAATTCTTGAGATCATCCTGGAAGAGGAAGTCCGGCACGTGGAAATTGGCAGCCACTGGTTTCGTATTTGCTGCGACCAGCGTGGTCTGGAGCCTGAATCGACTTTTCTGAGCCTGCTGAAGGAATACTTCACTGGCACCATCAGGGGGCCTTTCAATATGCCCGCGCGAATGCAGGCCGGATTCACCCAGCGGGAAATGGATGCGATTTCAGCTCTTTAAAGCCAGGATAGTTCGTAACTGCCGGGCCCCACTCTCAGCACACTACCCTGTGTATACCAGTCACCCAGTACAATTCGCTGGGCACTCTGGCCATTTATTTCCAGGTCATGGGTGGCAGGGCGATGGGTATGGCCGTGAATCATTCTCAGTACGTCGTGACGCTCGAAAGCACGAATAACCTCATCATGGTTTACATCCATGATATTGATGTCCTCATTGCCCTTGTGCTCGTCGCTGGCGTCGCGTAGTTGTAAAGCCATTTGCAGACGTTCCTGCGGGGTTTTGGATAGTGTGTCCTGTTGCCATGCCGGGCTGCGGACGAGTGTCCGGAGTTGCTGATAAGCGATGTCGTCCGTGCACAGGCTGTCACCGTGCATCAGCAAAACCCGTTCACCATAAAGGTCAATTACGTGTTCTTCCGGTAAAAGCCTTACCCCGGCCTGCTTTGCATAGGCATCCTGCAACAGGAAGTCGCGGTTGCCATGCATGAAATAGCAAGCCACTCCACTACCTGAAATGCGGGATAATGCATCAGCAACCGCTATTGAGCTCTGTGATGGAACATCATCACCCAGCCAGAATTCAAAAAGATCCCCAAGGATATACAGGGCATCTGCATTGAAAGCCTCATCCAGCAAAAATTTCTGCAACAGGGCTGTCGTTTCCGGTCTGCGGTCGTCCAGGTGCAAATCTGAAATAAATAAGGTGGTCATCGCCAGTTTTCAGGCAGGTCAGTGGACTTCGACTGACTCAATGATGACGGCTTCAACCGGCACGTCCTGCGGTCCGGTTTCAACAAAACGAATTTCGTCCACCACATCCATACCGCTGACAACACGACCGAACACGGTATAACCCCATGAACGGGAGTCATCCTTCCCTTTGTGATCAAGGGAGCCATTGAGTTCTACATTGATATAGAATTGAGAGGTCGCCGAATTTATATCATTGGTACGTGCCATGGCAACCGTACCGCGCTCGTTTTTCAGACCGTTATCAGCCTCATTGACGATCGGGTCACGGGTCGGCTTGGGGATCAGTCTCACTTCCGTTTCCTCACCCTCGTAGGCCAATCCACCACCCTGGATCATGAAATGACTGATGACGCGATGGAAAACAGTACCATCATAAAAACCATCGTTGGCATATTGCAGAAAATTTGCGACGGTGACTGGTGCTTCCTGTGGGTATAACTCCAGCCGAATGTCACCGTGGTTGGTGCGTAGCGTAACCTGCGGGTTATTAATGTCCTGCTGAGCCATTGCCGCAGAAAGACTGAGTGTCAGGACAGCGAAAAAGGAAATCAGCTGCTTCATGGTGTAGTGCTCCGAATTTTTGTTACTGTTCCGGCAATCATACTGGGCATTTGCCTAGGTATAAAGACTCTTTGTTCAGCGGTGTGGTCAAGCAGTATTAAACTCCTTTCCCGGGCACCCTTGCATAGTCCATTTCACGGTCATTTTATGGTAAAATTACACGTTGGTGTCGAGAATAAAAACAGTAACAAGATGCTGCATTTGTAACATGGTTAATTTCAATATAAATCATAAACATATAATTCATTCCGGAGAGTATTTATTTAATGGCTGAGCTCGCTAAAGAAGTCCTGCAGGTCAACCTCGAAGACGAAATGCGCCAATCCTATATGGACTATGCGATGAGTGTCATCGTGGGTCGCGCTTTACCCGATGTTCGTGATGGCTTGAAACCGGTTCACCGGCGTGTGCTTTTCGCTATGAGTGTATTGGGTAATGACTGGAATAAAGCCTATAAAAAATCTGCCCGCGTGGTGGGTGATGTCATAGGTAAGTACCACCCGCATGGTGATTCCGCCGTTTATGACACCATCGTTCGTATGGCGCAACCGTTTGCGATGCGCTATATGCTGGTAGATGGCCAGGGTAACTTTGGTTCGGTGGATGGCGATGCGGCAGCGGCCATGCGTTATACCGAGGTCCGCATGTCGAGGCTGGCTCATGAATTATTGGCCGATCTCGATAAAGAAACCGTCAATTTCGGTCCAAACTACGATGAATCGGAGTACGAACCACTGGTTCTGCCAACCCGCGTTCCGGGGTTGCTGATTAACGGTTCTGCCGGTATTGCAGTGGGTATGGCCACCAATATTCCGCCACATAACCTGAATGAGGTCATTAGTGCAACCATCGCCCTGATTGAGAATCCGGATCTTGATATTGATGGCATCATGCACCATCTGCCGGGGCCCGATTTTCCGACCGCAGGTGTGATAAACGGTGCCCTGGGGATACACGAGGCTTACCATACCGGTCGTGGCCGCATTTACATGCGTGCCGTGACGCATGTTGAAACCAACGAGAATAACGGCAAGAACTCATTGATCGTCACCGAGCTGCCTTACCAGGTTAACAAGGCGCGTCTGCTCGAAAAGATTGCAGAACTGGTTAAAGACAAAAAACTGGACGGCATCACAGAGTTAC
>Ga0316201_10003052_pt1 | contig 12186 bp, 3 predicted proteins | sample CS6wburrow_MG_FD_204516 | JGI IMG/M metagenome (GOLD analysis project Ga0316201, IMG submission 204516) | Coastal sediment microbial communities from Delaware Bay, Delaware, United States - CS-6 worm burrow | ecosystem: Environmental > Aquatic > Marine > Coastal > Sediment | place: USA: Delaware... | reverse complement strand
ATAGATTACTATTTTATCAAATTTTAATTTATATTTATAGATTATTGATTTTTAAGTATTTTTCATAAGATGACTTATATAAGTATATGAAATATAAAAGATAATTATTTAGGGACAAGTCTATTAATTATTGGTGGTGAAAAAGATTATTTGCCAACGCGAGTCTCTTATAAACTGAATCTGAAAGGCCCCAGTGTCAATGTTCAAACGGCCTGTTCAACCTCATTAGTGGCGGTCCATTTGGCTTGCCAAAGTTTGCTTGAGGGCGAATGCGATATTGCGTTGGCCGGTGGAGTTGCCATTCATCTGCCTCAAAAAACCGGATATCCCTATATGGAAGGTATGGTTTTATCGCCGGATGGACATTGTCGTAGTTTTGATGCCCAAGCCCAGGGCACGGTTTTTGGCGATGGACTGGGGATTGTGGTTTTAAAAAGATTAGAAGAGGCTATAGCAGACCGAGATTGTATTCATGCCATTATCAAAGGCTCAGCGATTAATAATGATGGTTCGGTAAAAATTGGCTTTACCGCACCCAGTGTGGAAGGGCAAACCAAGGTGATATCGGAGGCACAAGCTATCGCTGGCATTGAAACGGACACCATTACTTATATAGAAGCCCATGGCACCGGCACTTCACTGGGTGATCCCATTGAAATTGAAGCACTCACTAAGGCATTTCGAGCCACAACTGAAAAAACGGGTTTTTGTGCTATCGGCTCAGTAAAGAGTAATATTGGACATTCAGATAATGCCGCTGGCATGGCCAGTTTAATTAAAGCGATTCTCGCCCTTAAACATCGCTTATTGCCACCGAGCTTACATTTTAAACAGCCTAATCCTAAAATAGATTTTGCTAATAGTCCCTTTATTGTGAATGCCGCGTTGTCAGAATGGAAAACTGATGGATTTCCTTGCCGTGCTGGTGTCAGTTCTTTTGGCATGGGGGGAACTAATGCCCATGTTATCGTTGAACAAGCCCCAGAACCGGAACAGTCTGGATTATCCCGTCCCTGGCATTTGTTAGTGATTTCTGCTAAAACCCACTCGGCCCTAGATAAAGCAACCGCCAATCTAGCAACTTACTTGGAACAACATCCAGAGCTTAACTTGGCCGATATCGCTTATACACTCAGCGAAAGTCGAAAGGAATTTGATTATCGACGATTCCTCGTTTGTCAAGATATCAATGAAGCCGCTACGGCACTTGGTACCCTTGATCCAAGCACTGTTTTGACCAACCCCCTAGAGTCAAAAACACGGCCGGTGGTGTTTATGTTTTCCGGGCAGGGTGCCCAATATCCTAATATGGGGCTGGAACTCTACCAAAATGAACCGGTCTTTGGCGAACAAATTGATCGCTGTTCTGAACATCTTAAGCCGATTTTAGGGGTTGATCTGCGTCAAATACTGTATTCTGCGGACGAGCAAGCGGCACAGCAACTCAACCAGACGGCGTTCGCACAACCGGCCATCTTTGTCATCGAATATGCCCTCGCTAAATTGTGGATGTCTTATGGAATCTATCCAGAAGCCATGATAGGTCATAGTATTGGTGAATATGTTGCCGCTTGTTTAGCCAACGTGTTTTCACTAGAAGATGCTTTATCATTGGTAGCCGCCAGAGGACAGATGATGCAACAAATGCCGAAAGGCACGATGCTTGCTGTCTCACTGTCGGAAGAACAAATCAAGCCTCTTCTTGGCAATGAACTTTCCCTGGCGGCAATCAATGCGCCTCTCTCCGGCGTGGTTTCAGGGACGACTACAGCAATAGTGGCCTTAGAAAAGCAACTCAGCGAACAAGGCGTGCAATGCCGACAACTGCATACTTCTCATGCCTTCCATTCGGAAATGATGGATCCCATCCTGATGGCATTTGCCAACCGGGTTAAACAAGTTGAGTTAAAAGCACCCCAAATGCCATACCTGTCTAATTTGACCGGTACTTGGATAACCGCTGATGAGGCAACCGACCCGAACTATTGGACCAAACATTTGCGCCAAACTGTGCGCTTTGCTGAGGGCTTACAAAATTTGGTTAAAGACTCGACCCCCATTTTGTTAGAAGTGGGTCCTGGACGTACCCTAAGCACCTTAGCGAAACAACAGCTTGATAAAGAAAATGAACACGTCGTCTTGTCTTCAATACGCCATCCGCAACTACAACAATCCGATATTTCTTTTTTATTTAATACTTTGGGTAAACTTTGGTTGGCTGGTGGAGCGGTTGATTGGTCAGGATTTTATAGCCATGAGCAACGTTATCGTCTGGATTTGCCAACTTATCCCTTTGAGCGAAAACGGTATTGGATTGAGCCACCAAAGGCATTGACACCTCAAGTGTCTCAAGAAGGCTCTGCTCAAAGATTAAAAATGGATGATTGGTTTTATGTGCCCGTATGGAAAAAATCCATACAGTCTACTTCATCAGAAAATCTACCTATCAGCTCATGGTTGGTATTTGAAGATGAATGCAGCTTAGGTACTAATTTGGTAGAAAAATTGAGACTTCAAAGTCATGAGGTGATCACCGTCAAAGTGGGCGCGTCTTTTAACAAGCTGAGCAATAACGAGTACACGCTAAATCCCCACCAACGCGATGATTACGATGCTTTAATCAAAGAACTTCGTACCCACAAGATGATACCCCAAAGGGTTATCCATTTATGGAGTGTTACAACCCACAATCGCGATGCGCTTAAAGATATTGACCGAACACAAGATTTAGGATTTTACAGTCTCTTATTTCTGGCTCAAGCCATTGGTAAACAGAATGTGACTGATAACATTCAAATAGCAGTGGTCACGAATAATATGCAAGCCACTGGTGATGAAGAATATTTGTTTCCTGAGAAAGCGACAATTATTGGCCCAGTTCGGGTCATTGGGCAAGAGTACCCCAATCTCTCTTGTATAAGCATTGATATTGTTTTTTCCAGGCCTTCCATTGAAAAAATTATCAATCAATTGCTCACCGAATTGACGATTCAATCTAATGAGCAAATCATTGCGCTTCGTGGAAAGCATCGCTGGCTGCAAACCTTTGAGCCAAATCGCTTGGATAACACCAGTACACCTAAATTAAGAACCAACGGAGTTTATCTCATTACCGGTGGACTAGGCGGAATTGGTTTGACACTGGCTGAACATTTAGCCAAGACAGTGCAAGCCAAACTTATCCTGATAGGGCGTTCCGCTTTTCCGGCTAAAGAAAAATGGAATGATTGGCTGACAAATCACGAGGCGGATGATAGTGTGAGCCTTAAGATAAAAAAGGTGCAAAACCTCGAAGCACAAGGTGCCGAGGTTTTAGTTGCCAGTGCCGATGTGGCTAACGTTAAACAAATGGAAGAAGTGATTAAGTTAGCTAGGCAGCGATTTGGCGATATCAATGGGGTTATTCACTCAGCTGGGGTTGCCGGGGGAGGATTGATCCCACGCCAAACACGAGAAATAGCCAATACGGTCATTTCACCAAAAGTGAAAGGAGCTTTGGTGCTTGATAGAGTGTTACATTATGCTGAACTGGATTTCTTTATCTTATGTTCTTCGATAATGTCTTTTTTAGGAATGACGGGACAGGTTGTTTATTGCGGAGCCAATGCGTTTCTTGATGCTTTTGCACACTCTCAGAAAGCCAAAGAGGGCCATTTGACGATATCTATCAATTGGGGCGCTTGGCAAGAAGTTGGGATGGCGGTAGAAAGTCGTAAAAAACTGCTATCTACCTCAAAAAGTCCTCAATTAGTTGCGTCAACAGAAACTAAAGCGGTTTCTAATCCGTTATTTGATGAATGTATCATTGAAGAAAGTGCCGGGGTAAGATACATCAGTCACTTAAACGTGAATAAGTACTGGTTTTTAGATGAGCATCGGATCATGGGAAAAGCCGTTTTGCCAGGCACTGCCCATTTGGAATTAGCCAGAGCGGCTTTTGAATCTCTGGATGATCAGCCGGACATGATAGAAATTCGGGAAGTCTATTTTCTCCAACCCTTAATCGTTGAAGACAATGAAACGAAAGAAATTCAGACGCTCCTGACTAAACAAGGCGAGATTTATGAGTTTGTCATTAGTAGTCAAGGACAAGAGCATACCAGAGGGCGGCTCGCCTCTATAAAGAGAGAAGCGGCTAAAAAACATGAGATCGAGGCTATTAAGGGCCGCTGCGTTAAAGGTGAAATGATTATTGGGCCAGATTTCGCCCAGAAACCAGCCGACCAACTTAACCGGATTGAAGCCTTTATGAAAGGCTATGGTACTCACTGGTATAACTTAAAACAGGTGAAGTTAGGCACTCAAGAAGGCTTAGCTTTCCTTGAATTATCGACAAACGTTGCTGATGATATAACGGCTTATCAGTTACATCCGGCTTTGTTAGATATGGCGACCGCTTTCCTCAGTTTGATTGATCAATCACAAGCCATTTATCCATTTTCCTATAAGCGGTTGACCATTAAAGCACCGTTGCCCAACAAATTTTACAGTTGGGTGCGGTATGCTAACACGCCGAGTACGCAAACGGGTATGTTCCAATTTAATATCACCCTCATGGATGAGCAAGGTATGGAGTTGGTTGATATTGAAGAATATACTCTACGCTTGGTAGAGACTGACACCAGCACCTATAAGCGGTTCCAAGGTCAAAATGAAACCGTATCTGTCCCTGAGAACTTTGACCTTGAAATAGATTCCCCGGGCCGGTTGGAAACGTTGAAATTTAGACCGGCAGAACGTCGGCAACCCGGCACTGATGAAGTCGAAATTGAAGTTTTTGCGGCTGGCTTGAATTTTAAGGAGGTACTCTATGCCATGGGTTTGTTGCCAGCGCCACCGGAGTTGCAGATCAAATTCGGTTTAGAGTGTGCCGGCAAGATAGTTACCATTGGCGAAAATGTTAAGGGTTTTCAGATAGGTGATGAAGTTATCGCCTGTGCTCAATCTGCTTGCTTCAGCGCATTTACAAACGTTCCAGCCTCGTTTGTGGTGCCCAAACCTAACAATCTCAGTTTTGAAGAAGCGGCCACGATTCCAACTGCTTTTATGACCGCTTATTACGCGCTGATCAAAGTTGGCCGACTCAGCAACGGAGAACGTATCTTAATCCATGCCGCAGCCGGCGGTGTCGGTTTGGCAGCCGTCCAAATTGCTCAATGGGTCGGGGCTGAAATTTTTGCAACCGCTGGCAATTCGGAAAAACGGGAATTTCTCCATTCCGTTGGAATTCAACATGTCATGGATTCACGGTCATTGAACTTTGCCAATGAAGTGATGGCATATACAGATGGCAAGGGTGTGGATGTGATCTTAAATTCACTAGGAGGAGAATTTATTTCCAAAAGTCTTGAAACACTCGCTCACTTAGGACGTTTTTTAGAGCTGGGGGTTCGAGATATATACAACAACACGCCATTAGGCTTACAACCCTTTGAGAAATGTTTATCGTTCACAGCCATCAATATCAGTTCATACATACCTCAATTTAATGCTATTTTCCGAGAGGTGGTGCAGCACTTCAATGAGGGAGATTTTAGTGCGCTTCCTTATCGGGTGTTTTCCGCAACTGAAGTTATGAATGCCTTTGAGTACATGGAGGCTGCCAAGCATATTGGCAAAATTGTCGTTTCTCTGGAGGAGAAAGAAGTCATCCAAACCTTGGCGGCTAAAAACCAGCTTTCAAGTGAGACTGATAAAAGACTTGGGCGATCCGTTGATTCTGGAAGAAGCGGCAAAAATGCAGCAGCCTTGACAGAAGAATCTCAGCAAAACCGCGATGAAGGGATATTACCCGCCGAAGGCATAGAGGTTTTTAACCGCATTATTGGGTATACATTTCCTCAAGTACTGGTATCAACACAAAATTTAGAGTATCTGGTTAAGCAAAGTTCAGGCGTTTTGAGTTCTTTCATAGAGGCTAAACAAAATGTTTTACCCAAAGAATTACATTCACGCCCAGCCTTAAGTCATGATTATGTTCCGCCTCGTAATGAACTGGAGCAAAAATTGGCTAACATCTGGCAAACATTTCTGGGTATCAAAGAAGTGGGTATCCATGATGATTTTTTTGATTTGGGTGGAGATTCCTTATTGGCGTTTCAACTGATTTCAAAAATCCGTGACGCATTACAAATAGATATTTCGGCAAATAGTTTGTTAAATACACCGACAATAGCGGAATTAGTGGAACAGATTCCAGAGCCATAGAATAAGTTACATACACTAGGTACAACAGATTACGGGAATAAACGGATAAGTTTATAGCACCATTTCTAAAATGGTCCAGCGTTTATCCGTTTCTTCCAATAATTCATTGATTGTACTCACACTCACACTCAAATAAGGACGAAGTAAAATGTCATCCACTCCCTCAAACTCGTTTGAGTCATCGGGAAATTCAAGCTCAATAATTCCTCTTTCACCTGATAAATTGCAGGAATTATTTTATGGATTTCGGATAACTCAAACTCTTTTTGTTACAGCAAAACTGGGTTTAGCCGATTGTTTACAGAAAGGAGCCAAAAGTGCTGAAGAATTGGCGACCGAACTGAATGTGAATACCAAGGTTTTTCAGCAGTTAATGCGTTTATTGATCCACTTAGGTATTGTAACTCTCGAAGAAAATGATAAGTATCACTTAACACCAGTTGGAGCTTTTCTATGCTCAGACGCTCCCCATTCCAGAGTAGGAAGTGTACTGAGTGCCGCTGAATATTACCCAGTTTGGGGTAATTTCTTGCACAGCGTTCAGACTGGAAAAGGTGCTTTTGAGCAAACTTTTCAGATGAATTATTACGAATACCTTGCTCAAAATGCGGAAGCCAATGTTAATTTTAACCGGTGGATGAAAGAATCGAATAGAGACTTTCTCATTCCTTTTCTAGGGCATTACGATTTTTCATCCGCCACGCATTTTGTCGATATTGGAGGGGGAAGTGGCATGTTAACCACTGCCATTTTGAAAAAGTACCCCAATTTGCAGGCGACTATTTTTGATCAGGCTCACGTTATCAATGATGCTCAAAACCTGTTGGATTCAGCCGGCGTGACTGATCGTTGCCAGCTTATTGCCGGCGATTTTTTTGATTCTATTCCAGAAGGAAGAGACTTATATATTCTTTCGCGGGTATTACTTGATTGGGATGATGATCATGCCCTTGCAATCCTCAAGAATTGTCGTGCGGCAATGGAACCGTCAGCTAAATTGTTGATTGTGGATCATATTTTACCAAAGCAGAACGAGACTTTGTTTCAGTTATCTCTCAGTTTGGAGTTATTGGTTCTTTTTGAACATCTCACCCGAACAGAAGACGAATTCTACGATCTCCTTTCTCAAGCCGGTTTTCAAGTTTCAAACTTGATTAAAACTGAAGGGGCATTCAGTTTTCTGGAAGCAAGAGTCAATTAAACAATCCCAAAAAACCAGCGGGGTTTTGGCAACCCATCTCCGCTGGTATCGGTACTCACCAGACATTTTGTAACCCATTGATTTTATTGTCGGATGAGCGGCGTGTTTTTGGGTAGTCCTTACCAATCAATGGAGGCATAAAAAAACGATGGAAAAGAAAACGGCATTAATTACCGGTGCTACAACGGGTTTAGGTTATGAACTGAGCAAAATCCTCGCTAGAGAAGGATATCACTTGGTATTAGTTGCCAGAAATCAAGAACATCTGGATACAGCAAAAACTAATTTGTCAAGTACATTCAACATTTCTATAGAAACGATTGCGCTTGATTTAAGCATTCCCACCTCTCCAAAAGCGTTATACGAATGGGTTCAACAAAAATCTTTACGCATTGATTTGCTAGTGAATAATGCTGGCTTTGGAGTTTGTGGTCGTTTTGATGAAACGGATGTCAAGGAAGAAATTGGTATGATCCAATTACATGCCATTGCGTTGGTTGAATTAACGAAATTTTTGGTGGTTGATATGATCAACCGGAAAAATGGTAAAATACTGAATATTGCTTCTCTAGCCGCATTTCAACCCATGCCATTTTTCAATGTATATGCGGCAACCAAGGCTTTTGTTTTGTCGTTTTCAGAATCATTAGCCAGTGAACTACAAGGCACTGGTGTCACAGTGAATGTATTTTGTCCTGGCGCTTTTCAGTCTGGCTTTCAACAAAGAGCGCGGCTGGAAAATGTACCGATTTATCAAGGCAAATTACCGACAGCCGAGAAATTCGCCGAGATTTGTTATCGGGAAATGAAAAAGAACAAACGAGTAATCATTCCAGGATGGCAGATGAAAATGCTGCTATTTATCGCCCGGTTTTTGCCCAGAAACTTAGTGACACAAAGCAACAAATTTTTAATGACAAAACGGAAATAAGGAACAATATTTCTACAAAAAGTAGAACAACGCAAGGTATTAATTGGCAGTATTGCCAACGACCGCAAGGCGTTGATGGTTATAATTATTTAATTTAATTAATTTAAGGAGATTCGGCAATTCCTCCCCTGAATTGAAGACTCAGGAGAAGAATTGCCCATTTTTTATGAAAAACATTGATGAATTAATAGCTCAGCTTCACAAACAAGACATCAAACTCTGGGTTGAAGGTGAACGCTTGCGTTATAGTGTCCCCAAGGGACAGGAAGCAAAGATAGCGGCTGTACGCACCGAACTCTCTGAACGCAAAGCTGAAATTATCAGATTTTTAAAGCAAGCCAGTGGAAGTACCCGCTCATCAAAATTGCCACGCCTCGTGGTTGCACCGGATCAGCGCTACGAACCGTTTCCGCTGACTGATATCCAACAAGCCTATTGGTTGGGACGCAGTAGCACGTTCGATTTAGGCAATGTCTCCACACATAGCTATTCCGAGTTTGACAGTCAAGGTTTAGATTTGGAACGCTTTAATCACGCTTGGCAAAAATTGATCGAGCGTCATGATATGTTGAGAATGATCGTGTTACCCTCTGGGCAACAGCAAATTCTTGAACAAGTCCCTCCCTACCAAATCAACATTGTTGACTTACGAGGGCAAACACCGGAGCAGATTGAAACTGAACTCAAAACCATTCGTCAGCGTATGTCCCATCAAGTGCTACCGGCGGATCAATGGCCATTATTTGAGATTAGAGCTACACGCTTGGACGAACAACGTACTTTGCTTCATCTCAGTTTTGATGCGCTCATTGCTGATGCCTGGAGTATGCGTAATCTGATCAAAGAATTGCATCAACTGTATCAAAATCCCCAACTGACACTGGCTCCGTTAACACTTTCGTTTCGGGATTATGTGATTACTGAGCAACAAATCCAAGAGACTGAATGGTATAAGCGCTCGCAAGATTATTGGTTTAGCCGTTTAGACACGCTATTTCCAGCTCCAGATTTGCCCTTGGTAATCAATCCCGATGCACTGACAAAACCACGGTTCAAACGTTTCAATGCTCAACTTAATCGTCAAGACTGGCTACAGTTAAGAGAATATGGTCAGCAATTTGGGTTGACCCCTTCTGGCATTTTGCTCAGTGCCTTTGCTGAAGTTTTAACCTTATGGAGCAAAACGCCACAATTTACACTTAATCTCACCTTCTTTAGTCGGTTACCACTCCATCCACAAATTAATGAGATTATTGGTGATTTTACCTACCTGACTCTGTTAGAGGTGAACAATTCTGTCCCAGAGAACTTTAGTAGCCGGGCTTCCCGTTTACAACAACAGTTATTGCAAGACTTAGATCATCGCTATATCAGTGCTGTGCGTGTCCAACGTGAATTGGCACGCCGACGTGGACATTTTCAAGGCGCCGTAATGCCGATTGTTTTTACCAGTACCCTCGCGCTGGATTCCATTGACAAACAAATTAATCAATCAAATGTTAATAAACCAAATAAGCCGATGTCATCTCCGTTTGGAGAAATGGTTTATAGCATTTCTCAAACGCCCCAAGTCTGGTTAGATCATCAAGTTTCTGAAAAAGAAGGCCAATTAATTTTTAATTGGGATACCATCGAAGAACTCTTTCCAGCCGGTTTTATAGATGATATGTTTGAGGCTTATTGCCGTTTCCTGCAAAAATTGGCCCGTTCAGAGTCGGCTTGGCTTCAGACGAGTACCCAGGTTTTACTGCCACCACAGCAACAATCTCAACGGGCGGCGGTCAATGCCACCCAGGCCCCTATTTCGGATGAATTACTACACACCTTATTCATGGCCCAAGTACCAGCACGAGGGAATGAATGTGCGGTTATTTCATCTCAACGGACTTTAACTTATTTAGAGTTGTTTCAACTCGCCAATCAAATTGGTAGAAAACTGCGTCATTTAGGGGCAACGCCCAATACTCTGGTTGCTGTTGTCATGGAAAAAGGCTGGGAACAAATCGTGGCGGTGTTCGGCATCTTGATGTCGGGAGCGGCTTATTTACCCATTGATCCAGAACTGCCAAAAGAACGTCAATGGTATCTACTCAAACAGGGGAAAGTCAAATTCGTCTTAACGCAATCTCAAATCAATCAAAACTTGGTATGGCCTACAGATATTCAGCGATTTTGCGTGGATAGCAATGATTTCTCAGACATGAGTGCGAGTCCGTTGGAGAATGTGCAGAAAACGACGGATTTAGCTTATGTTATTTTCACGTCTGGTTCCACGGGTCAACCCAAGGGGGTCATGATTGACCATCGCGGTGCCGTCAATACTATCAAAGACATCAATCAACGTTTTGGGATTGGCCCTCAAGACCGTGTGCTGGCCATCTCAGCCTTAAGCTTTGATCTGTCCGTTTATGACATTTTTGGGCTATTAGCCATCGGGGGCACAGTGGTGATGCCCAATGCTGATTTAACTAAGGAACCGGCTCACTGGATTGAACTGATGAAGCAACACCAGATTACCATCTGGGATAGTGTGCCAGCTTTAATGCAAATGCTGGTTGATTCTATCGGTGAGCGATCTGAAATGGTACCGGCTACGCTTCGTTTATCCATGATGAGCGGCGATTGGATTCCGTTAACTTTACCTGAACGGGTGAAAATGTTGTGGCCACAAGCTCAGGTGTTCAGTTTGGGCGGCGCAACCGAAGCCTCTATTTGGTCTATCTATTATCCGATTGAAACGGTTGATCCCAATTGGAAAAGTATTCCTTATGGTAAACCGTTGCTCAATCAGACTTTCCAAGTTTTTAATGAGTTAATGGAACCCTGTCCCGTCTGGGTACCAGGACAACTTTATATTGGGGGAATCGGATTAGCGCAGGGCTATTGGCGAGATGAGGAAAAAACCCGCTCTAGCTTTATTATTCATCCTCACACCCAGGAACGGTTGTATAAAACCGGTGACTTAGGACGCTATTTACCAGATGGCAACCTGGAGTTTTTAGGACGCGAAGATTTTCAGGTGAAAATCCACGGTTACCGTATTGAATTGGGTGAAATTGAGGCGGTTTTACAACAACATCGGATGATTAAAGACGCGGTTGTCAATGTGACGACCAATCAACAATTGGCGGCTTATATCATTCCTCTTCAAAGTGATGAAGAAGATTATGCGCCAGATGACACCACCAATGTGATCATGGATCCGATAGAGCGTCTGGAATTTAAACTCAAACAACCCGGTTTACGTCAACCATCATCTGAACCAAACAGTATTTCATTATACCAACCGGAATTTGATGAGGCACTCACCCAAGCGTATTTGGAACGGCAAAGCTATCGGCAATTTTTGGCCGAACCGATTTCGTTTGAAGCGTTTAGTTTACTGTTAAGCTGCCTACTGCAAATGAAATTGGACGGAGTCCCGTTACCGAAATATCGCTATCCGTCCGCCGGTAACCTTTATCCGGTGCAAACTTATTTGTCTATCAAACCCAACCGGGTAGATGGGCTTGCCGGAGGCATCTATTACTACCATCCGGCTGAACACCGTTTAGAATTGCTTCATGCCGGCGACGGGATCGGAGAAACAGCTTATGGCGAATACGGTGGTTTCAATCAACGCATTTTTGAGCAATCGGCGTTTGGCTTGTTTTTGATTGGGCAACTGGATGCGATTACGCCGCTTTATGGTGATTGGGCGAAAGATTTTTGTCTGTTGGAAGCCGGTTATATGAGCCAATTGTTAATGGAAATTGCCCCTAAACATCAACTTGGGCTATGTCCTATTGGTAACATGGATTTTGAACCGTACCAAGATCAGTTCAACCTAAGTTCCAATCAAATTCTC
>Ga0316201_10003051_pt1 | contig 12192 bp, 8 predicted proteins | sample CS6wburrow_MG_FD_204516 | JGI IMG/M metagenome (GOLD analysis project Ga0316201, IMG submission 204516) | Coastal sediment microbial communities from Delaware Bay, Delaware, United States - CS-6 worm burrow | ecosystem: Environmental > Aquatic > Marine > Coastal > Sediment | place: USA: Delaware... | reverse complement strand
ATCGCGTGCACGTCCCGGAACTGGAGCGTATCCGCGTCCGGAACCACGCCGCCCGACCAGGTCTGGCCGCCGTCGAGTGTTCGCAGCCACGTCCCGCCATGACCGCTGACCCACACGACCTCTTCGTCGACAGGGCTCACTGCCTGGAGCAGGACCTCGACGCCGCTGGGCTGGAGTTCGACCTTCGGCGAGAGCCAGGCATCCGGAACGGCGGACGGGACCGGTTCGTTCTCCGCACCGCTGCTCCCTCCACTTCCACCGCTGGCACAGCCGGTGGCCAGGACCACGAGTGCGAGGAGTGTGCCGGTGCCGGATGCACGGAAGGCCCGCCGATGCGGGCCCTCCGTGACGAGTCGCGAAGACTGGTGCGCTGACGCGCAGGCCTGTCCTGGTGTGGCGATCAGAGCTTGTCCGCCCACTTGCGGATCTCCTTGCCGAAGTCCTCGAGCGCCTTGAGCATCGGGGCAGGGCCGCCGATCGCCCGCGCGAGATTGTCCGCCACGGCATCCCAATTCACCACGTTCCAGAACGCGGCCAGGTAGTCCGGGCGACGGTTCTGGTACTTGAGATAGTAGGCGTGCTCCCATACGTCGACCCCGAGGATCGGCACGTAACCGTCCATCATCGGGCTGTCCTGGTTGGCGGTCGAGAACACCTCGAGCTCCCCGAACGAATTGAGAGCGAGCCAGCCCCAGCCGGAACCGAACTGCGTGCCCGCTGCACCCGACAGCTTCTCCTTGAATGCGTCCAGCGATCCGAAGGAGTCATCGATCAAGTCGGCCAGCATCCCCTCGGGAGCCTCGGGGCCGCCCGGAGCGATGACCCTGAAGAACAGCTTGTGATTCACGTATCCGCCGCCGTTGTTGCGCACCGCGGTCTGCACGGAGGCCGGAAGCGAGTCGAAGTGCCACAGCAGCTGCTCGGCGGGGAAGTGCTGCAGCTTCTCGTGTCCCTCCAACGCCGCGTTCAGCTTGTTCGTATAGCCGGCGAAGTGCTTCGAGTGGTGAATCTCCATGGTCTTCGCGTCGATGTGCGGCTCGAGCGCGTCGTAGTCGAAGCCCAACTCTGGAAGCGAGAACGGATAACTCATATCGAACTCCTGTGTGGATGGCCCGGTGCGGGGGACGGCACGTGGCCGTTCGTGCGGTGGTCCCTGTAATTCGAATTCGTGTGCGTATCCGATACGGCGAGCGCCGGCCCATGTTCCATCGCGCCTGCCCCTCAGCTGTCGGTCGCGTCGATCGTCACGTCTATCCTCCGATTGCGGGCTCTGCCCGCAGCCGTGTCGTTCGGGGCAATCGGTCGGTTCTTACCGTACCCGACCGCCGTGATCCGATCCGCGCTCATCGCGACGTTCTGAAGCAGGTAGTCACGCACGGCGATCGCGCGCTGCTGGCTCAGCGCCTGGTTGGCCGCGTTGTTTCCCACGTTGTCGGTGTGTCCTTCGACGGTTAGCCGGGCGGAGGGAAACTCCCGCACGACCCGCTGCAGCTTGGTCAAAACATCGAAGTTCTCGGGTCCGAGCTCTGCCGACCCGGAAGGAAAGGACAGGGCCGTGAGACGAATCGTGACCCGGTCGTCGGTCGCCAGAATCTCCGCCTCCTCGGGATCGAATACCGCCCTGATCTCCCTGAGCTTCTGTTGCTTGCGCTCCCGCTCTCTCAACTCCGCCGACGCCGCGGCCTCTCGCTGTTCGACATCGGCGAGACGGGCGTCGAGTGCGTCCACCTGGGCGATGAGTCGTTCCACCTCGGCGGACCGGAGGTCGAGATCGGAGCGAAGGTTCCGGCGATCGGCCTGCAGGCTGTTGGTCGCTTCCACGGCCTGTGCGGTAACGGCGTCGGCGCCGTCCGCGAAGTGCGGGGTGAACTCGAGCGCCCGGGCGAGCGCTGCGAGGTGGGCTTCGTGCCGCAGCAGGATCTGTTCAGGGGTCAGATCGTCGTCGGCGATGCTGTCGGCCAGGAGGGCCAGGTATCCGGCGTGCCTGAACTCCTCGGCCGCCGCGGTCGCCAGGTCGCGCGCCTGCTCCAGCTGCTCGGGGTCGCCCCGGAGCACGTTCTCGGCTTCGGCGAACAGGGTATCCGCATGCGCAAGCGTGATCGGCGCACGCTTTTCCGCGTCGGCGTCCTTTGCCGCTGCACGCAGCTCTTCCGCCAGGCCCAGGACCTCGACGTGGATCGCCGACCGGTGCGCCTGCCTGTAGGCCTCCGCCGCGCGTTCAGCCCGGTTCGCGGCGTCGTCATCCAGGCGCTCGGCCCGGACGCCTGCTTCCCGGAGTTCGTCCTCGGCCTTTTCCCACTCTTCGGTGGCGAACTCGGGCGCCCTGGCCGCAGCCGCGTAGGCACGTGCATCGAGCGCTGGCTCGAGAATCGGGCCGGTGATGTCCGCCAGGCGCTCGCCCTCCGCCAGGGAGGCATGAGCCTCATCGGCGAACTGCTCGATCTCCTGCTCAGATCCTGCAGCGCCTGCTGCACGCCGGCCCTGCTCGACTGCTTCCACCGCCCGCTCGAAGCTCCGGGGCGCCAGGAACTCCATCTGCCGGGCACGATCGCGTTCCAGCCGATCGACCGCCCTCTCCAGCCGCTGCTGCGCCTCCTGGGCGAACAGCTGAGCGGGCGCCAGAGGTGCGGCGGCCAGCAGCGCAATGAACAGGGCACGTCGCCATGCTATTTGAATACGCGCGGTGCAGACCTCGGAATCAGATTCGGAATGCATGGGTTTGCCTCTCGGCCGGCGTTCGCCGTGTCTCAACTACCCTCGGAAGCCTCCTCGATCCGGTCCACCAGCTCCCGGATCGTCGCGCTGCCCCGGTCCATCGCATACCAGCGTCGGGTGTCCCTGTAAATCTCGCTCATCGGGCGCTTGCCCGCCCGCTTCTCGCTGATCACCATTTCCTGCAGGTCGGCCGGTCGCGGTCCCCAGCGGCCGACCGCATTCCCCCGCTCATCCAGAACGATCGCCAGGGGAATCGAGCGGCTGGTGTTCGTCAGGTAGAGATCCATGAGGTCGAGGTTCTCGTCCCGTTTCAGAATCCGCAGCTCGAGCTGCGGTGCATCCGCCGCGAACCTCGCGAGCACCGGAACGATATTCGAAGCATCCCCGCACCAGTCCTCGGACAACACGAGAATCCGCCAGGACCTCCCGATCTCGCCCAGGCGGTCCAGTTGCTCTGCAGGGCTGCGAGTGCGTTCCCATACGCCTCTCCACAGCTCTTCGTGTTCCCGGACTTCTTCGTTCAGGTAGCTCTCCCACGGGATCCCGCGGGCCCAATCCATCTCGTGATTCGCGACCGCTTCGCGCGGCGACTGTATCGTGCTCATGGTGGCCTCCGGGCCTCAGATCCAGTAGCATTACGGGCTCATGGCGTGGGCCCGATACGCCGGAAGTTACAGGGCCCGCGGCTACGGGAAACCCCGCGGAGCGCGGACCGGTTCCCGCGTGGCGGAGGAGACCAGCCCGCTCGCGATGGAGATCGACGCTCCGGCGACCGATACCTGACACAAAACGGAGTTCAGAACCATGCATCCGGATCCCCGCGGAATCACCGTCGAGGGCGATCTTCGCCCGCCACTGCCGATCAACGAGCCCGTACTCTCATACATCGCCGGTTCGCCCGAGCGGGCGGAGCTGAAGGCGACGCTCGACATGATGGCGTCGGAAGTCATCGACATTCCCGTGATCGTCGGTGGTGAGGACATCCTCACGGGCGACACGGCGGAAGTCGTGATGCCCCACGATCACGGTCACGTGCTCGCGCGATATCACAAGGCGGCCCCGGAGCACATCCAGGCCGCGATCGACACCGGACACGAAGCGTGGCACGAGTGGTCGAACTGGCACTGGCAGGATCGGGCGGCCGTGTTGCTGCGTGCCGCGGATCTGCTCGCCGGGCCGTGGCGGGCGACGCTGAATGCCTCGACGATGCTCGGCCAGTCGAAGACCGTGTATCAGGCGGAGATCGATGCCGCCTGCGAGATCATCGACTTCTGGCGTTTCAACGTGCAGTACGCCCGCGAGCTGCATTCCCAGCAGCCTATCAGCTCGCCGGGCATGTGGAATTACATGGATTACCGCCCGCTCGAAGGCTTCATCTATGCGATCTCGCCGTTCAACTTCACCTCGATCGGCGGGAATCTGCCGACGGCCCCGGCTCTGATGGGGAACGTCGCGATCTGGAAGCCGGCGCGAACCTCGCTGTACAGCTCCTACTTCCTGATGCGCCTGCTCCAGGAAGCCGGACTTCCCGATGGAGTCATCAACTTCTTGCCGGGCAATTCGGCGCAGATTTCAGACCTCCTGATCAAGAGTCCGCATCTGGCGGGAATCCACTTCACGGGCTCGACCGCCGTATTCCAAAGCCTGTGGAAGGATGTGGCCGCGAACCTCGAGAACTACCGGTCCTACCCGCGCATCGTCGGCGAAACGGGTGGAAAAGACTTCATCGTCGCACACGAGTCGGCCGATCCCGAAGCGCTGGTGACGGCGATGATCCGGGGCGCGTTCGAGTACCAGGGCCAGAAGTGCAGCGCGGCGTCGCGGGCTTACATCCCCGAATCGATGTGGCCGGAGGTGAAGGAGAAGCTGGGCGAGGAGCTCGCCACGGTGAAGATGGGCGACCCGCGAGACTTCGAGAACTTCGTATGCGCGGTGATCGACGGATCCGCCTATCGCGACATCACGAGCTTCATCGATCACGCCAAGGCGTCTCCCGACGCCGAGATCCTGTTCGGTGGGGATTACTCGGACGAGAAGGGCTTCTTCATCGAGCCGACCGTCATCCTCGCGAAGGATCCGAAGTACAAGACGATGTGCGAGGAAATATTCGGGCCCGTGCTCACGATCCACGTGTACGACGGCGCCAAGTGGGAAGAGACCCTGAAGCTGGTGGACGGGACCTCCCCGTACGCTCTCACCGGTGCGGTGCTGGCGAACGACCGGGGGGCGGCGCGGCAGGCGATGGCCGCCCTGCGCCACGCGGCAGGGAACTTCTACATCAACGACAAGCCGACGGGCGCCGTGGTCGGGCAGCAGCCGTTTGGCGGCGCCCGGGCGAGCGGCACCAACGACAAGGCCGGCTCCTACCTCAACCTGATCCGCTGGGTCTCTCCGCGATCGGTGAAGGAGACGTTCGTTCCGGCGCTCGACTACCGATATCCGTTCATGAAACCCGGAAAGACCGAGGCCGCTGCCGACGCGCTCGAGGACATCGGCGAGAAGCTCGGCGTACAGATCGAGGAGCTGAAGGGTCACCTGGGTGCGCTCGGGGGTTCGTTGAAGGAGCGGCTCGAGGGCGCGGTGGATAAGGCCCGGGCCGAAACCGAAGGGAAGAAGATCGACGTCGAAGCAGGAGACGACGCCGATTCGAACTGATAACCGTTTCTCCCGGTATGCCGTGGGTTCACGGCTCACGGCGTACCGGCGAGGGCTCCTGGCGCTCGCGGCGACGGTCCTCGTTCTCACGCCGATCCTGGCCCGAGCGGACGTAGGTCCGCCGGCGCATATGCGCATCACCGAGATCGAGCCGGGCAAGTACAAGGTGACCTGGCGCGTCCCGACCGTGTTGCCGGCCCGCGCCGTGCCGCGACCCCTGTTGCCGGAAGGTTGTGAGCCGGTCGGGGAGCAATCGGTCACCTCCCAGCCGGGCGCCTGGGTATTCGAGCGGACGTGGACCTGCGGCGCGCCGATCACGGGCCGCGAGGTCGGGATCGAGTATCCGTTCGGGGACCTGGCGCTGACGACTGTAGCGCGGGTCGACCTGCTGTCCGGCGATCGATTCGCGCGGGTCATCAGCCCCGGCGATCCCGCGTGGCGTCTGCCCGAGGGAACGGCCGCTCCGGACCCGGTCGGACTCTCCGCCGATGCGGCATTGGCCGGCGTGTCTCATGCTTTTCGGTCCCCGGTACACCTCGTCTTCATCCTCGCCGCAGCCGCACTCGGGGTCGCGGCCGCGCCCCTGGTGGTTACCGGATTCACCGCGGGCCAGCTCGTCGGCGTGGGTCTGACTGCCGGCCCGCTTGCACCGCTCGGCGGAATCCCCGCCGAGATCATATTCGCTGTGGCGGCGGCGCTGCTCGCCCGTGAGGCACTGCGGCCAGAGGCGGAACGGCGTGGGCTTCTGCCGCTCGCGCTCGCGGCGGGGCTCGCACACGGACTGGCGGTGGCCGGACTCGTCACATCCGACCTGGGTGGTGGAGAGGCGGGATTCGCGGCGTCGATCATCGCCGCCCTGGGGACGGATGCCGCGCACCTGGTCGGGGTCGGGGTGTTGTTGGGATTGGCCCATCTGCTGGCCCGGGTAGGAGTGCCAGACCGCAGACGGCGCGGCGCGGCCTGGGCGACCGGCATCCTGGGCATGGCGCTGGCGATCGGAATGGCGTTCGGCGGCGAGCCCTCGTCGGTCAGCGCCGGGGTGCCGATCAGTACGGCGCTCGACGCTGGCCAGCCGGCGTCTGCCGGCCCGGGTGGTTCGCAGCGAATCTCTCCGGCCGCGCCTGACGCACCACTACAAAGCTTCCTGGCGATCGAACCGTTCGAGCTGCGGCACGAGGCGATGGTTCGGCTCGGGCCGCTGGCGGCGACATTCGGACTCGACCCCGACGGCGTAATCGAACCTCTGGATCAACAAGCGATCCAGACGACCGTTACCGCGTTCGTGCTCAGCCGTACAACTTTGACCGCAGACGGATCGGTCGTCACGGCGCTGCCTCGCCGGGCGGACTTCATGACCGTGAGCCCGACCGGGGCGCTGCCGCGGGTGAATCCCGTGCCCGAGCCCGTGGCGGAGGCCGTGATCGGGGTGGTGGTGGCGTACCCGGCGGACGGGATGGCTCAGCGAGTCGAGCTTGACTGGGCTCCGTTTCCGGAGGCAATCGGAACGATCCCGGCGACGCTCATCGACCCGGAGACGAACCGATTCGAGCTCCTGACAGCCGACCGGGCATCGCTGGTGTGGGAGAACCAGCTGTCGGAAGATCCGATTCCCACGGTCGAGGCGATCGAAGTCGAGCCCGTGAAACTTCCGATTCCTCTCCTCTCGATTCCTCCGTTCCTCGCGGCCCTGGCCCTGTTGATCGCGGCGCTGATGGATCGCAGGCGGACACTGTCGTTCGCCGGAGCGCGGGTGCTCCTGGTGCTCGGACTGCTGGTCGGCCCGATCGCTCAGACGGCGGTAGCGATGCCGGGCTCGGCGGGCCGCGTGCCGTCGGAGAGACAGGCGCGCCGCATCCTCGCCGGCCTGCTGCCCAACATCTATCGGGCGCTCGAGTACCGTGACGAGTCGGCGATCTACGACCGCCTGGCGGTGAGCGTCACGGGTGAAACGCTGACGGATGTGTACCTGGAGCAGCGCCGCTCGCTCGAGATCGAGGAACGAGGTGGGGCGCAGGCACGGGTGGAGGCGGTGGAAGTCCTCGAGGTGGATAACGTCGAGGAGACCGGCGCGGGATTCCAGACCCGCGCGATCTGGCATGTTGGAGGCATGGTGACGCACTTCGGACACAGGCATTTCCGGCAGAACCGATACGAGGCCCTGGTCGGTGTCGTACCGGTGGACGGCGTATGGAAGATCGACGGCATAGAAGTGATGGAGCAGGAGAGGATTCAATGAAGTGGCTCAAGGAACCGCTGGTGCTGTTCATCCTCCTGGGGGCGGCCCTGACGCTCGTCTATTCCGTGGCATCGGGGGCGTTCGCAACCGACGAGTCGAAGACGGTCGCCATGGACGCCTCCGAGATCGAGCTGCTGGCGGCGAACTGGGAGCGGCAGTGGCAACGCCCGCCGACCGAGGCCGAACTGCGGGGTCTGATCGATGCACGGGTCCGCGAGGAGGTACTGTATCGCGCCGCGCAGTCCATGGGGCTCGATCGGAACGACATCGTCGTGCGGAGACGAATGGTGCAGAAGATGGAGCTGCTGTCGCAGGACCTGGCGATGATCACCGATCCCCCCGAGGCTGACCTGCGAGCGTTCTTCGAAGAGAATCGGGAAGACTACCGGGTGCCGCCCCGAGTGAGTTTCCGGCACATCTACTTCAACCTGGACAGGCGGGGTTATGAAGGCGCTGACACCGCCGCCCGGGAATTGCTCGCCGAGATTCGCGCCGGGGACCCGGACGAGGTCGATGTGGCGCAGATGGGTGATCGGTTCATGCTGGCGTACGAGTACACGCTGCGTTCCCCGATAGAGCTGCAGCAGGCGTTCGGCAGCCGCTTCGCCGAGGAGGTGATCGAGCTGGAGCCGGGCTGGCACGGCCCGATCGGATCCGGCTACGGCACCCACCTGGTAAAGGTGACCGACCGCGTCGAATCGGCGCTTCCGGAGTTCGAGCGGGTGCGTGAGCGGGTGCTGGCGGACTACGGGCGAACGCGCCGGGAGAGGGCAAACGAACTGCTCCTGGAGGGACTGAGCGCCGACTACTCGATCGAGATTGATGAGGCAGCGATCCAGGCCCGGTCGCTCGAGGCGATCACCGGACAGGGCGGCTGATCGAGCGGCTGCTTCCGGTGAGACCAGAGTCCAATGCAGGTGATCGTCACAGCAGGACAGGTTTGAGGGAGCAGAGTGTGAATAGTCCGCTCAGGCAGGAGGAGCAGCATGGGAGTCGGCAAGAAGGTGGTGAAGAAGGTCGTCACCTCAGCCGTGACTGACAGGTTTGCCTGCTGAGGGTCCGACCGGGTCGGCCCGGCCGGGCCCTTCGTGCACTTACCGTGGTGCCGGACCTCCAACCCGCAGTTCGCCTTGCTTCATCCCCACCGGTCAGGACATCTTGAACCGTCCTGTCCATCCGGCCGGCCCGCCTGGATCGTCCTGCGAATTCTGAGCAATGCGAGTGATCTCATGCCAAGAACCTTTTTCGGTCTGCTGCTGAGCCTACTTCTGATTCCAGCTGCTGCCCTGGCCCAGGTCCCGGCCGGGCCCGACGCGCACGAAGCCCTGGCGGACCAGTACACTGGCAAGGCCTACTCGCCTTATGCGCAGCGAGGTTTCCCGACCTTCCCGCTCTGGGGCGACACGCACCTCCATACCGCTAACTCGATGGATGCCGGCGCGTTCGGAAACCGGCTCGACATCGATCAGGCGTACCGGTTCGCGCGGGGCGAAGAGGTCATCGCCTCGACCGGGATTCCGGTGAAGCTGTCGCGGCCGCTGGACTGGCTGGTCGTCGCTGACCACTCCGACAACATGGGATTTTTCCCGGACCTCCTGGCCGGAAATCAGGAACTGCTGTCCGATCCCACGGGCAAGGACTGGTACGACCGGATCCAGGCCGGGGATGGCGTCGGCGTGGCTCTCGAGATCATCGGCCTGTTCTCGCAAGGCGAGTTTCCGGAAGCGATGATCTACCGTCCGGACAACCCGCTGTACAAGAACATGTGGCAGAAGGTGATCGACACGGCCGAGGAATACGACGATCCCGGCCACTTCACGGCGTTCATCGGGTTCGAGTGGACCTCGCTCATCCGCGGCAACAACATGCACCGGGTCGTGATGTACCGGGACGATGCCCAGCGGGCGTCGCAGATGGTGGCGTACACGACCTATCCCCCGCAGGGAAGTCCCAATCCGCGCGACCTCTGGAACTGGATGGACACGTACGAGACGAAGACCGGCGGGGACGTTCTCGCCATCGCGCACAACGGGAATCTGGCGAACGGTATCATGTTCCCGCTCGAAGCGCAGTTCGACGGACGAGCGCTGGACGGGGAGTACGTGGAGACACGCGCGAAGTGGGAACCTGTCTATGAGACCACCCAGATCAAGGGAGACGGAGAGACGCACCCGTTCCTGTCGCCGGATGACGAGTTCGCCGACTACGAGACCTGGGACGTCGGAAACCTGGACGTGTCCGAAGCGAAGACGGATGACATGCTCGCTGGCGAGTACGCGCGGGAGGCCCTGAAGCGGGGCATGGTTCTCGAGTCCCGCCTCGGCACGAATCCGTACAAGTTCGGTCAGATCGGCTCGACGGACAGCCACACCTCTCTCGCGACGGCCGAGGAGGACAACTTCTTCGGCAAGCACACCGGGTACGAGCCGAATCCACATCGGATGGAGCATCCGATGTTCGAAACGGAAAGAGGCAAGATCGATGGCTGGCAGCTGGCCGCGTCCGGACTCGCCGCCGTGTACGCGACCGAGAACACGCGCGAGGCGATCTTCGATGCGTTCGAGCGCAAGGAAGTCTACGCGACGACGGGCAGCAGGATGATGGTCCGCTTCTTCGGCGGTTTCGAGTTCACCGAACAGGATGTGAACAGCCGTTCCCCCGCCTTCGCCGGCTACTCGAAGGGCGTCCCGATGGGCGGCGACCTGACGGGAGCGCAATCGTCCGGGCGAGCCCCGACGTTCATGGTGTACGCGCTGCGCGATCCGATCGGCGCGAACCTGGATCGCATCCAGATCGTCAAGGGGTGGATGGACAGCGGCGGCAACACGCACGAGAAGGTGTACGACGTGGCCTGGGCGGGCGACCGCAGCCCGAGCGGTAACGGCAAGCTGCCGGCGATCGGAAACACGGTGGACGTGGCGAACGCAACCTGGACCAACACGATCGGCGACGCCGAGCTGGCCACCGTGTGGACCGACCCGGATTTCGACCGGAACCAGTCGGCATTCTACTACGCACGGGTGATCGAAATCCCGACCCCGCGCTGGTCTACGTATGACGCGTTCCGGTTCGAGATCCCGATTCCGGAGGGGGCGCCGACGTCGACCCAGGAGCGGGCATACACGGCGCCGATCTGGTACACGCCGTAGGTCGCTGACCATTGAGTCCGTTTTGACGCCAGTCGAATGATCGCGAAGCCCCGCTCTGGATCGTCCGGGCGGGGCTTTCGTCTGCGGTGAGGTTGCGCGACCTTCGAATCGCCATGCGAGCCTGCAGGATCGCTGCGGGCAGTTGAGGACCAACTCACAACCGGAAACGACTCATGACGCGACGACTCCAGCAAGTACGTTCGATGGCCGTCGGCCTCGCACTCGCCCTGTGGATGGGAGCTTCCGCCGCCGACGCCGATGCGCAGACCCGACGCGAGGGGAAATGGCAGTTCAACATCCCCATTACCTTCACGTTCAACCAGACGATCGACGGAGACGGCGGGTCTAAGATCGAGATGAATAACGATGTCGGGTGGGGCTTCGGCTTCGGATACCACCTGAACGAGAAGTTCATGCTCGGGTTCGAGGCGACATGGTTGCGGGCCGGCTACGAGGCCACGATCCCGTACGACGATGACGGCGACCAGAATCCCGACGGGACGTCGAAGATCGGCGGCAATATGGACGCAACCAACCTGCAGGCGGTGGGTCAGTTCAACATCCTGGAAGGCAATCTGTTCACTCCGTTCATCCGGGCGAACCTCGGCACGACGTATACCGATTCGAACATCGCGAGCGGGCCGCCGCAGGGGAGCTGCTGGTGGCATCCCTGGTGGGGCTACATCTGTGGGTCCTGGGTGCCAACCTACGATCGCTGGTCCTTCTCGTTCGGGGGCGCGGCCGGCATTCGGGCGGATGTCAGCCGCAGCTTCTTCCTGGAAGCGAGCTTCAACGGATTGTGGATCAACTTCGACAACTCCACGCCGGTCTTCGATGGGATCCGGTTGAACATCGGGTGGTTGTTTTAGGGGTCGGTCGGCCAGCACCCCCATTTGAGCGAAGGCCCCACCCGTGCGTTCCGGGTGGGGCCTCGGTTCGTCCTGACTAGACATGCAATCCCCGTCAGGACATCCTATATGTTCGTAAGCGCCGACGGCGATCCCCGGCATGGCGCCCATCGAGCCGAACTGTACCGGAGAATCGCCGTGAACAGGAGCATTGTCGCCGGGTCGCTCGTCGCGACCCTGGCCGGATGTGCCGCAGCTGCTGGTCCTGCCTTCGCCCAGGGAGTCACGACCGAGAACGACATGGTCGAGGTCCCGATCCCGCAGAACGTCCAGGACCGGGGCTACTCGCCGTATGCGGGTCGCTCCTATCCGACGATGAACCTGTTCGGGGACACGCACCACCACACGGCGAATTCCGGTGATGCCTTCTTCAACGGCGACCGTCTCGGCCCCGAACAAGCGTACCGTTTCGCCCGCGGTGAGGAGGTCACTTCTTCGTCGGGCGTGGCCGCAAGGCTTTCACGACCGCTGGATTTCCTGGTGATCACGGATCACGCCGAGGGACTCGGTATCGGCTTCCAGATCGGAA
>Ga0316201_10003050_pt1 | contig 12192 bp, 17 predicted proteins | sample CS6wburrow_MG_FD_204516 | JGI IMG/M metagenome (GOLD analysis project Ga0316201, IMG submission 204516) | Coastal sediment microbial communities from Delaware Bay, Delaware, United States - CS-6 worm burrow | ecosystem: Environmental > Aquatic > Marine > Coastal > Sediment | place: USA... | reverse complement strand
CAATCTGCTGGTTATGGGCTGGGCTATCGGCTTGCTGGTCTCGGGGCTGGTGCTGCGCTACGGCCTGGGTGCGGAGAGTTTTGCGTGGGTGTCGATATTTGCCATCGCGCCGATCAGTGGCATCTATTATCCAGTCTCGGTATTACCGGAATGGTTGCAGGCCGTAGCCTGGTGTCTGCCATCGAGTCATGTCTTTGAGGGGATGCGTGCCGTTATGTTTGAGCAGGTATTTCGCGGTGATTTAATGTGGCAGGCCGCCGGTCTGAATGTGATCTACCTGCTGATGGGTGTTGGTGCGTTTCTGCTTGCCTTCAACAGTGCACGAACCCGTGGCCTGCTGTTGCGCGTCGGGGAATAGCTGCTGCGCCGTGTTTGTCTAGAGGTCTTTCAGGAGTTCCTTGAGGATGCTCATGTATTCATCGCAGGGGCCGGGCCTGGCAGGTCTGGCAGCGGCCTGAACCGGTTGCAGGGTAACGCCGTATTCGGGCAACTGTTCATGGTTTTTAATGGTGGTAATGCCACTGTTTTCCGACACAATCGTGCCGCTTTTCATTTCGTAAATCGCCGCCATGATCACTCTCCCGCGTTGCCTTAACAGGGTTATCGGCAGCGGGTGAGGGCGATTGAGCGCTATTTTGTGGCAGCGCCCGGGCCGGAGGGTCAGCTTCGCAAAGGCGTTGTCTATTCAACCTCGTCCAGTGGATTGATGTGATCGTTGGGGGAAGTCAGTTCGAGATCCACGCCGTAGTCTTCACGTTCTATGTCCAGCGAGCCCGACCAGTCTTCTGGTGGCTCGATCGGCACAATCTCCATTTCATTCCAGCTGTCGAAATCGATCTCTTCGACGGCCCCATCAAAGTGTTGTATTTCCATGGTGGCGGCATCGTCGTCCAGGGCGACGATTTCGAACTTGTCTCCGTTGATTGATCGATACCAGTCACCAAGACGCGGTTGGTAGGTGTCAGCCATTTCCAATATCTCCGTTAGGTTCAGGTTGTCTGTGCACCCGGTCGGAACCGGGCGTCACCGTTGTAGATAATAGAACGTTATGAGGTCATTTATAAAACTTGCTCTCATGCTTGGCAAGCAGTTCAGTATTAGCTTATTTTCGATAGTGGCTTTTGCTACTGGCATGAGCGCGTCACTCTGGTCCTGTGTGCCCCCTTATCGAGGGGGTATTCGCGCCTTGTATCTTTCGTATATTTTTTGAAATGGCGCATAACTGCCTGCAATTAATAAGAAAGCAGTAAAGCGAGTCGCGATAACCGGGCCATGAGTGATGCCGGGTGCCTGGCGCAACTGCGGGATACAGGCGTTTTCTGCTGTGCAGGTGCTGAAAAGTCTGCCCTGTTGGGTTAAAGTTCGCGTTCGAATTTTTCGCATACCCTTTTGAAATTCCGAGTGAGGACAACAACATGGCCGATTACAAGATTGCACCATCCATACTGTCAGCGGATTTTGCCCGTTTGGGCGAAGAGGTCACGAATGTCCTGGATGCCGGTGCGGACATTGTGCATTTCGATGTCATGGACAATCACTACGTACCCAATCTGACTATCGGCCCGCTGGTGTGCGAGGCGCTGCGTAACCACGGTGTAACGGCGGACATCGACGTGCACCTGATGGTGAAGCCGGTCGATCGCATTATCCCGGATTTTGCCAAGGCCGGTGCCACCTACATTACCTTCCACCCGGAGGCGAGTGAGCACATTGACCGTTCGCTGATGCTGATTCGTGAGCTGGGCTGTAAGTCAGGCCTGGTTTTCAATCCGGCGACACCGCTTGATTATCTGAAACACGTCATCGACAAGGTCGACATGATCCTGCTGATGTCGGTCAACCCGGGTTTTGGCGGCCAGAGCTTTATTCCAGAGGCACTTGTCAAACTGCGCGAGGCACGCAAGATTATCGATGACAGTAGCCATGATATTCGACTGGAAATCGATGGCGGTGTGAAGGTCGATAATATCGGTGAAATTGCTGCTGCCGGTGCAGACACCTTCGTTGCCGGTTCGGCAATCTTCGGTGCTGATGACTACAAGACGACCATCGATGCCATGCGCTCGGAAATTGCCAAGGCTGTTGGTTGAGGGAGTCCTGTGCGCAAGCCTGAAATGATTCTCATTGATGTCGATGGAACGCTGGTCGACAGTGTTCCGGATCTCGCGTACTGCGTGGATGAGATGATGGCCGCGCTGGATCGGGAGCCCCGGGGCGAGGAGCGGGTTCGCGACTGGGTTGGTAACGGTGTTGAGCGCCTGGTCAGACGCGCGCTGATTGGTGCCCTTAAGGGTGAGCCGAATGAAGCGGATTTCCAGCGTGCCTACCCGATTTTTCTTGATCTGTATGCAGAAAACACCTCGAAACGTTCCATCCTCTACCCGGGTGTGCGCGAGGGTGTCGACATGATGAAGGCGGCTGGTTATCAGCTGGGATGCGTCACTAACAAGGCCGCTCAGTTTACCGAGCCGTTGCTGAAGGCGCTCGGCCTGTATGACGATTTCTCAATCGTAATCAGCGGTGATACATTATCGAAGAAGAAACCGGATCCTGCACCGCTATTACATGCCGCAGAGTTTTTCGGGTGCGATCCTGCAGCGGCCATGATGATCGGTGATTCGGTCAGTGATGTGGCGGCAGCACGTGCGGCGGGCTTCCAGATTGTCTGCATGAGCTATGGCTACAATCACGGTGTTGATATTCGTGAATCTGCCCCGGATGCAGTGATCGATACCATGACAGAAATACTCCCGCTACTGGCACAGGCGGCATAAGAAAGATGCAATTCACTGGAGAGTTAAACCCGACACAGCACTCGACTGGCGGTCGATGGCGGCAGAAATCCTGCTTCCTGAAACGTTTTTCCGTGCAACCCGGTTTTCTCAAAAGTGAGTGTAATGACACCTGAACAATTCAATGACCTGGTCGGCCAGGGATACAACCGGATACCCGTCAGCCGTGTGGTGCTTGCTGACCTCGATACGCCCGTCAGTACCTTTATCAAGCTCGCCAACAAACCATACTCCTACCTGTTTGAATCTGTCCATGGCGGTGAAAAGTGGGGGCGCTATTCCATTATTGGATTGCCGTGTTCCACGGTGGTGCGCATCAATGGTAATGACATCACTGTTTTGCAGAATAGCGATATTACAGAGTCGCTAACAGTTGCTGACCCGCTTGCCTGGATAGAAGACTTCCAGTCACGTTTTCGTGCCCCGGAACTGCCCGACTTGCCAAGGTTCAATGGCGGGCTGGTGGGTTACTTCGGTTACGACACGGTGCGCTACATCGAACCACGGCTGGCTGCTTTTGACAAGCCGGATACGATTGGCTGTCCGGATATCCTGCTGATGGTGTCGGATGAAATTCTGGTTTTCGATAATCTTTCGGGTACGCTGCAATTGATCGTGCACGTAGACCCCGGCGAAGAAGATGCCTACGCAAGCGGGCAGGCGCGTCTTGATAAACTGGAGCAGCAGCTGCGTATTGCAGAAACGGGTTACGAAACACAGATTGGCGGCGCGGCCGTGGTCGAGGAGACGGATTTCGTCTCCGGTTTTACCCGCGAGGGCTTCGAGGCTGCAGTCGGTGCCATCAAGGACTATATTGTCGAGGGCGATGCCATGCAGGTGGTGTTGTCGCAACGGATGTCCATCCCGTTCACGGCGCCACCGCTGGACCTGTATCGCGCCTTGCGTAACCTCAACCCGTCACCTTACATGTACTACCTGGACCTGGGTGACTTTCAGGTCGTTGGCTCTTCACCGGAAATCCTTGTGCATCTTGAAGACGATGTGGTGACGGTGCGGCCCATCGCGGGCACGCGTCCGCGCAGTGCCAACGAGGCAGAGGACAAGGCGCTGGAACTCGACCTGCTCGCCGATCCCAAGGAACTGGCGGAACACCTGATGCTGATCGACCTGGGCCGCAACGATGTTGGCCGGGTCAGCAAGGTTGGCAGCGTCGAGCTGACCGAAAAGATGGTTATTGAACGTTACTCGCATGTCATGCATATCGTCTCCAACGTCATCGGAAATATTCAGCCGGACATGAGTGCAATCGATGTGTTGCGCGCAACCTTTCCCGCGGGCACGGTCAGTGGCGCACCGAAGATACGTGCCATGGAAATTATTGATGAACTGGAGCCGGTGAAGCGCGGCGTCTATGCAGGGGCGGTGGGCTACCTGTCGTGGTCCGGCAACATGGATACTGCTATCGCGATTCGTACTGCTGTGATAAAGGGTGATACGTTGCATATCCAGGCAGGCGCCGGCATCGTGGCCGACTCTGTACCGGCCAATGAGTGGGACGAGACCATGAACAAGGGGCGAGCCATATTCCGTGCTGTTGCCATGGCATGTCGTGGCCTGAAACGGAGGCACTGAACATGCTCCTGATGATCGATAATTACGATTCCTTTACCTATAACCTGGTGCAGTACCTGGGTGAACTGGGCGCGGATGTTCGGGTGTTTCGCAATGACCAGATCACGCTGCAGGAAATTGAATCGCTGCAGCCCGAAAAGATAGTTATTTCCCCCGGGCCTTGCACGCCGAACGAGGCCGGTGTGTCGATTGATACCATCAAGCAATTTGCCGGGCGCGTACCGATTCTCGGTGTGTGTCTGGGACACCAGAGTATCGGCCAGGCATTTGGCGGTCGTATCGGACATGCGCGCGCCATCATGCACGGCAAGACCTCGATGATCTCGCACAATGACACCGGGGTGTTCCGCGGTCTGCCGAATCCCCTGGAGGCAACTCGTTATCACTCGCTGGTCATCGAGCAGGATTCCTTGCCGGAGTGCCTCGAGGTCACTGCCTGGACGACGGATGACGCCGGCAACAGGGACGAGATCATGGGGGTACGCCACAAGACGCTGGCGGTAGAGGGTGTGCAGTTTCACCCGGAATCAATTCTCACGGGCTGCGGGCATGACCTGCTGCGAAACTTTCTGACTGACTCGTAAGGGTACACAGACATGGACATAACAACTGCCATTGCCTCGGTTATCGAGCGGCGTGATCTGACTGCCGAAGAAATGCAAACGGTCATGCGTGCCATCATGACCGGACAGGCTACACCCGCGCAGATTGGCGGATTCCTGGTGGGTCTGCGCATGAAGGGAGAGACGGTTGCTGAAATTGCCGCCGCGGCCGGCGTCATGCGCGAACTCGCCACTGCCGTCGATGTTTCGGGGCCGCACCTCGTTGATACCTGCGGTACCGGTGGTGACGGTGCCAGCACATTCAATATCTCGACGGCCAGCGCCATCGTTACGGCAGCCGCGGGTGGCCGGGTTGCCAAGCACGGCAATCGTTCGGTCTCCAGCAGTTCCGGCAGTGCCGACGTGCTCGAGGCCGCTGGCGTGAAGCTAGACCTGGGACCTGAACAGGTTGCCGCCTGTATCGAAAAGGTGGGCGTTGGTTTCCTGTTTGCCCCGCAACACCACAGTGCCATGAAGCATGCGATAGGGCCCCGCAAGGAAATGCGGGTGCGTACCCTGTTTAACCTGCTCGGTCCGCTGACCAATCCTGCCGGTGCCCCGAACCAGGTGCTTGGAGTGTTCAGTCACGACTGGGTGGAACCGCTCGCCAATGTCCTGAAACAACTGGGCAGTGAGCACGTACTCGTCGTGCATGCCGACGACGGTCTTGATGAAATCAGTATTGCGGCGCCGACGTATGTTGCCGAACTCAAGGACGGTAAGGTCTCTACCTACACCGTGACACCGGAAGAACTGGGTATGCAGCGTGCCAGTCTTGACGGCATTGCCGTGGAGGGGGCCGCAGACAGCCTGGCCATGCTGGTGTCGGTATTTGACAACCAGTCTGGCCCGGCAAGGGATATTGTCTGTCTGAATGCCGGCGCGGCCATATATGCTGCCGGACTTGCGGAAACCCTCAAGCAGGGTGTGGAGCGTGCAGCCGAGGTCATTACCAGTGGCGCGGCCAAGGATACGTTTGCAGCATTGATTGAGACATCCAATGCGGACTCAGCGACATGAATGACGCGCCGGATATACTGAAACGCATCCTTGCACGAAAGGTGGAGGAGGTCGATGAGCGTATTCGTACCACCGGCATGGAAGAACTGGGGCGGCTGGTGTCCGACGCGGCAACCCCGCGCGGATTCATCCGTCACCTGCAGGATAAGCTGCAGGCCGGACTACCGGCCGTAATTGCCGAGATCAAGAAGGCTTCACCCAGTCGTGGTGTGTTGCGTGAAGACTTTCATCCCGGTGAGATAGCCAGAAGCTATGAGCAGGCCGGAGCGGCATGCCTGTCCGTGCTGACCGATGTGGACTTTTTCAAGGGTGCGGATATCTATTTACAACAGGCGCGCGAGGCCTGCAGTCTGCCGGTTTTACGCAAGGACTTTGTCGTGGATCCCTACCAGGTGTACGAGGCGCGGGTTCTCGGGGCCGACTGTATTTTACTGATTGTCGCGGCACTGAGCGATTCGATGTTGCTTGAGCTGTTCCAGCTGGCCAGCAACATGGGTATGGACGTGCTGGTCGAGGTGCACGATGCCGAAGAGCTTGAGCGTGCCCTGGCGATTCCTGCACCGCTGCTGGGTATCAATAATCGCAACTTGCGTACCTTTGAAACCAGTCTCGATGTCACTCTGGGCTTTCTTGACCGGATTCCGGAAGACCGCATCGTGGTGACCGAAAGCGGCATTCATACGACCGAGGACGTGGCGCTGATGCGTTCACGTGGCGTAAACACGTTTCTGGTGGGGGAGGCGTTTATGAAGGCGCCCGAGCCCGGCGAACGCCTTGCGGAATTGTTCGCCTGAAGAGGGCGCATTCCGTAATTGAATGGATGGATGGTTTCAGTAGGGCCGAATTCATTCGGCCAATAGCCTGTGTCCTGATAACCATGGCGATTACATGCTGATGGTCGAATGAATTCGACCCTGCCGTTTTGTTAACTCACCTCAGGAACAGGGTAAAAAAAACGGGGTGACCAATGGTCACCCCGCCGGGTTTCGTTTGTTGTATGACGCCTGGTCAGCGCGCGCCGAAAACCACGATCGTTTTACCCTTTACCGAGATATGCCCCTGTTCACCCAGGGACTTCAAAACCCGTCCCGCCATCTCGCGTGAGCAACCGACGATGCGCCCGATTTCCTGGCGGGTAATCCTGATCTGCATACCGTCGGGGTGGGTCATCGCATCCGGTTCCTTGCATAACTCCAGCAGGGTGTGGGCGATGCGTCCGGTCACGTCGAGGAAGGCCAGGTTGCTGACCTTGCGGCTGGTCTTGCGCAACCGGGTTGCCAGCTGGGCTGTCAGTTCCAGAAGAATATCGGGGTCTTCCTTGGCGAGGGCGCGAAACCGGGAATAACTGATTTCGGCAACCTCGCATTCAATGCGGGTGCGGATCCATGCGCTGCGGTTGGGGCTTTCACCAAACAGGCCCATTTCTCCAAAGAATCCGCCGGCATTGATGTATGCGAGGACAATTTCATGACCGTCTTCATCCTCGATCAGTACGCTGACGGAGCCGCTGATAATGTAGTACAGCACATCCGGTTGATCGCCCGCGTAGATAATGACGCTTTTATTCGGGTACTTGCGACGGTGGCATTTTTCAAGGAACCGCCCAATACAGGGATTTGGGGTGCCCCGTACAGGCGCGCTATCTGCTTCAAATGTCAGTGGAAGTGCTTGCATAGTCACTGTATCGGATAGTCCGCTAATAGCTTTAGAGGTTCTGGCAAACCGCAATCAGGGGTGCTGAACTGTGATAGGATTCACGTTTTTTCAGGGTCGGAAAAATCAAATGAAAGCGCGCATCAAATGGGTTGAGTCAATGTCATTCGTTGGCGAGTCCGGCAGCGGGCATTCCGTCGTCATGGATGGTGCGCCGGAGTCCGGTGGCCGGGATCTCGGTGTGCGTCCGATGGAGATGTTGCTGCTGGGGATGGGCGGCTGTACCGCTTTTGATGTGGTCCTGATTCTCAAGAAGGCGCGCCAGCAAATTACAGACTGCGTGGTCACGCTGGAGGCCAGCCGTGCCGACAGTGAACCAAAGGTGTTTACTGCTATACACGTGCATTTTACGGTGACCGGCCAGCAGCTGGCTGAGAAACAGGTTGCCCGCGCCGTGGAACTGTCAGCAGATAAATACTGTTCGGCCTCCATCATGCTGGGCAAGACCGCGACCATCACGCATGACTATGAGATCGTCGCGGCCCAGGACGGGGAGGGCTAGTGCAGCGACCTGCGAATACCCTGGGGATGTGTCACGTGGCGCTGAATGTCTCGGATGTTGCTGCCTGCGAGCGTTTTTATGTTGACCTGCTGGGTATGCGGGTTGAGTGGCGCCCGGACGAAGATAACGTCTACCTGACTTCCGGTCATGACAACCTGGCGCTGCATCGAGTTGTGAAACCAGCTGGACCCGATGACGTACAGCGGCTCGACCATGTCGGCTTCTTTATTGCCACAGCGCAACAGGTCGATGACTGGTATGGCTTTCTTGTGGCTAATGATGTTGCCATCGTGGCGGAACCCCGTACACACAGGGATGGTGCGCGCAGTTTTTACTGCCGCGATCCTGAAGGTGTCGTGGTGCAGATTATCTACCATCCACCCATCGTTGCCGGTATTCATTCCTGACCAGTCTGGTTGTTTGCCGGGTTCCTGATGAGAAAGCTCAAGCTGCAGGGGTTTAACAACCTGACCAAGACCCTCAGCTTTAATATTTACGATATTGCCTATGCGCAGTCGGCAGCCCATCGCAAGGAATACATTGAGTACATTGATGAGGCCTATAATGCCGATCGTCTAACCGACATCCTCAATGATGTCGCCGATATCATCGGGGCGAATATTCTTAACACGGCACGACAGAACTACGATCCGCAGGGTGCCAGTGTCACCATGATGATCTCGGAAGAGCCCGTGGCCTCGGAGGCAATCTCCAATACCCAGTCACCGGGACCGCTGCCGGAGGCCGTGGTGTCCCACCTCGACAAGAGTCACATCACGGTGCACACCTACCCGGAAAGTCATCCGGACCACGGCATCAGTACCTTTCGTGTTGATATTGATGTGTCGACCTGCGGACGTGTGTCGCCGTTACAGGCCCTGAATTATCTGATCCACAGATTTGAGTCCGATATCGTTATCCTTGACTACCGGGTGCGCGGATTTACCCGCGATGTTTGCGGCAAGAAACATTTTATTGATCACAGCATTGATTCGATTCAGGACTTCCTGTCGCGCGACACGCGCGAGCAGTACCAGATGCTTGACGTCAATGTGTACCAGGAGAATATCTTTCACACCAAGATGATGCTGAAAGAGATTGATCTTGATGAATACCTGTTCGGTGTGGGCAAGGAGGCCTATTCAGGCGCCGAGCAGCGCAAGATTCGTACGCAGGTAAAGAAAGAAATGCTGGAAATGTTCTACGGCAGGAACATGTCGCGCCGCGCGCGCCAGTAATCCCGGTCAGATTCGGGATGCGGTCGTGGTCATGACCCGCGATGCCAGTGTCATCAGCTTCTTGACCGGGTCCGGCAGGTCGCTGCCACCTGCATGCAGTGCACTGGCCTGATGCTGGGCCTCATCGATTTTCATGGTTTCCAGAATGGCCTGAGATTTCCCGTCGCCTTCCGGTAGCCGTTGCAGATGTCCTTCCAGGTGTTTAACGACCTGATGTTCAGTCTCGGCAAGGAAACCCAGGCTCCACTTGTCACCCATCAGGCCGGATGCGGCACCGATGGCCAGGGATCCTGTATACCAGAGGGGGTTTAGCAAGCTGGTGTGGCCGCCCAGTTCCTCGATGCGTTGCCGGCACCAGGTGAGGTGATCGTTCTCCTCGATGGCCGCCTGTGCCATCTGCTCGCGGGTTTCGTTCTTTCGGGCCGTCAGTGCCTGGCCCTGGTAGAGCGCCTGCGCGCACACTTCACCGGCATGATTCACGCGCATCAGGCTGATGCTCTTTGCCTTCTCCGTAGAGGAAAGGTCCGATTCGGTCAGCGGTGATGCCGGATTGTCCCGGCCCGAGCCGACGGGTTCCCCAAAGACGGTACGTAACGCCTGATCGGCATGCGCGATCGCACGATCGAACAGGGTCTGTCTGCGTTCTGTCATTCGTTTAAGATAGCATGAACACCCCTGGACGTCCTTAAAGGAGCGAGCTGCACATGTCCCACTTCAAGCACCATGTGTTCTTCTGCACGAATCTGCGCGAGGATGGCAGCGATTGCTGTCAGCGCTTTGACGCGCTGGCAATGCGTAACTACACCAAACAGCGCTGCAAGACGCTTGGTTTGACGGGTGAGGGGAAGGTGCGCATCAATACCGCGGGATGTCTGGATCGTTGTGCCGAGGGACCCGTCATGGTCGTTTACCCCGAGGCAGTCTGGTACAGCTATGTCGACCAGGAGGATATCAACGAGATCATCGACGAGCATCTGACGCACGGCCGGGTCGTGGAGCGCCTCAGGATATAGGCTCTTATCATATTGAATTAAAAGATAATTATTTAACTTTCCCGGTTATCCAGGCGGTATATCTCATCTGGGCCAGCCGCAGGGCTTGACAACAAGGACAGTATATTAGAAAATACTAACACGCTGATTGGCCTGCCCCCCTATTTGGCCGGTCAGCGCTCCTCCACCTCCCCCCAAGGAGGTTTATTAAGCGCGGCCACCTTGGTCCGCGCTTTTTTTTGCCTGGATTTCGAGTGCAGGGCGTCTGCGAGCAGTGAAACCTTGTAAGTTACCGGTGACTTTTGTAACATCCCCGCTCTTTGATTTTGCAAGATCCGGGCAATTACTGATGAAAACATTTTCCGCAAAAGCACATGAAGTGAACCGCGACTGGTATGTCGTTGATGCCGAAGGCAAAACGCTGGGCAGGCTGGCCTCGGAAGTCGCTCGCCGACTGCGCGGAAAGCACAAACCTATATATACGCCCCATGTAGACACCGGTGACTACATCATCGTGGTGAATGCTGACAAGGTGCATGTCACCGGGCGCAAGGCCACGGACAAGATGTATCACCACCACACCGGTTTTATCGGCAGCCTCAAGTCTGCGAATTTTGAAACCATGCAGGAAAAGGCGCCGGGCAAGGTCATTGAACTGGCCGTGAAGGGTATGTTGCCAAAGAATCCGCTGGGTCGCGCCATGTTCCGCAAGCTGAAGGTGTACGGTGGCCCTGATCACCAGCATGCCGCGCAGCAGCCCAAGCCACTGAATATCTAACACACAACGATTAATTCGAACAAGCTGACGCGATTGCTGCAGCAGCTACAGGAAGCACAGTATGAGTGATACCTATTACAGTACCGGACGCCGCAAGACATCAACTGCCCGGGTTTTTCTTCGCAAGGGCAAGGGCGACATCATTGTTAACAAGCGCCCGCTTGATACCTACTTCGGTCGCGAGACGGCCCGCATGATCGTGCGCCAGCCACTGGAGACTTCAGACACGCTGGGAAATTTCGATATCACGGTGACTGTACGCGGTGGTGGTATGAGCGGCCAGGCCGGCGCAATTCGCCACGGTATTACCCGTGCCCTGATCGAGTATGACAACGAGCTGCGCCCGGTATTGCGCCGCGCCGGTTTCGTCACCCGTGATGCACGTAAGGTCGAGCGCAAGAAGGTGGGTCTGCACAAGGCACGTCGCGCACCGCAATTCTCGAAACGTTAAGCCGCTTTTGGCGGATCGTCTAACGGCAGGACAGTGGACTCTGACTCCACTAATCTAGGTTCGAATCCTAGTCCGCCAGCCATAAATGAAACCCGCCGTCAGGCGGGTTTTGTTTAGGCGGACTGGGATGAGAACCTCGGGTTCGACTGGCGAGCGCAGCGAGTCAGAACGTCGCCGTTGAGGCGACGGCCCGCAGGGTGAGCGCGCAGCGCGAATAATCCTAGTCCGCCAGCCATAAATGAAACCCGCCGTCAGGCGGGTTTTGTTTAGGCGGACTGGGATGAGAACCTCGGGTTCGACTGGCGAGCGCAGCGAGTCAGAACATCGCCGTTGAGGCGACGGCCCGCAGGGTGAGCGCGCAGCGCGAATAATCCTGGTCCGCCAGCCATAAATGAAACCCGCCGACAGGCGGGTTTTGTTTAGGCGGACTGGGATGAGAACCTCGGGTTCGACTGGCGAGCGCAGCGAGTCAGAACGTCGCCGTTGAGGCGGCGGCCCGCAGGGTGAGCGC
>Ga0316201_10003049_pt1 | contig 12192 bp, 11 predicted proteins | sample CS6wburrow_MG_FD_204516 | JGI IMG/M metagenome (GOLD analysis project Ga0316201, IMG submission 204516) | Coastal sediment microbial communities from Delaware Bay, Delaware, United States - CS-6 worm burrow | ecosystem: Environmental > Aquatic > Marine > Coastal > Sediment | place: USA... | reverse complement strand
TGGTCAGACGTTATATCGAATGGCTGGGCTGGTTGACGGTCGCGTTGCTGGTCGTGATTTATTTCGTGCAAACCCGGGGCTGATGAAGCGGTCGGTGCTCAATATAATCTGCACTGTAGCGCTGGCGGTTGCGTTGACCGCCTGCGCCGGGAGAACCCTCGACTGGGATCCAAACGACTATACCGTCAGATCTGGTGACACCCTGTATTCAATTGCATGGCGCTATGAAATCGACCCCGATGACCTTGCGCGCTGGAATAGTCTGCGTGACACCAGCCTGATACGTCCCGGCCAGCGACTGCATACCCGGGCACCGCGCGATGCTTACGGTCGCCCGATTGTGGCCGCGTCCACGCAGTCATCGTCAGCAGCCACTGCAAACACAGCAAACAATACTGTTGTAGTTGATGCGAGCGATGCTGCTACGACTACCACTGCATCGGGTGACATCGTTGTGCGACCCGGCGACACCCTGTACCGACTGGCTAAGAAACATCGGATCGATGCAAAACAGCTGGCGCGTGCCAATAATCTTAAACATCCTTACCAGATTTATCCCGGGCAGAGGCTGCAGCGCGAGGCGCGGGGCACCACCCGGATTGCATCGAGTGCACCGCGATCAAAGCCACGCGCGACCAAACCGGTAGCGAAAAACCCGCGCGTGGATCGCTGGCAATGGCCGGTGCGGGGCAAAGTACTGTCGCGTTTCAACAGTCGCCGGACCGATGCCAGGGGAATTGATATCGCCGGTCGCGAAGGTGTGGCGATACGCGCCGCCGCTGCGGGCAAGGTGGTATACAGCGGCAATGGACTCATCAGTTACGGCAACCTGGTGATTATCAAGCACAATAATTCCTATCTCAGCGCCTATGCGCATAACCGCAAGCTGCTGGTGAGCGAGGGTGAACAGGTGAAAGCAGGGCAGAGTATTGCCGAACTTGGCAAAACTGGCACCGATAAACCAAAGTTGCACTTCGAAATTCGCAAGCATGGCAAGCCTGTCGACCCGATGCGCTACCTGCCAGCTAGTTGATCGGCCTCAGCAAAAGCACAACATAGTGTGGTTTTTCCAAAAAGTTCAAAAAAATCATATATTTTTTAAAATAAATGCTTGCTTCGAAAACTTATTTAATGCTATAAGTTTTTTCAACTTACGGATAAGTTTAGAAAGGGCTTGTAAGTTCATGGAAATAAAGGGCAATTAAGGAAACATCTTCTCAGGCCGAAACGTATATAAATATAACTATAAAAACACGTATGGGGTGAGGGTAGAATTATGAGAGAGATTATTGCTAAAGCAAACGATGATGACGTGGATGCTGCGATTCTGATGGCAGATGATTTAGATGACGACAGTGTTGATGTGGACGATGATGATTCGGGAGATAAGGTGCCCAAATCAAAACCCGCCAAGAAAATTGAAGCCACTGATATAACTGCCCGGGTTAACCGCAAGGAACTCGATGCGACCCGCCTGTATCTTCGCGAAATCGAAGGCTCGCCCTTACTCACCGCAGAAGAAGAAGTTTATTATTCGCGTCTTGCGCTTAAAGGCGACATGGAAGCGCGCAAGAAAATGATCGAATGCAATCTCCGCCTGGTGGTGAAGATTGCACGCCGTTACATGAACCGCGGGCTGGCACTGCTCGACCTGATCGAAGAAGGCAACCTTGGCCTGATTCGCGCGGTTGAAAAATTCGATCCTGAAAAAGGTTTCCGTTTTTCTACCTATGCCACCTGGTGGATTCGCCAGACTATCGAACGCGCCCTGATGAACCAGACGCGCACTATCCGGTTGCCGATCCACGTTATCAAAGAACTCAATGTCTACCTGCGCGCAGCCCGCAAGCTGGAGCAGGAGATGGACCGCGAACCGACCGCAGAAGATATCGCCAAAATGCTCAACAAGCCGGTGGCCGGTGTCGAGAAAATGCTGGGCCTGCGTGACCGTGTCACTTCGGTCGATGTGCCCGTCGGCAAGGAAAATGACCGTCCGCTGCTGGAAATCGTCGCCGATGAGCGTATCCCGGCACCACCGGAAACACTACAGAACGAAGACGTGATGGCCAACCTGGAAGTCTGGCTGGGCCAGCTCGAGGAAAAACAGCGCGAAGTGCTGGTGCGCCGTTTCGGTCTGAACAACCACGAACGTACCACGCTGGAAGATGTCGGCCGCGAACTGGGTGTCACCCGTGAACGTGTCCGCCAGATCCAGATGGATGCACTCAAGCAACTGCGCAAGATTCTGGAAAACCAGGGCTTTACAGAAGAACTTCTGTTCCAGGAATAACCCATACAATAACAATAATAAAAAAGCCCTTACCTATAACCGGGAATGGAAACATTCCCGGTTTTTTTTGGCTGTGATATTTAGCATTGTGGGTGAAAGATTTAAAGCGAAACATAAAAGACTAAAGGCGAAACCACAGAGGCACAGAGTACACAGAGAAAGAATTTATTGTAAAAGCAAAAATCTAATGTCGGTTATATAACGCCATTAAAAACCTTATGCCAGCACGTTTTTTACCGCCAATATTTATTCCTCTGTGTACTCTGTGCCTCTGTGGTTTCGCTTCTAATTTTTTATGTAAAAGCACCTACAAAATCAACCCCGCCACCACCCTGCGGCCTTCGCCCATGAGGATGTTGTAGGTGCGGCAGGCGGCGCCGGTGTCCATGACTTCTACGCCGATACCGAGGTTTATGATCTGTGCATAGCAGGCCACCTCGGGGAAACTGAGCGTGGTGCCGGTGCCGAGTAATACCAGCTCGGGTTTGAGCGCCATGATGGGCTCGAAATGGGCCGCTGCCAGCTGCGAGATATCGCCCACCGGCCAGCTTTCCACCAGCGCGTCGGGGGCGAGGATCAGGCTCTGCTCGAAGCCGCGGCCGTTCACCAGGATGCGACCGGTGTCATAGGCGGTGACGTAATAGCCTTCACCGAGATTGTCTTCGCTGAATTTCATCAGATTGAATATCGCCTGTGGGTGTTGTCCGGCATTATACGTGAGTCGCGCGCGTGGGTGGATTGCAGTAGAATTCGCGGCTTTATCGTGTAAGTCAGACGGGAGATTTCCTTGCAAGCTGTCAAAGTCGGCCTTCTTGGCCTGGGTACTGTTGGGGGTGGCACTGCCACCGTGTTAGTGCGCAACGCAGAGGAAATTCGCTGCAAGCTCGGTCGTGGTATTGAGATTTCCCACGCCGCCGGTCTGGGTATTGCCAGCCAGACAATACTGGATGCCAGCAAGGTGAAGCTGACCGAAGACGCCTTCGAAGTGGTGAATGATCCCGAGGTGCAGATCGTGGTCGAACTCATCGGCGGCTATACCCTGGCGAAAGACCTGGTGATGCAGGCGATTGCCAACGGCAAGCACGTGGTCACAGCCAACAAGGCGCTGATTGCCACCCACGGCACAGAAATTTTCCAGGCGGCGAATACCAAAGGCGTGAACGTGGCATATGAAGCCGCGGTCGCAGGCGGGATCCCGATTATCAAGGCGCTGCGCGAAGGCCTGGCCGGCAACCATGTGCAGTGGATTGCGGGCATTATCAACGGCACCGGCAATTTCATCCTGACAGAAATGCGCGACAAGGGCCGAGCGTTTGATGATGTGCTGAAAGAAGCGCAGGCACTGGGTTATGCTGAAGCCGATCCGACCTTCGATGTCGAAGGTATCGACGCCGCGCACAAGCTCACCATCCTGGCGTCGATCGCGTTCGGTATCGAGCTGCAGTTTGACAAGTGCTACACCGAGGGCATCAGCAAGATCACCACCGATGATGTGAATTATGCCCAGGAACTCGGCTATGCCATCAAGCACCTGGGCATCGCGCGCAAAACCGCGGACGGCATCGAGTTACGGGTGCACCCGACACTGATCCCCAAAAAACGCCTGATTGCCAATGTCGATGGTGTGATGAATGCAGTGCTGGTACAGGGCGATGCGGTCGGGCCGACACTTTATTACGGTGCAGGTGCGGGTGCCGAACCCACGGCGTCCGCCGTGGTGGCCGACATTATCGATACCGTGCGCACACTGGATGCGCCGGTCTCGCAAAAAGTACCGCTGCTGGGTTTCCAGTCTGACTGCATGTCGAGTGTTGCGGTGATGCCAGTCGATGCGGTCGACACCGCCTGTTATCTACGCATGACCGCGCTGGACAAACCGGGTGTGCTGGCAGAAGTATCCGAAGTGTTCGCCAAGCACAACATCAGCATCGAGGCGGTTTTGCAAAAGGAGCCGGAAGAAGGTGTCGACAAGGTGCATCTTGTACTGCTCACGCAGAAAGTGAAAGAAAGCAATATGAATGCGGCGCTGGCTGAAGTCGAAAGCTTCAAGGAGATTGTCGATAGCGTCGCGCGTATCCGGGTGGAGCACCTGGGTAGAAAACAGTAATCCAGGCCTGTTTGCCTGTCTCAGTGCCAGGGAAGGTGCTGGGCGTTCCTTCCAGTCGGCTATTGAGTCGGCGTTATCTTGCTGATCCGGCAAATTAAGATTTCATCATCATTGCCGACTATGATGCTGGGGGTATTTGATACTTTTGGCCACCTCTGTTCCATGAGCCCATGCCAGTTTGGCATGGAAATTTGTCACGTTACCGGGTATGTATGCCTTTCTGGATGCAGAAGAGCAACAGTACGTAATGACTGATCAAAGCATTGCCAATAAACTGAAGAACTTGATCAAGATTGTCAGTGGCACAGCTTTGCTCGTCGCTGCCCTCGCTTGCATTTTGCTGGATATAGTCGCCGATCGTCAGAGTAAAAATTTACCATGGTCATCCGGAAATCGAGTGAACTATTGTTGATGATCATCAACGATATCCGCGACTTTTGCAGGACCGAAGCTGGCCAGTTGATCCTGGTACAAAGAATTTTTAACGTCGGTAAGCTGGTTGATGATGTCATCAACATTATGTGTGAACAGGCGACTGCAAAAGCGGTGTCGGGATCGATGCAGATCAGCTAGCATCTATATTTGATGCATTCGTGCAGACGGGCACATTGATGACGCGAAAATACGGCGGCTCCGGGCCGGTTCTGGGAATCTCTAAAAATATGGTTGAATTAATCGGTGGCGAGATTGCTGTCGAGAGTGAAACAGGTGCCGGCTCGATATTTACATTCAGCGTGCCCGCAGCGCTTGCCAGTGAGAACGATACGGAAAAAAATATGCATCCCGACAATGACACAAAACTCACGCATAAGAAAATATTGCTGGCAGACGACAATGCCATGAATCGAGAAGTCGCCATGGCTATGCTGGAAATAATGGGCTGTAATGTCGATATCGCGGTCAATGGCGAGGAGGCAGTGCAGATGTCGACGAATAATTCTTACGATATCCTGTTGATGGATTGCCAGATGCCTGTCAAAGACGGTTTCGAGGCGACACGCGATATCAGGCGCCTGGAAGCGGATAGCGGCGTGCGGCAGGTGATTATTGCCCTGACTGCGAATGCACTTTCAGGTGATAAGCAAAATTGCCTGGAAGCCGGCATGGACGATTTTATAAGTAAGCCCTTCAATTATGAACAAATGGAAGCGCTGCTTGCTAAATGGGTGCAGTAAGCGTTCTGTTTATAAGAACCCAATGGCACGCGAAAACGCCGATATGTAATGACGCCACCGTCAGTGTAAAAAGTCGAGAATCTCCGTCTCAATTGCCTGTTTTTCAATAATGCTTTTTTGTGTCACGGGTTTGTCAAACAGGTCATTTATCACGGCCGGGATCTTGATGTTTGCCTTTTCGGCGATGGACTTGAGCGCATCAATATCATGTGCATCAATTTCACCTGTCAAAGCATTGGCGATCACTGGCGAAAACTTGGTCCATTCGGCGGTCGAGTAGGCAATCGTTTTCAACGGTTTTTCACGACAGGTGTCGTAGGCCTTGAAGCAGGTCGCGGTGTGCGGATCCATCAGGTAACCGTTGTCAAACGCCTGTTTGATGTAGGCCTTGCCTTCGGCGTCTTCACAAAAATCAGCCGAGAATATGGCCTGGATTTTTTCGAGTTCAGCTGCGCTCAGGGCGTAGAATTTATCCTTGCTCAATGCCTGCATCAATTCTCTGGTACGCGCGGTGCCAAACATATCGAACAGAATGCGTTCGACGTTGGACGAGATCAGGATATCCATCGCCGGTGAGGTTGTGGGCACGACACCGATTGTGCGCAGATCATATTCTCCGCTAGTGATAAAGCGCGTAAGAATATTATTTTTGTTGGACGCAATCAGGATCTTTTCAACCGGCAGGCCCATTTGCATCGCGTAATAACCGCCGAGTGCGTTGCCGAAGTTGCCGCTGGGCACATCCAGGTAGACTTTTTCTCCGAGGCTGATCACGCCCTGGCGCAGCAGTTCAAGATAGGAATGCACATGGTAAATCGTCTGGAAAATAATCCGCCCGAAGTTCACCGAGTTGGCCGCCGAGAGGTGAATATTTTTTGTTTTCAATTGTTGTTTAAACGTGTCTGAATCCAGCAGCCGCTTGAGTGCATTCTGGGTGTCATCGAAATCACCCTTGACGCCGATGACTTTCAGATTGGGCGCGTCTTCTGTCACCATCTGCAGGCGTTGCACATCCGAGGTGCCGCCAACAGGATACATGCAGGCAACGCGCACGTTGGCCCTGTTCTTGAAGGTTTCCAGTGCCGCGGGTCCGGTATCACCGGAAGTGGCCGCGAGTATCAGGTAGTGCTCATCACGTTGTTGCGCAATCGATGACAGCACGATGCCGAAGGGTTGCAATGCCATGTCTTTAAAGGCACGCGTTGGCCCGTGATAGAGCTCGCTGATATACAGGTCATCTTTCACCCTGACAACAGGCACCGGGTTTTTCGGGTCGTCAAACTGGTCGTAGAGTCTCAGCGCGCGCTCGATAACAGCAGCATCGATATCGATTTCAAATGCCGCCAGGATATCCCGGGCGAGGCTTTTATAGTCGGCATCAAGGTGGGCGCTGATAAATTCAGTTCCCAGCATCGGCAGTGATTCGGGTGAATACAGCCCGCCAAACGATGAAATCGGTGACAGGATCGCTTCCGAAAAGCTGATTTTTGCCGGGTGCTTGCCGTCATTGCCGCGGGTTTCGATGAATTTCATTGTCGGTCCTGGGAAAAATTTTGAGGATTATAGCGAAGTCATGACTTGAAGCGAAGCGAGGCCTGTTTCAAATCAGCTAATGTGTGCCTGCAGCAGCCGGATAAAATCTTCACGTTCGATCAGCTCGGCGCCGAGGGATTCGAGATGAGGCGAATATACCTGGGCATCGAGCAGCGCCGGTTTGATAACAGTACAGACATGGTGCAAGGCCACTTTGGAGGCGTCTTTCATTCGGCTGAACATCGACTCACCAAAAAAAACAGCGCCCAGCTGCAGACCGTAGATGCCGCCGACCAGCCTGTTAGTGTGCCAGCACTCCACCGAATGTGCGTAACCCATGTCATGCAAGCTGCAATACGCATCCAGCATTTCATCGGTAATCCATGTGCTTTCCTGGTCGGGCCGTGACTCAGCACAGGCCAGCATAACGTCACGAAAGGCAGTATCGACGCGAATCTCGAACGGCTGTTTATTCAAAGTGCGGCGAAAGCTGCGCGAGATATGAAATTTTTGCGGCAACAATACGCAGCGCGGGTTGGGTGACCACCACAGGATCGGCTGGTCGTCACTGTACCAGGGGAAAATGCCCTGCGAATACGCCTGCAGAATGGTCGCAGGTTTCAGGTTGCCGCCTGCGGCGAGCAGGCCATCGGGTTCGAGCAGGGCCAGCCGGGTCGAGGGAAATACACCACTGAAATCATCGGGCAGCCAGATAATCGGGGGTTCGTACATGAATACTAACCCGCGTTCGACTGACGATACGGGTTGCTTTCCAGCAATTGCTCGCCGTATTGCTGCATACCGCGGTCCTCGCGCTGCAGAAATTCTGCAATGGCCTCACGGAATCCCGGGTGTGCAATCCAGTGCGCAGAACGGGTTTTGACCGGCAAAAATCCACGCCATATTTTATGCTCGCCCTGTGCGCCAGGTTCAAACCTCGCAATGCCGTGCCTGATGCAATACTCAATCCCGGCGTAATAACACACTTCGAAATGCAGCTGGTCGTAGTGGTCCAGGCTGCCCCAGTGCCGACCATACAGAGTATTGTTACCTTCATAGAGAATTGCGCCGGCAACAATTTCATTCTCATTAAAAGCGAACACCGCGCGCAGGTAATGTGCCACCGCCCTGAAAAATGCCAGGGTAAATGTCGGCGCGCCTGATTTGCGCAGAAACGTTACGCGGTAAAAATCATAGAGTTTTTGCCACTGGTCTTCACTGAGTTGTTCGCCGGGAATAATTTCGACACGAATGTTACTCTCTGCAACACTGCGTCGCTCACGTTTGATATTTTTGCGGCGCTTGGCAGTGAGCGCGCCGAGAAAATCATCGAAACAGCTATAGTCCTGGTTATGCCAGTGAAACTGGTAATCAAAACGCGTTAACAACGAGGCCTCGGTTAAGGCCGCCATGTCATCGTTTTCACAAAACAAAAAATGCGCCGAAGACAGTTTTTGTTTTTCGCAAAAACCAAGAATTAACTTTATGAGTTGCTGTTTTAGATTCGCGTCATTGTTTTTTGCCAGCAGGCGCGCGCCCTGTGCCGGGGTGAACGGAATCGAGGCCACCAGCTTGGGATAATACTCAACACCGCTGCGTTGATAGGCATCGGCCCACGCCCAGTCAAACACAAATTCGCCGTAGGAATTGGTCTTGATATAACTGGCGCAGGCAGCCACCAGTTCGTCATTCTCGCGCAGCACAAAATACACCGGCTGCCAGCCCCAGGAGGCCAGGCAGTCATGTTGTTCCAGGGCGAGCAGGAAATCGTGCTGTAAAAACGGGTAGTCAGAATTGAGCAGTGTGTTCCAGCTGCGGGCATCAAGCTCGTCGATGCTGGAAACAACACTGGCAATCATTTCTGTGGCTTAAACAACAAGTGTGTGAGGGCGATTTTATTTCGCGAGTGCGTCGAGATATTTTTCAGCATCGAGCGCGGCCATGCAGCCGGTGCCCGCCGAGGTGACGGCCTGGCGGTAGACATGGTCCATGACATCGCCCGCGGCAAACACGCCGGTGACACTGGTGGCGGTAGCATTGCCATCGAGCCCGCTATTCACCTTGATGTAACCGTTGTGCATCTCGAGCTCGCCTTCAAAGATCGCCGTATTCGGCTTGTGGCCGATAGCGATAAATACACCTGAGAGATCAATGTCTTTAGTGCTGTTGTCTTTGACGTTCTTGATGCGCATGCCGGTCACGCCGGTGGTATCACCCAGTACTTCGTCGAGTACATGGTTCCATTCGATGGTGACATTGCCGTTTTTTTCTTTTTCGAACAGCTTGTCCTGGAGGATTTTTTCCGAGCGCAGTTCATCGCGGCGATGTACCAGGGTGACTTCAGACGCTATGTTGGAAAGATACAGCGCTTCTTCCACCGCGGTGTTGCCGCCACCGATGACAGCGACTTTCTGCTGCTTGTAGAAAAAACCATCGCAGGTAGCACAGGCTGACACGCCTTTGCCCTTGAAGGCTTCTTCCGATTCCAGGCCGAGATACATCGCGCTGGCGCCGGTGGCAATTATCAGTGCATCGCAGGTGTATTCGCCCGAGTCGCCCTTGAGGGTAAACGGTTTGCTATCGAGTTTCACGCTGTTGATCTGGTCGAATATAATTTCGGTGCCAAAGCGCTCGGCATGGGCCTGCATGCGGGTCATTAATTCGGGACCCTGTACGCCGTCGTTATCACCCGGCCAGTTATCGACATCGGTGGTGGTGGTCAGCTGTCCGCCCATTTCCATCCCTGTAATCAAAACCGGGTTGAGGTTGGCGCGCGCGGCATAAACCGCCGCAGTGTAGCCGGCGGGTCCGGAGCCCAGGATCAGTAATCGGGCGTGGCGGGTTTCACTCATGAAATAATCTCCAGAAACTTTGAATCGGTAAAGGCGTCAATGTTAACAAAACTGTACACTCGTGCGCAGCTGGATGTGTGTGGCAGCAGGCATCACAGAAAAGTCACTTAGCTATATGTGTAGATATCAGCGGCCGTGCTGTAAAGCCGGGGAATAATACAGGATGATGAAAACAGGTATCCCGAAAGAATGTATGGTTGGCGAAGGCCGCGTGGCGCTGGTGCCCGCTGACTGCGCACAGCTGATCGCGGCTGGCTGCGAAGTCATTGTCGAATCGAATGCCGGCCTCGACAGTGGCTATGACGATGCGGCCTTCGCCGCGGTGGGTGCCCGTATTGTTGCCGATGCGCCGGCCCTGTATGCAAGCGCCGAGCTCATCGTCAAGGTCAAGCAACCGCTGGCGCCGGACCTGGCGCTGCTGCAGTCGCACCACCTGCTGTTCAGTTTTTTGCACCTGGCTGCCGACCCCGGGCTGATTGCAACACTGTGTGATCTTGGTCTGACCGCGATTCCGTTCGAAGCCGTGGCTGATGTACACGGCGGCTTCCCGCTGCTGGCACCGATGAGCGCGATCGCCGGGCGGCTGTCGATCATTCGCGGTGCCAGCCTGTTGTTCAGCAATCGCGGTGGCCGCGGTGTGCTGCTGGGCGGGGTCGATGGCGCTGACGCGGGCAGGGTGGTGGTGCTGGGTGCCGGGATTGCCGGCAGTCACGCCGCTGCCACCGCTGTGCAGCTGGAGGCCGAGGTGCACGTGTTCGACCTGAACCAGGCGAAGCTGGACACCTTGCACCAGCGCTGGCCGCAGATCCGGACCCATAGCGCGGACGCCGCTGTGATCGCCGAGCACTGTGAACGCGCAGACCTGGTGGTCGGCGCGGTGATGCTCGCCGGCCGGCGCGCGCCGGTGGTGCTCAGGCAGGACAGCATCGCGCGCATGCATCCCGGCGCGGTGATTGTCGATATCGCGATCGACCAGGGCGGCTGTATCGAGGGTATTCGTTCGACCACGGCGCAGGAGCTCGTCTACCGCCATCTAGAGGTGCTGCACTCGGCGGTGCCCAATATGCCGGGCGCGGTGCCGCGCACGGCGGCGCAGTCGCTGTCAGCGGCGATTCGCCCCTATGTGCAGCAACTCGCCAGCACCCGGCTGGATGATCTACCTCAGCTCAGCAGTGCGATCGCAATCCAGGCCGGCCGGGTGGTTGACCCGGTGTTGCAGCGCGAGCTTGGCTGATGACATGAGGGATATGTCCCGATACCGCATACGGCGGGTGAACCGTACCGCCAACTTGGGTAGAATGTCGCATCTGGCCGAGCATGGTCACACTCTATTAATAATCTGGAAGAACTGATTGGCCCAGGCACGCCGCACAAAAACGACAACAACAGGCACCGAGCTTAAAACGCACGTACAGCACGGCCTGCGCGAGGGCGCGATGCTGGTGCTGGGCGCGCTCGCGCTGTTCCTGCTGGCTGCGCTGGTAACTTACAATATTGACGATCCGGGCTGGTCGCACACCGGCACCCGCGAGGCGGTTCACAATGCCACCGGCGTGGTCGGCGCCTGGTTCGCCGATGTGCTGTTCAGCCTGTTCGGTTTTCTCGCCTACCTGTTCCCGGTGATGCTGGCCTATAGCGGCTGGCTGGTGTTGCGCGGCAACCGTGCTGACCACGATCCCAACGAAATTGATTACCACGTGCTGGGGATTCGCTGGGCCGGGTTTTTTGTCACCCTGGCCGCGGGCTGTGCGCTGACCAGCATGCATTTCCAGGTATCGGCTGACATCATACCGCTGGACGGCGGCGGCATTCTTGGCCGCTGGCTGGGTGACGCCATGGCCGGGGTGATGGGGCTGCTTGGTTCCACCCTGTTATTGCTCGCGGTATTTCTCGCCGGTATAACCCTGTTCAGTGGCCTGTCCTGGTTCAGCGTGATCGATATCACCGGCATGGCAGTGCTGAGCGCATCATTATGGCTGCAACAGCGCGCACTGGCGGCGTATGACTATATCCAGGAACGCCGCGCCGGGCAGGAAGCCAAGCAGCAACGCCACGATGTGGTCGAGGCCGATAAACAGCGCATTGCAGATCGCGTGGCGCGCGGTTCGGAAAAAGTCCGCATCGAACCGGTGGTGAAAAAAGTCGAAATCTCCGAGCGGCTCGATCGTGAAAAACAGATTGCGTTGTTTGATTCGCCGGTGGATTCCGAATTACCAGCGTTGCGCCTGCTCGATC
>Ga0316201_10003048_pt1 | contig 12193 bp, 9 predicted proteins | sample CS6wburrow_MG_FD_204516 | JGI IMG/M metagenome (GOLD analysis project Ga0316201, IMG submission 204516) | Coastal sediment microbial communities from Delaware Bay, Delaware, United States - CS-6 worm burrow | ecosystem: Environmental > Aquatic > Marine > Coastal > Sediment | place: USA: Delaware... | reverse complement strand
CGGCTGGTCCCGGGCGAACCGATCGACACGACCGACCTGCTGATCTCGCCGCAGGACCGCGTCTACCGGGTGCTGTCCAAGGAGAAGGATTTCGAGTCGCAGGCGATGATCTTCTTCCTGCGCGACTATTCGGGCTCCATGAGCGGCAAGCCCACCGAGGTGATCGTCAGCCAGCACGTGATGATCTACAGCTGGATCCTGTACCAGTACGGGGGCCAGGTGGAATCGCGCTTCATCCTGCACGACACCGAGGCCAAGGAAGTCGAAGACTTCTACACCTACTACAACAGCAAGGTCGCCGGCGGCACGAAGGTGGCCTCGGCCTTCCGCCTGGTCAACGAGATCGTGGCCAAGGAGAGCCTGGAGAAGGACTACAACATCTACGTGTTCCACGGCACCGACGGCGACGACTGGGACACCGAGGGCAAGGAATCGATCCCCGAGATCAAGAAGATGATGGCCTACGCCAACCGGATCGGCGTGACCATCGCCGAGAACTCGTACGGCGCCTCCGGCGAGACCGAGGTCGAGAAGTACCTCAAGGGTTCGGAGCTGCTGGAAAAGAAGCCGGGCCTGATCCGGCTGGACGTCATGCCCGAGAACGCGGAGGAACCCCGCATCATCGAGGGCATCAAGAAGCTGATCAGCGAATAGAGGGAACCGGACATGCAGTTGGTCGATCAGCACGCCAAAGCGATCATGGAAGGCTGCAAGGAGCGCGCCCGCGACGCCGGGCTGCGCTTCGACGACGAGTCCCTCGAGTACGTGGTGACCAACCGCGACCTGCTCGAGCTGTCGCCGAAGGTCATGATCCCCACCATGTACGACTACTGGGTGCACGACGTCGAGGTCCTCCAGGGCAAGGGCCGCTACGAGCTCTACCCCAACAACCCCTTCGAGACCGTGATCAACACGCGGCCGGCCATCAGTTTCTACAACGACAACAACCCCGACTGGCTGAACGTGATGATCTTCTATCACGTCCTGGGGCACATCGACTTCTTCCAGAACAACCTCTTCTTCAAGCACACCTGGGACGACGACTTCGCCGGCCAGGCCCTGGCCGACAAGCGCGCCATCGCCAAGCTGCGCAGCGAGAAGGGCCGCTGGGTGGACTACGTGATCGAGTTCGCACGGTCCATCGACAACCTGGTCGACTACCACGGCATGCTGGCCGACCAGCACCGGCCACAGACCAACGGCATCGCCGGCCGGGTGAACTACTACTTCGACGTCTTCCTCCAGGACGAGCTCAAGACGCGCGTCAACGAGTACGTGAAGGAGATCGAACGCTACAACGCCGCGGTGAAGAAGTTCGGCACGAACGCCGAGGACGAGTTCTTCAAGAAGGTCCTGCGCAAGCACCCCGAGTTCCCGGCCATGCACGAGAAGGCCAACGGCAGCGGACGGGGCCGCGGCCGCGACGTGATGGGCTTCCTCCTCGAACATTCGGAGTTCCTGGACCGCGAAGAGAACAAGTGGATGAAGACCGTCCTGCAGATCGTGCGCAAGACGTCGCTCTACTTCCAGCCCCAGATCCGCACCAAGATCATGAACGAGGGCTGGGCCAGCTACTGGCACGAGACCCTGTTCATGCGGGACGACCGCATCACCGGCCACGAAGTCGATTTCGCCCGGGTCAACGCCGCGGTCACGTCGATGCCCCGCGTCGGCCTGAACCCCTACGCCCTGGGCATGAAGCTTTTCTACTTCATCGAGGAGGCGGCGAACAAGGGCCGCTACAGCCAGTCGTTCCTGGCCATGCTCGACTCCGAACAGCGCCGCAAGTTCGACCAGGAAACGGGCAACGGACAGGAATACATCTTCCGGGTGCGCGAGAACATGAACGACTTCCTGTTCGTCAACACCTTCATCGAGCAGGACTTCGTCAACCGCAACAAGCTCTTTGTCGCCGACCGCGTCATGGACCAGGAGCGCATGGTCTGGCAGTGGTACGTCAAGAGCCGCAAGGCCGAGGACTACAAGGCGATGGTCAAGGATTCCCTCTACCATCCGCCCCACGTGGTGGTCGATTCGGCCTCGCTGGACAACGGCACCCTCAACCTGTCCCACACCTTCGAGGACAAGCCCCTGGTGCGGGAGTTCATCAACAACACCCTGCTCGGTCTCGAGTACCTGTGGGGCGGCAAGGTCACGCTCGAGACGACCGAGGTCAAGTCCATCAAGAAGCCCGACCAGCAGCCGACGCTGCCGGGCATGGCGCCGGCGGGCCAGGAGCCGGCAGCCGAAGCGGAGATCGAATGGCAGCGCGTGAAGTACACCATGAAGGACCGCAAAATCAGCAAGGGATTGATCTGAGCATGGAACACATCCGCAACGCCATGCAGAATCTCGAGGAGAGCCAACGCGGGGTGGACCGTTCCGGCACCATCAGCTTCGAGCAGTTCCTCGTGCAGCTGCGGGCCCAGCCCCAGCACCTGATCCGCAACGTGCACCAGGTCTTCTACGACATGGTCCAGTCCTCGGTCGGCAGCGGCGAGGACGAGTATCCCGACGATCCCGAATCGATCAACTTCATCGCCTACGATACGTCGGGCCTGTTCGAGGAGAACACCGACCACCCGTTCTTCGCCGACCGCATCTTCGCCAACCGGCTGATGAACATGATCGACGGCTTCCGCGGCGGCACGCAGCAGAACAAGATCTACATTTTCGACGGCCCTCCCGGCTGCGGGAAGTCCATCTTCCTGAACAACCTGCTGCGGAAGTTCCAGGAATACGCCAACAGTCCCGATGGCCTGCGTTACGAGACCGTGTGGCACCTCGACCGCACCGCCCTGGGCGAGTATTCCGATCTCGACGACCGTCCGGTCATGGACCGTCTGGGACAGCTGCTGGAGGAGGCGGGCCGGGACTCGCTCGGCGAGATCTCCGAGGCCCATCGCCCGCGTCTGCGCCAGGGCTTCGTCGAGGTGCCCTGCCCCAGCCACGACAATCCGCTGCTGATGATCCCCAAGGAGAACCGGTCGGAGTTCCTGGACAACCTGTTCGCCAACGACGAGTTCAAGTGGAACCTGTCGTACGGCAAGGAATACGACTGGGTCTTCAAGAACAGTCCGTGCACGATCTGCACCACGCTCTACCAGGCCCTGCTGCACATGCTCAAGGACCCGGCTGCGGTCTTCCGCATGCTGCACGCGCGGCCCTACCGGATCGACCGGCGCCTGGGCGAAGGCATCTCGGTGTTCAACCCCGGGGACAAGACCACCCGCCAGCCCGTGCTGACCAATCCGCTGCTGCAGCGGCGCATCGGCGCGCTGCTGCAGGACAGCAACCAGGTCCGCTACATCTTCTCGCGGTACGCCCGGACCAACAACGGCATCTACGCCCTGATGGACATCAAGGGCCACAACAAGGAGCGCCTGCTGGAGCTGCACAACATCATCAGCGACGGCGTGCACAAGGTGGAAGAGATCGAGGAGAACGTGAACTCCCTGTTCCTGGGCGTGATGAACCCCGAGGACAACAAGAACATCCGCGGCATCCAGTCGCTCAGCGACCGCATCGAGTTCATCAACATCTCCTACGTGCTGGACTCCGCAACCGAGGTGAAGATCTACGAGAACACCTTCGGGCGGCACATCGGCGAGAACTTCCTTCCGCGCGTGCTGGAGAATTTCGCGCGGGTCATCATCTCCAGCCGCCTGAACGAGAAATCGCGCGCCCTGCTGGACTGGATCGGCGATCCCCAGAAGTACGCCCTCTACTGCGACGAGAACCTGCACCTGCTCAAGATGTCCATCTACACCGGCCTGATCCCCAAATGGCTCGAGGAGGAGGACCGCAAGAACTTCACCGCCAAGCGGCGGCGCAAGATCATCGCCGAGGCGGAAACCGAGGGGCACAAGGGGTTCAGCGGGCGCGATTCCATCGACATCTTCCACGACCTGCTGTCCAACTTCACGCGCGACGGCCAGCTGATCACCATGGACACGCTCTGCAGCTTCTTCACCAAGAGCCGGCCCGAGCTGGCCAAGCAGCTGCCGACGGGATTCCTGGACTCGCTGCGGCTCATGTACAACTACCAGATCCTCCAGGAAGTGAAGGAGTCGCTCTACTACTACAACGAGGAGCAGATCGGCCGCGAGATCGCGAACTACCTCTTCGCCCTCAACTATGAAACCGGCACCACGGCCGTCTCCTCCTACACCGGCGACCGCCTGGAGATCACGAACGAGTTCCTTGAGAACATCGAGAACCACCTGCTGGGGATCGACGTCAGGGAAGGCCGGCGGTCCGAGTTCCGCGAGGAGACCCAGCGCGAGTACACGAGCGAGACCCTCACCCAGGAGATCATGCTCGAAGGCAAGGACATCAGCGAAACCGAGCTCTACCGCGAACTCTACGACCGCTACGTTTTCAGCCTGAAGGACAAGGTGCTCGAACCCTTCCTGAAGAACGCCAACTTCCGGCGCGCCCTGAAGGACCTGGGCACCGACCAGTTCCGCACCTACGACAAGCGGATCCGCGAGGACATCACCTACCTCATCAGTAACCTGGCGGACCGCTACGGGTACAGCGAGCAGAGCGCCCGCGAGGTCTGCATCTACGTGGTCGACAACGAGCTGGCGGAGGAGTTCGAGGACTAGGCGGCGGCACGCGAAGATCCGGATGTCCTCGGCCTGCGGCCTGCGGATTACCGGATCTTCGCGTACCGCCGCCTGTTTATCCTATCTCGCCCGGACGTGTTGACGCCGCGACGGTCGCTCCCTAGCGTCAGTCAGGGCATGCATCGTTTCCGCCCACCCTGGAAGCGGTGAAACGGAAGGGGTGCATCATGGCACGCCGGACCATCATTTCAGCGGTTCTACTTTCCCTCCTGATCTTCACAGCCTGTTCGAAGGAAGAGCGCCGCGGCCTGCGAGCGATCCGCATGACGGGCGTGGCCGATACGCTGGTCGTGCCGGACCGGGTGGTGTGGACCCTCACGATGAACGACCTCGATCCGACGCTCGTGGTCGCCAAGGAAGCCAACGACGCCAAACTGGCCGCGGTCACCGCCGCACTCGCGAAGGTGCGTCTGGTCGCGGGCAGCCTGCGGGTCGGTTCGGCGACCATCGAACGGCAGTTCCGGCGCTGTGACGACGGTGTCAACCGCTTCTCCCACTTCGGGGTACGACGCACGGTCTCGTTCCACCAGGACGACCCCGAAGCCGTCGACGAAGCCCTGGATATCCTGGTGTCGGCCGCGGACGTCGAGGTGGCCTCCTACTACGACCTGGCCGATCCCGAAGCGATCATGCGCCGCCTGCGCATCCGGGCCATGGATCAGGCACGGGGCAAGGCCGCCGCCATCGCCGATCACGTGGGCCTGGACCTGGGACAGATCACGTCGGTCAACGTGCAAGAGGACCTGAGTCCGTTCCGCCGCAACCAACGTCACGATGAACGCCAGGGAAGGGGCGCGGGCCCCCAGGCCCAGTACCTGTCCACTCAGGTGAATGTGGGATTTGAAACCTACTAGGGCGCAAGGGAACGACCGGTTGGTACGGCCGCTCTTGATGCGCGGTGGGCAGGGTCAGCGGTAAAGCGCCTTCAGCGTTCCCCAGGGTTTCGCTTCGACATCCACCACCCCGTGCAGAACGATGAGGTTGACGGTGTAGTCCGCCGGATCGATCGGGATATTGATGTCGGGATAAGGCGCTACCTCGACCAGCACAACCGTGTAGGGGCCTACCTCGATCATCTGGTCGAACTGGTAGTAGGTGTGCAGCTGGAAATCGACGCGCGGATCGCCTGGAACCTGGAGCCAGAGATCGACCGCGGCATCCCCTTCCCAGAAGCACCACACCCCTGTCGGGCAGCGGGAGTCGCTGGCGACGCCGTCGAAACCGACGGTCACTTCATCGTCGCCCAGTACCCGGGACTGGCCGACACCGAGATCGAAAGGTACGCCGAAGGGATGGCCGGCCAGCGCGGGAACCGCAACAGCCAGCACCAGGATCACCACCAGCAGACAGCGCATGGGCGGGGCCTCCTTCACAGCAGACTTGAATAGATATAGTCAGAATATCGAAAATGAGGCTGGGCGGCCAGTCAGGAGCCGGTTGTTACCCTGATCACGCTTCTTGTCCGCGGTAGCCGTGCGGGTTGCCGCTCTGCCATTTCCAGTGGTCGGCGCACATCTGTGCGATGTCCCGCTCCGCCTTCCAGCCCAGGACCGCGGCCGCCAGGGCCGGATCGGCGTAACAGGTGGCAATGTCTCCGGGACGACGCGGCAGAATCTTGTAGGGGATCTGCTTGCCGGCGGCCCGGCCGGCGGCAACGATCATCTCGAGCACGGAATACCCCCTGCCGGTGCCCAGATTGACCGGCACGCAGCCGCTGAACTCGGCCAGACGGTCCAGGGCGGCCAGATGACCCAGAGCCAGATCGACCACGTGGATGTAGTCGCGCACGCCCGTTCCGTCCGGCGTGGCATAGTCGTCACCGAAAACACCGACCTGCTCGCGGCGGCCGGCGGCCGTCTGCATGACGTAGGGCATCAGGTTGTTGGGAATGTCCTGCGGGTCCTCGCCGATGCGGCCGCTCGGATGGGCCCCGATGGGATTGAAATAACGGAGCAGCACGCTGGTCCAGCGATCATCGGCGGCGCACAGGTCGCGCAGAATCTCCTCGATGAACAGCTTGGTGCGACCGTAGGGGTTGGTCGCCGACAGCGGAAACGTCTCGGTGATGGGCACCGTCGCCGGATCGCCGTAGACGGTGGCCGAAGAGCTGAACACGATGTTGAAACAGTCGTGGGCCTGCATGGCCTTGAGCAGCTCGAGGGTGCCGACGATGTTGTTCTCGTAATAGCGCAGCGGCTGCTCGCAACTTTCGCCGACCGCCTTGAGACCCGCGAAATGAACCACGGCGTCGAAGACATGGGCCCCGAAGAGCCGGTCGAGCGCCGGCGCGTCGCGGATATCCGCCAGGTGGAATTCGAGCGAACGTCCGGCCAGGTCCTGAACGCGGCGCAGGCTCTCCTCGCTGCTGTTGTCCAGGTTGTCCACCACCACGACGTCGTGCCCGGCCTGGAGCAGTTCGAGACAGGTATGGCTGCCGATGTAACCGGCGCCCCCGGTCACCAGGATTTTTTTCGGTGGGATGTTTGCATTCACGGGTTGCCCGCTCCCCTTCGGTTCGTGTGCTCGATCCAGGTTGATTGTTACCGCGACTGTCGCTCGGTTGCAACTCCGACCCGGCGCTCTCGAAATTGTGCACGGCGATTCCCGAAGGTCGTCAAGTGATACTCAGGACAGGCGATGGGCACGAAGGCTCAGACCCAGCCATGCACAATTTCCAGGTCGCGGGGTTAATTTGATCCATAATTATATTATTTTACATTCAAAAATACAACCCATGATTCTTCTTGCGCCGAATCCACCCCTACAGCTTGCACTATAATGACTTGGGTTGACAAGTTGTCCGATCTGTTTTAGAATTGTTTCTCATTCTCGCTCCCGAAGGAACCGGAAATGTTGAGGCTCACATCCATCGTTCTGATCGCCCTGGTGTCGTTTGCTGCTCAGGCCAGAGAAAAGCAACCCGACATCCGGAACGTCGCCCCCCAGGTCGGACACAAGTCCGTCCTGATCGGCTCGTTGACCGCAGGTTCCCCGACCTATGATCGGGCCGCGGGCGCGGATGTGAGCCTCGAATGCTCCGCCCCCTTCACCGACTCGGCCAACGACGGCGTGCACCTGGACATCATCTGCATGGAATCGATCGATTTCGAGCCGGTGGAACTGATGTTCTCCGCGAGCGGCACCACCCTGGCCGATCCGGTGCTGACCATCTACTGCCAGGCCATCTGGGATCCCTCCATGCCGCTGGATTTCGGCGTCGCCTACGACGACGACAGCGGGGAAGGCCTGCTCAGCGCCATCACCTACGACATGGATGTCCGCTTCTTCCCGGGCGACGTCTACTGGGTCGTGGTCAGCACCTACGCCGCCGGCATGATCGGCAATTACGAGCTCGTGGCCAGCGACAATCTTTCCCTCTGCAGCGCCGTCTCGGTCGAGACCACCGCCTGGGGCGCCCTCAAGAGCACCTACCGCTAGGCCGTCAGGTCCGCCCCACCTCGTAGGCGGACAGCGCCGCCATGTTCACGATTTCCGCGACCGTCGAGTTCGGCGAGATCATGTTGATGGGCTGCTTGAGCCCCACCAGGAGCGGTCCGATCACCTCGCGCTGCCCCAGGTGCCCCACGAGCTTGAAAGCGATGTTGCCGCTCTGCAGATCCGGGAAGATGAGGACGTTCGCCCGCCCCATCACCTGGCAGTCGGGCACGGCGTCGTCGCACAGGCCCGGAATCACCGCCACGTCGCCGTGCATTTCCCCGTCGACCACCAGGTCGGGATGCTCCTCGTTCAGGATGCGGACCGCCTCGCGCACCTTGCGGCTCTCGGGCCGGTCGTTGTCGCCGAAGTTCGAGAACGACAACATCGCCACGACCGGTTCGAGATTGAAGTGGCGGGCCACCGTGGCGGCCATCAGGGCGATCTCGGCCAGGTGGTTCGCGTCCGGATTGAAGTTCACCGTCGTGTCGGCGAAGATGTAGACCTTGCCTTCGACCAGCAGCACGTGCATGCCGACGACGCGGCTGACTCCCGAACGCATCTCCGCCAGCGGCAGCACCCGGCTGAGCGTATCGACGTAGGAGCGGGTGGCCCCGCAGACCATGCCGTCGGCCTCGCCCGCGCGCAGCATCATCACCCCGTGGTGGATGGGTCGCTGCACCATGCGCAGCGCCTTGCGGTAGTTGTAGCCCTTGCGCGCCCTTTCGGCGTGCAACCGGCTCGCCATCGCCTCGATGTTGGGGCAATCGGCCGGGTTCTTGATCCGCACGCCCGCCAGGTCCAGCCCGATTTCCGCCGCCCGTTTCTCGATGACCTCCTGGTTCCCCAGCAGGATGGGCTCGCAATACCCCTCGTCCACCGAGATCCGGCACGCCTCGAGCACCCGGTCGTTCTCGCCTTCGGTGAACACGATCTTGCGGGGGTAGGCGCGGGCCTTCGAGCGGATGGTGTGCATGACCATCAGGCTCTTGTTCGCCATGCCCTCCAGGCGGGCGCGGTAGCCGTCCCAGTCGGTGATGGGCTCGCTGGCCACCCCTGATTCCACTCCGGCGCGGGCCACCGCCAGGGCCACCTGGGCCAGGACGCGGCTGTCGAACGGTTTGGGGATGATGTATTCGGGGCCGAACTCGAACAGTTCCCCACCATAGGCCGCGGCCACCTCGGCCGGCACCGGCTGCCGTGCCAGCTCGGCCAGCGCGTAGGCCGCCGCCAGCTTCATCTCCTCGTTGATGGCCGTCGCGCGGATGTCCAGCGCGCCCCGGAAGATGAAGGGAAAGCCCAGGACGTTGTTCACCTGGTTGGGATAGTCGCTGCGGCCGGTGGCCATGATCACGTCCGCGCGGGCGGCGACGGCGTCCTCGTAGGTGATCTCGGGATCGGGGTTGGCCATGGCGAAGACGATGGGCTTGTCGGCCATCGCCTTGACCATTGCCTGCGTCACCAGTCCGGCCACCGAGCAGCCGAGAAACACGTCCGCGCCCTCCATGGCCTCGGCCAGGGTGCGCTTGTCGGTGTCGCTGGCGAAGTACTCCTTGTACTCGTTCATGCCCTCGGTACGTCCCCGGTAGCAGACCCCCTTGCTGTCGGCCAGCATGAAGTTCTCCCGCGGCACGCCGAGAGTCTCGACCAGCTTGGCGCAGGCGATGGCCGCCGCGCCGGCGCCGGACACCACCACCTTGAGCGTGGCGATTTCCTTGCCCTGGAGCTTGGCGGCGTTGATCAGGGCCGCGGCCGAGATGATGGCGGTGCCGTGCTGGTCGTCGTGAAAGACGGGGATCTTCATGGTTTCGCGCAGCTTCTTCTCGACCACGAAACACTCGGGGGCCTTGATGTCCTCGAGGTTGATCCCGCCGACGGTGGGCTCGAGCAGCTGGCAGAACTTGATGATCTCCTCGGGATCCTGGGTGTCCACCTCGATATCGAACACGTCGACGTGCCCGAACCGCTTGAACAGCACCCCCTTGCCTTCCATGACGGGCTTGCCCGCCAGGGCCCCGATGTTGCCCAGGCCCAGGACCGCACTGCCGTTCGAGACCACCGCCACCAGGTTGCCCTTGTTGGTGTACTTGTACGCATCGGCGGGGTTGTTCTCGATGGCCGTGCAGGGGATGGCCACGCCGGGAGAATAGGCCAGGGAGAGGTCACGGGCGGTCAGGCAGGGTTTGGTCGGAACCACTTCGGTCTTCCCGGGCCGTCCCTGGCGATGGTAGTCGAGTGCGTCCTGATCCCTGAACCCCATGACTTCGACCCTTTCATTCGGACTCGAAACGGAATATCCTGAGCGAGACCAAAGTCGGACAGTTTGCGCAAAAAGTAAAGCCCGCACGGCGGGATCTCATGACCGGAGCGGAGGGACCATGGACCGGGTGCTGGAACTCTTCATGCAATCGCGGACGATCATCTGGGCCGTGGTGCTGGTCGCCGGTGTCATCGTGATCCTGAGCGTCCTCAACCGGATCCTGCAGCGCAACGCCGACGTGGCGTCGAGCCACAAGTTCCGCAACCAGCTGATCATGTCCATCGCCACGTTCGTCGGCCTGCTGGTGGTCATCCTCGGACTGCCCATAGACAGCACCACCCGCGGCCAGCTTTTGGGCCTGATCGGGATCATCATCTCCGCGGCCATCGCCCTGAGTTCCTCGACCATCCTCGGCAACGCCATGGCCGGCATCATGCTCAAGGCCGTGCGCAACTTCCGCTCGGGTGACTTCGTGACCGTGGGCGACCATTTCGGCCGCATCACCGAGCGCGGGCTGTTCCATACCGAGATCCAGACCCCCGACCGCGACCTGACCACCCTGCCGAACATCTACCTGGCCACCACGCCGGTCACCGTCGTCCGCAGCTCCGGAACCGTGGTCTCGGCGTGCGTATCGCTGGGCTACGACATCCCCCACGACAAGATCGAAAAGCTCCTCCTGCGGGCTGCCGCCGACACGGGCCTCTCCGAACCGTTCGTCCAGGTCAGGGACCTGGGGGATTTCTCGGTCACCTACCGCGCGGCCGGCCTGCTCGAAGAGGTGAAGCAGCTGATCACCTACCGCTCCCGGCTGCGGGCCGCCATCCTGGACGCCCTGCACGGTGCGGGGATCGAGATCGTGTCGCCGGATTTCATGAACGTGAGGGATTACGACACGGCCCGCGCTTTCATCGCCGCCCCGCCCCGCCGCGGGGACAAGCCGACCGTGGACGCCGCCCCGGTCGACGTGGTCTTCGACAAGGCCGAGGTCGCCGAGACGCGGGGTCTGCTGCAGAAGGAGCGGGACGATTGCGACACGACCCTGAAGGCCGCCAAGCAGGCCCTGAAGGAGGCGGCCGACGAGGTGGCCAAAGCCCGGGCCGAGAGGGATGTCGCCCGGTGCGAAGCCGAGCTGGCCCGCCTCGACCTGGCCCTGACCGCGGCCATAGCCGAAGAAAAGGAAAAAGAGGATTAGACCGGGACGTCAGCGGTCGCGCGCCCAGGCCAGCAACAGCTCACTGTCCCGGTCGGACAAGCGTGCCCCGGGATGGCCCAGAAGATAGCTGCGCAACGGCATCCTACCCCCGGCGACCTCCGCCTCGATATCCTTCAGCGCCAGCATCCGCACGTCCTCGTCGAACGCCGGCCACTCCGTGAAATTCAGGTCGGCCCGGCCTTCGGCGACGTGGTGCGCGACCCACCAGGAGGCCGGCGCCACCCGGCTGTACCAGGGCCAGCGGGTCCGGTTGGAATGGCAGTCGTAACAGGAGCGCTCCAGGATCCGGGCGACGTCCGCCGGCGCGGCCACCTCGAACCGGACCGGCGGATTGGACCGGTCGACCGGAACGAACTGGACCGCCAGCAGCAGCGCCGCCGTGCCGGCGGCAATCTTTTTCCAGCGCAATTTCATCGTCCGACGCTCACGGCTCCAGCTGTTCCAGCAGGCGGGCCGCCCGCGTGTTGTCCGGGTCCAGCTCCAGCACCTTCTTGACGTTGGCGATGGCGCCGTCCTTGTCCCCGTGCAGGATCTGCAGCTGGGTCATCATGAGATAGGTCGTGATGTCTTCGGGGTTCATCTCGGCGTTCAACGCCAGGATTTCCAGGGCGCCCGGGATATCCCCCATGTTCTGCGCCACCGACTCGGCCA
>Ga0316201_10003047_pt1 | contig 12196 bp, 10 predicted proteins | sample CS6wburrow_MG_FD_204516 | JGI IMG/M metagenome (GOLD analysis project Ga0316201, IMG submission 204516) | Coastal sediment microbial communities from Delaware Bay, Delaware, United States - CS-6 worm burrow | ecosystem: Environmental > Aquatic > Marine > Coastal > Sediment | place: USA... | reverse complement strand
AGATAGTTGCGGATATCGGCAAGAGCAAGCGTACGACCGGCACGGGTACTCGCGACTATGCCCGGGAAAAAGACGTACTTGACGCGGGACGCGCGCAGGCGAAAAACCTGGGTGTCGATCCCGATCTTGTCGAAAATCTGTTGCAACTTCTTATTCGTACTTCGCTGGAAAGCCAGGAACGGGATCGGGTCGTAGCCGAGGGTAAGGGCGACGGCCGCAAGGCCCTGGTTATCGGCGGTGCCGGAAAGATGGGGCGCTGGTTTGTCGACTTTTTTGATTCCCAGGGATTCGCGACGACGGTTGCCGATGTAACGATCGAAGACGGACCTGACCAGTACAAGAACTGGACTGATGCAGGTGTCGACTATGACGTTATCGTTGTTGCGGCGCCGCTGGCCGTATCCGGCCGCATTCTGGCGCAGCTTGCCGTTCTGAAGCCCAAGGGCCTCATTTTCGACATCGGCTCGCTAAAGTCGCCGCTCATTGACGGCCTGAAAGAGCTTCGTTCAGCCGGGTGTCGTGTAACTTCATTACATCCGATGTATGGGCCTGACACGCGCCTTCTCTCCGGCCGCCACCTGATCTTCTGCGATGCAGGCGACCCGCAGGCAACGACCGACGCGAAAGAGCTGTTTGCTGCCACCATGGTTGAACAACTGGACATGGGGTTGGACGATCACGATCGCCTTATTGCGTACGTGCTCGGACTGTCGCATGCGCTAAATATAGCGTTCTTCACCGCACTCGCTGAGAGTGGTGAGGCGGCGCCGAAACTCGCGAAATTGTCGTCGACGACGTTTGATTCGCAGCTGCTCGTGTCAGCCGCAGTGGCAAAAGACAATCCGCATCTGTATTTTGAGATTCAGAATCTCAACAAGTTTGGACTCGGGCCGCTGGATGCACTTTGTGACGCTGCGCGGCGAATCCGGGAGACAGTCGCGGACGGTGACGAAAGTGCTTTTGTCGAACTCATGGAAAGAGGGCGTGACTATTTTGCTTTAAGAGGTTGAGGACATGACGTCCAGGGAAGAACTAGAGGCTCAACTCTGCGCAACTCGCCGGCGCCTGGAGGAGCTGACGGTCGAGGTCGCACGAAATGACGAGATTATGGAGCGCGCGCAACGCCGTGAACTACGATTGTTGCAGGCCGAAAGTTTCGAAGCGCTCATCCTGGCTCTGATTGATGGTTTGCGCATCAGCTACGGTGTCGACTACGTAAGTCTCGTTCTGTGCGATCCCGATCACGATATTCGACACTTGTTGCTCGCCAACGGTACGCCAGCCGAGGATTTTGCGCACCTGCTGGTTGTTGAGTCGATGTCGGGACTGGCGCCGCAGTATATTGCGCTGGAACACCCATGGCTGGGCGTCTTTGCGGCATGTGACCACCAGCTCATTTGTCCGCATGCGGTTGACGCCAGAAGCATAGCCATGATCCCGCTGTCACACCGCGGCAAGTTGTTAGGCAGTATAAACCTGTGCAGCTCCGACCCGCTGCGCTTCACGCACGAGCACGCGAGCGATTTCCTGGCGCATCTCGGCGTCATTGCTTCGTTTTGCATTGAAAATACGATCAACCGGGCCCGCTTGCTGCGCAGCGGCTTCACCGATGCGCTGACGGGCTGGCACAACCGCCGCTACCTGACGGTCAGAACCAACGAAGAACTGGCGCGTGCGCGCCGCGATGGATCGAAACTGGTCTGCCTCATGCTCGACATCGATCATTTCAAGCAGGTCAACGATACCTGGGGCCATGCGGCCGGGGACGCGGTGCTGCGTGAGCTTGCGCAACGCATTGAAATGCAGGTGCGGGCCAGCGACGTTGCCGCCCGCTACGGAGGTGAGGAATTTGTGGTGCTGCTGCCCAATACCGACGTGAGTTCGGCATCCAGGTTGGCCGAGCGCATTCGCAAGGAAATCGCGGCATCACCGATTGCGTTGCCGAATGGCGACTCGGTGACAATAACGGCGTCTATCGGCATCGCCGAGGTTAGTCCGGGACCGGCCGACAAAGATCTGAAGACGCTGGGCGATTCGCTGATCGCTCGAGCCGACGTTGCCTTGTATGCGGCTAAATCGGCCGGTCGCGATTGCGTGGTCGTTGAGGCGGCATGAGGGCGCTGACGGCGCTTGTGTCTGTTGCGTTGCTCGTTGCCTGCGGCGAAAAACCGCCGCCCGGGCACGTCGTGATCTATGCGCACGAAGGTACACAAGCGCAGCGCATCGAGGAAATGCTGGCCGAGTTTACGGCAGAGACCGGCGTTTTCGTGACAATAAAATTCGGCGCCAGCTCCGAGCTGACCGATGCGGTCATTGGCAAGCAGGATGCGCCGCGGGCTGACATCCTGCTTACGGCTGGTGCGGCGGATATCTGGCGGGCGGCCGATAATGGCGCGCTCAGGCCATTGTCTGACGAGACGCTGCAGCGCGTTCCGTCTCCCCTGCGGGACCCCGATGGCTACTGGATTGCGGCGACAGCCACTTCCCCCGTGATCGTGGTCGCAGGTGAAGCCTCGACGTTTGTGCTCGCCAGGCTCGGCGATCTCGGCGGAACGGAATTCAAGGGACGCTTGTGCCTGTTGTCGTCGGCGCTGCCTGGCAGTCGTGCGCTGGTCGCAGCCCTCATGGAATCGAATGACAACAGGACCGTCGAGCGGATGCTCCGCAGATGGGTTCACAACCTTGCGCTGCCGCCGCTTGAATCCGAAGAGAAGCTCGTCGATGCGCTGCGCTCCGGTGACTGCGAGCTTGGTATCCTGACCGGGAACGCCCGGCATGATTCCCTGGCCCGCTTCTGGCCGTCGACGGAGCCCAGGTCATTCCACATTGATGGTATTGGCGTCGCCCGCCATGCGACGGATGCCGATGCTGCGCACGAACTGGTTGGGTGGATCGCTGACAAGCAGGGTGCGCGCGTCTACGAGGACGTCGAGTACATTCACGCCGGTGTCGCCGGGTGGCGTGACGAAGAAGCTCGCCTCCTTGCGGAGCGTGCGGGTTACCGGTAGCGCTCGGCGCGAATTCGGCTCATCAGGATCAGGAACAGTGGCACGCCAATAGCGGCAGTCAAGGCACCGACAGGCAATTGTCGAGGCGCCATGACGGTTCGTGCGAGCGTGTCCGCTATGACCAGCAACGCGCCTCCGGCCAGCGCAGACGCTGGCAGCACCACGCGGTGATCACTGCCGGCAACGAGCCGCACCAGGTGCGGAACGACAAGGCCGATAAACCCGATCACGCCCACCGTAGTAACCGATAGCGCCGTAGCCAGCGCAGCCGCGATGAAGATCAGGTAGCGAAACGACCGCACGGGCAGGCCGACGATTGCGGCCTGTAATTCGCCGCGCGACAGGACATTCAGGTGCCGGGCGCCAAGCGTGCCCGCGACGACCAGGATAGCGAGCAGAACGAGGCTGCGGTTTGGGTCGTAGGCGAAGCTCAGATCGCCCATTAGCCAAAACAGCATGCCGCGCAGGTTTTGGTCGGGGCTCAGCGCGAGCAGCAGAGTCGTTGCGGCGCTGAAGCCGGCTGCCAGGACAACACCGGTAAGTAGCAAACGGGTTGGCGTCCAGCTTCCTGTTCCTTGGGCGATCGCAAAGACCAGTAATGTTGCGGCCATGGCACCGCCGAATGCCGAGACATCGACCACGACGCTGCCCATGCCCAGGCTCATGGCAAGCAGCGCGGCTACAGCGGCGCCACCGGAGCTGCCGAGTATGTAGGGTTCCGCAAGCGGATTGCGCAGCAATACCTGCATAAGGACCCCGGCCACCGCCAGCAGGCCGCCAACGGCAAATGCCGTCAATGCGCGTGGAAGTCGGAGGTCATTGACAAGTGACTGTACTTTTTCCGGAGCGGTGCCCCGTAACGCCTTTACAGCATCTGCCAAACTGATGTCCGCGCTGCCAGAGGCCACCGCCAGCACAAAAGCGGCAACTACGATCAGCAGCAGCACGGCGAACAAGGCTCCATTACGGCCTGCGAGCAAGGTTAATCTCCTGGGGCGAGCGGCGACGGATAGTGTAAAGTAATCGGCAGTTAGAGTTTTAGTGCGGTTGCAATGGGCAACGATTGGATTGACGCCGAGGGCTTTCGGGCAAATGTCGGCATTATCCTCGCGAACGATGATGACAAGCTGATGCTTGGCGGTCGCGCGGGTGCCAAAGGCTGGCAATTTCCGCAAGGCGGAGTGCTGGAAGGCGAAGAGCCCGAACAAGCCATGTTTCGTGAGCTACACGAGGAAATCGGGCTCGAGCCTGACGACGTGCGCCTGCTCGGCGCGACCAGAGACTGGTTGAGGTACCGCCTTCCCGACAAGTTCGTTCGCAGGCACAGTAAGCCGCTATGTATCGGGCAAAAACAGCGCTGGTACATTCTCAGGCTTGTGTCTGATGAAGGCCGGGTGCGCTTCGATTGCGGCGACAAGCCTGAATTTGACCGCATCCGCTGGGTGCCTTTCTGGCGTCCGGTTAATGAAGTTATCTATTTCAAGCGGCGCGTATATGCACGTGCGCTGCACGAACTTGGCCCGTTTGTGCACCCTGACGGACTCCCGAGACAACCGCGCTGGTGGCCCAAGCGATGGCGGGCGGTTTTCGAAAAAGACCTTGCCCAGGCCGCAAGAGTGGCTTCTGAAAGCACAAATCCGTGACCTGGCGCACTTCTGTTGGTCTTGGGCACCGCGTAACATAACGTTTTTACTTAATAGCGAAGTTGACGAGTGGCAGGCAGATCTAATCCGCAAATGCACGGCACGGGACGGACCTGGATGGTTCGGTCGTTTCTCGCGCTGCTCGTCGTTTTCACGGGATACCTGGTATTCGAATACGGGCGCATCAGTGCCGGCTATGATGTCATCGACGCTGCAAGCGAACGTGGTGAGCTGGAAGCACATATCAAAAGCCTCGACGATGAAATCGAGGCGCTCAAGCAAGAGGTCGCACTGCTCGAGACGCATCGCGAAATTGACCGTGAGGCTTACAGGGAAGTAGAGGGCAGCCTGATTACCCTCCAGGCCAAGATTCAGGAGCAGCGGGATGCCATCGCCTTTTACCGCGGTATCGTATCGCCGGCTGATGGTAACTCCGGGCTACGCGTGCAGGATCTCAAGCTGACGCGTGGCGCCAAGGAGCGCGAATTCAACATGCGCCTGGTGCTCGTGCAGGCAATGAAGCACGATCGCAAGGTCTCGGGCGATGTTGCGGTGAGCATCGAAGGCAATGAGGACGGTGCAGGCAGGACCTATGCATTGACGGACCTGCTACCTGCGGACGCCGACAAGGACTGGCCGTTTTCATTTCGCTATTTTCAGGATTTCGACCGGCAACTGGTATTACCGGACGGATTTACACCGGAGCGTGTTCACGTCGAAGTACGCTCCAAGACCCGCTCGATCTCGAGCATAGAAGAGAGCTTTGCCTGGGCAATGAGCCAGGGTTGATTGGAGAACACTGATGTTCGGTAAGAAACAACGCAGACACGCGGTGGTTGAGACGCTCATAGGATCCAACAGCAAGGTCAACGGTGATCTGCATTTTCAGGGTGCTTGCCACATCGACGGCACGGTTAATGGTAGTGTTACGGCAGACCCGGATACCGAGTCCGCGCTGAGTATCAGTGATATTGGCACGATTGATGGTGGGGTTACCGTGCCTTATGTGGTGCTCAATGGTATTGTCCGTGGCGATGTATTTGCCAGCCAGCGCGTGGAACTTGGGCCGACAGCGCGGGTCATTGGCAATGTGTATTACAATCTAATCGAAATGGCGATCGGCGCTGAGATCAACGGAAAACTCGTGCATCAGCCCGAAGGGCAGGTACCATTGCTGGAACAGACCCATCGCATTGACGAGGCAGCAGCGGCTGCGAACGACTAATTACGGATCATTATGGCAACAGCAACAGAAAGCGCACCACAAGCACCAAACGGCATCGTCTTCACGGACGCGGCGGCAAGCAAAGTGGGCGAACTCATCGCGGAAGAGGACAATCCGAATCTCAAGCTTCGTGTGTTTATCTCGGGCGGTGGGTGCTCGGGTTTCCAGTACGGGTTCACATTCGATGAGGATATCGAGGACGGCGACAGCCAGGTTGAGAATGCGGGCGTGACGCTTCTGGTAGACCCGATGAGTGTGCAGTACCTCATTGGTGCGGAGATCGATTACAAGGAAGATCTGCAGGGAGCGCAGTTCGTCATACGGAACCCGAATGCACAAACCACCTGCGGATGCGGACAATCGTTTACCGCCTGAGATAGCTCAGCCCGAGATCATCGCGGCCGTGGATCTCGGCTCCAACAGCTTTCACATGATCGTCGGCGAGCTGCGCCACGGCCAGCTCGCGGTTCTCGATCGCATTCGCGAAACAGTGCGACTGGCCGAAGGATTGTCCACTAGCGGCGATATCTCCCCCGATGCCCGTAAGCGAGCGCTCGATTGTCTTTCCCGGTTCGGCGAGCGCCTGCGAGAGATCAAGGCAGGCAGTGTGCGTGCTGCCGGCACGAGCACGATTCGAAGGGCGCGTGAGGACTCGTCGTTTATGGCTGAGGCCGAAGAGGCGCTTGGCCACCCAATCGAAATCATTTCCGGGATCGAAGAAGCGCGCCTGATATACAACGGCGTCACGCACAGCTTGCCGCCGACGGATGGTTTTCGCCTGGTTATGGATATCGGTGGCGGTAGCACCGAACTGATTCTCGGTAAGGCCGCGCAGCCAAAAGCGCTTGAAAGTCTGCACATGGGTTGTGTCTCGATGACTGAGCGCTTTTTTCCGCAAGGTCAGATTACGCGCGCAGGGTTCAACAAGGCGCGCATGGCCGCCCAACTTAAACTGAGGCCCGTGAAGGCCTTCTTTCGCGACGCGACGGATGTCGAGGCGATTGGCACGTCGGGCACGATACGCGCGACAGAAGCAGTGGCTCGCGAGCTTGGTCTTTCCGATGAGGGGCTGACGCTCGACATCGTTGAGCAACTCATCGAAAAGGTACTGGAATTTGAATCGGTTTCCGACATCTCGCTGAACGGTTTGTCGGAAAGGCGTGCCCAGGTCTGGCCGGGCGGCTTGTCGATTCTCGCGGAGCTGATTCATGTGCTGAAGATTGAGCACCTGAAGATTTCCGACGGAGCGATGCGCGAGGGACTCTTGTATGACTTGCTAGGGCGCTTACAGCATGAGGATGCGCGTGAGCGGACTGTGCGCGCCATGGAGGCACGCTACCACGTCGATCCTGACCAGGCGCAAAGGGTAGCGGACATGGCGGCCGAGCTGCGCACGCAGTGCGTGGAGATATGGCAGCTCGAATCGGATCTGGCCGGGCTCGCGCTCGGCTGGGCAGCGCGCCTGCACGAAATCGGGCTCGATATCTCACATGACGGATTTCACCGGCATGGAGCGTATGTTGCCGAGTTTGCGGACATGCCGGGATTTCCGCGCGCCGAGCAGCGCATGATGGCATTTCTGATTGGCAGCCAGCGCAATGCCATCGATACAGCCCGGCTTAAGGCATTGCCTCGTACCTGGCGTGATGCGGCATTGCGCCTCGCGATTTTGCTGCGCCTGGCAGTACTGCTCAATCGCAGTCGCAAGGAGTCGAATCATGCTCCTGTCACGATTCAGGTTAGCAAAAACAGCATCCGGATCAGTTTCGATGCCGAGTGGCTGGCCAGAAATCCCTTGACGATCGCGGATCTTGAACGCGAGCAGGGATATCTCGACAATGTTGGCTACAAGCTGGAGCTACCTTAGTTTTCCAAACGCGAGCGTGAACGACAGTCAAATCCAGCAATAGGCGGCGGGCTTCAGTGTCGAGCTTCGCGTCTAGACCAATGTGGTGAGATGTTCCAGGAATGTATCCTGGGCGGATATTCTCTCTGCCTTACCGGGATGCAGTCGTTCGTAGCTGCCATCCCCTTTCATTACCCACGCCTGGCAATTGTCGGACAAGAATAATTCGAGATGCTGGCGAATCTTCTCTTTCATGGCTTTCTGGCGAATTTCGAAACAGGACTCATTGCGACGGAACATGTTGCGTTCCATCCAGTCCGCGCTGGAGCAGTAAAATTCTTCATTGCCACCATTGTAGAAGTAGTACACGCGTGAGTGCTCCAGGAAACGGCCGACGATCGAACGAACGTGGATGTTTTCCGAGAGGTCTTTGACGCCTGGTCGTAATGAACAGATGCCACGAATGATCAGGTCGATCTTCACTCCCGCCTGTGAAGCTTCGTAAAGCGCGTCTATCAGCTGAGGTTCGTTGAGCGAATTTATCTTGGCGATAATGCGGGCGTCTTTTCCAGCTTTTGCGTTCTTCGTCTCGCGTTGGATCTTATCCATGAGAGCGGGGAACAGGCTGAATGGCGAGGCGAGCATGCGCGTCATGCCTGAAGCTTCTGTCAGGCTGGTCAGCTGCAGGAATAGTTTGTGTACATCTTCGCCGAGTCGCTGGCTGCTCGAGAGATAGCCGTAGTCCGTGTATACGTTCGTCGTCGCGTGATGATAGTTACCGGTGCCGAGATGCACGTAGCGAATGAGCTTGTCATCCTCGCGGCGCACAACGAGCAGCATTTTCGCATGCGTCTTGAAGCCGACCAGGCCATACACGACATGTGCGCCGGCCTCCTGCAGACGATTGGCGAGCGCAATGTTGGCGGCTTCGTCAAAGCGGGCCATGAGCTCAATGACAACGGTGACTTCCTTACCTGATCGTGCAGCAGTTACGAGGTGATCGACTATAGGCGAATCAGCCCCCGTCCGATAAAGAGTCTGTTTGATCGCAAGTACATCGGGGTCTGTCGCGGCCATTGCGATGAAATCAATCACCGGCGCGAACGACTGATATGGATGGTGTAACAGGACATTCTTCGTGGTGAGCACCTCGAAAATATCCTCGTCCGTCATCAGTTCGTCCGGTAGTCCCTGGGTAAAAGGCGGATACAGGAGGTCGGGCCGGTCAGTGATGCCGCATACGGTACTCATGCGATTGAGATTCACGGGCCCCTCGACCAGGTACATATCGCATTCCTGCAGGCTGAAATGGTCGAGCAAAAAATCCTGGAGATCTTCAGGGCACTCGTGACTGATCTCGATTCTTACTGCCGCGCCGTAGCGGCTGGCTTCGAGCTGCCCTTCGAGTGCGCGAACGAGGTCGCTGACTTCTTCATCGTCGATGTACAGGTCACTGTTGCGCGTTACCCGGAATTGGTAGCAACCATCGACATCGAGCCCGGGGAACAGGCGGTCAACGTGTACGCGAATGACTGACGACAGGAAAACATAATTATGCTTGCCCGGTTTGCTCAGATGCTCCGGCAGTTCGATGATGCGCGGCAGTGAGCGCGGTGCCTGCACCATGCCGCGGTGCCGGCGTCGTCCAAATGCATCGCGTCCATGCAGCCGAACTATGAAATTCAGGCTCTTGTTGAGAATACGGGGAAACGGCCGTGACGGATCAAATGTCAGCGGCGTCAGGACAGGTACGACCTGCTCGTCGAAATACTCGCTGAGCCAGGATTGTTGTTCCTCGTTCCATTCATGGCTTTGCACAAATCGAACGCCGGCGTTTGTGAGCTCAGGGAACATGACGTCGTTCAGAAGCTCGTATTGTCGACGAATGAGATGCGCCACCTCCGCGTGAACCTTGTCAAATACCTCCTGGGCGGGCATTCTCTCAGGGCCTTGGGCCGGTGCGCCGATTTCGAGGCGTTGCTTCAGTCCGGCGACGCGAATTTCGAAAAACTCGTCGAGATTGGTGCAACTGATGCACAGAAATCGCAGCCGCTCCAGCAGCGGCAACTCCGGGTCGAACGCTTGCGCGAGCACCCGTTTGTGAAACTCGAACAGGCTGAGTTCGCGATTAATGTAAAGGTTGTCCATCTGTCTGCCCACTAAGGAGAGTGTATCGTGCCGAGCACTATCTCTCGCCTTGCACCGGTCACACTTGGCAGGTTTCCGGGTTGCCCGCTCATCGTGCGCATCGCGAGCCAGGCAAACGCGGTTGCCTCCACCCAGTCAGGATGCAATCCGACCACCTCGGTCGTATCGATCATCGTACCCGGCAGCAGCCGCGCAAGCCTTAAGAGAATATCCTTATTGTGCGCTCCGCCTCCGCAGACAAACAGCTCCGCCGTATCCGGCGCGAAGCGCTTGATAGCATCCGACACGGACTTTGCTGTCAGTTCGCTCAAGGTCGCCTGGATATCGGCCGGGTCGTATGATGAAACATTGTACGATTGCAGCCACTCCAGGTTGAAGTCCTCGAGACCGGTGCTCTTCGGCGGCGGCAGGCCGAAATAGCCGAAAGACATCAGTTGCTCGAGCAGATCATCAATACAGGTGCCTGACGCCGCCCAGTTGCCATTGCAATCGAATGGCTCCTTTCTGTACTTGTGCACCCAGCGATCGAGCAGGGTATTTCCCGGCCCGGTATCGAAGCCGATGACCGGCGAACCGTCGAACTTGAGCACCGTGATGTTGGCAATACCGCCGATATTCAAAATCGCTCGGTCAGTGCCTGCGGAGCCAAACAGCCACTGGTGAAACGGTGGGACAAGAGGTGCCCCCTGCCCGCCGGCAGCGATGTCAGCACTGCGAAAATCGGCGATCGTGGTGATTCCGGTACCAGCGGCAATAAGGTCCGGATTGCCTATCTGAAGTGTGTAGGGTGTCACGGCGTCGGGCTGATGTCGCACGGTCTGGCCGTGACTGCCGATCGCCCGAATTTTGCTTGCCGCAATGCCGCATTTTTCTAGTATTTCGGTCGCCGCATCCCGGAAGCACTCGCCAACCTGGCGGTCGAGCGATCCTATGTTGTCCAGAGGTTGATCCACGGGCGTCGCGACTGCCTTAAGCAGTGCGTGCCGCAAAGTGTCCGCGTAGGGCCGTTCGTGTGTTGCGACGATGTTGACGCCGGTCTCATCGAATGACGCAACCACGGCGTCGATGCCGTCCATGCTGGTGCCGGACATCAGGCCAATGTAGTGATCCGTCACTGCCGCTACCGCGCGTTGTACGCGATGGAAGCAACCTGTGTGCTCTTGAATTTCTCGAGTTCCTCGAGAATGGGTGCGGCTTCAGCCAGGAATTGTTGTCGGTACTTTTCAGCGATCGGTTCGGCGTCGGGCAGCGAGACCGTGCGTGGGTTGCGGTGCACCCCATTCAGGCGGTACTCGTAATGCAGGTGGTTGGCAGTCGCGAGGCCGGTCATGCCGACATAGCCGATTGTTTGTCCCTGGCGGACTCGAGTTCCAACGCGCGCCTTGGCCGCGAAGCCCGACATGTGGGCATACAGTGTGGTGATGTTGCCGCCATGCTGGAGGATTACAACTTTGCCGTAGCCGGACTTGGTGCCGCGGAAAATTACCTTGCCGTCACCGGCCGCCTTGATCGGCGTGCCTCGTGGCGCTGCGTAATCGACGCCTCGATGGGCACGGATTGTATTCAGGATCGGATGACGGCGATTGGGATTGAAGTTCGAGCTGACGCGTGTGAAATCGACAGGTGCGCGGATAAATGCCTTGCGAACACTGTCACCCTTGGGCGTGAAGTAGTCAGTATTTTCGTCTTCGTCCTTGAAGCGTATTGCCCGGATCTGGCGACCGTTGTTATTGAACTCCGCTGCGATAATCTCACCGTCGGTCACGAACTCCCCGTCCTGCCAGATTTCTTCGTACTGCACGTAGTAGTTGTCACCACTTCGAATATCGAGAATAAAATCGACGTCCCAGGCGAATATGCCCGCCACGTTCATGACCGTCTTGTCCGACAAGCCGGCTTGCGCGGCACTTTCAAACAGGGAGCTCTCTATCACGCCATACGCGTGACGTTTACGAATTTCGACAGGCCGTTCGATAACTGTGGCGGTAAATCCTTCTTCACTTTTTTCGATCCGCAAGGCGCTCGTCAGGTTCAGTTTTGAAAAGAGACTGACAACCTGGCCGTCGTCGTGTTCGACTTCGAATACATCACCGGGCTTGATACGACGGAAGCGCTGCTTTGCCTCGTCGAGTTGGGCAATCGTCATGAGGTGGCCGATGTTCAGGTTATTCCGGCGGAAGAGCTTCTCCATTGTGTCGCCGCGGCCAACGGTAAGCGTCAGCGAGTCGAAGAGAGGCTCCGGTTCCGGAGTCACGGCCGATTCCATGACATCACTGGTGATTGTGGTTGCGTCTTTTTCTTCTGCCGGCAAGGGTGACTCATCGGC
>Ga0316201_10003045_pt1 | contig 12199 bp, 12 predicted proteins | sample CS6wburrow_MG_FD_204516 | JGI IMG/M metagenome (GOLD analysis project Ga0316201, IMG submission 204516) | Coastal sediment microbial communities from Delaware Bay, Delaware, United States - CS-6 worm burrow | ecosystem: Environmental > Aquatic > Marine > Coastal > Sediment | place: USA... | reverse complement strand
GGCTGCACCGGCGGCCCCGATCGCTTCGAGGTTTCGTAGGATGCCGTGGAACGAGCGGTCGACCGACACACGCTCGAGATGCGCGAGCTCACCGCGGCCCGGGCGGAAATGCGCGTTCATCAAGACGTAGGGCTGCAAGGCCCCGCCAAATCGTCGTTGACTCTTTCGTGCACCTCGGGCAAGCGCGGAGAGCTTGCCGTAGTCTTCGGTTAGGAGCGTGACGATTCGGTCGGAGTCGCGATAGTCGACGGACCGCAATAGGAGCGCTCGGCTTTGGCGGCTTCGACTCGGCACGGCAGTGCGGAGGATAGCTCAATCGGATCGTCCTGTGCAGGCGCGCGCCGAACGAGCGAAAACGTGGCCACGATGATTGCAAAAAGCGCGAAGGTGGTGATGGCAAGCACCAAGGCCCCATATCCGCGGCGACTCTGCACCGTGGCGAGCGGCGCAGGAGGCAAGGCTTGAGGGCGCTCCGAGTCGAATCGAGCAAGGACCTCTTCCGCGTCGATGTCGACCGCCGTGGCGTAGGCTTTGATGAAGCCACGAACGAACACGCCGCTAGGTAGATCTTCGAAGCGATCTTCTTCCAGGGACTCGAGCGCCTTGCGCGGTATGCGTGTGGTGCTCGCAACCTCTTCGATCGATAGATGGCGCGTCTCCCGCTCCGTCTTCAGCCAGCAGCCGATTGAATCCGCTCTCATCGCGAGTCCTCGAGCAGGGTTTGACACATTCGTCCGTCGTTCGAGTACGGGTCTAGCTCTACGCAGCGCTCCAAGTCGGCGACGGCATCTCGACGATGACCCAAGCGCGCGCGGACCTCACCGCGCAGCCGCCAGGCTCCCTGAAGCTCCACGCTGTTCGCACAAGACGCATCCGCTTCGAGTGCGCCCACGAGCGCTCGCTCGGCGTCTTTCAACTGCTGCAGATGCCAGAACGCTCGCGCCATCGTGTAGTATCCGACACAAAATCGTGGCTGTATGCGGACCGCCTCCATCGTCGAGGTCACCGTCTCTTGATATTCCGCCAGGTGAAATTGTGCGAGCCCTAGATTGCCCCAGGCAAGATGTGGAGCTGCGTTCAGCTCATCACTTGCGGACTCCCGGAGCACGACGACGGCGTCGTCGTAACGACCGAGCTCGATCAGGCATAGCCCGTAGATGTTTCGAGCCTCCGCAAGCGTGGATCCGGCGCTCTGCTTTTCGAGAAGCTTGATTGCCGTGGCCAAGTGCGGCTCCGCATTTTGGTAGGTCCGGCGCTCCATCTGGATGAAGCCCAGAAGCAGGTGGGCCTCGGCATTTTCGGGGTCGAGCTCGAGCGCCTTGCGCAGATGCTCGATCGCGCCCGCGGTCTGCCCCTCGTCGCGAAGGCTGGCTGCGAGCTGAAATTCGCGATACGAGCGCTCGCCGTCGGGGGTGCCCGCCGCCGACGTCGTGACACAGCCGATAGCTAGGCAGGCCAGCCACACGAATCCCCAAGTACGCACCACGCCTTGGGTCTACTGAGTGCTTGGTGCCCGGTCAAGAAGGGGTGTCGGTTTACCGACAGCTCAGGCCATGCCGAACGTCCTCTTTCAGGGCGAGCAACGCGTGAAGCTGGCGAAGTGCAGAGGGATGGTCGATGGTGATCGTTTGATCACCTACCGTGAGGTAACCGCGATCGCGCAGCTGAGCGATAACAGCTTTGACTTGATCGAGCGCTAATGCAGTTCGGGTGGATAATTCGAGTGGTGAGAGCTCGAGCAACCGGTCGCCGCCGTCGTCGACCGCTCGAAGGAGCGACTTCAGCACGCGGATCGCGGGATCTGGAACCAGGAAGTTGTCGAGCTGCTCCTCGGTTCGCTGCAGGCGACGTACGAGCTGCTGAGTGACTCGCTCGCCAAGCTCCGGGCGGCGCCGCACGAGTGCCCGAAACGTGTCACTCTCGATAACAAGGGCGCTCGTCGCCTCGATGGCCTGCGCCGTGGCCATGCGGTGCGCCCCTGGGAGCAGCGCCTCTTCGCCGACGAGCTCCTCGGGCCCATACAGGCCGATGTTGCGCTCGACCCCGCGCGCCCGTTTGAACAGCTGTACGCGGCCCTCGCCGATCAAAAAGAGCTCGGTGGCGGGCGCTCCCGCGTAGTAGAGCGTCGCCCCCGCAGAGAAGCGGCGCCGGTATCCTTCTGGGCGGAGCTCATCGGCCGGTGCAGCCATCCGGTCTGGTTACCCCAGGATGCCGAAGGGTCGCAACCGCTATTGCGCGAGGTGGCAGGCGACCTCGTGCCCGGCCTCAACCGCCCGAAGCCCTGGAACCTCGCGATCGCAAAGTCCTTTTTGCGCAATTGGGCAGCGGGGATGAAACGCACAGCCGGTCGGCGGATCGAGGGGGCTGGGCACGTCGCCCTTGAGCAAGAGCCGACGTTGACGGGCGGTCGGGTCGGGCTGGGGCGCCGCGCTCAGGAGGGCCTGGGTGTAGGGATGACGTGGTCGCGCGTAAATCTGTTCCGACGTTGCAAGCTCGACGACACGCCCGAGGTACATGACCGCGACCCGACGACTCACGTGCTCCACGACGTGCAGATCATGTGCGATGAAGAGGTAGCTCAGCCCGAGCTCGTCTTGAAGATCACGAAGTAGGTTGACGATCTGCGCTTGAATCGAAACGTCCAGGGCACTCACCGGTTCGTCGGCCACGATGAAGGTCGGCGACACCGCGATCGCTCGCGCAATGCCGATCCGCTGCCGCTGTCCGCCAGAAAACTCGTGTGGGTAGCGGCGCATGTGTTCGGGTCGCAGGCCCACGCGCTCGAGCAGGGCCGCGATACGCTGCTCTTCCTCGGTTCCGGAGCTCACCTTTCCATGCACACGCAGTGCCTCGGACAGCGCTGCGCGAACGGTCATGCGTGGGTTCAGCGAGCTGTACGGATCCTGAAAGATGATCTGCATCTTGCTGCGGAAAGGCCGAAATGCGGATTGCGACAGACGGGTGATGTCCCGCCCTTCGAAATAGATCCGCCCGCCAGTCGGATCCTGGAGTCGCAGGAGCAAACGGCCAAGCGTGCTCTTGCCACAACCCGATTCGCCGACCAGCCCCAAAGTCTCGCCGGGCATCACCTCGAAGCTAACGCCGTCGACCGCACGAAGCTCGGCACGTCCACGCCCGATGCCCCGCGAAGGGCCACGGAAAGACTTACGCAAGGATTCAGCGCGAACGATTGGTTGCTCGCTCACCCGGACACCTCGGCGTGAAAGCAGGCAACCTCGGATTGTTCAAGCTGCTGCAAGGCCGGCTCCTCGACCCGGCAGACCTCCGTCACCAGGTCGCAACGGTCCTGAAAACGGCAACCGCTCGGTAGCTTGCGGAGGTCGGGAACCATTCCGCGAATGGTCGGCAAACGCTCCCCTCGATTGCGCACGCTCGGGAGACTGCGCAGCAACCCTCGTGTGTAGGGGTGCTTGGGCGTCTTAAAGAGAGTCTCGGTTTTAGCTTGCTCGACGATCTTACCTGCGTACATGACCGCAATCTCTTGCGCGAACTCCGCCATCACGCCGAGATCGTGACTGATGAAAATGATGCTCATGCCAAAGTCACTTTGAAGCGAGCGTAGCAAGTCGAGGATCTGCGCCTGAATCGTAACGTCGAGTGCGGTCGTGGGCTCATCCGCAATCAAGAGGCGAGGTTCGCAGGCAAGGGCCATCGCGATCATCACGCGCTGCCGCATACCTCCCGATAGGGTATGCGGATACGAGTCGATGCGCTCGGAGGCTGCCGGGATTCCAACGAGATCCAAGAGCTCGATTGCGCGGGCTCTCGCAGCAGCACGGCTGACACTGCGGTGAAGTCGAATCGCTTCCACAATTTGCGATCCGACCGTGTACACCGGATTGAGCGAGGTCATCGGTTCTTGAAAGATCATGGAAATCTCGTTCCCTCGGAGGCTTCGCATCTCTGCTTCTGGCAACCGCAAGAGGTCCCGCCCGTCGAAGAGCGCCTCACCGCCTTCGATGAAACCGGGCGGGCTTGGAACGAGGCGCATGATCGACAGGGACGTCACGCTCTTCCCGCAACCGCTCTCCCCCACGATGCCGAGGGTCTGCCCGGGAAACACGTCGAACGAGACATCGTCGACGGCTCTTAAATAGCCCTCGTCCGTCTCGAATGCCGTAACCAGGTGGCGCAGGCTGAGCAGCGGTTCCGTCATGCTGGGCTACCTTAGCACCAGTGGAGAAATGCCATGCGTTTCAGGGGCACGACGCGAATTCAATCGACATGCCTGGGCTCGGCGCTTGCTGGAACGCGCCGTCTGGAACCTCGGGGTTCAGCGAAATCGACTTCACCCGAACCGACGTATCGGCATTGTTGACCTGGTCTACGAACCGCACCTTGGTTGGAAATGATTGGCCGTCGACGTCGATGTATTCGTCGTAGGTCGCTTCCCATCGGGTGTCGCCGTTCGGACCTCGTTCGACAGAGCGTCGAAGGGTGAGTCGTTGCTCGGCCGGCGTCTTGTCGAGATCGTCCCCGGATACGGAAAACGAGACTTCTTGCGTTGTCTCGTCGGCGGCCACGAGGGTCACGACATAGCGCCCGTCGCGGCACTCCATGGACTGCCCGGTCGCTTCGATGACAGGCGTGTCGCCGGTCAAAAGACGAAGCACATTCTCGGCATCGACCGAAATCCCCAACAGGCGAGCGATGTTCTCAGGGCACGTCGGCCCGTGCACAAACGCCCCCTCCCGCAAATCGCTCAGCTGGAAAGTCTCTCCGTCGCTGGTCAACACGGCAGCCGGCCCAACCTGCGTCATCACGTCGAAACGAACCCGGTTCGGTCGCTGCAGGAACATGAAAACTGTGCCTCGAATTCGCCCGTCGCGCGCCCATTGCGTCACTCGGGCTTCGGCTTTGATCGCTTGCCAGCCAGCTTGTTGATTCCGGTGGTCGTGAAGCGCCTTCCCCGCATCGGTGCGCATTTGGACAGGACAGGCCGGGGCCGACTTACAGCCCACTGCGGTCAGCGAGAGCAGGAGCAACGCCATTCTTCGACGACCTGAATGCGGGCTTCGCTGATCGAACCACCCTGCGGCATGCGGTCGCCACAGGTCTGCACGTTGCGCATCTTTTGAATCATGATGGACCCGTCCGGATCGAATGGAATCACGAGCGTACCCTGCCCCGCGCAGTCACCCGGTTCGGCGGCTAGCGCATCGACCACCGCCGACCAGGAATCGGCCGGCCAGTTGGTCGTGTCCGCCGTATCGGTCCCGGTTAGATTCAGGGCGGCAAGACCCGTGGGGCTGGCGCCACCTGGGATGTTGCCGTCGAGGGGGTTGTTCGAATTTTGGTCGGTGTTGTCGTTGGCCGGCCCGTGACAGATCACGCAATCGGTGACCATGATGCCGAAGTAAATATCGCTCCAGGTCGGATCGGGAAGGTCTCCCGGCCCGCTATAGACGCAGATCTCTTGGTCGACGCTTTCACAGGGCTCGAGCTCGAGCGCCGCAGAGGGCGGAGTCTCCGTCCGGGCAATCGCGGGCGCCTGACACGCGAACCAGTTGCGAACGATCTCCTGCCCTTCGCTCGAATCGATTGACGGCAGCTGTCCGCCATTGGACTTGCGAACCCATGGGATGGTGTTCCGTACGCTTCGACCAGCGGCACCGGGAGGCATCGTGCCCGAGCGGATTTCTTGGATCATCACCTCGGCCCAGTTTCGAACCTGATTTTGATTGTCCTGCAGGCCCCTCAGGCGTTCGCAGTAGGGCGTGCGGGTTTGACCGCCCTCGCAACTGTCGATCGGCTGCGCGCAGGTCGAATTCTGTGACGCGTCGATGCAAGCGAGGTCCACATCGAAGTTGAGTCCGGCGGGCGTCCCGAAGCGGTCTCCTCCAACCGCAGCCGGCGCATGACAGAAGGCGCCATCGCCGCAGGTGGATTGCACGATGGCTTGCCCCTCGTACATGGGCAGGCCGTCGGTCTCGCGATACGCGATGTCGAAGGCGGCTGGGCCGTCGATGGGGCGCCCGTCCGGAGTCTGTCCATCGAGGTTGCATTCGCCGAGATCACGTTTGCAGCCCGGGAGACTCGAGATGCAAAGGGCCGTCACCAGGCACGGAAGAAAGGAAGAACCACGACGGACGCCAAGCATACGAGCCGAAAATGCGTCTGATGTCCCGCCGAGTCAAGCGAGCTGCACGTCAGCTCAAGCGGCGGGTCGCAGGTGTTCCAGGCGTTCGCGCAGCTTTTGGCGGGCCCTGACCTCGAGCTGGCGTACTCGCTCTTTGCTGACGCCCATTTCCCGTCCGAGGGCCTCCAAGGTGCAGGGCTCGTCCGATAGGATGCGCGCTTCGACGATTCGCTGCTCGCGCTCGGTCAAGCTCTGCATCGCTGAGTCGAGGGCCGCACGCACGTGGTGGACCGTTTCTGAGCGGGCAACCGACTCTTCCGGTGTCGGCTGCTTGTAACTCATGCGCTCCATGGCGGTGGGCGCATCGGTCACGCTCGCGTCGAGAGAAAGGTCGCCCCGGGCCAGCAGAGGCCACAGCTGTTTTGCGCGTGTGAGGGGCATCCCGCTTTCTTCCGCCAGCGCCTGCGGGGACTCGACCGACTTCCGCCTGAACGCCCGCATCGCGCGCCGCTCGGTTCGGGTCGTTCCGAGCCGGACGATCCGGTATGAACGGACGACGTAGTCGCGAATCTCGGCACGGATCCAATACGCCGCGTAGGTGATCAGCCGGCACTTCTTTTCCGGATCGAATTTCGACGCCGCCTTGAGAAGCCCGAGGTTGCCCTGCTGAACGAGATCCTCGAGCGGCACTCCCCAGCGCCGATACTCGCGTGCGATCGCGATCACGAACGGCAGGCTCGATTCGATCAACTGAACCCCAGCCGCTTCGTTGCCTTCTGTCCAGCTCTGGGCAAGCTCCCGTTCGGTTTCAGCATCAAGGATCTCGACCCGCTTGAGCGAGGCGCGGTATCGGTCCAGAGCCGTTGCCGTGATGATCGTCGACATGCGGCACGGCCGATGCAGTAACCGTGCCGACTGCGGACTTCGTGAAAAGCAGGGCAAAAATCGACGCCTTGCCGCCAGGACCGCGGCGTTTCGCCACATGCGGCAGCCTGATCGCCGCGGCAGGCTGCGCGCAGTTTGCGCTGGAGGCGCAATTCTCGCGGATGCGCAAAAAGGCTGGAATTTTCCGTGTCTACTTTGCCCAAGAAGCCAATTATGCTAGTTTCGATGCGTGGAAGTCGTCCTTCGCAAAGTAGGCCGCAAGTCGAGTCGAGCTGTCGTCGGGCGTCTACTGCGACCTCCGCGCAAAGGCTCCGTCGTCGTCATCGAGTTCGCGGATGGCCTGCACGAGTACGTCACGACTCCAGTGAAGCGCGTGCTCCAGCTTTGCGGGCAGGATACCTACTACCTGCAGACGGCAAACAGCCGCTATCGGCTGGAGGTCCGCTCGAGCGAATCGGGTGTGGTCGATCAACCGGTCGCGAACTGACTGGAGCCCCGCAATAGTTTGCCGAGCTTGCGGACCAGCTGTTCGAGCACGGCCTGGAGCTGCGCGAAGTCTTCTTTTTTGATTTCGCTGGTGCGCTCGTCGACGTAGAGCGCGCGGTTCAGCTCGATCTGGACCGCGTGCTGCCCGCGCTTGGGGGCTCCGTAGCTCGATGTCGTCCAGCCACCGCGATACGGATCGTCATGTTTCACGCTCAGACCTGCTTCGCGGAAGTGCGAATCGATTAGATCGATGATACGCCCATCTGCAGTCGAGCGGCCGCGCGTCCCGGGCACGACGTCCGCTCGGCGAACCCTGCCTCCGCCAATGGTCCGACGGCCCGACGAGGGCATCGAATGCGCCGCGAGGATCAGCACACGGCCGTGCTCCCGGATTATCTGTGCCGCGATATCGCGAAGCGCTTCATGGTACGGATTGTAGAAGAGCTCCAGCCTCCTGCTGAACTGATCGATGCTGAGTGGAGCCCGCAACAGGGGCGTCCCATCGGTTCTTGCGCGCCACACCACACCGCGTGCAGGAAGGTGACGTCCCCTCGGATGCCTCGGCACAGCAGCCGAGTCGACGTCGTCGGGCCCGCGGTTGAGATCGACGACGTATCGCGACACACGGGACACCAGGAGGGTCGCGCCGTTTTGCGGTGCGCCTTGGTAGAGTTGATCGACGTAGATGTCGGAGTCGCGCAGGACGGCCAGCGGCGTCGACTGGATTTCAGACTCGACTTCCGGAGGGACCTGTAGGCCCGAGTGCGGCACCTCGACGAGAACAGCACTTGGGGTCGTGTGTGGACGGGTTAGCTCGACGTAATGCACTGGGGACTCAGGCGCTGTGCGATTCACGGAAAGGCATCTGCGAAGGACTGACCTTGGTCCGAACCAGCCGGCACGCAAGCCCTAGATAGAGGGCTCTGTAGGCGGGCTCCAGATCGGCCCCCGAACCGCTCTGTCGCGCCAGGATTCCTCCCAGGGTCGTATCCCCCGAGACGGACTCCAGCACACTCACCCAGCAACGGTCCATGCGAAAAGTCTGTAGTGGCGGCCCGTCTTCGCAGCGCTCGAGCACTCTCTCGCGCAGCGGATCGAGGACGGACTCGATCTCCTCGAGGTGCGCTTCGTTCGCGGCATCTCGGATGAGCTCGTACGGGTCCAGCCCCATGGGGAACGTTTCCTCGTGACTCCGAGCGCCCCGAACGAAAGCCCATTCGCCCCGCCGCCATCGAAAGGACTCCATCAGCCGGCCCCGGACCTGATCGCTAATGGCCCTGAACAACTCGACTGGTCGTAAAATCCCGAGGCCGACGAGCGCATCCCCAAGACGTCCACCGTGCTTGGGCAAGAGCGCCAAGGCCATCTCGATCTCCATACGCAAGCATCGACCGGTCGCGACCAGATACTCTCCCAGAAGCTCTGATTTGTCGGTCGATGCAACGAACTCCGGCCTGCCGTCGACGAAATAGATCTTCTTGCGCCGGTTGCGTTGCCAAAGGTGAAGAACGCCCGTCTGCTGACGCGCGACGATGTCGTAGAACACCGGCAGGAGTGTTGCCGCGCGAAGCTGGCCCTGCTTCTCGGCTTGCGCGAGCTCTTCGAGCTTCCACTGAAGGCCCGGCGACGTGACGAAGCGGGTGAGCTCGGGAAGGCTCGATGGATCGATGTAGGTGCCGTCGGCTTTCGAGATCTTGCTGCTGCGGCTGTCGATGACGCCGGTGGTGAGGAGTTGAATGAGGCGCGGATAGCTCATCGGTCCCATTACGCTTCCGTCCTGCAGCTGCACCCGATAAATCGTCGGCGAAGTGACTGCCTGCGGCCCGATGAGCTCCTGGCCGCCATGGTGCATGAGGTCGCTGTCGATGAGGGACGGCAAGTCTGCCCCCGGGAGATGAACCTCCGGCGCGTCTCCTTCGATCAAGTTCAGCTGCGAAAGCAGGCGGGCAACGCGATCGGGGCCGTGCCCCATACCCCGGCGCCGCATCACTTCGGCGCATGCCTCGGAGAAAGCACCGGCCGTAGGGCGCTCTTTTGGATCACGTTGAAGCCCTCGAAGCACGACCGCGCGAATGTCCTGGGGAATGCGACGCTCGCAGCGAGCCAGCACTCGAAGGTCTGCGTCTCGAATCTGGAGCAAGACGTTGAGCTCACTCTCGCCTTGAAACAAAGGCTCGCCGATCAGCATCTCTGCAAAGACCGTGGAAAGAGTGAACACGTCGCTCTTGCCGCTGAGCTCCTTTCCGAGCACCTGTTCAGGGGACATGTAACCGAGCTTGCCTCGAACCTGACCATCCTCGGTCGTCGGTGCCCGGCTCCTAACGGTGGCGATGCCAAAATCCGTCAGCTTCACGTGCCCCGTGCGGCTCAGAAGTATGTTTGCCGGGCTCACGTCGCGATGGACGAACTCCAACGACTCGCCATGCTCATCGACTGCATGGTGCGCGTACTCGAGCGCTTGGGCCGTTTGGTAGGCGATATGAAGCGCGACGTCCCAGGGAATCGGTGAATCAGTAGGAGCGGCCCGCAGCAGACGGCTCACGTTCGATCCGTCGACGAGCTCCATCACGAGCACGAGATCATCACCCATCGTGCCGAAGTCGAACACCTGAACAATGTTGGGGTGTTCGAGGAGCGCAGCGAGGCGAGCTTCGTCGATGAACATCCAAACGAAGTCCGGATCACTCGAAAACTGGGGAAGAATGCGCTTGAGTGCCACGCGCTTCTGAAAGCCATGCAGCCCTTCACGAAGCGCAACGAAAACCTCGGCCATCCCCCCCGCCGCCAGGCGACGCTCGATGTGGTACGGCCCGAGCAGCGGCCGTTCTTCGCTCACACATCCCTCCGTTAGTGACCGACCCCTCCATGATAGGCAGCTCGGGCACCGGATGTCAGCTTACTCCACGTTTCAGCCAGAGCGGAACACTTGGGGCTTCGCTTCGTTCCTGCTTATGATTGAGTTTGCCCACTAGTTACGGGGGAACGATGGGGATTGTTCGCAAAGCATCGCGGTCGAAGAAATCGAAGGATCCGCTTCTCGGGAAGGTCGTGGCGGGTCGATACCGATTGGAATCGCTGCTCGGAGAGGGGGGCATGGGTGTCGTCTACCGAGCACGCCACGTGCTCATCGACCGTGTCGTCGCGCTGAAGCTCATTCGGCCCGACCTTCGTGGGGAAACGCATTTGCGCGCTTGGATGGTGCGAGAGGCCCGCGCGGCCAACCGCGTCGACCACGCACACATCGTCGACATTCACGACGTCGGCGAAACCGACGAAGGCGAGCTCTACCTGGTGATGGAGTACCTCATCGGTGATTCGCTTTCGTCTCAGATCGCAAAAGGCCCGATGCCCATCGCGCGTGCCGTCGACATCTTGGAGCAGATGACTGCCGCGCTTGCGCGTGCGCACGACCTTGGTGTCGTTCACCGCGATCTCAAGAGTGACAACATCATGGTCACCGCGCGCGGTGGCCGAAAAGACTTCGTGAAGATTTTGGACTTCGGTCTCGCCGCACTCACGCGTGACCCGCGCCTCGCTCCGAAGGGCGCCGTGTTCGGAACTCCGGAGTACATGTCGCCGGAGCAAGCACGAGGCGAAGATGCAATCTCTTCGAGCGATCTCTATGCGCTCGGGGTGCTGTTCTTCGAGATGCTGACCGGGCGCCTTCCGTTCCGTTCGGGCGACCGCGACGAGCTGTTGGACATGCAGCGAACGGCGAACCCGCCAAAGCCCAGCAAGTACCGTACGGATATTCCCGAGCATGCCGAGAGAATCATCTTGAAGCTGCTCGAGAAGAAACCGGAAGATCGTTTTCGTGATGGGCACCATCTCAAAGAAGAGCTCAAGGAGATGCAGCGCACCCTTCCCTCGCGGGAATGGGACCAGCCGACGGATGTGGCTCCCGTTGCGCCGCCACTGCCGCCGCCGGCTCAGACGCCTGGCGTCGTCGAGTGGAGCCGGACCGCCGCGAACTTCCTGCGAGCCGTTGCGCGTGCGTACCCTGACGGGAACGCGCCGACCGAGGTGCAAGGCGCGTCCGACCAGATCTGGGAGCTAGCGTCACGCGCATCCAGGCTCGAGGGCGAGCTCGAAAGCCATTCCAAGAAGCTGGAGACGATCGAGAAGCGCGGCCGGGCGCTACGCGCTGAAATCGGACGAAAGGTCGAGGACCTAGCCGGAGAGGAATCCCGCGCCCTGCGTGACGCATCGTCGGAGCGCGACTCGCTGAGTCAGCTGATTCTCAAGCTCAAGCGTGCCAAGAAGGCGCAACAAGCGGCCGAAGCTGAAGTGAAGCTGGCGGGTAGTAACGTCGAACGGATTCGCCGCGGATACGAAGCGCTGGGTGTGGCTCGCGCTCAGTGCGACGTTTTCTCCGAGGTTGCACGCGACTACGAGCGTCGTGCGCGCTCCAAGGAAGACACCGCGGCGGAGCGCCGTAAGCAGATCGAGGAGCTTCGCGCCCAGTTGAAGCGGTACAGCGAGGCCCTCGAGCATGACCTTCAGACCGGCCGCGAGCGAATTGCCAAGCGAGTCGGGGAAGCGCTCAGTTACGAAACGGCCTTCGGCACGGCCTCGAACCTCCTGCTCGACCACCTGCGCGACAAGCCAGAGTGCGGAGAGCTCCTCGAACACATCGACAAGAGCCGCAACGGCAAGGATCCAGACGAGAAGCCGTCCGAGCTGCAAGAGCTAATGGAAAAGCACGTCGCCGCGCGGTGAATCGTAAGA
>Ga0316201_10003044_pt1 | contig 12203 bp, 10 predicted proteins | sample CS6wburrow_MG_FD_204516 | JGI IMG/M metagenome (GOLD analysis project Ga0316201, IMG submission 204516) | Coastal sediment microbial communities from Delaware Bay, Delaware, United States - CS-6 worm burrow | ecosystem: Environmental > Aquatic > Marine > Coastal > Sediment | place: USA... | reverse complement strand
GCCCAGTAATCCCCCATACAAACCCATATCCGTTCCCTGACTTTTATGTGTCGTGACGAGCGAACCATTCGGATCGTAGTCAATACTCACATCATTAATCTCACCATGCATTAAGTCCCTGAGCAAGAGACCAATACGACATGCAGCAGCACTATGCGAACTGGAAGGGCCACGCATAACAGGGCCTAAAACGTCATTGAAAATACTGGAAATGGCCATGCTGGTTCAAATTTGCTCAAAAAGTTTGTTTCTGTTCTAAGATAGATGGAATTCACGGGGATGCCAAATACATCAGTGGGTTCAATCATTGGAACAAATAAATATGCATGGAAATTGGATTCCCTTTTAGCCTTCAGAAATAAGAAATGTGATATCTTTAATCAACATGTAGGCTCTATGCCCACTCACAACACTATTCAACACAATTGCCATGAATGAAGAGGAACTGATCATCAAAGCAAAAAAGAAGGTCAAAAAGAAAAAAGAATTTTACACCCATCTGAGTATCTATGGTGCCGTCATTTTTTTCCTTTTTATTCTCAACATGTTGACCAGCCCGGACTTCTGGTGGTTTCTAATCGTTGCTGGCGGGTGGGGCATAGGGATCGTGGGGCATTACATGCAGGTTTTTGGCATCCCACATCCAAGCGGCAAAGACTGGGAACAAGATGCATTGAAAAAGGAAGTAGCGAAACTCAAAGAAGAACAAGATATTCTCAAAGATGAGGAAAGGCTAGACCTGGAAGACCGCATCAATCTCAAAGACTATAGAATGGACACGATGGATTATGATGATGAGGAGTTTGTGTGATCATCGCATTTTATCACTGCCCTGTGAAAAAATAAAGTCGTAAAGGATGAAGATACAGCATTGATCATTTGCCAGAAATAATAGCCTTACCTTTGCCGGGTGACATTTAACGATCTAAATTTATCCAGGAGTTTACTTAATGCTATTGAGGATATTGGCTTTAGCCAGCCGACGGATATCCAACGCAAGGTCTTTTCTCCGATTATGGCAGGTAGAGATGTGGTGGGAGTTGCGCAGACAGGAACAGGCAAAACGTATGCCTATTTATTACCGTGTCTGCGGTTATGGAAATTTACAAAATCGCCTGCTCCTCAAATATTGATTATGGTCCCAACAAGGGAACTGGTCACCCAGGTTGTCCAGGAGGTGAAAAATCTGACCACATATATGACAGTGCAGGTTGTCGGAGTATATGGAGGAACAAATATTAAAACGCAAATTGATGAAATCCTCGCTGGAGTTGATGTAGTTGTTGGCACACCGGGTCGGTTGCTGGATTTAATGCGAAAAGGAGCCCTTAAAACAAAATTGGTCAAAAGGCTCATCATTGACGAGGTTGATGAAATGTTAAACCAGGGTTTCCGAACACAACTCAATAACATTTTAGAATTTCTCCCTCAAAAACGGCAAAATCTGATGTTCTCAGCGACCATGCCCAAAGAAGTTCTTCAAATCATCCACAATTATTCAGGTTATTTTCAAAAAATAGAAGCCGCCCCATCAGGAGCCCCGTTAGAAAATATCGAACAATATGCATATCCTGCTAATAACTTCAATACAAAAGCGAATCTGCTCCAATTGCTTTTAGAGACGGACCTTGATATGTCAAAGGTTCTCGTCTTTGCAAGCACAAAGAAAATGGCAAATGCGCTATACGAAAGAATGCATCCTTATTTTGAAAACAAAGTTGGAGTCATTCACTCCTCAAAATCACAGAATAATAGATTTAAAAGTGTGTATGATTTTCAGGATGGAACATACAGATTTCTTATCGCAACGGATGTTATAGCCAGGGGGCTCGATATCTCCAGGGTTACACACGTCATCAATTTTGATTTACCCGGGGTAGCAGAGAGTTATATACATCGTATTGGCCGGACAGGCAGAGCAGAAAAAAGGGGGATTGCAATCTCATTTATATCCGATCAGGAAAATGCCATGAAAGAGAAGATAGAACAGTTGATGGGCATGGAGATTCCGATGCTACCTGTTCCTGAAGAATTAATGATATCGGAAGAACTCATTGGTCTTGAAATCCCTGTGGACATTGTTCCTTTCAATAACCATAAAATGAAACAGCATAAACCTTCCGGCGAAGCTTTCCATGAAAAATCTGAAAAGAATAAAAAAGAAAACATCAAGGTCCGATACGAAACCCTCATGCAAAATAAATATAAGAAGCAATATCGAAAAAAAGACAGTAGATAAACTTGGGATCACCGTTGATTTTTTGATACCTCGGTACAGTTTTTTTCGTCGTCAACAAGGATTGCTCTTAACAATATAACACAGTGGATTCAGGTCTTGTCTTCAATTTTCTCCAGGCCGGTATGATTTGATCAAATCACGTTGAATATCTACCTCCGAAAAAGCAACTTTCTTCATTTTATTGTTCGAAAATAGTTCTACCTGATCCGTGTGATGCAATGACTCAGGATTATTGGATTGACCATATGCCAGGATAGAATATGCCTTTAGCGGATCACTGAACTCGACCGCAAACTGCCATCCATCGCCCCCTCTTACTTTTTGTTTTCCATCCTCATCCTCTTCAAACCAAAGAACTCTAAAACATCCCAGCCCTCCTTCTCCCCCGCCTGCAGGAAGATCCAAATTGCCATGTCGAATTCGATGCACATCACCCCAGGCTAAATCCCAGGTGCCGTGTTTTTCCATCAGGAAGTTTACAGCAGCTTCAAAAGCTTCAACCGCAGCATCCCGAGCCGCAAGACCGCTTGGAGTTTCCATAGGATCTTCAAAGGACCATGGCACGGAAAACAGTTCCTTACCTTTCATCCGATCTCTATATCCTTTGTACCATTGTTTAAAAAGTACACCTCCCTGGCTTTCAGGCCTTACGGTGTTGTCCCAACTTTCAAGCTGGGTGAGGGCCTTTTTTATTTCCTTTTTAGGCTTGGATGCTTTGACCAAATTGATCAGATCATTTTTTACCTGGTCAGCTAACAACATGCCCATGCTGTGTTTCAGGTCAACGACTTCTTCCAAACTGTATTTGTTATCATTATGAATCAATTTCAAACTGTGCTGGCTTCTTTGGCGTAGGCGAGGTTTTGGATAGTTCGGTGGAAAGTTTTCCGGTAGAAGTACTTCATTCAAATTCGTAAAGTGGAATGGATCATTTTCATTGTGTAAGTATCCACCTTTTGGATTCAACAACTGGGGAACACTTTCAAAAGGAACAATTTTTGACCAGATTTGGGAAGTGCTTTCAACCTCAATGGCAGTAGTATCACCTCCGGGAGGATGAAGCGTTTCCGGTGCAGTTGCATTCCATATGTAAAAGATATTCCCATCTGCATCTGCATATGTAAAATTGGACTGCGTGATTGCTCTCATTTGCATAGCAGATTTCCATGCTTCAAGATTTTGAGCAGTCATCATTTTCACAAATTGCTCTCCCCTGCGATACTCTCCATTTCCTGATGCTTTCACCACATAAATCTTACCGTCATCACGGTACACAACAGGGCCATATGGGGTGGTCAAAACTTCGATGGATGACAAAGCAAGGGCTTCACCGTTTTTAAATTCGACTGTCACCATCTTTCGTTCTATTGGAATAGATATCCCATCAAGGATGTAATGATCTGGTTTTGCCGGATCAGCTTTGAATGCATAGACTTCTTCCAGGTCAGGATTGTTATTGGTGGTGGACCAGCCAAGCTTATCATTAAACCCTCCAATGATTCTAAAGAGTCCACCAATTCGAAAATCTCCATAAAAATTCAATTGTCCGGGAACTGTGATATGTGCTTCATAGTATCCTGCAGACCAATTTAAATGCGGATTTCGCACAAGGATTGAACTTCCTGATTTCGTGCGACCCGGCCCAAACGCCCATGCATTTGATCCCTCCTCCGTAAGTGATTGAGAAGCTTTTTCTTTCTGTTCTTTGATCCTGTTGATTACAGAGTTTGCACGGCTGGGAGAAGTGATGCTGGTAGAAGCAGCTCCAACATCATGACCTGTAAATGTCCACCCTCGAAATTGTGGAAATTTGTCTGGATATTGTTGTAGAAAGAAGTTGATTCCTTCCGCAAACCCCTCTTGCAAATCCCTGGTTTCCTGACTCAGCAGGTGATATGTAGAAAGTGTACGTTCATAGACGAGTTGAAAATATGCGTCTGATTCTATTGCCTCTTCTCCTTCAAGTTTTGCCAAATCTCCTCTCGATGTAATGAGCGGGAGGACTACGCGCTCTCCATAATCTTCCATCTCAGCATAAGCCAAACCAAAGGCCACCGCTTTAAAATTTTCAGCCTGTATATGAGGTACTCCGTAAGCTGTTCGGCGGATCAATACTTGTTCCGCTAACGCTGATTGTCCAAACATGATAGAACAGGAAAAAAGGAAAATGGCGCTGGAATATATGACTCTTTTCATTTTGCTAAAAAATTAAAAATGAACCGATAACTCAATATAATCAATGTAAACATTGGGTGTCCATTTTTATCTCTACTATTCATTGAATCGCCAAGTCGATCGGAGCCATATACTTGTAAAAGGCAAAGGATTTTGAAATAAAATGGAATAATCGAGACATGAAATATGGTATTTTGTGCTGTTTACTTTGGACAACGCAGGGGAGGCGCATATTCTAAAAGGAAGATTAAGCGTACCAAATATTGTTCAGAGAAAAGCTTCATTATTTTGTAATGCACATAAAGTTCGTGATGACATCAAAAAGTTCAGGCCAGGATCAACCATTTATCCCTTTTGACTTTCAAGTTCCAATAAAATTTGAAAACGCCCACTTCCGCATTCGCACATTAACGGTCAATGATGTGGTTAAAGATTATGACGCAGTCATGACCAGCATTGATCATTTGCAGCAGATTTTTCCAAATTCAAACTGGCCACAAAAAGAAATGACGTTCGAACAGAATCTGATTGACCTGGGATGGCATCAGAAAGAATTCCAGCTCAGAAGGTCTTTTGCATTCACAGTAGTTCGACTGGATGAAAGCGAGGTGATTGGAAGCCTGTATATCAATCCGACAAAGAAAGGAGATTTTGAAGTAAGCATCACGATGTGGGTGCGAGCCAGTGTCATGGATCAAGATATGGACGCAATACTTTTTCAAACTGTCAAAACATGGATAAAAACTGATTGGCCTTTCATAAAAATCGCTTACCCGGGCAGAGAAATCTCCTGGAAAGAATGGAAAACTCTTTGATTACTTTCTTGAAATTCGTTTTAACTTAATAGGATAAAAAAGAAAAACAATGAAATATTCAGGATTTGTTGACATTCAAAAACCCCTTGAACAAGTTGCTGAGATATTCGCCAATCCTGACCACCTCGGAGAATACCAGGATGGTTTCATCAAAAAAGAACTGATTGAAGGTAAGGCCGGTAAGGTAGGTGCTGTGTCGATGATGTATTACAAATATGGAAAACAAGACATGATATTAACTGAAACAATCACAGCCAGTCAGCTTCCCCATCTATTTGAAGCCAGCTATTCGCATAAGCATATGGACAACACGATGAAATGCATGTTTACCTCTCTATCAGAAAATGAGACCCGCTACGAATACGAGTTTGAATACACACGGATCAATTGGGTTATGCCCAGGCTCATCGCGATTCTTTTTCCAAACATGTATCGGAAGCAAGGCGAAAAATGGATGCAGCAATTTAAAGAGTTTGTAGAAAAGCAATGAGATAATGTAAATGTTAAAGGCCATTTCTCAAAATTCAAATGCAAACTATCCTGGAGAGCTCCTCTATAACACAACCGCCTTGGTTGATGATTATTTGAATCCTTAATTAATTCCAAAGAAAAATAAAAAACCTTTTAGATGTGATTCTTTTATACATTATCATAATATAATAAGGTCCTATCGGTTTCAATTAAATCAGAAATGAAGTGAAAAATTATGTTCAGAAAATCAGGAGAAAACTTGGGCATCAATCATTTATACACCCGGCAGCAAGAATCATTGTAGAAAATGAAAAGAATCAGATACTCATCATAAAAAGAACAGACACTGGAAAGATTGGAATTCCAGCGGGTTCCCTTGAAGAAGGAGAGACAATCGAAGCATGCATCATCCGTGAAGTAGCTGAGGAAACAGGTCTGAAACTGAAGCACATAGAGGTCATCGGGATCAGTTCAAATCCTGATAATGAAAGTGTAGCTTATCCCAATGGAGATAAAATTCAATATTTTACGATTGAGTTTTATTCAAATACCTGGGAAGGTGAAATTATGGTTCAGGATACAGCGGAGGTACAATCAGTAAAATTTGTGGACTGGTCAATGCTATCCGAATTGCCAAAGAATGAACAATCTGCTTTAGTGAGTCTGCATTATTTCAGGGCGCACCGTAGAATCCGCCTAACATAACCGAGGAGGAAATGCGCTTCAATATTCTGACTTTGTTAAAATAATCGCTTCTCTCATCGACAAAACCTCGGGGAGGGCCACGCTTCACTATTCTGATATTATTAAACCCATTGCTCCAAAAAGTGGCAAGCTGCCAATATGTACAAAATATCTGTATCGTCAGCTTTCATGATCGCTTTAGTATGCCGTCAGGTGCGCACCCAAGACGGAAACACAAAATAATACCTACCCACTTTACCAAATGCAAGAAGGCCCTCTGACGAAAATCGAAACTTTCCATTTCGCTTCTTTCTGTATCACTCTTAGACTGTGTAATTACACCTGTTTGAACATCTTTAAAAATCTATGTAAACAGGTATTTTTTTAAGCTTTCTCTTTAGGTAGGTTTGACCCACATTAAAACCATAACTATGAAATCGCCTCTTTTTTCCCTTTTCATCACAATCTTATGCACAATTACCTCCATTGCACTTCAGGCCCAAAAAGTTGAAATACAGAACGGCCCCCTGCATATCACTGAAGGACGGCTCGGAGTTGGAACCAATAACCCATTAGCAAAATTTCAGGTGACCGATTCATTGTTATGGCATTTGAGATTGGATAATCCGGGAACAGGAGGTGATTCCTGGTATATCGGAGCATCTCAAAACTCATGGAATGCAGGTGGGCGAAAATTCCTGATCAGTCCGACTAGTTCTTCCTCCTCAAGTGTCTTTACCATAGACAGTTCAAATCATGTGGGTATCAAAGAATTCCGCCCGGAATATCCATTTCATGTCGGTGCAAATACTTTTTTTGAAACAGCTGTTGGAATTAATGAACCGCCCGGTTCCTCGGGTCAGCCGTTGGGTGTTCGCGGTGATTTTGCCATGGGAGGTGGTACCGATGGGTTTGACGCGAGCGCGGAAGCTATTGTCATCAGGGCGCAATCAGACACCTGGTATCTGGGCGCCAGAAATAATGCAGCTCAGGCTAATACCAGTTTATTCATCGGCCGAAATGGAAGTGGTGATGGCACCTTTAATATCACAACGGATGGCAAGGTGGGCATCGGAACAGCGGTGCCCGCAGGCAATCTGGATGTGATCAAACAAAACAGCAGCACTTCCCAAGAGAATCTGCGGCTGGCCAATTACGGCACAGGTGATATTACACAACGATTTTCAGCTGGTTTAGCATTTCCTACTTTCAGGCAATATCTCATAGGTATAGACCAGAGTGACAATCGAAAATTTAAGTTTTCAACCTCAACGAGTAATTCGAGTATCACAACTGGCACGATCATGACGTTACACCCGGACCAAAAAGTAAGTATCAATTCGACAACTGTTCCTGCCGATTATCATTTTGCAGTGGATGGAAAAATCATCAGTGAAGGAGTAACTGTACGGCTGAGTCAGACCTGGCCAGATTATGTTTTTGATTCAGATTATGCACTTATGTCATTAGATGATGTGGCAGATCATATCCGTAAGAAAAAGCATTTACCGAATATTCCATCCGCAGCGGATATTGAAAAAGATGGGTTGTCGCTGGAGAAGTTGCAAGTGCGCATGATGGAGAAAATAGAAGAACTCACCTTGTACTTGATAGATCAACAAAGTGAAATAAAGAAATTGCAGAGCCAGCTAAAATTGATCCAAAATGAAAAATAATTACCTGATCAAACAACTACTGACAATAGTACTTTTTTTCATGTCACTGTTATTGATGAGTCAATCATCTCAACTGCCGGAAGAACTTACAGTATATCCTAAAAAAAACCATTTTGAGTATTTTGAAGATTTTCAACAAGCAATGGAAACCTATTATAAGAACAAACCGAAGGGAAAAGGAACGGGATACAAGCAATGGAAAAGAAATGAATATATGCTTGAAACCCGCCTGGATAACGATGGCAAAATGGTCAATACAACAGCGAGATATATGGCTGAGTTAAAAAAGGAAAAGCTCAACCAGGGCAGATCATTAAACGGGGCATGGAACTATGTGGGCGCAACAGCCCTGGTGCAAAATGGCATTTGCAATGGAGGTGGATGGGGACGTATTAATTGCATCGCATTTCACCCTACGAATAATGATATCATATGGGTGGGGTCCCCTGCAGGTGGGTTGTGGAAGACAATTACCGGAGGAAATAGCTGGACTTGTCTGACCAATGGATTACCGACGCTCGGTGTATCTGCCATTATCATCCACCCGAATAATCCTGATGAAATCCAGATACTCACGGGAGATGGGGACGGACGTAATACACCTTGCATAGGCATTCTGAAATCAGAAGATGGTGGCATGCATTGGGTTCAAACATCATTTATCTTTCCGGGCTTTACTGGTTGCACTGCTAATGACAGAGGATTTGATATGAAAAGGAGTCCGATTGATCCAAACATCATTTTCGTTGCCGCTACTTGTGGATTATTCAGATCAATAGATGGTGGTCAAAATTGGTTACAAGTGGGAACTGTTGAATTTAATGATATAGAATTTCATCCTACTGATCCCAATATTATTTATGCGTCCACTGAAAAAAATGTACGTAGATCAACCAATGGAGGGCTTTCGTTTAATACTGTCACAGGAGGAGGAATATTACCAACAGGCTCATCAAATACATCCACCCGGGTGGAGTTAGCGATCAGTGAAGGAGCCCCGGATAATGTGTATGCATTGTTGGGCGGTAACTCCGGACTCGTGGGTGTTTTCCAATCAACGAATCAGGGAGTGAATTGGTCGCTACTCACTAATACACCAAATATGATGAGCAATGTGGAAGACGGAAGCGGTAGTGATTCACAAGCCTGGTATGACCTTTCGCTGGCAGTCGATCACAACGATCAAAATGATATGATTCTTGGCGGGGTCAACCTTTGGAGAACCACACAAGGTGGCGATACGGGTGAATGGGAAATTTCATCATATTGGAATACATGTGGTTTCGTCCCATTTGTCCACGCTGATATTCATGAAGTGGTTTATCGAAATGGTATTGCATTTGCCTGCACAGATGGAGGTTTATATAAATCTATCAATGATGGAGCAAGTTGGACGGATCTTTCCACAGGCCTTCGCATCGCCCAATTTTATAGTATTTCAGGCACACCGCAAAACGCAAATTTATTTGTTGCCGGAGCCCAGGACAATGGTGTCAACATCATAGACAATGGCACCATGAACCATCAGCTGCCGGGAGATGGTGTCAGTGCCTTGATCAATTATACGAATGAAAATGATCGCTGGTGCAGTCTTCAAAATGGGGCACTATGGCACAATACAATCGCCAATATTTGGTTGGCCGATACTCCTGCATCAGGTGGTGTTTTTGTAACACCATATGAAATGGATCATGCAGATCCAACAATCATTTTCGGGGGACTTAATCATCTTTGGCGTCGGAACCTGGTATTGGGTTTTTCTGTTTGGACCAATTTAGGAGGACCTACTGCAGCATACAGAGCTTTGGCTCAGGCGAGATCAAATCGTGAAATTGTTTATGCCATCACCAGTAAAGAGGTTCGCAAATATTTGAATGCCAGAACCGCTCCGGGGATTGCTATTTCGTTAGATGTAACAGGTAATTTGCCAAATAGCATGGATCAGTTAACCGATGTGGTGGTGGATGCATCCAATAGTAATCATGTCTATTTGACGAATGGTGGCTTTTCTGCGGGTATTAAAGTATTTCGTTCTACTGGAGGCGGCAACACCTGGGTAAACATATCCGGATCATTGCCAAATGTCCCTGTGAATACCATTGTCTTCCATGATAATGGCGACAGCAATAATCCCGTCTATATTGGAACAGATATTGGGGTCTATTATCGGGATGATGATATTGGAGATTGGATTCCTTTTCGCAATAATCTCCCCAGTGTTGTCGTCAATGATCTATATATCAATGAATCGTCAAACCACCTGGTAGCAGGTACATACGGAAGAGGTCTATGGCGCTCTGACTTGAAATCCAATTGTCCTCAGAACATCTTAATTACAGATAGCACCGCCGAACCAAACGCAGGTTTTTTCAGGCTTCAGGCATCCAATGCAATCAGTAGCAATAAAAAGTATATTGGTGGTATTGGCACTGATGTACTATACCGTGCGGCAGCTCAAATAGAACTTCAACCAGGCTTTGAAATAAGTGCCGAATCTATTTTTAATACAACATTAGGTGGGTGTCAAAATTAGTTTTTTGATGACATGAAATAACCTCAACTTAGAAGAAGGTGTGCCCCAACCAAAGCGTCAGCCATTTTCACGCTGCTCCTTTCGACAGAGACCGTGCTATTCAGCTGTGCACCTCATCCCAGCCAATGATGGAGCTTTCACATCCTCAAGGGTGATTATTGTCATTGCGTTCAACTATTTAAGGAGATATATTGGTAATGACACCTCATTCGGGAACAGGTGAATATGCGGATGAGGACTTATAATTTTCCATAAAAATTAAAAATATCATGATGAAAACGTTGACAAAAACGCTCGCTTTAGTAGGAGGAGCTCTCACTTCCTATCACGTCATCATGCGCCCAAAAATGCTCAAAAGAGGTGCCACAGCCGAAGAAGTGGACAGTGTCTTGCCCGGAGATGAAATAACACCACCAAATCCCTTCCGATCAACGATGGCTACCACACTTGAAGCTACACCCGCGGAGATATGGCCGTGGTTAGTACAGGTCGGATGGCAACGAGGAGCATTTTACTCTTATAACAAGATTGAAGGATTATTAGGGATGGACTTAAAGAATGCAAATCGCATCCATCAAGAATGGCAGGGCCTCAAGGTAGGGGACGTCATGTGGATGAGTCATCCACGTCTCAAATACCTGTTTCCGGTTACTAAAGCGCTGACCATTGATCCATTTAAAACACTGGTCTTTGCGATTTACGGCCCGGAAGGTCCAAATTCAACACCTAGCGGCGCGTGGTCCTTCATTCTTGAACCAATTGATGATCATACAACAAGACTCATTGCAAGGTTCCAGGTAAGTACACCGTCCTTCGTAGGCAAAATGCTTTTTTACGGATTCATGGAGCCTGCCCATTTTTTGATGCAAAAAGGAATGTTCAAAGGATTGAAGGAACGGCTTGCTCACAACAAAGGAGAGCCTAGTGAGAAAAACAAAACACCGGAACCAAGTCTCAATTAAATGTATTCCTGGAGGTCACAAACTGGATCTGAATCTTGTAGGTAAGGATCAGTTGCTGCAAGTGCATTCTTTATCATTCCAAGCGAGCGATGTGGATATTTATTTCTTCAATTTAGAAATAAGTAATCTGCAATCTGAATCCTTCGACACACCGGCCTATCACCCAAACCACTATTGAACCTTCCCCAATCTCTACGTCAATTAGGTGGGGCTATTTTAACTTTCGTCATTCGGTATAAACGAAGAGATAATATTAAGATCGATTGAAGTGTATCAAGAATAAATTGCAATTCTACAAATAATTCATTTACTTTGTATTTCAAAGTACTTTTATATGCAGGAAAAATACATAGAAGACATAAAGGAAATTAAGGATATCATGAACCGATCTTCCAGGTTCATTTCACTTAGTGGAATGGCTGGTGTTTTTGCTGGAGTTATAGCACTCATCGGAGCATACCTTGCTTACGTGATTATCTTTAAAGATCAGGAATACCTTGTTTATCCCAGCGTCAATCTCCAAGGTGAAAGTTTAACGTACTTGCTTCTTATCGCTACAGGAACACTGGTTCTTGCAGTAGGCTCAATCATTTTTTTTACCACCCGGGAGGCAAAAATGCAAAGTCAATATATCTGGGATCACCAAAC
>Ga0316201_10003043_pt1 | contig 12203 bp, 9 predicted proteins | sample CS6wburrow_MG_FD_204516 | JGI IMG/M metagenome (GOLD analysis project Ga0316201, IMG submission 204516) | Coastal sediment microbial communities from Delaware Bay, Delaware, United States - CS-6 worm burrow | ecosystem: Environmental > Aquatic > Marine > Coastal > Sediment | place: USA: Delaware... | reverse complement strand
CGATGCCACCGATAACTGCAGTATTCCTGTTTCCGGTCACATAGTTGCGCGATTTTTTGATATGTTTGGTTACTCGGTTGGTTACCGTACCGGAAACATTGCTGCGTTCCATATTGATGCCTGCAATTGACGCTTTGTTGCCGTGCCCGCGAACGTAGTTTTTGGTCTTGCGTAGTTTCTTGATGTCGTTGCGAACGGTGCCGCTGACATGCGAATCATCCATGGTGATGGTGGCGATGGAAGCCTTGTTGTGGTTGCCACGAACGGTGTTGGTCACCTTCTTGCCATCCTTAAGCTTGTTGGAAACCGTACCGCTCACTGTGGAGCCTCCAAAGCTCAGGCTGGTGGTTGCCAGTAAGCAGATGCTTGCCATTGCCGCTGTTTTTACGAATTTGCTTGCCATTGTTCTTTTCCTTTCTTCCGTGTTGTGGTTTATGGTGATTATGCGTATGGGGCCCTTTGCCCTGTTCAATGCCTTTGCATTGATGTTGCCTCTCTTACAGTTCCAGCACAGTCTCCATAATGCCTAATCGTTGCAGGAGGGGTACGGCGTGAATCCAACGATCCACCAGACTATTCGATTCTGCCTTGCCGGAAAGTTCGCAACCGAGGTGAATGTAGAATGCCATTTTGAGTTCCTCCTTTGCCTGTTGTGCTGTGGGTTGGTCTGAAGCCTTTTTCTCGAAATTCGATTTCTTTTAGAGCAACGGGTATGCCAAAGTGAATATATTAAATATTTACAAATACTTGTTTGATTTTCAGGGCAGATTCAAAAAGAAAGCGGCTGCTTCAAAGTGAAGCAGCCGCTTTCCACGAATATACTTAGCTAATAGATATAATTACTTATTTATTCGTATTGCATCAAAATAAAGCACCATTTGCCGTGCTCTAAAAAGGGTCACGGCTACGGTTGGGGCTTTTCCTTTATGGTAGGGATCAGCAATGAGGATAGGGAAGGGCAAGAGTGTCAAGCGTAGACGTGACCCCTTATTAGGGCGTTTCGATGTCGAGTTTTTTCAGGCGGCGGTTGAGGCGATTGCGGTCGATGGAAAGAATTTTGGCGGCGGCGGATTTATTCCAATTGGTGCATTTCAAAGCCTTGATGATATGGTCTCGTTCCACTTCCTGTAGCGATGGCAGGGGCCCGTCCAGTCTGCTAGTGGCCGAAGAAAAGACGTCCACCAGACCTTTCAGATGATGGGTGTCGATGCTCGATTTGGTAGATCTGAGGCTGGCCTGGATCAGCATGTTGCGCAGCTCGCGAATGTTGCCCGGCCAATCATAGGCCTCCAGGAGGCGCAACGCTTTTTGCGAAATGGTAAACGGTTTTCGGCCGTCCATCTGATCTTTGGCGAATCTATCAAGAATCATTTCGCACAGGGGACCGATATCCTCCGGCCGTTCACGCAGGCTGGGGGAGGTAATTTCAACATTGGCCAGTCGGTAGTAAAGATCATCCCTGAATTTGAGCTGCTTGCGCTTGGCTTTGATGTCTTTGTGGGTGGCTGCGATAATGCGCACATCAATTTTTACCGGAGCAGTGCCCCCCACTCGCCAGACTTCCTGTTCCTGCAGCGCGCGCAGCATCTTAGCCTGCATCGCTGCGGGCATGTCGCCGATTTCGTCCAGGAACAGGGTCCCCTGGTCGGCCATCTCGAGAATCCCCTGCTTTTGCTCGGCGGCACCGGTAAAGGCACCCTTCTCGTGGCCGAAGAGTTCGCTTTCAAACATGGAGGCGGCAATGGCACTGCAATTGCGCGCGATAAATCTTCCCTTGCGCCCGGATTGATCGTGAACATAGCGCGCTATTAGCTCTTTACCGGTCCCGGTTTCCCCGAAAATGAGGACTGAAACGGAATATCGGGCGATGGTCTTGGTGTCGCGGAAGACTTTCACGGTTTTAGGACTGAAGGCAATCACGCCGCGCTGCTTCAATTCCGCGGCCAATCGTTCATCCTCATTGCTGAGGCTGGTGGTAAGGCGCTTTTTGGGCACAAAAACTTCTGCTATGTGATCTAAAGCGGCTATCAGCAGGTCGCGATCGGTGTTGGAGAAAGCCCCGCTATGCTCCGGATGATCCAGATAGATACATCCGATGGTTTTCCCGTCCACTGTCAGCGGGGCGCATAGAACCGATTTGAGATGAAGGGCGCTGACGCTGTCAGTGGGTGCTTCCTCATCGGCACAATTCAAGTAAACGATAGTGCCCGTATCGAGCACATTCTTGAAAATGGTTCGACTGACCGCCGCCCGCTGACCTCGATGATCGAAACCGCGCATATGGGAAAAAAGAGGGTCTGCGTCCTTTTGTTTCATGGCCACAGCGCCTCGCATGGCGCCGGTGATATCGACCAGCGCATCCAGCACGATGGCGCTGGTTTCGGGACCGCTGGGCGTGTTGTTCAGATCATCCATCATTTTCAGCAATCGGGCCACTTTTTGCTGCAAACCGCGCCTGCAGGTGGGGACTTGGGTCACCCATGAGGTTTTGAGGTGTTGTTCCGATGCGCTCTCCATTAAGGTGGCCGTTGCCAAATCCTCAAGCGGCACTTGTTGGGAACTGGCTTCCTTGACAAAGGTCAACAGGTAAGTTTGGATGCGGAAGGATGTCCCATTGACTAACGGATGGCGGCGCACCGGTTTATCTTCAACATAGGTTCCGTTGGTACTGCCCTGATCGACCAGCAAGAACTGATCATCTTGTCGCAAAATACTTGCATGGTTGCGGGAGACGCCGGCTGCGTCCAGGACGATATCGTTTCCCGGATTACGCCCGATAGTGGTTTTTCCACCCAGCGGGACCACCTGAATGAACTGGGAATCTTTTGAAATGATGACGCTATGCATGAGGGCCTCCTTGTGTGCAGAGCATCTTGGCCCAATATGATCGGGCAAATCGGCATGCCGAGCGATCATGGCAGCTGAGAAAATCCCCGATGGTTGATAAGGTTTTGATCCAGACCAATGCGCCGGTGCTCAGAGCTGATATCGTTCACAGCGGAATGGACAATCGCAAACCGCTATGGTGAATCACGCCACTGTTTTCAACTGAAGCGGCTATCGCAATTCAAAAAGCGCATGTCACATTCATATCTTGACATAACCCAACATCAAAGCCTGAGCAGTTTATCGATGCCGGAATACAATGAGCATACATTATAAAAGGTTTGAATGGAAAAGTATGATATCACACCGATGAAATAAATCAATAAACATAGAGCGTTTCAGTCCTTTGCGGCCATGTCTCAACCTATAGGGAGCGCACCATGGCATCTTTATTTCGGTCAACTCTGCGTTTCGTGGTTCTGCTTCTCACTTTATACTTGCTTATCGCCTGCGGTCAAAAAGCGGACCCGGCCGGCAAATCGAAATCTAAATATGGCGGGGTTCTCTATTTCGGACCAGAGACACTGTTTCACAGTTTCGATGTCTTGAACAGCGGTGGGGGCCTTATCCCTTCCATGTCAACCCCGAGTGGCCTCATCCAGGAACTGCTTTGCAGGGTGAATCTACGCACAAGCACGGATCGAAACATATAAAAGAACGAATGCGGTAATTGCCTTTGCAACGTTCAACGCAGTTTCTAGATTGGCGCGTTGGTAAAAGGTCGATGGCCTGAGCAAATGCGGTATTCCATGGCTTACCATGGGCTCCTTTCACACAAATTAACTGATGTGAAAGGCTTATCGCTTAGTAAATCAAATTTCCAATCGCGGACACCCTAAAGTACATGCTTTAATCAGAAATTAATGAAGGTTATATCGTTTTATGTCAATCTTAACCGGACACTGATCAAACACCTATCTAAAATAACAATGGTTCATGGTGTTATATCCGCTGATCCAATTATAAACATTCATTATTTTTATAAAAAGGTTCATGAAATAAATACCTCCTACCGCAAAGCCGTGATGGCTTTGTATCTGCAAGCCAAAAAATAAGAGCAAAATTTTATATGCCTCAATTTATATAGGTACAGAGCATAGCACATCAGGACAGGAAGCCCTCGCTCTGGAATGGGATCACATTAAATTTGATTATAATAGAATTGGATTGATCAAGGTCTTTGAACCGGAAACGTAGAGGGAACCAACAGAATTCCACGATAAAAACAAAACGAGCCTTGTTTGATGGAAAAGCTCATCTTGAGATCATGCGTCATAGGCAAAAGATTCAGCCCATTGATTCGAGGTTTGTTTTTGCAGGTTGGAAGGTGATCCAATAAAAGGTTTGATTCAGCGTGGAGACAGATTTGTGAGATTGCAAAACTCACAGTTTTTCACTACCATGATTTGAGACAGACAGATTACTCTAATTTGCTATTGGCAGGTGCCAACCTAAAAGACGTGAAGGATGTGATAGTGCATAGTGACATAGCTATGACTGATAGGTATTCACATATAACTTCTGACCATCACAGAGCTATTTAGGAGAAACTCGCAAGGCACTATGAAGGCTAAATCAACGAAGAAAACTGAGGTAGCAACACATAGGCAACCCAAATGAAAAATGGCAAGAAAAATGGGCTTGTATTGATTTTACAAGCCCTTGAATCTATTAGATTTATTGGTCGGAGCGAGAGGATTTGAACCTCCGACCCCTTGAACCCCATTCAAGTGCGCTACCAGACTGCGCTACGCTCCGACACAAGCCACCTCTGATACCACCACGGTAGTGGCATGTCAAGGCAGGAGATCGGTTCTTATGCAATTCGTCGACAGGGCGGTCATACGCCCCAAATGCCTGCAGCGCGGGGATACCATCGGCATCGTCGCCCCCTCCAGTCCATTCGATCAAAAGGCTTTTGGCAGGGGCATCCAGGTGATCCGTGAGGCGGGTTTCTCAATTTACGAGGCGCCTGATCTGCTGCTCCGAAAGGGGTATCTTGCCGGATCGGATCGACAGCGGGCTGGGCAGTTCAATGCCATGATTGCGGATGGCCGGGCCGATGCGGTGATGTGCGCCCGGGGCGGTTTCGGTGCTCTGCGGATCCTCGACCGTCTGGATTTTGACGCTATTGGGCGGCAGGCAAAGCCGCTAATCGGGTTCAGTGACATCACGGCACTGCATCAGGCCGTTCTCCTCAAGTCGGGCCTGGCCACTTTCCACGGACCCACGGTTACCACCCTGGCGCGCGCTGACGAGGCCACCCTGAGCGCCTGGTATCAGGCGCTGACCAACCCCAAGCCGCTGACCCTCGATCTATCCGGCGCCGTGGTGTTGAATCCGGGAAAAGCCTGGGGGCCTGTGCGGGGCGGCAATCTGGCGACCCTCTGCCACATGCTGGGCACAGCTTACCTGGAACCGTTTTACGGTGCCCTGCTTTTTTTGGAAGATACGGGCGAGGCGCTCTACCGCATCGATCGGATGCTGACGCAGATGAAGATGACCGGCCTCGTAAGCGGCATTGCCGGCTTGATGCTGGGCAGTTTCAAGAATTGCGGCGAAGAGGGGGCGCTGTACGAACTGGTGAAGGACCTGTTCCGCGGAGAAGATATTCCGATTGTGGCTGGCCTGGATATCGGGCATGGCAATTGCAACAAAACGATTCCACTGGGCATCGCCGCCTGCCTGGACAGTGGCAGCGGCACCCTCGAATTTTTAACTGCAGCAGTCGAGGAGTGAGCGTGCCGCCGTCCATGACGCATGTCGACCGATTGATGCAAACGGCAGCCGCCGAAGATATTTTTCCCGGGGCGGTATTGAAGGTCGTCAAGGGTGGCGAGACCGCGTTCGAGAGGGCTTATGGAGCGGCCAACCGCTTCAATCGCAAGGCCATGACCAAAGACACGGTGTTCGACCTGGCGTCTTTGACCAAGCCCCTGGCCACGGTTTTGGCGGTTATGGCACTGGTCAAGCGGGGAAGGCTGAATCTCGAACAGGCTTGCGGGGATCTGTGCCCGCATCTGGCCGGAACGGACAAGGCTGCGATTACCTTGCGGCAATTGCTGAACCACAGTGCGGGACTGCCGCCGTGGCGGCCCTACTTCATGGCACTGCGGCGGGTCGATGCCGCCCTGAAACGGACGGTTCTGCAACAGCTGCTCGCAAATGAACCCTTGTTGTGGTCCCCCGGCCGGCGATCGGAATACAGCGACCTGGGGTACATGGTGCTGCAGCAGGTCGTGGAGGCGGTCAGCGGCAGTGGGTTGGATGCCTTCGTAGAAGCGGTAATCTACCGACCGCTGGATATTGGAGGGCTTTTTTTCAGCCCTTTATCGAAGCGGCGGGGACGGGTGGAAGATTATGCCGCCACCCAACTTTGCCCCTGGCGAGCCAAACTTCTCGTGGGGCGCGTGGATGACGACAACGCCTACGCCATGGGGGGGGTCGGCGGCCATGCCGGATTGTTTGGCACGGCCGACGGGGTGGCTGCCCTGCTGCAGGCCCTGCTGGTGGCCGACCGGGATGGCGACGGAGGCGGATGTTTCGATCCAGCCCTGGTCAGAACGTTTTTTGAATCCGGCGACAGCCAGCGATGGGCGCTGGGTTTCGATACGCCGTCTGCGGCCGGATCCAGTGCAGGCCGCTATTTCCCGGGAGAGAGCCTGGGGCACCTGGGGTTTACGGGCACCTCCTTCTGGATGCATCGGCAACAGCGGGTCATTGTCGTACTGCTCACCAACCGCGTACACCCATGGCGGTACAATGAGGGGATACGACAGTTCAGGCCGCGCCTGCACGATGCCGTCATGGAGGCCCTCGGGGTGGTATAAAGGGTGTTGCTGGAAGAAGCCGGGAAGTCGATTTTTGGCGCAATATCCGTAATTTATTCTTGAAAATGGACCAGGCATTTGATAACAGATGAAAGTTGAGTACTGGTCGTCACGCCCTTAAAAGCGACTTTATTGTCCATGGGCTGCCAGGTGCTGAACACTCCGTCTATCACCAAATGAATAGAAAGCGTTGCGATGAACTTTTTCATGGATCGGATTTTAGGGTTTTTTTCGAGTGATCTTGCCATTGATCTGGGGACTGCCAATACGCTGGTTTACGTCAAGGGAAAAGGCATCGTGCTGAGCGAGCCATCTGTCGTTGCGGTTCGCACGGATAATCGGGCCCGCAATCGCGTGCTGGCCGTGGGGTCCGAGGCGAAAAACATGCTGGGGCGCACGCCGGGCAATATTGTCGCCATCCGACCCATGCGGGACGGGGTCATCGCAGACTTTGAAGTGACCGAGGCCATGCTGCGCCATTTTATCCAGAAGGTTCACAACCGCCGCTCCCTTGTCCGTCCGCGGGTCATCATCGCTGTGCCGTCCGGTATTACCCAGGTGGAAAAACGGGCCGTCAAAGAGTCGGCCGAGTCCGCCGGGGCCAGAGAGGTCTTTCTTATCGAAGAGCCCATGGCGGCGGCCATCGGCGCCAACCTGCCTATCACGGAACCGACCTGCAACATGGTGGTGGACATTGGCGGCGGCACCACCGAGGTGGCGGTGATCTCGCTGGCCGGAATCGTTTACAGTCGCTCCCTGCGGGTGGCGGGAGACAAGATGGACGAAGCCATCATCCAGTACATCAAACGCAAATATAACCTGCTCATCGGCGAACGCACTGCCGAAATCATCAAGACAACCGTTGGAAATGCCTATCCCGACCCGGACAAAGTGGAGACTATCGAGGTCAAGGGACGCGACCTGGTGTCCGGGATTCCCAAAATACTGGCCATCGATTCGGAAGAGGTCCGCGTGGCCATTTCGGAACAGATTGATGCCATTGTCGAAACCGTTAAAATCGCCCTGGAGCAGACGCCCCCAGAACTGGCCGCCGACATCGTCGACCGGGGAATTGTATTGACCGGCGGCGGCGGGCTGCTGAAGAATCTGGATAAACTGTTGAGGGAAGAGAGCGGGCTGCCCATTACCGTTACCGATGATCCGTTGTCAACGGTCGCCCTGGGATCCGGCAAAGCTTTGGACAGCATCGAAATCCTCAAGCAAGTGGTGATATACTGATCCCATGTTTTCGAAAAAAATGGCGATGGTGATTGGGCTCTTCGCCCTGGTCACCTTCAGCATTCTCAGCCTTTCCCTCAGCAGCCGCCAGCCCTATCCTGCTTATGGACCCGGGCGCGTTGCCATTGCCCTGGTGGCCCCTTTTCAAAATGCCATCGTTGGAACCACCCGTTTTTTCAGCGGTATCTGGGAGCATTACTTTTTCCTGGTGACCGTGCAGGAAGAAAATGAGCGGTTGTTCCGCGAAAACCGAGACCTCAAGGCCATCCAGCACAGGTACCTCGAAGCTGCGGCGATGAATGATCGCATGAGGGAATTGCTGGGGCTGCTCAAGAAGATCGAGCAGCCCGCCGTTGCGGCCCTGGTGGTGGGGAAGGATCCCTCGCCCTGGTTCCAGACCGTCATGGTGGACAAAGGCACTGGCGACGGGATCGGCAAGGGTGATCCCGTGATCAATGCCCAGGGGATTGTCGGGATCGTGGTGGATGCCACAGCCCATTATGCCAAAGTGATGCTGATCACGGACCCTAACAGTGCCGTGGATGCAGTTGTCCAGGATAGCCGCGCCCGCGGCATTGTCAAGGGCGGGGCGGCGGGATACTGCGCGTTCAATTACGTCCTGCGCAAGCACCAGGTGGCGGTCGACGACCTGGTCGTCTCCTCCGGCATGGACATGGTTTTCCCCAAGGGCCTGCCGGTTGGCCGGGTCGCTACCATCGTTAAACAAGACGCCGGCATATTTCAGGACGTCACGCTGACCCCGGCCGTGGACTTCGAACGGTTGGAAGAAATATTGATCATCCCCGTGCCGAAAAGGGTCGAATTGCCATGACCGTATTGTTCTACCTACTCGTATCGCTCTGCCTGGTGATCATCAAAACAACGCTGATTCCGGGTATGCCCTTGCTCGAGAGGTTTTATGATCTGCTGATTCCCATCGTGATCTACCTGAGCCTTTTTCGGCCCCTGCGGGAGGGCGTCCCGCTGGTCCTGTTTTTTGGATTGATGATGGACAGCCTGTGCGGGGGGCCGGTGGGGCTGTATCTGACGACCTATATCTGGATTTACGCCGGCATGCGCTGGACCGGCCAGTTCCTGAGTACGGGGAACATGCTGTTGATGACCCTTGCCGTGGCCATTGGCGTCGCCTTCGAATGCCTGGTCCTGCTGGTTTACATGCTTCTTCTGGCGCCGTCCGCTGTTCCACCGGCGGATGCGGCCCGCACGGTGGCATATCAGATTATATGGGCGCTTCTGACGGGTCCGGTCATATTGATTATCATCGGCCGGTCCCAGAAACTGCTAGATGTCTGGAAGGAACGGATTTTTCCCGACTGGTTGGACATGAACCAGGAGTAGACCCAGGTAACGCGGCCTATGGTAGCGCATCGACGACACCCTGATTGCCACAGCCAGTGTCGCGATAGCAAGTGAGGTCGTATAACGATAGATGGACCATGAAAACCTACTTCGAAAGTGTTGACAGCGAATGGTTCAACCAGCGCATTGCCGGTACAATGCTGGTGGTGCTGCTCGCTTTCGCCATTCTGATAATTCGTCTTCTCTATCTTCAAGTGGTCGAAGGGAAGGAGTACCGGCGCCTGTCGGAAATCAACAGCATTCGGCTGCATGACATCGATGCCCCCAGGGGGCTTGTCTTCGATCGGCACCATCATATGCTTGTCGATAACCGCCCCTCATTCAACCTTCACATCGTCCTGAAGGATGCCAAACCGCTAGATGCCACCCTGGACAAGCTCAGCGGGTTGATAGAGGAAACGGCGGCGGAACTGGCGCAGCGCATCAGAAAGAACAAAAAGCGCGGGGCTTACACGCCCATCCTTATAAAAGAGGATATCGGCCGCGACCTGCTGGCCACTATAGAGGTGTACAAATTCGACCTGCCCGGTGTCGTCGTGAGCGTATCTCCCCGCCGACACTACCTTTACAAAACCACCTCGGCGCACCTGCTGGGCTATGTCGGCGAGATCAGTGCGGGGGAACTTGCCAAGCAGGTCTACGCCGGCCTGAAAGGCGGAGACTACATCGGCAAGTTCGGCATTGAAAAAGCCTATGAAGAGGTTCTCAGGGGGTTGCGCGGTGGACGGCAGGTGGAGGTGAATGCTATGGGGCAGGTGGTCAGTGTGCTCAATACAGTTCCGGCCGTTGCCGGCCGAAACATTGTTTTGACCATCGATCGCGCTTTGCAGCGGACAGCAGAGCAGCTCTTAGATGGCAAGGCCGGTGCGGCGGTGGCCATTGACCCTCGCAATGGAGAAGTTCTTGCTATGGTCAGCGCTCCGACCTTCGATCCCAACTGGTTCGTTTCCGGGATGAGCCGCGAACAATGGCAGTCGTTGATCGGTAACCCCTTTCGCCCCCTTGAAAACAAAGCCATCCAGGCGGAATATCCGCCGGCTTCCACCTACAAGATCGTCACGGCAATGGCGGGCCTCGAAGAGGGGGTGATCGATGCCAACACCACCATGTTTTGTCCCGGGCATTACGCTTTTGGCAACCGGGTGTACCGCTGCTGGAGGAAAGCCGGACACGGAGAGGTCGATGTGGTCAAGGCGCTGGCACAGTCCTGTGACGTGTTTTTTTACCAGGTCGGAGAGGCGCTGGGGGTAGACGTCCTTGCCCGTTATGCCAAGGCCTGCGGCTTGGGTGAGCTGGCCGGCATCAACCTCGATCGCGAGTCCAGAGGGCTGGTGCCCACCAAGGCATGGAAGCGCAAACGTTTGGGGACCTCCTGGCAGGCCGGGGAAACCCTCTCTGTGGCTATCGGCCAGGGCTTTGACCTGGTTACTCCCCTGCAGATGGCCGTTCTCACCGCCGCTGTTGGCAACGAGGGTATTAAATATCGGCCGCATTTGATCAAGGAGATCCAGACGACCGGCACCGGCGAAGAGGGCCAGGAGAACATCCAACCGCCCGCTGCCCAGGACAAGCTCCCTTTCAGTCCCGAAACGCTGGCCATAGCCCATCAAGGGCTCAAGGACGTGGTAAATCATCCCCGGGGAACCGCATACCAGGCACGCTTGAAACAGCTTGAATTTTCAGGAAAAACGGGAACTGCTCAGGTGGTCAGCAGAAGCGTTGTGGAAGGCCTTGAAGAAGATCAAATTAAGGATATGTTCAAAGATCATGCCTGGTTCGTGGCCTACGCCCCCTCCGAGAATCCGCAGATCGCGGTCGCCGTGATTGTCGAGCATGGAGAGCACGGCTCCAGCGCCGCGGCACCTATCGCCAGTAAAATCATCGAGACCTATATTAACGGTTCTGCAGTCGAGGACTTGGTCTCGCTGGCCCGCACGGAATCCATGGCCGAGGTAAAACAAGCCGAGGTGTCCGATGATTGATCGTCGACTCGTTGAGTATTTCGATTGGTGGATGCTGTTTTTGACTGCTATCGTCGGCTCCCTGGGGCTGGTGGCACTCTACAGTGCCGTGCATGCGGGGTCTGAAACCACGCAATCGGCTGTTTTTACGAAACAGCTGGTTTGGTACGGCATCGGATTTTCCATCATGGTGGTGGCTTTTCTGTTCAATTACAAAACCTACGAGCGGTGGGCGCACCTCTTCTATTTTATTTGCATTGCCATGCTGATCGCGGTGCTGTTTTTTGGAAAGTATGTGAGCGGTTCCAGGCGATGGCTGGCCCTGGGACCTTTTTCAGTGCAGCCGTCGGAGATGGTAAAATTGGCTGTCATCATTGTGCTGGCAAAATATTATGCCCGGGTATCGACGACGAAAGGCGTAAATTTCCGCGAGCTTGCCACTCCTTTCGTGCTCACGGCGATACCTTTTGCCCTGATTGTCCGTCAGCCTGACTTGGGCACCGCCATGGTGGTGGCCTTGATTGCCGGATCCATCACCCTGTATGTCAAAATCGAGCGCAGGACACTGGCCTGCCTGATCGCCGGGTCTACGTTGGCCGTTCCACTTGTCTGGCTTGCCCTCAAAGGGTATCAAAAGCAGCGGATACTGACATTTCTAGACCCGGATCGCGATCCACTGGGCGCGGGCTACCATATTATCCAGTCGAAAATCGCCATCGGTTCCGGAATGCTCGCTGGAAAAGGCTTTCTGAAGGGTACCCAGAATGCACTTGATTTTTTGCCGGAACAGCATACCGATTTTATCTTTTCCGTGCTGGCCGAAGAGTGGGGGTTACTGGGCGCAATGGGTGTTTTGGTGGCCTTTTTATTACTGACCATCTGGGGGTTGCAGATCGCCCAGCGCAGC
>Ga0316201_10003042_pt1 | contig 12205 bp, 24 predicted proteins | sample CS6wburrow_MG_FD_204516 | JGI IMG/M metagenome (GOLD analysis project Ga0316201, IMG submission 204516) | Coastal sediment microbial communities from Delaware Bay, Delaware, United States - CS-6 worm burrow | ecosystem: Environmental > Aquatic > Marine > Coastal > Sediment | place: USA... | reverse complement strand
ACGCAGACGGGCGAACGCCAGACGACGCTTGGCGACGCTATCTTCCTTCGCCATCGTGATCAATGGCTCGGCAACACGCCGCAACTCCTTGGCCTTCGGCAAGGTGGTCTTGATCAGTTCGTGCTCAATCAACGATGCCGCCATGTTCTTGAACATGGCCTTACGGTGAGTGCTGTTACGGTTGAGCTGCCGTCCGGTTTTGCGGTGGCGCATGGTCGACTTCCTACTAAAACGGTTTAACGAAACGCTTCTCAGCGTGCCATGAGTTCTTCGAGATTCTCCGGCGGCCAGTTTTCCAGCCGCATACCCAGCGACAGACCGCGGGTGGCCAGGACGTCTTTGATCTCGGTCAGCGACTTCTTACCCAGGTTTGGCGTCTTCAGCAGTTCTACTTCGGTTCGCTGAATCAGGTCACCAATCAGGAAGATGTTCTCGGCCTTCAGACAGTTCGCAGAACGAACCGTCAGCTCAAGATCATCGACCGGACGCAACAGGATCGGATCCACTGCCGGCTCGTTGCTTTGCTGCTCCGCTACTGCGCTGGTGGTCTCGTCAAGCTTGACGAAGGCCGACAGCTGGTCTTGCAGAATCGTCGCCGCACGCCGGATCGAGTCCTCTGGATCGATCGTGCCATCGGTCTCTATGTCGATGACCAGACGATCCAGGTTGGTGCGCTGTTCAACGCGCGCCGCCTCGACCGAATAGGCCACACGACGTACCGGGCTGAAGGTCGCGTCGAGTTGCAGGTGGCCGATCGGGCGATCGTCACCAGCCGCGCTCTCGCGGTTGGCCGCAGGCTCGTAACCGCGGCCGCGGCGCACCTTCATCGTCATGCTCAGCTCACCCTTGTCGGTGAGGCGGGCCACGATCAGGTCCGGGTTGGAGACTTCCATGCCGTGCGACAGCTGAATGTCAGCGGCGGTTATCACACCAGGCCCTTTGGCATTGAGGCTGACGATCGCGTCGTCGCGATCCTCCATGCTGATCGCAACCTCTTTGAGGTTGAGCAGGATCTCCAGGACATCTTCCTGAACGCCCTCGATCGCGCTGTACTCATGCAGCACGCCCTCGATCTCGGCCTCGACGATGGCGCAACCAGGCATCGAGGACAGCAGAATGCGCCGCAGCGCATTACCCAGGGTATGACCAAAACCCCGCTCCAGCGGCTCGAGCGAAACCTTGGCGTGACGCTCGCTGATGGTCTGCACGTTGACAATACGTGGCTTTAGGAATTCGGTGACGGACTCCGTCATGGATGGGCCTCTCAGTTCCTTACTTGGAATAAAGTTCGACGATCAACTGCTCGTTGATCTCGGCCGGCAATTCGACACGATCAGGAACGCGCTTAAAGGTGCCTTTCATACCCTTCGCATCGACCTCGATCCACTCAGGCATGCCATACTGCTCGGCCACCGCCATCGAATTCTTGATGCGGTCTTGTTTTTGCGCCTTCTCGGCAACCGCGACGACATCTTCCGGGCGGACCGTGTAAGAGGCGACGCTGACGACCTTGCCATTCACGCTGATCGCCTTGTGGCTGACCAACTGACGCGCCTCGGCGCGGGTCGAGCCGAAACCCATGCGGTAGACAACATTGTCGAGACGACTTTCGAGCGAGCGCAGCAGGTTCTCGCCGGTCGGACCTTTGGCCCGGTCGGCCTGCTTGTAATAGTTGCGGAACTGACGCTCGAGCACACCGTACAGACGGCGAACCTTCTGCTTCTCGCGTAACTGTACGCCGTAATCCGACAGACGACGGCGGCGATCACCCGACTGACCGGGGACCTTTTCCATGTTGCATTTGGAATCGACCGAGCGAACGCGACTTTTCAGGTACAGGTCGGTACCTTCGCGGCGCATCAGTTTACATTTGGGACCGATATAACGTGCCATTACTCAAACTCCAGAATCAGACGCGGCGCTTTTTCGGCGGACGGCAGCCATTGTGCGGGATAGGTGTGACGTCCGAGATACTGGTGATCTTGAAGCCCGCGTTGTTCAAGGCCCGAACAGCCGATTCACGACCCGGCCCAGGGCCCTTGACGTTGACGTCGAGGCTTTTGACCCCGTATTCCTTGGCGACCTGGCCGGCACGGTCAGCTGCCACCTGGGCAGCGAACGGCGTACTCTTGCGTGAGCCACGGAAACCGGAACCACCCGACGTGGCCCAGCAAAGGGCATTGCCCTGGCGATCGGTGATGGTAATGATGGTGTTATTGAACGACGCATGTACATGCGCGATCCCATCAGTGACAACCTTCTTGACCTTTTTACGGGTACGGGTCGGAGCCTTGGCCATATGCCTATTCCCTAATAAATCGAGCTAAACGCTTATTTTCTGATCGGTTTGCGCGGCCCCTTACGGGTCCGGGCGTTCGTTTGGGTACGCTGGCCGCGCAAAGGCAGGCCGCGGCGATGACGGATACCGCGGTTGCAGCCCAGATCCATCAGACGCTTGATGTTCATCGAGGTCTCGCGACGCAGGTCGCCTTCCACGCTGATCTTCGCAATCTCGCTGCGCAGCTTTTCGACCTCGTCTTCCGCCAGATCCATGATCTTACGGTCCTCAGCGACGCCTGCAGCCGCACAGATCTGCCGCGCGCGAGTAAGTCCGACACCATAGATGGAGGTCAGGGCGATCACGGTGTGTTTGCGGTCTGGAATGTTAACTCCAGCAATACGGGCCATTGTCACAATCTCCTGGTACAGCGGTAGATGGTCGCGCGAAGGCGCGAAATTTTACCGACATTTCAACGTTTTAGCAATGCCGCTTTTAGCCTTGGCGCTGCTTGTGGCGAGGATCACTGCAAATCACACGGACTACGCCGCGACGCTTTACGATCTTGCAGTTACGGCACATCTTTTTTACAGAGGCACGGACTTTCATGTGATTTCTCCTAAACTGGCCTACCGGTCAACGGGGCATGCCCGTACCACCGATACCCTTCAAATTGGCTTTCTTCATCAGGCCTTCGTACTGATGCGACATGACGTGCGCCTGTATCTGGGCCATGAAATCCATCACCACGACAACGACGATCAACAGCGAGGTGCCGCCGAAGTAGAACGGCACGTTCCAGCCGACGATCAGGAACTCGGGCATCAGGCACACCAGCGTGATGTAGATCGCACCGGCAAAGGTAAGCCGAGACATGACTTGATCGATATAGCGCGCGGTCTGCTCGCCGGGGCGGATACCCGGGATGAAGGCCCCGGACCGCTTCAGGTTGTCGGCCGTGTCCTTCGAATTGAACACCAGCGCGGTGTAGAAGAAGCAGAAAAAGATTATCGCCGCAGCATACATCGCCACATAGATCGGTTCGCCGGGGGACAGTTTGGCGACGATGTCCTGCAACCAGCGCATGTCTTCACTGCTGCCCGCCCACTGCGCGAGTGTGGTCGGGAACAGAATGATACTGGAGGCGAAGATCGGCGGTATGACGCCCGCCATATTCAGTTTCAGCGGCAGGTGGCTGCTTTGCGCCGCGTACATCTTGCGGCCCTGCTGTCGCTTGGCATAGTTCACGGTGATACGACGCTGGCCGCGTTCGACGAAAACAACGAACCCGGTCACCGCGATCGCGAGCATGAACAGGAACAGCGCGAACAGTGCATTCATCTCGCCGTTGCTGACCAGTTCGACCACCGAACCGAAGGCCGCGGGCAGGCCGGCCACGATGCCGGCAAAGATGATCATCGAGATGCCGTTGCCCAGGCCCCGCTCGGTGATCTGCTCTCCCAGCCACATCAGGAACATGGTCCCGGTGACCAGCGACACCGCGGCGGTAAACACGAATCCGGGCCCCGAAGTGACCACCAGGCCCTCGCCGAACTGGCCCTGTAGCGCAACCGAGATACCGATCGCCTGGAAGGTCGCCAAAACCAGGGTGCCGTAACGCGTGTACTGAGTGATCTTGCGACGCCCGGCCTCGCCTTCCTTCTTGAGCTGTTCGAGCTTCGGAATCACCGCAGTCATCAGCTGGATAATGATCGATGCAGAGATGTACGGCATGATGCCCAGCGCGAACAGGCTCGCACGACTGAGCGCACCACCGGAGAACATGTTGAACATGTCCAGGATCGTGCCCTGCTGTTGGTCGAACAATGCCGCCAGCGCCGCTGGATTGACCCCCGGCACAGGGATGAAGGTCCCGATCCGATAGACAATCAGCGCGCCGAGCAGGAACAGCAAGCGTTGGCGCAGCTCAGTGAGCCGCCCCAGTTGCATACCGCCGGCATTTCCAGGATTGGCTGCCATGTCGCTCTATCAGCCCTCGACCTTGCCGCCGGCGGCCTCAATCGCGGCACGCGCGCCCTTGGTCACACCGATACCACGGACGGTGACCGCGCGGTCGATGCTGCCCGACAGGATGATCTTCGCACGGCTCATCGAGATCGGCAGGATGTCGGCACGATGCAGCGCGTCCATGTCGACCGTGTCGCCCTCGACCTTGGCGATGTCGTTGAGACGCAGCTCGCCGGTGATCCGCGCCAGCTTGGAACGGAAACCGACCTTCGGCAGGCGGCGCTGCAGCGGCATCTGGCCGCCCTCGAAACCGACTTTGTGGAAACCGCCCGAGCGCGACTTCTGGCCCTTGTGTCCACGACCTGCTGTCTTGCCCAGGCCGCTACCAATGCCACGTCCGACGCGCTTGCGATCCGACTTGCTGCCTTCGGCAGGTTTGAGTTCGTTCAGGCGCATCTCAAGCTTCCTCCACAACCTTGACCATGTAGGACACCTTGTTGACCATGCCACGAGTGGCCGGCGTGTCCTCGACTTCCACAACCTGATGCACGCGACGCAGCCCGAGGCCGCGCACGCTGGCGCGATGCTTCTCGAGACGACCGTGCACACTGCGCACCAGCTTGACCTTCATCATTTTCTTGTCGGCCATGTCTGTTTACCCCAGGATCTCTTCGACGGTCTTACCGCGCTTTGCTGCAACGTATTCCGGATCGTCCATCTGCTCGAGGCCATTCAGGGTTGCACGCACGACGTTGATCGCATTGTTGGTTCCGATGCACTTCGCCAGGACATTGTGCACGCCAGCCACTTCGAAAATCGCACGCATCGCGCCGCCGGCGATGATGCCGGTACCTTCGGAAGCCGGCTGCATGTGCACCTTGGCAGCACCATGCCGCCCGACGAGCGGATACTGCAGCGTGCCGTCCTTGACCTTGATTGATTTCATGTTGCGACGGGCCATGTCCATCGCCTTCTGAATCGCGATCGGGACCTCTTTGGCCTTGCCGGTGCCGAAGCCCACTCTGCCGTTGCCGTCACCGACAACAACCAGTGCAGCAAAACCGAAGACCCGGCCGCCCTTGACGACTTTCGCGACGCGGTTGACACCGATCAGCTTCTCGATCAGATCGTCGCCAGCCGGTTTGGTTTCATAATTTGCCATCGTCAGACCCCTTAGAACTCAAGCCCGGCTTCGCGGGCTGCGTCGGCCAGGGCCTTGACCCGACCGTGATAACGGAAACCCGAGCGATCGAAAGCGACACGCTCTATACCTTTTTCCTTGGCCCGCTGGGCGACAAAACGCCCGACCACCGCAGCAGCATCAGCATTGCTGCTGGAGCCTGTCAGGTCGGCCGCAACTGACTTGTCTTTGGTCGAGGCGGATGCAACGACCTCAGCCCCATTCGGTGCGATGACCTGCGCATAGATATGGCGCGGGGTGCGGTGAATGGTCAGGCGATGCACGCCCAACTCGGCAATCTTTGCGCGTGCGCGGCGGGCACGGCGAATCCGGGAAGCTTTTTTATCCATCGTCCTATCCCCTTACTTCTTCTTCGCTTCTTTGCGAATGATGCGCTCATCCGCATAGCGAACACCCTTGCCCTTGTAAGGCTCGGGCGGACGGTAAGAACGAATCTCGGCAGCCACCTGCCCGACCCGCTGCTTGTCACTGCCCGAGACCACGATTTCGGTCTGCGAGGGCGTATCGATCGTGATGCCTTCAGGAACCGGGTAATCAATCGGGTGTGAGAATCCCAGATTGAGGTTCAGAACCTTGCCCTTGCCCTGGGCGCGATAGCCAACGCCGACCAGTTCGAGCTTCTTCTGGAAACCCTCACCGCAACCATTGACCATGTTGTTCAACAGTGCGCGCATCGTTCCGGCCATCGCCCACGCCGAGTCATTCGCCGGCTCTACGCTGATGACGCCATCTTCGAATTTGACTGCGACGGTTGGATGGACCTTCATATCCATCGCGCCCTTGCCGCCCTTCACACTGACGCGCTGGCCGTCAATCTTGACGTCGACGCCCTTGAGAACGTTGATAGGTGCTTTTGCTATACGTGACATATCACACCCCCCGTCAGGCTACGAAGGCAACGACTTCACCGCCGTGGCCCTGCTTGCGGGCCTCGCGATCGGTCATCACACCTCTGGACGTTGAAACGATCGCGATACCCAGGCCGCCACGGACCTTTGGAATCTCACCGCGACTTTTATAGATGCGCAGACCAGGCCGACTGACGCGTTTCACGTAGTCGATGACAGGCGCGCCCTGAAAATACTTCAGCGTGATTTCGAGGGCAGGCTTTCCATCCACGTCTTTGGCACCGAAGTCGGTGATATATCCCTCGTCCTTGAGGACTTGGGCGACAGCGGTTTTCTGCTTCGAGGCCGGCATATGGACGGTTGCTTTGCCGGCAGCCTGGCCGTTGCGGATGCGGGTCAGCATATCCGCAATCGGATCTGACATGCTCATTGATGAGACTCCTTTGGGTCAAACCGCTCTTTGCGAGCGCGATACCCCGGTTCACGAAAAAGGCCCCCTACTCGAGGGAGCCGCGCAATATAGCCGAATTGTCGAAAAAAAGCTAGTAGCCGCTCTGAATTCAGAACACCATTACCAGCTGGCTTTCTTCAGGCCGGGGACATCGCCGCGCATCGCGGCCTCCCGCAGCTTGTTGCGGCAAAGCCCGAATTTGCGGTAAACCGCATGCGGGCGGCCAGAGGCCCGACACCGCCGTTGTTGGCGGGAGGGACTGGCGTTTCTCGGCTGCTTCTGCAGCGCGACGACAGCCGCATCTATCTCCTCTGGAGATTTGCTGCGGTCATTAATAATTGCCTTGAGTTCCGCGCGCTTGATGGCGTACTTCGCCGCCACTTTTTCGCGCTTGACCTCACGGGCCCACATGCTTTTCTTTGCCATGTTAAATCGCCAGTTATTTGAACGGGAAACTGAAGCCATCGAGCAGTGCGCGGCACTCCTCGTCGCTCGCAGCCGACGTGGTGATGGTGATATCCATACCGCGCAGCGCGTCAATTTTGTCATATTCCACTTCCGGGAAAATGATCTGCTCCTTGACGCCCATGCTGTAGTTGCCGCGGCCATCAAATGCCTTACCGCTGACGCCGCGAAAATCACGAATACGCGGAATCGCGATATTGATCAGACGATCAAGGAACTCATACATCCGCTCTCTGCGCAGCGTTACCTTACAGCCGATTGGCCAGCCGTCGCGGATCTTAAAGCCTGCAACGGATTTCTTGGCGTACGTCACAATCGGTTTCTGTCCGGCGATCTTTTCCATATCGCCGACCGCAAACTGCATGATCTTCTTGTCGCCGACCGCCTCGCCGACCCCCATGTTCAGGGTGATCTTTTCGATCCGCGGCACCTGCATAACGGTGCTGTAGCTGAATTTTTCCATCAGCTGCGGAACGACGTTTTCTTTGTAATGATTCTGGAGCCTTGCCATCGTTATCGCCTCAGACGTCAACGACTTCGCCGTTGGACTTGAATACGCGCACCTTGCGACCGTCATCCAGGGTCTTGAAACCCACTCGGTCGCCCTTGTCGGCGGCGGGGTTGAATACTGCCACGTTGGACACATGCATCGGCATCTCTTTGTCGACGATGCCACCCTGCTCCCCGACATTCGGGTTGGGCTTCACGTGCTTCTTGGCCAAATTGATGTTCTCGACGATCACCTTGTCTTCCAGCACGCTGAGCACGGTACCGCGCTTGCCTTTGTCTTTGCCGGCCAGGACGATGACGTCGTCGCCTTTGCGAATCTTGTTTGCCATCTTTCGTTTTCCTTACAGGACTTCCGGCGCGAGCGAGATGATCTTCATGAACCTTTCACCACGAAGCTCGCGGGTCACGGGACCGAAGATTCGGGTGCCGATGGGCTCGAGCTTGCTGTTCAGCAAAACCGCTGCGTTCCCGTCGAAGCGAATCAACGAGCCGTCGGCACGTCGGACACCCTTGCGGGTACGCACCACTACGGCATTGAACACGTCGCCCTTTTTTACCTTTCCACGCGGGTTGGCATCTTTAATAGACACCTTGATGACGTCCCCGATACCGGCGTAGCGCCTATGGGAACCACCCAGCACTTTGATGCACTGAACGCTGCGCGCGCCACTATTATCGGCGACGTTCAGTAAAGACTGCATCTGGATCATGACACTACCCCACCAAAATCAATATTCGTACGATTTGTTATCTTCAGCTTGCACGTTCGATGAGCTTGATGAACTGCCAAGACTTGGTCTTCGACTTCGGTCGACATTGCTCCACTACGACGACATCACCGACCTGACATTCATTGTTCTCGTCATGCGCATGGACCTTGGTCGACTTACGGACAAACTTGCCATACAGCGGGTGCTTGACGCGTCGCTCGATGACCACGGTAATGCTCTTGTCCATTTTGTCACTGACCACGCGCCCCTGCAGGGTGCGGTTGTCGGCTGCCTGCTCGCTCATGCTTCACCTGCCTGGCGCTTCTGATTGATAACCGTTTTGACGCGCGCAATATTGCGACGCACATCTTTCATCAGGTGCGGACGAGAAAACTGGCCCGTGCCGCGCTGCATGCGCAGATTGAACTGTTCCTTGAGCAGTTCGCTCAGCGATTCACGCAATTCTGTTTGAGTCTTTTGACGCAATTCTGACGCTTTCATCACAAGATCACTCGCTTGATGAAGGTGGTCTGAACCGGCAACTTGGCCGCGGCCAGGGCAAACGCCTCGCGCGCCATCTCTTCACTCACACCTTCGATCTCGTACAACATGCTGCCCGGCTGGATCTGCGCGACCCAGTACTCGACGTTACCCTTTCCTTTACCCATCCGAACCTCAAGGGGCTTCTTTGAAACGGGTTTGTCGGGAAACACGCGGATCCACATCTTGCCGCCACGCTTGACCGTGCGGGAGATGGTCCGACGTGCCGCCTCGATCTGACGGGCCGTAATACGTCCCCGTCCGGTCGCCTTGAGGCCATACTCGCCGAAGCTGACCTTGTTGCCGGACTGGGCCAGACCGCGGTTGCGGCCCTTCATCTGTTTGCGGAATTTTGTACGTTTTGGCTGCAGCATTTTTTAACTCCGCGGTGCGCCTTTGGCCTGGGCCGGCGCATCCTGCTCTTCTTCACGAGTGCCGAATACTTCACCTTTGAAGATCCACGTCTTGACGCCGATGATTCCGTAGGTGGTCATTGCTTCAGCAAATCCATAGTCGATATCCGCACGCAACGTGTGCAGGGGTACCCGCCCCTCGCGATACCATTCGCTACGCGCGATTTCCGCGCCGTTCAAACGGCCAGCGATATTGACCTTTATCCCCTGGGCACCCAGGCGCATCGAGTTCTGTACCGCGCGCTTCATCGCTCGGCGAAACATGATCCGACGCTCAAGTTGCTGGGCGATACTCTCAGCGACCAATTGGGCATCGAGCTCCGGCTTGCGAATCTCTTCGATGCTGATATGCACCGGGATGCCCATGCGCGCGGCGACTTCTTTGCGCAGCGCATCGATGTCTTCGCCTTTCTTGCCGATCACCAGACCCGGTCGCGCCGTATGAATGGTGATGTGCGCATTCTTCGCCGGCCGATCGATCTGAATGCGACTGACCGAGGCCTGGCGTAACTTGTTCTTCAGAAAGGCACGTACTTCGAGATCCGTGTTGAGCAGATCGGCGTAGTTCTTCGAGTCCGCATACCACTTCGACGTCCAGTCTGAGACGATGCCGAGGCGAATACCGGTTGGATGTATTTTCTGGCCCATAATTCTTGTCCGCTTACTCGTCAGCTACCGTGACGGTGATATGGCTTGTACGTTTGAGGATGCGAGCAGCCCGACCCTTGGCCCGCGCACGAATGCGCTTCATGGTCGGACCTTCGTCGACACAAACGGTCTTGACTTTCAATTCGTCGACATCGGCACCTTCGTTGTTTTCCGCGTTGGCAACGGCGGAATCCAGCACCTTTTTCATCATCGCGGCGCCCTTGTTCTTACTGAACGTCAGCAAGTTGAGCGCTTGCTCGACAGGAAGCCCACGAATCTGATCAGCCACCAATCGTCCCTTCTGGGCCGAGATGCGTGCGAAGCGCAATTTTGCAACAGCTTGCATGGCTATCTCCTTAACGTACTTTCTTGTCCGCCGTGTGCCCGCGATAGTTGCGGGTCAAGGCGAACTCGCCGAGTTTGTGGCCGACCATGTTCTCGGAAATCAACACCGGAACATGCTGCTTGCCGTTGTGTACGGCGATCGTCATGCCAACCATATCCGGGCTCACCATGGAGCGCCGCGACCAGGTCTTGATGGGTCGACGATCGTTACTCTCCCGAGCAGCATCCACCTTCTTCTGCAGGTGGAGGTCGATAAAAGGACCCTTACGAATTGAACGTGGCATTGCCTTCTAGCCTCTCACCTAATTACTTGCGACGACGGTCGCGCACAATGAATTTATCGGTGCGCTTGTTCGAGCGTGTTTTGTAACCCTTGGTCGGGGTACCCCATGGGCTGACCGGATGACGACCACCCGACGTGCGCCCCTCACCACCACCATGCGGGTGATCCACTGGGTTCATCACCACGCCACGCACTGTCGGTCGCACACCACGCCAGCGGCTGGCACCGGCCTTGCCGAGTTTACGCAGGCTGTGCTCTGCGTTACTCGCAGAACCCAGCGTTGCGCGGCAGTCGGAGTGCACCTTGCGCATCTCACCGGAGCGTAAACGCACGGTGGCGTAATCACCTTCGCGCGCGACCAGCTGTGCGGTGGCACCGGCGGAACGTGCCAGCTGGGCACCCTTACCGATCTTGAGTTCGATGCAATGCACCGTGCTGCCAACCGGGATATTGCGTAGTGCCATACAGTTCCCGACCGTGATCGCGGCCTCGGCACCAGAGATCACGGAATCGCCCGCCCTCAGGCCCGCCGGGGCGATAATGTAACGACGCTCACCGTCCGCGTATTTGATCAGCGCGATATGCGCCGTGCGGTTAGGATCGTACTCCAGGCGTTCCACGACACCAGGCACGCCATCTTTGTCACGCTTGAAATCGATGACGCGATAACGCTGCTTGTGGCCGCCGCCAGTATGACGGATCGTGATATGTCCGTTGTTGTTGCGACCACCGGATTTGGTCTTTTTTGCGACCAGCGGAGCGTGCGGTGCACCCTTGTGCAAACCCTGGCTCTTGACGTGGACCACGTGACGGCGACCCGGTGATGTCGGTTTTGTCTTGACGATTGCCATTGTTCTTTCCGTTTCCTAAACCGCGTACGCCTCAGGCGCCGCCGGCGAAATCGATATCGTGACCTTGCTGCAGTCGGACGTAGGCCTTCTTCCAGCTGTTGCGCTTGCCCATCACGGAACCAAAACGCTTCTGCTTACCTTTCATGTTCACCGTGCGCACCGCGTCGACTTTGACTTCGAACATCAGTTCGACCGCCTCGGCTATCTCCGGCTTGCTTGCATCAGACGCCACCTTGAACACGAACTGGTTCGCGCTGTCGGCAGCCATCGAGCTCTTTTCCGAGACGACAGGAGCCAGAAGGATGTTCATTAAACGATTCTTGCTCATGCCAGTTTCTCCTCGAGCGCCTTGACTGCCTGAGCCGTGATGACGACCTTGTTGAAACCGATCAGGCTGACCGGATCGAGTTCACTGAGCGCGCGCGCATCCACGTGATAGAGGTTGCGGCTGGCGAGCAACAGATTCTCGTCGAATTCCTCGGTGATGATCAGTGCGTCACTGGCGTCCATTTCCGACAGCTTCTTGACCAGAGCCTTGGTTTTTGGCGAGTCGACACTGAACGAGTCAACGACGATCAGCCGATCCTGGCGCACCAACTCAGACAGAATGGACCGCAAGGCACCGCGATACATCTTGCGGTTGACCTTCTGCTCATGATTGCGCGGCTGCGCTGCGAAGGTCACACCACCGGAT
>Ga0316201_10003041_pt1 | contig 12206 bp, 14 predicted proteins | sample CS6wburrow_MG_FD_204516 | JGI IMG/M metagenome (GOLD analysis project Ga0316201, IMG submission 204516) | Coastal sediment microbial communities from Delaware Bay, Delaware, United States - CS-6 worm burrow | ecosystem: Environmental > Aquatic > Marine > Coastal > Sediment | place: USA... | reverse complement strand
TCAACATCCAGGCAGCGAGCCAGGAAGGTCGAGGCGCAAAAAGCGGTGTGAAATATGAAGCGTGGCGGGTTGTTTGACGGGGCCTGGCTCTTTGGCTCCAACAAACCGGTCAATTCGGCCAGGGGTAATTCAATCATGTGCCGGTTTGGGTCGATATACTCGAGCTTCAGCGCACTCACCCGGCGGATTTCATCGCGGTTAATTTTTAAAAACGAGACTTTCTCGGTATTGAAGTCGAATTTGTACGCCAGGAAATCCGGACTGCTGATAAGGTCGTTCACTGCTGTCATAAAGCTTTATCCACGCGCGCGTTCCAAGGAAGTAACTCTGGTTTACACCGGTTGATTTGTCAATTGGCCGTTTTGCTGCTGTCACGGTTGCGGCAATCAATAACATCCTCGCTGAAACCGCTGCCCGTTGGCAGGTGATTACAAACACTTTTCGGCAATAATGGTTTAACATCAGGGTATCCCCGTTTATACGACGGGTGGCGAGGCAGAAGAAGGACATCACTTTTTACAATCCTTTGTAATGCATTGCCCGTGAAGCATGGAACAATCGCAAAAAGACAGGGGTTCGATCATTGCCCTGATGGAGAAACTGGTTGAAATCGACCTGCCCAGGGCGAGGCGTTTGCTGGACCGGGTGAATGCCGGCCTTAAACTGCGCGAGACAGATATTGAATTCCTGAAAAGATTGTACGAAGACAGCGAGATGAACGAGGGTCTGGTCGAACGCAACCCGGCCTACCAGGCGGTTTTTACCCGCTCTTTTGAATTGTATACCGAGATTATCAGGAAGGGGCTCGAAAACGAGAAAACCCAGGAGGGTTAATGACAATCCAGCGCGTGCAGCCTGATTTCCATATTGCTCTCTACACTGATGAAATGATTGGGTGGAATGGAGGTCCATTCATCCCTGTGGTCGTTGAGCCTTTCCGAAACAATCAATACCGCCTTGTCGCCTGAGTCGTCTTGTACCATATTGCTGACGCCATTTGCACAGCGAAACCGGCTGCCTGCCGCATAGTACAGTGTTCTTGTTTCGCGATCCGGGTCTGAGCTGAAGCGTGTGCCGAAGATTCTGTAGCCATCGGTAATCATCATGTTGAAGGTAGAAACCTCGTCTGCGATACCCGCTTCCTGTTTCAGTGCCTGGATGGCATCAAAAGTCTTTTGAAAGCTTTGCCTGATATCACTCGTGTTGACTTCACCGTTGGCCGAATTGAATTCGTTCAAATGCTGCATTAACAGGGCAAAAACGTGTTCCGAGTCAGTCTGACCCTTGATCCAGAGAAACATTTCATCGTTCAGCAAGTTGAGCAGCCGGCGCTTGATTTTTGAAAATTTCGGAATGACACCATTGTGCATCATCAGGAACTTTTCATAGTGAAACGGGTGGGAGTTGGCTTCGGAGATGGCGCCCTCGGATGCAGCCCTGACGTGGGCGAACATACAATCCGTGCGCACCAGTGGCGCGTTGTATAGCAGGTTGTAATTGTTCCAGGCGGGCGAGATTGAGCGGAACAGCCCGGGTATATCACTGATGTCGTGTACGTACCAGCCGAGGCCGAAGCCGTCACCATTGACAGTTTCAACCATCTCTTCGGCACCATAACTTTGGTGTACCAGCGAATTCCGTGGCTTTAGCAGCAACTCATCGACAATGATGGGCCGCCCGAGGTAAGCGACAAAACGGCACATAAGCGATCCTCAAAACTATAGCTTACACCATTCAACCCGTGCCATGACCGGGTTGCCGGGCTGCTTCAATCACCGCTGCGGTGCCATGCGGGACTGAACTGGCTGACACTTTGCGTGAGCACGGTCATATGGTGCGGATCGACTTCCGGGGTAATGCCGTGCCCAAGATTGAATACATGGCCGTGACCTGCGCCAAAACTGGTCAGTGTCGCCTTGACCTGGCTTTCAATGATATCCGGGTTCGTCAGCATAATGGCGGGGTCGAGGTTGCCCTGCAGGGCAACCCGCTCCCCGACCCGTGCTTTGGCCTCGGCGAGCGTGATCGTCCAGTCCACGCCCAGGCCATCACAGCCCGTATCGGCCAGGGCCTCCAGGTGAGAGTTGCAACCCTTGCAAAACAATACCACCGGAATGGTCTTGCCGTCGTAGCTGCGGTGCAGGCCATTAACGATTTTTTCAAGGTAATGCAGGGAAAAGCGCCTGAACATATCCGGCGCCAGCACGCCGCCCCAGGTATCGAATAGTTGCACAGCCTGCGCGCCGCTCTCGATTTGCGCGTTCAGGTAATCGATCACGGCATCGGCCAGCTTGTCGAGTAGAAGATGCGCCGTCTGCGGGTCACCGTAGATCATACTTTTAATTTTCGCAAAGGCCTTACTGGAACCGCCTTCGACCATGTACGTCGCCAATGTCCACGGGCTGCCACTGAAGCCGATGAGTGGTACATCGCCGTTCAGGTTTTTGCGGATCAAGGCAACGGCATCCATGACGTAAGCCAGTGAATCCGAAGGGTCAGGACGCTTGAGCGCTTCCACGTCGGCTGCGGATTTGACCACTTTTTCGAATTTCGGCCCTTCACCTTCTGCAAAATAAAGGCCCAGGCCCATTGCGTCGGGTATGGTCAGGATATCTGAAAACAGAATCGCCGCATCCAGTGAAAATCGCCGCAGGGGTTGCAATGTCACCTCACAGGCGAGTTCGGGGTTGGTGCACAGGTTCATGAAGCTGCCAGCCTGCGCGCGCAATTGCCGGTATTCCGGCAGGTAGCGCCCGGCCTGGCGCATTACCCAAATAGGCGTCCGTTCGGTCGGCTGGCGCAATAATGCCCTGATATATAGATCGTTTTTCAAAGGTGAACTCATTCTTTTCCCAATGTATAGATGCTGGAAACCCCGGATATTCCGGGATTTTTCGCGGTTAGTCAGTTAGCCGGCAGGCTTCTATTGCCGATTTAATCTGCAGTGTATCAGAGGCGCTGTCGATAAGCCCCTGGCCGGCTGATTTCACCAGTATCAACCTGACCGCACCCGCGATCACTTTCTTGTCGAGTTTCATGGTTTCCAGGATATCATTCGGTACCAGGTTTTCCGGCAGAGTCAGTGGCAGGTTAAACGCAGTCAGTAAGCTGCCAAGGCGATCGCTCAGGCCCGGCTCACATAAACCCCTGAGTTCGCTCAAGCGGCTTGCCACCATCATGCCCATGGCGACGGCCTCACCGTGCAGGTATTGGCGGTAGTCGGTCAGCGTCTCTACGGCGTGGGCGAACGTGTGACCGAAATTCAATAGTGCGCGGACACCGGCCTCACGCTCATCCTCAGCGACCACGGCGGCCTTGTTGTCGATACTGCGCCTGATCATGCCGGTCAGTGACCCGGGCTCTCGCGCCATGATTGCCCGGGCATGTTCCTCGAGCCAACTCAGGAAATCCGCGTCGCGGATGGCTGCAATCTTGACGACCTCTGACAGCCCGGCTGAAAATTCGCGATCGGGTAGCGTGTCCAGTGTGCGGATATCAACCAGCACCGAGGCAGGCTGGTGAAAAGCGCCGACCAGGTTTTTTCCCGACGGGTGATTAAAACCGGTCTTGCCGCCGACCGAAGCATCCACCTGGGCCAATAACGTCGTCGGCACCTGGATGAAATTGATGCCCCGCATGTAACTGGCCGCAGCAAAACCTCCCATGTCGCCAATCACGCCGCCCCCTAAAGTGATTACCGTTGCATCCCGCGTTGCGCGCACCTCTATCAGCGCATCAATAATCTTGGACCAGCTCTCCTGCGTTTTGTAAGTTTCGCCGTCCGGCAAAACCAGGCTGTGTACATTCACACCTGCCAGCGACTTGATGAGCTTGTCCATGTATAGCGGCGCGACGGTATCATTCGTGACAATCAGGGCGGTGGCTCCACTGCCGATATTGAATGCTGCATGAGGCTGGCCAAGCATATCCGAACCTATGAATACCTCGTAACTGCGTTCCGCCAAACGGACATTAACAGTCTGCATGCGAATCCTCCGGCGTGAGTGGGTCAAGCTGTTCCAGTATCGTCCTGGCCAGCATCTTTGCTGTCGACTGAACACTGGTGTTGCGGGTTCTGAAGACCAGGTCGGCAGTCTCTTCATACAGCGGATTGCGTACCCTGGCCAAATCCAGTAAACGTTGCGCGCGGTCTTCCGCCTGCAAAAGAGGCCGGCTCTTGTCGTGGCTCAGGCGCCTGAGCTGATTGTCAACACTGGTTTTCAGGTAAACGACAAAACCCCTTGAGCGCAGCATGGCCCGGTTCTCTGCTTTGCAAACAGTACCGCCACCTGTGGCAATCAGTACCTTGTGCTTTTCAGTCAACTGTTCCAGGAGATTGGTTTCCCTTACGCGGAACCCCGCTTCCCCTTCGAGGTCAAAAATCAGGTTAACGCTGGCACCGGTCAAGCGCTCCAGCTCGTGATCACAGTCGTAAAAATCGAGCCCGAGAATTTTTGCCAGGTGCTTGCCAATGGAAGTTTTACCCGATCCCATGGGGCCGATCAGAAAAATATTCTGATTAACTTTGCTCATCTGGAATCTATTTTCCGAATAAACGGCGTGCAAGCCAGCATGGCTTTGGGTAACATTGCCCCGGTTCGACAAACAGGAATGGTTAGGGATTCTATGCTTCGATTTTTTATCATATTTTCAGTACTGCTGATCGGGCTGTTCACGCTTGAGATTCTACAGCCAGCGGAAAAGTACGTCATCATTCCATTTACATCGCTGATCGCGGATATCAGCGTATGGATAGTGAAGGCTTTTGATGACAACGTCATTGCCATGGGCAACGTGATCCGTGACAAGGCTTCAGGGTTCGGTGTTCGCATCGAGCGGGGCTGCAATGGACTTGAAGCCGTCATCATACTGTTCGCTGCCATATTTGCGTTTCCGGCGCCTTTCAAACACAAAATAATTGGTTTTATTGCCGGGTTTTTTGCCATCCAGCTACTCAACCTCGTGCGTATCATCAGCCTCTATTACCTGGGTCAGTGGAACTACACGGCATTTGAGTGGTTCCATCTTTACCTTTGGCAGGCGCTGATTATTCTCGACGCGCTGGTTGTCTGGTTGATCTGGCTGCGAACTCTGCCGGGGGCCGGACCGCGTCCCCCAGACCCGGAGCCGGAAGCCGCCTGATGAAGGTGCTGATAGCCGGCTGTGGTGATGTCGGCAGCACGCTCGCGTCAGCCTTGCTTGAGGATGGCCACATTGTATTCGGACTGAAGCGGGATACATCGACGTTGCCCGAGGGTGTGCAACCGCTGCAGGCTGATCTGACCCGCCCTGAGACCCTTGGAAATCTTCCGGAAGAGATCGACACGCTGGTCTTTCTGCCGACACCGGCCAGTCGTGACCGGGCCGGTTACGAGGCGATTTTTATCGAAGGTTGGCAAAATCTATGGGCCAGCTTGGGGCGTATTCCCGAGCGAACACTCATCGTTTCCAGCACCGCGGTATATGGCGAGTCGAACGGCGGTCATGTCGATGAGTTGACCGCGCCTGATCCGACCGGTTTCAACGGTAAAGTCCTGTTGAGGATGGAACAGCAGGCTTCGAGCTGTACCGGCAATCTTGTCATTGCCCGCATATCAGGAATCTACGGCCCCGGCCGTGAAAGGCTGATCAGGCTGGCCGCGTCCGGGGGTGTTGAGATTCAGCAAACTCCGGCTTTCTACACCAACCGGATACACCGTGACGATGCTGCGGCGGCGCTGCAGCACCTGCTTTACCTCGACCATCCGGAAAATATCTACCTCGTGAGTGATGATTTGTCTGCGCCCCGTTACGAGGTCGTTGAGTGGCTGGCTAAAGCGCAGGGAAAACCGGCGCCAACCGGACTGATTGATGGACAGGGAAGTCGTGGCAAGCGTGTCAGTAATCGCAGGTTACGTGAGAGTGGGTTCAGCCTGACCTATCCGGACTTTCGTGCCGGTTACGGTGCCTTGCTCGGGCAAAAATAACAAGTCAGTCTTCGTGGTTCGCAAACCGCACTGTTATCACCAACCCAGCAACAGCAATAGAAAGCGCAATGCTATCAGTGCGAACAGCGGCGAAAGGTCAACGCCGCCCAGCGGTGGCACCAGTCTGCCTATAGGCCGCAATACCGGTTCAGTCAATTGATATATCAATGGAATCAACGGGTGCCTGGATTGCGCTGCCAGCCAGCTGATCAGTACCCGGGCAATAATCAGCACGAAATAGGTCAACAGCAATATGATCAATAGTTTCTGAATCGCGAACAGGAACAGGAACTGGAAGCCGTAATCCGTTTTGCTGAGCAGGCTGATCACCACGAGTTGCAGCAGTTCCAGCAACAGCATGACCACCACTGATGCCGTATCCAGCTTGCCGATGGAAGGAATGATACGACGTGCCGGGACCAGCACCGGGTCCGTTATCTTGATCAGAAACTGGCTCAGGGGGTTGTAGAAATCGGCCCTGACCCACTGCAGTAACAGCCGCAGCAAAATGGCGGTGACATAGAGGTCCGTCAGCGTGCTGACAAGATAGATCAGCGCACCTGAAAAGTTCATTCCCATACCCCGTCATTGGCCAGTTGATGACCCCGCTCCGTGGCTGCCCGGATGGCTAAATCGATCAGGTGCTCAAAATGACCCATATCGAGCATGTCCATGGCAGCTTCCGTGGTCCCTCCGGGGGTGGTCACCTGCTCACGGAGTTCAATCACATCGCTATCGCTTTGGACTGCCATGGCGCAGGCACCGTGGGCGGTGTGCAAAGCCAGCTTGGCCGCTATCTCGGCAGGCAATCCCAGTTGGGCGCCGGCATTTCGTAAACATTCAACCAGGTAAAAGAAATACGCCGGCCCGCTGCCTGATAGCGCGGTGACGACATCCAGTAGACTTTCCTTGTCCAGCCAAACCACCTTGCCGGCGGATTCCATCAGGTTCTGGGCCAATTCCCGCTGTGCAAGGCTACAGTTTACACGGGCATACATCCCGGTTATGCCGAGGCCGATCAGGGCCGGGGTATTCGGCATCGTGCGCACGATCGGCGATTCGGATTCGAGTTTATCCGCTATCTGGTTGGTATGAATGCCGGCCACGATCGAGATAACCAGTTGCTCACTGTTGATCAGGCTGCCGATCTCATCCAGCACCACCGGCAGAACCTGGGGCTTGACCGCCAGGACGATGGCATCCATTCCCTGGATGGCCTCGGCGGCGGTCTCAAAACAGTGCACCGGCCAGCGTTTTTGCAGGCGCTCCCTGACGCCTTCGCCGGGGTCCGCCACCTGTACACGGTCAACGATGTGACGTGAAGCGAACAGGCTGCTGATCAGGGCGCTCGCCATGTTGCCCCCGCCTATAAATGCAATTCTCATATCTTGTCCTTCTGAATATATTTCATTCTGGTCTTTTGCCAAACAAATCGGTTCCAATACGCACCATGGTACTACCTTCATCGATGGCTATCTCAAGGTCAGCTGACATCCCCATTGAAAGCGTATCGACAGCATGGCCCGCGGCTTTGAGAGCTTCAAACAACTCCCGCACACGGCGAAAACTGTCATGTTGCTCCGCTGGAATAGTCGTTAACTTTGGCAGTGCCATCAACCCCCGGAGCCTTATGTTATCCAGTGTGCCGGCAAAATCGGCCAGTTCCGGGATGTCCTCGGGGCGTGCCCCTGTTTTTTGAGGCTCCCGGTCGATATTGACCTGCAGGCACACGTTGAGTGGAGCCATATGCTCCGGTCGCTGTGTTGACAGTCGTTTAAGAATTTTTTGCCTGTCGACGCTTTGCACCCAGTCGAAATTCTCGGCAATCGCCCGGGTTTTGTTGGATTGAATTGTACCGATAAAATGCCATTGCAAATCGAGGTCGGGCAATTCACCCAGTTTGGCGAGTGCTTCCTGCAGCTGGTTTTCACCAAATTCGGACACGCCTAAGCTATTCAGTGCAATGACTTTTTCAGCTGAATGTCGTTTGCTGACCGCAAGCAGGGACACATCGTCCGGTGGTCTGCCGGAGGCAAGACAGGCATTTTCTATTCTTTGTCGTACAAGCTTCAGTCTTTTTAGTGATCTATTCATGTTGCAGCGCGCGTGTGCATTGTCTATGGTAAGGGTTGTTGCTATGAATACCAGGGACAGGGTTTCAAGCATTTTTCTGATATTCAGTCATAATGTATTGTAACGCGACCAGTATCCCTGTAAGGAGGGTTTAATGGATATTGCCGAGTTGCTTGCTTTTGCTGTAAAAAACAAGGCTTCCGATCTTCACCTGTCGTCGGCACTGCCACCCATGATTCGCGTGGACGGCGACCTGCGTCGGTTGAATCTACCGGCTCTGGATAACCAACAGTTGACCGAATTACTTTATAGCACGATGAGCGATCATCAGCGACGTGATTTCGAAGCCAACCTCGAGGTGGATTTCTCCTACGCCGTTCCGGGGCTTGCCCGTTTCCGTGTCAACTGTTTTCACCAGGATCGTGGCGTCGGCGGGGCTTTTCGTACCATTCCCGCTGCAGTCTGGACCCTGGAAGACATTGGTGCGCCACCGTCTTTCAAGGATATAATCAACGTTCCGCGCGGCCTCGTGCTGGTTACCGGCCCGACCGGTTCCGGTAAGTCAACGACCCTTGCCGCCATGATTGATCATCTGAACTCTCAAATTGCCGGGCATATCCTGACCATTGAAGACCCCATTGAATTCGTTCACCAGTCGAAAAAATCCCTGATCAATCAGCGTGAAATTCACCGTGATACACACGGCTTCAACCAGGCTTTGCGGTCTGCGCTGCGTGAGGATCCGGATATTATCCTGGTCGGTGAGATGCGTGATATCGAAACTATCCGCCTGGCGCTGACTGCGGCAGAAACCGGCCACCTGGTGTTTGCGACCCTGCATACGAGTTCAGCAGCCAAAACGATTGACCGTATTATTGACGTCTTCCCGGCAGGTGAAAAATCCATGGTGCGTTCGATGCTGTCGGAGTCGTTACGTGCGGTCATTGCGCAGACCCTGATGAAGCGCATCGGAGGAGGGCGTATTGCCGCCCATGAAATCATGCTGGCGACGCCCGCCATCAGAAACCTGATCCGTGAGGACAAGGTGGCGCAAATGTATTCTGCGATCCAGACCGGGCAGAATGTCGGCATGCACACCCTCGACCAGTATCTAGAGGGACTGGTCAGCAGAGGTATCGTTGCCCGTCAGGAGGCGGCCAGAAAGGCTGTGGACCGTAAGTTGTTCATGTAGGGGATGCCTCATTCCTTACTTGACCGGCGGGTCAGAAATTGTAATTTGGAGGTGCGGAAATGAGTGTTGTAGAGGGCTGGTTAAATGCAGTTCATGAAGAGAAGGGGTCGGATCTGTTCGTCACATCGGACGCACCTCCCTGTATCAAGGTCAATGGCAGGATCCGCGCAATTTCAACCGAAGTGTTGTTGCCGGAAGAAGTCAGGGAAATTGTTTATGGCATCATGACGAAAAAGCAGGCCAGGGAGTTCGACGAGACCCTGGAGTGCCAATTCGCCATCGCCCTGGGCGAGGAAGTGCGTTTTCGCGTGAGCGCGTTTTACCAGCAGGGGCAGGTTGGCATGGTCTGCCGGCGTATTGAAACCGTCATCCCGACTTTTGAGGAACTCGGCTTACCGGACCTGCTGACGGATCTCTCGCTGGCCAAGCGCGGAATCATCCTGTTTGTGGGCGCGACAGGTACGGGTAAATCTACCTCGTTGGCAGCCATGCTTGGTTACCGCAACAAGCGGATGAGTGGTCACATTATTTCCGTTGAAGACCCGATCGAGTACGTGCATTTTCATGGCAAGAGCCTCGTTACCCAACGTGAAGTCGGCATAGACACGGATTCATTTGAAGTCGCGCTTCGCAATACGCTGAGGCAGGCGCCCGATGTCATCATGATTGGTGAGGTTCGAACACGTGAGACCATGGAGTACGCCATTACCTTTGCAGAAACCGGTCACCTGGTGCTCTGTACGCTTCACGCAAATAACGCCAATCAGGCGCTAGATCGTATTTTGCATTTCTTCCCCGAAGAGGCAAAAGAACAGGTGCTGCTCGATTTGTCCTTCAACATGCGGGCAATCGTCGCCCAACAATTGATTCCCTCCGCCGATCAGACCCGTCGCTGGGCTGCAGTCGAGGTACTGCTGGCTACGCCATTGGTGCAGGAGAGAATTCGCAACGGGGAGATAAATGAATTGAAGAAGATCATGAGTGAATCCAACCACCATGGAATGATCACCTTCGACCAATGTCTTTTCGGCATGTACCAGGAGGGCAAGATAACCTACGATGAGGCCATCAGGCATGCCGACTCCGCCAATGAAGTCCGACTGGCCGTGAAAATGTCAGAGGGTGGCGATGCCGATACGCTTGCAGAAAACCTCAAGGATGTCGACCTCCTGGAAATCTAGCATTCATAAGGGCGGCCTGCGAATTGCCTTAACGGAAAATTCCATTTTGATTAACTGATTTTTAACGTGAGCGGGCCTACACTAGACAACGCTTGGCACCATGGGTTAGCAACTGGTCGTGCCGGGTACAGCGACTCCTGCTGTGAATATGATTGACGGGGCGTTTCGGGCCCAGGCGCGGTGGTAACATCAGTGGCCTGGGCCTTTTCATTTAAGACTGACACGAACAGGTACCGAATGTGCGTATTTTAATTATCGAAGACAACCCGGATATCGCTGCCAATATAGGTGATTACCTGGATGAAAAAGGTCATACCGTGGATTTTGCCGGTGATGGTATTACCGGTTTGCATCTGGCCATCGTCAATGATTTTGATGCCATTGTTCTCGACCTGGCATTGCCAGGCATGGATGGACTGGAAGTTTGCCGCAAGTTGCGCCAGGAAGCCGGCAAGAGCACACCGATATTGATGCTGACGGCAAGAGACCGCCTCGAAGACAAGCTTGCCGGTTTTGAAACCGGCGCCGATGATTACCTTGTCAAACCGTTCGAGTTGCAGGAAGTCGAAGTCAGGCTCGAGGTTCTGACTACGCGGGGCATCCGGCGGGCCAGTAAGGAAATTCAGATCGGCGATCTGCAATTCAACGTTGATACGCTGACCGTTACCCGTAACGGCAGTGAAATAGACCTCAACCCGATCGGTTTAAAACTCCTGCGCTGTTTGATGGAGGCATCACCCAACGTGGTTACCCGGGCCGAGCTCGAAAAAGAAGTCTGGGGTGAAGAAATGCCTGACAGTGATAGCCTGCGGGTGCACATACATTCTTTGCGATCAGCCATCGACAAGCCATTTGGCACCAAAATGATCCAGACCCGCCACGGTATCGGCTACCGGTTGTTGGAGTCAAATGCTGTACAGACGTAGGCTACGCAGCCGAATCATACTGTCCTTTCTGCTGTTCGGGACCTTGCTCAGTGGCTTGTTTGCGATCAGTACGCTTTTGCTGCAACGCACGCTGGAAGACGAGCTTATTGGTTCAACTCTGAAACAGGAGCTTGATGATTACCTGGTTCAATTGCGTCAGGACCCTACGCGGTTAGAACCGTTTCATACCCGCATCCAGGGGTTCATTACCCGACCCGGGGACCCCAATCAAAGTGTTACAGCGAAAATCAGAAATCTCGACACGGGTGTGCATGAAGTTGAAACTACCGAAGGTTACTTCAAGGCCGCCGTGCGCAAAGACGAGGATTTATGGGCATTCCTGATCTATGACATATCAGAAAACCAACGTCTGACCAACCGGCTCGTCTGGTCATTGGTTACCGCCGTCATTGTGTTTTCCATGTTGTCGCTGGCTCTTGGACTCTGGTCTTCCCGTAGGGTAATGAAACCCGTGACGGACCTGGCCGAGAGACTGAGCCAGCTGGGTGAAGAGACGCCTTCGCCAGGACTGGCCAGGTGGTTTCCCGATGATGAAGTCGGTCAGTTGGCGGCGGCGCTGGATGCCTATGCCGAGCGTGTACATCACCTGGTTGAGCGGGACAGGGAATTCAACGCCGATGTGAGTCACGAACTGAGGACGCCACTGGCGGTAATTTCGGGCGCGACAGAGTTGTTGCTGGCGCAGCACAACCTGCCGGAAAAAACCAGGCTGAGGATATTACGCATTGCCCGTGCGGCCCGGCAATCAAGCGATATTACTACCGCCCTGCTGCATCTGGTTCGGGCTGAACAGGGTGTAAATCAGGACAGTGATGCCCAGGATGTATGCAAGATCGTTGACAAACTC
>Ga0316201_10003040_pt1 | contig 12208 bp, 11 predicted proteins | sample CS6wburrow_MG_FD_204516 | JGI IMG/M metagenome (GOLD analysis project Ga0316201, IMG submission 204516) | Coastal sediment microbial communities from Delaware Bay, Delaware, United States - CS-6 worm burrow | ecosystem: Environmental > Aquatic > Marine > Coastal > Sediment | place: USA... | reverse complement strand
ATTAAAAAGCCACTGCCAATGATGGAGGCAAGAGGTGTCACAGTTGCTCGCCACTGTGGTGACAATCTGACGCGTTTGTTAAATAAGCCCCAACCAACAATCAACGTCGATATAATCGCAACACTGTTTAAGAGCATGCCGTTTTCCATTAGATATATTGCCTCTACGCACTTATTTAGCGTTGAACTCTACAATGTCATTTGGCATGACTTGACCGCTCACAATCGTTGCGTTAGCAAAGTGTTCATCCTTAGTATTCCCCAAACGCACTTTACCCACGTATTCTCTGGAGTAGCCTGACTCACCTTCGGTGATCACATTGTCATCGTATACAGCTCGATACACGTCATACACTTTGTTTTGTTTCAAATTGTTAGTATCTGCGACACACACAACAAGTTCCCTTCCTTTGGCTGTGACGACTTGTCCACTCATGATGTAATCGTGATACAACTGGCTAGCACACCCGCCTAGCAAAAATAAAGATACGGTTAATACCGTGAGTAACTTAGTGAAATTTCTCATAGTTTTTTCCTTGTTAATATACTGACAACTAACATTGCGATTGAATTGTGAACAGGCTCACAACCCATATAGTAAGCTTACTTTTTAGCTGATATCTCAACATGATCTACATCAATAAAAAACGGCTATTGCATTACCGTTTGATTACAATTATGTAATAGAAACAATGCTATATAAATTTAATTGCGTTAAAAAGGGAGTGTAATGCACGCTTAATTTGACCAATGAATGTGTGAAATTTTCCATTGACTATCTCGTTTAATAAGCGTGATAGTTTCATTACTTGTTCTATCAATGCTTTTTCCCTTAAATGTGCCAGTCAAATGGCTTCTTGAAAAAGAGGTTGCTATGCCATCGTACTCATGGACATGGTGTTCAATTAGGTCAATTTGCATGGCTTGTAAGTATTTAATGTCTGACAACATATGATGGCTTGCATATTCTTTCGCGCTTCGTTCAACACCTTGCCCTTCAAAAATCAGCACGTTATAGACGAGCAGGTTTCGAGCAGTCTCAACATCACCGGTTTCAAGTGCTTTGTGAAAGGCAAGTACAGTTTTTGCAGCTGTTGTTTCAGTCCCAGTAAACATAGATGCTTTAGCTTCATTATGAGTATCACCGTCATGCGAAAAAGCGAACGGACTCAACGCAACAATTGCGACAAATGCCAAAAGGCCCTTATGAATTGTGTTTTTCATTTTTGTTTCCTCTTCGATAGATATTGTTTAATTAAACAAGTTAACTCGCTAGCATTGGCGGTCCCATCGCTGTTGTGACCACGCTAGTAACGAGTAAAATTAAAAAACCCACAAACGTTTCAATCATGATGGAAAGCCGCAATGCGACGGCGCCATCTTCTCGACTCAATATGCGTGGCACCAATACGAACTTATGAGCCACGGCAAACATGAGGAGCAATATGACCAAGGCTATTTTGAGTATAAAAACTTGTCCGTAGCGGCTTGAATACAGGCTTTCTAATGTAGGTACAAACTGAATGAGCATAGATACAGCGGCAGCCACTAAAATAGCGACGCCCCAAACTGCAAATCGACCAAAACGTTCCATGACAACATGCAATGCTTCCCCCTCAAATATGTAAGTCGCGCGCACTAATGGTATTAGCGCACCTAACCATGCAAACGACATAGCTACATGCAGAGTGATAAGCGAGACGCTGCCAAATATGAGTGCATTAGTGTGTCCAGATAACGTAAATGAGGTGCTCAAGCCAATAATGACGAGCAATGTTAGTGTGCCAAATATCCATTGGTTTAACTTGCTCGTCAGAAACAATGGACGAATTAATATCAGAGTCAAAAGTGCAAAAGATAGACCGAACGCGATTCCTCTAGTCATCGTCAATGTACCAACAGAGCTAGCCCACATCATGTTGAGCATGATGGGGTCGAACATGCCTTTTACACCATTTTCTGCAAGGTTGCCTGTTTGTACAAAAAAATCGACAACATTAGCGATGAAACCAATAATGACCAATACCATTGCGACTTTGCATATAGCCTGTCGCCAACGCATTGCAGCTTTGTCAACACTCTCAAGCGAAGCCGCCGGGATATAGAGATACACGCAAATAATGCTAAATGCCGCGCTTATCCCCAAGTACACCAGAAACTTGTTGAGTACTAGCAGTCCTATCCAAATTCCTGATGTCATAGGAATTCCTTTTTAATGATTGTTATGGTCGTTGTGATCCATCTTTTTATGTTTCATCTCTTTCATGTTGCCAGCAGCATGGACCATAAATGAAAAGTCTCCTTTCATCTTATGACCGTCTACTCCCATAATTGTCCATGACGCTTTGTAAGTGCTAGGCATTAGTTGGGGCAAGTCATAGCTGTATGTTTTGCTCGCTTCCATTGAGGGGGCGAATTCAAATTCAACCTTTTCATTTTTGCTGTCCAATATAGACAAGTTAACCAAACGAACTTCGTCACCAAATGTGACAGCAATGGTCTCTGGGCTTTTCATTAACATGGCATTGTCTTTGGGCACTGAGGACGTGATGCCAGTGTGCGCTAATACTGACAGACTGCTCATTGTGATAAGAAGCGTTGCGATAAATTTTTTCATGTATTAATCTCTCTTTTGTAAAGTTACGGGTTAAATGTTTTTAGCTAATTGGTGTATTTGCCTTTTTTTCCACAACAGATAAATGGCGGGTAAAACAAGTAGCGTGAGTAGCACTGCACTCATCATTCCGCCTACCATTGGCGCGGCAATTCGACTCATGACCTCTGCCCCTGTTCCTGTTCCATATAAAATAGGTAGCAAACCAAGAATGATGGCTAAAGCCGTCATCATGACAGGCCTAACGCGCAGTCCTGCGCCGTGCAATATAGCTTCTGTTAACTGTGCATCGCTCGGTATTACATTTTGTTCTTTGCAGCGCGTAATTAGCGCGTTATATTCCTGGTTCAGGTAGACCAACATGATCACACCTATTTCAACTGCAACGCCAGCGAGTGCTATAAAACCGACCCCTACGGCTACCGAAAAGTTGAACCCCTCTAGATACATTAACCAAATGCTACCAACCATCGCCAAAGGCAAAGTGCCCATGATAATGGCCACTTCAGTAATGTTTCTAAAGTTGAGGTACAACAGAATGATAATAATGGCCAGCGTCAGTGGCACAACGTAGGTGAGTTTTTCTTTGGCACGTTGCATATACTCATATTGACCAGACCAAGTTATGGAGTAACCAGCAGGCAATACTAACTGCTCACTCACGGCTTGCTGAGCTGACACCACATAACTGCCAATATCCACGCCATCAATATCCACAAACACCCAGCCATTTAGGCGTGCATTTTCACTTTTTATGCCGGGAGGGCCATCCTCTATGTACACATCTGCTACATCTGCAAGCGCAATACGCTTTCCTTGCGGTGTTACAATCGGCAATAAAGATAGTGCTTGTGGGGATGAGCGATATGATTGAGGATAGCGCACGTTGACCGGATATCTCTCAAGCCCTTCAACACTTTGCGTGACATTCATACCGCCAATGGCACTGGATACAACTGACTGAATATCAGCAATGTTAAGGCCATAGCGCGCAGCTTTATCGCGCTGTATGTCAACCTTTACATAGCGCCCGCCTGCCACTCGTTCCGAATAAACAGAGGCTGTCCCTTTTACTTCAGAAAGAATTGTTTCGATTTGCTGGCCAATGGCTTGTATTTCGCCAAGCTCCGGTCCTCCAATCTTTATACCTACTGGTGTTTTGATTCCGGTGGCCAACATATCAATCCTGGTTTTAATAGGCATTACCCAAGCATTTGTGAGCCCTGGAAAGTCAATTAGGTTATCAAGCTCTTTTATCAAATCTTCAGTAGTTAGCCCCTCACGCCATTCATCGTGGGGCTTTAATTGTATGAACGTTTCTATCATCGTCAAGGGCGCGGGATCGGTGGCAGTTTCCGCACGTCCCACTTTACCGAACACAGTTTCTACTTCGGGCACGGTATAAATAAGCTTATTAGTTTGTTGTAGCAACTCCCTTGCTTTACCGATGGATATGCCAGCATATGTGGTGGGCATATACATTAAATCACCTTCGTCAAGCGGCGGAATAAATTCGCTGCCAATTTTATTGACCGGCCAAAAACCAATGACTAGCACAACCAATGCGCCAACAAGCGTCAGCTTTGGAAAACGCAGCACGGTTTTTAACGATGGAATGTACAGCCAAGACAAGCCCTTGTTGACAGGGTTCTTATGCTCAGGTAGTACTTTTCCTCTTATAAAATACCCCATTAATACGGGTACTAATGTTATGGCAAGTGCAGCGGAGGCCGCCATTGCATAGGTTTTTGTGTACGCTAAAGGGGAAAACATCCGCCCTTCTTGCGCTTCTAGCGTAAACACTGGGACAAAGCTGACTGTAATAATAAGAAGGCTAAAAAATAACGCCGGGCCAACCTCCACAGCCGAGTCAACGACAATTTGCCATCGGTTTTCTTTAGTAAGTGGCGTTCGCTCCATGTGTTTGTGCATGTTCTCAATCATAACTATGGCACCGTCAATCATCGCGCCAATAGCAATGGCAATCCCCCCTAGCGACATGATGTTGGCATTGATCCCTTGAAAATACATGACGATGAACGCCACGAGAATACCAACCGGTAGACTCACAATTGCTACTAGCGATGAACGAACATGAAATAAGAAGGCGATACATACGACGGCAACCACAGCAAACTCTTCCAATAACTTGAAACCAAGATTATTGACTGCGCGTTCAATCAATGCAGACCTATCATAAACTGTCACCACTTCAACACCGTCTGGCAAACCTTTTTTCAGTTCCTCAAGCTTAGCTTTTACCCCGTCAATGGTTTTTTGCGCATTTTCGCCATAACGCATCACAACTATTCCACCAACAGTTTCACCTTCTCCATTTAACTCAGCAATGCCACGGCGCATTTGTGGTCCTAATTGCACGTCAGCAATATCTTTGACCAACAATGGCGTGCCATTGTTGTTTACGCCCAAGGGAATAAGCTCTATGTCTCGTTTATTTTCGATGTACCCGGTAGCACGAACCATATATTCTGCTTCAGCCATCTCAATAACCGATGCGCCAACCTCTTGATTACCGCGCTTAATGGCCATCTGAATATGAGAAAGGGGTATGCCATAGGCTCTGAGCTTCTCAGGATCCACTCTGACCTGATACTGCTTAACCATCCCGCCTATCGAAGATACTTCTGATACGCCAGAAACTGTCTGTAACTCGAATTTTAAAAACCAGTCTTGTAAACTGCGCAACTGACTAATATCGTGTTGGCCCGTTCTATCGACTAAGGCATAAAGATACACCCAACCCACACCCGTTGCGTCTGGTCCTAGTTGAGGCCTAGCATTTTCAGGTAAATTGGGAGCAACTTGGGATAAGTATTCGAGTACGCGGCTTCGTGCCCAGTACAAATCCGTATCGTCATCAAAAATGATGTAGACATAAGAGTCACCAAAAAATGAGTAACCTCTCACGGTTCTGGCACCAGGCACTGATAGCATCGCGGTAGTAAGAGGATAAGTTACCTGATCCTCAACAACTTGAGGTGCCTGTCCAGGGTAGCTTGTTTTAATAATCACTTGCACATCTGACAAATCAGGTAGTGCATCTACTGGTGTGTTTTTTACAGCGACCAAGCCTCCACCAACAATGATTATGGTGATAAGCAATACAAAAAATCGATTGGTGACAGACCACCTAATAATGGCTGCAATCATTAGTACTGTCCTCCGTGACCTGAATGATCCATCTCTTTATCTGCATTGTCTGTGCCCATCGAGTGACCAGAATGATCCATGCCCTCCATATTTTCCATAGACTCTGTATCGTCCATATTTTCCATAGACTCTGTATCGTCCATATCGTCCATACCTTCCATGTGCATCATGTTGCCGTCTTCATCCACAATATGGATTTGTGTAATTAAGTAATCACCTGAATCTGCCTTTGTAATTTGTAAATGCAATGACATGCCAGGCATTAACTTGCTAATGTCTAAATCTTGGTCAACAAAAAAATCCATTGTCATTTCAGGCCAATCCCATTCGTCAATTGCCGCATGATCAAGATTCACCATATTATGCTCTGCCATCACACTATTGACAGTTGCGGTAGTCCATACCATAGTTGGCATGGATTCGGCCTCTTCCATTCGTTTAAAATCAGAAGAAATGCTGCTTTCAGAATCTAATAAGAATTGAGCAGAAGTGACGACAACATCATCGTCTCTCAGACCGCTTAAAATCTCCGTGTATTCATTGACGATATTACCAACCTTGACTTCGATAGATTTAAAGCGCCCCTCACCTAAAGCAATTACCACTCTGTCTTGCTTTCCAGTGCGAATAACCGCTTCAGTGGGAACCAAAAGGTTTTCATCATCCAGATCGGAATGGATGGTGACTTGTGCAAACATATTGGGTTTCAAGAAATACTCGGGATTGTCAAAACGTAATCTCGCTTTAAGCGTTCTTGTGTCTTTGTCTAATGTTGGGTAAACATAATCAACTTCACCCTGCCACACTTTTTCTGGCAAATACTCAAGCGTCATGGTGACCGCTAAGCCTTTCTCTATCTGGTTCGACTGACGTTCAAATACCTCGGCATCCACCCATACTTCATCTAACGCGCCAATAGATAATATCGTCACACCAGGTTTAACATAAAAGCCTTGTCTGATATTCAGATTATCGACAAAGCCTGTTTGAGGGGCGGTAAACGTGATGGTTTGTTGAACTTTACCGGTTTGCTTGAGTTGGTTAACCGCTTGAGCTGGCATTTGAAGCGCTTCAAGCCGAGAGGTAGCTGCCTGCAGTAGATTGACGTTATTGCGGTTTCGAGCAAGCAGAAATTCCTCCTGCGCATTCACTAACTCAGGTGAATAGAGTGCGTATAAAGGCTCACCTTTTTTAACGTATTCGCCAGCTGCTTTGACATATAATTCGTCTATCCAACCTTCAACACGTGGGTGAATATGCACAAGCGTGTCTTCATTGTATTGCACATAACCTACCGTTCTAATTGGCACATGTAAGCTTTTTCTTTGCACAGATGCCGTTCGCACACCTAGGTTATTTTCTACATTTGGATGTATTGTGACGGTGCCAGGACTCTCATCCATGCCCCCATCATCATATACCGGCACAAGATCCATTCCCATTGGTGATTTACCGGGTGCGTCTCTTCTATAGTTCGGATCCATAGGGGCGACCCAATATAAGGGGGCGTTGCTATCGGCATTGTCGGCATTTGCTGCGCTATCGCCTGAATGGGGCAAGATAAACGTATAAGTCAATGCAGTTAGCACCGCTCCAGCGATGAGTCCAATGGCCAGTGTACTTGTATTTTTCATGAGTTGTCTCCAATGCGATGAGTAACGTCTTGACCATCGCTAAAAAAATAGTTGAGTTGTGATCGCGACTTGAGTAAGTCAATATCAATGTTCAATGCGTCAATTCTGGCATTCAGATCGGCTATTCTTGCTCTTACTACTTCAGCAAAATCACCATCATCATTAGTATATGCCGTTAAAGAAGCCTCAGCTTGCTCGCTCATTTGAACCAAAATATCCGTTTGATAAAGTGTTTCGCGCTGCAAAAGCCTTAAGTGAGCAGCATATGCAGATTGCAGTTGAGATAGCAGCGATCTAATGGCTAATCTCTTTTCTGTCTTTATCGCCTCAGTTTGACTAATCGCTGCGGAGACGTCCTGATCTTGTTTGTTGCTGGTAAATAAGGGCACGTCAAATGAGATACCCACCGAGATAAAATCAGCTCGGCTACGTTCTAACTGATCGTCGGCTCTATATGCATAACTTGCGTTTACACCCCATTGTGGCTTGTATTGCTGCTTTGCTAAATCAATACCTGTTTTACTGGCTCTTATTTTTTGCTCAATCGCCAAAACATAAGGGTGCGCCACCAATAAATTGGCTAAGCTTTGCGCATCGTGACTGTTTAGCGCTTGTTCAGCATCTACATACAAAGTTTTAATTGATGGCGTTGCAGCAGGTAGAGAAACCATTTGCCTATATCGCATTTGATTAGATGTCCAAGCCGTATCATCTGATAACCATTCAAGCAATTCAGCAAGTGCTTGCTCTTTTTGGGAATGCAATTTAGTCAGTCGGTCATCAAGCCTTGTTAGCTCGAGCTGAGCGCGAACGATATCTTGTTGCCTTACTTTGCCGACCGCTGACGAGTAACTCGCTTGGGCGACGTCGCCGAGCTGTTCAAATAAAGCACGGTCTTGTTCAATGAGTGATATTGTCTGTTGAGCCCGATAAATCTCAAGCCACTTAAGAGAAACCGCCAATGTTGTTTTCGCGATTCGATCTTTGCGCATGATTGGGTGTTGCTTCGCGAGTTCTTCAAGTTGTTTTCGCTTAATATCCAAACTATCACCGCGGGGAAACATCTGCGATACGCCTGCTTTCAGTTGTGTCATTGGTTCTTGATCAAAAGCAAAACCATCTGTTGGCAGGTTCGCCAGTCCAATCGATACCACAGGATCAGGAAGCGAAGAGGCAGACACACTATTCGAGAGTAACGCGTCTTCTCGATATTGACTTCCCTTCAACCATGGATCTTGCTTAATTGCTGCTGTAATTGCTTCCTCTAGTGTTAGAATGTCAGCTTTATTTGCAAAGACGTTATGACTTAGCATCAGCATGATTAATGTTGATAAAAAAGCGATACGATATTTCATTAAAATTGCTCCTCATAACTGGCAATTTCTGCATATACCGATGAGCTTCCGTCTTCTTTTAATAGCAATATTTGGTATGGCATAAAGCGGTCGTCAACCTCCATCCCTGGCGTTCCGACTGGCATGGCGGGGACAGATAGTCCTATGCTATCTTTTGGCACGTCGGCTAAGAACTGTTTGATGTACTTTGCCGGTACATGCCCTTCAAACACATAACCATCATTTGACTCTGCCGTATGACAAGACCGATAATTTGGGGCTATCCCTCTGTCCTCTTTTATGTCCGACATAAACGTAATGTTTCTTGCACTCACATCAAAGCCATGGTCTTCGGCATGATTAATCCATTTTTGGCAGCAGTTACAGGTTCTGCTTTTGTAAACCGTTAGCTCGATGGCGGCAGGTTTGGAAATGTATTCACCTTGTTCAGTCGCCTTGTTGTTAGCGGCATCTGAACAGGCCGTTGTTAGAAGAACAGCAGCGATTAATGATGCCTTTACGGGCAATAGTATTGAAAATTTCATATATCTTTCCTCTCAAAAAAAGAAAAAGTGTGTTTAATAATTTGGATTTGGTTATTTATCTTAACGATAAGCGAATGCAGCTCGCGATATTTGTCGCGACTGCAAGTTATGATATGTAGAGAGGAGTTTTTGGAGGGCGCTGTATCGGATGGAGAAACGCTTTTTTAATTGAGGGCTCAATTGATTTAAACGGTATCGCGGTATAGTCAGGCAAACCGTTTAATCTGCTGTCTACTAGCACGGCGACGATGAGTAAGCCCATCGGGCAACAACAGTCCTTTGGACAGCAGTCTTCACTATTTTCATCCACTGCCATGTTGTCAAAATGAGAACCACTCATAGACATTTCAGACATCATATTATGTTCCTGCATACATGGCATTTCAGAAGACACAGCGAACGCCTCTACCCCTTGCGATAGTAGCAATATGATAACAACACTGATGTGAACGAAACGAGTAAGCAATCTACACCTTCAATATAGCGTAAGGACACATAATACAAACGACGACTTTTCAAATAAAAAGCGTGTTATTCAAACGACTGCAAGATAATATCAACTCAACCTGACAAGACGATTACACATAGATTACATTTCTGTCATCTGATGTTTATTCAACAAATTAGTCCTTTATACTATCGGCATGAGCCGATGTTTACGGTCAGTTGTGCATTCGCTCGATATTTTCCAAAGAGTTGCACAGAAATAGCGGATACAAATGGAGCAAGCATGAAAATACTAGTGGTAGAAGACGAAGTGAAAACCGGCGACTATATTAAACAAGGCTTGTCAGAGGCGGGGTTTGTTGTTGAGTTAGTCAGAAATGGACTTGATGGTCATCACAAAGCAATGACGGGAAACTTTGAACTCGTGATACTGGACGTGATGTTACCTGATATAGATGGTTGGAAGATAATGAGTTCATTGAGGGAGGCCGGTAACCATACGCCAGTACTGTTTTTAACCGCAAGAGACAGTGTTAAGGATAAAGTAAAGGGATTAGAATTAGGCGCGGACGACTATTTGGTCAAACCCTTTGCGTTTGCTGAACTCCTTGCAAGAGTGCGCTCTTTAGTAAGGCGCACGATAGCAGCCCCCACAAATATACTCGCAATTGCCGACTTACAGCTAGATATTCCCTCTCGTATTGCCACAAGGGCGGGCAAAACCATCAACCTAACCACTAAAGAGTTTACATTGTTAGAGCTTATGGTTAGACGACAAGGTGAAGTATTACCCCGTTCTCTCATTGCTTCACAAGTATGGGATATCAATTTCGATAGTGATACCAATGTTATTGATGTTGCTATTCGCCGGTTGCGCGCCAAAATCGATGATGACTTTCCAGTGAAACTTATCCAAACCATCCGTGGTATGGGCTACAAAATTTCAGCGGCTGATAATGAATAAGGTGTTTCGCGTCCCAAACTCACTTGCATTTCGCTCTACGATACTAGTCGGTTTTGCGGTGGTGGTATGCTTAACAATTATGCATGAGATTGTGGTGCGTTCAATAGAGCAACATTTTACTGAACAAGATGCTGGGGAACTTAACGAAGTATTTGTTGCTGTTAATAAGCAACTCGCGGAGTCAGGCTTACAAAAAACATCTCCAGCAGACACCCTTGAAGATGCAGTATCAGGGCATCATGGAGTTTATTATCATGTGGAGAGTGCAATGGGAGACGTACTTTATACCAGCAAAGAAGTGGATTTTAGCTTCTATCCAGAACATGCGCAGATATATACATCTGTGGAACCAGAACATCTGCTGCTATTTAAAGATGCTCAGCATATGTTCCGAGCGACAAAACTAAATGCAACCGTTTTAAAAGATAATGTAGAAACCAATTTCAGTGTAATAGTTGCGTCTAACATGGAATTCCATATGACGTATATGGATGAATTTAAGAAAACGCTGTTGTTAATTACGTTATGTGCAGCCGTGATCACTATTTTAGCCGCTAGGTTCGCCATATATAGAGGCCACTCCCCTTTGCGAAAACTAAGCCGAAAAATAGAAACAATATCGGCTGACCACCTAGACGCACGGGTCAGTTCAGAAGATGTGCCAACTGAGCTACTCGCTTTAGTTGATTCGTTCAATGTTATGCTGCAAAAACTAGAAGATGGTTTTGTTCGCTTATCTTTTTTCTCAGCCGACATAGCGCATGAACTGCGCACGCCCATTACTAATTTGACCACTCAAACTCAGGTGATGTTAAGCAGAACTAGAAGTAACGAACAATATACAGAAATGCTCTACTCTAATCTTGAAGAATTCGAACGTATGACCAAAATGGTCGGCGACATGTTACTACTTGCGCAAACTGAGCATGGCTTAATAAAACCAGACAAAGAAAATGTTAACGTTAATAGTGAAATTAAAGACTTGCTAGAATACTTCGAACTCCTTTCTGATGAAAAAAATATAGGCCTACAGTTAATTGGCCCAACCGTTACAGTTAATTGTGATAAAACTATGTTTCGACAAGCGTTAAGTAACCTAATATCCAATGCAGTCAGATATTCGCCAGTTGATAACGACATTATAATTGAAACCAAAGAAACCTCAGAACGCGTATCGATATCGGTTATTAACCATGGTGCAACAATTTCTGAAAAACAATTAGCTAAGTTATTTGACCGATTTTACAGAGCTGACCCCTCTCGCAAAAGAGATGGGCAAGGAGCTGGACTAGGTTTAACAATTGCTAAATCAGTAATTAGAATTAATGGTGGTGATATTTTGGCAACGTCTTCAGAATACAAAACAACTTTTGCTATCACATTTCCAAACCCCTCAAGAATAAATCATGCTCGGGTTTAATTGACATTCAGCTTGCAAAAGAATGCCAAACAAAATTAGTGCTGTTTAATTGATGACTCCTTTGATAAAAAGCAAGCCTC
>Ga0316201_10003039_pt1 | contig 12209 bp, 9 predicted proteins | sample CS6wburrow_MG_FD_204516 | JGI IMG/M metagenome (GOLD analysis project Ga0316201, IMG submission 204516) | Coastal sediment microbial communities from Delaware Bay, Delaware, United States - CS-6 worm burrow | ecosystem: Environmental > Aquatic > Marine > Coastal > Sediment | place: USA: Delaware... | reverse complement strand
TAAATCGATAATACGCCCAGATCGCGTAGCTGATGACTTGGTGAGGGAATCGGTGGCCATGGTAGCGCGGTTTGCGTGTGCTCATGTCGTTAGTCTGCCCGTTCGCCGCTCAATGTGACAATACCCTTTCCAACGCATCTGGCCCAACTGTTTGAGCGTTTCGAGCGACGCGATGGTTGATGCGCTCGACCAGCCGCAGGCGACGCCTTCAGATTATCGGGCAATCCGACAGCAGCAGCCGCGGAGGGCTGAGCTCGAGGGCGAAAGGGGCCATCTGGCGCAATGCGCTCAGGCCAAGGATGTTGCGGTCCGAACCTGGCATCACGGCGACCTCGACATCGTGCAGCACGCACTGGTCCGCCAGCGACAGAGTATCGATGCGATAGATCTTCACGCGCGCAACGTCACCGTTGGCCATCGCGCCGCGAATTTCACGCGTGAAGCGTGTACCCGGCAGGTGCCGTAACTTGGCAAACACGTCCGCGGTCAGCGAGACGAAGCCAGAGCCCGTATCGACGAGAAATTTCGCCTCGACGGTCTCGGACAACGAACCGAGCACGTAGTAGTTACCCGAAGCCACCTTGACCATGTCGACGCTGTGACCGAAGCGATCAGCCAGCGCTGCCGGTCCGAACAGAACAAATGAGGCCGTGATGAGAGCGGCGCATGCGGTCGGTCTGGTCATTGTGGTGCCTTCTGGGTGATCTGTTCATCTTTTTAAGCAATTTCCACACCAGAAATCTGGCACCACAAACCAGCGGGTTACGGCGCTGATTCACCGGACTCTGCACCATAATGCGGCAGCGGCCCGGTTCCGTGCCCCAGCGTTGACCGCAGCGATACACGACGATAAAATCCAGCCTTATTTGTCTTGTATCAAAAAGGACACTGAGGATATGAAGACCCTTCTCGCTATTGCCGCCACTGTCACCGCCGCCGGCGCACTCTCCCTGTCCGCCCCGAGCGCCAGCGCCAGTGACCTGATTCGCGATCTCGGCGACGGGCGCGCACTGGTCGTCGATTACCAGGGGAAACCGCCATTCAAGCGCCGCATCGTGGCCACCCAATCGCTGTCCGCCGCTCAGCTGGCGAAACTGGATCGCGCCACCGTGCGCGCGGCGACTTCGCGCTCCCATCGCGGATCGCTAAGCGCGAGCTTCCGTGGCAAGCCGCCGTACCGTCGCGCTGTGACTGCGGCGACGCCGCAGACCGACGTGGAGTTCGCGCGCTTCGAGGAGCAGATAGAACAGGACAAGCCTGCCGCCTCGCGTGGGGCGCCTGGCAAGAGTCTGCCCTTCCGGCGGCGCTAGGGGCTACTGCTGAAAATAGCCTGTGACTCGGGCAAAGAGCTCAAGAGCGGGTCAAGCTTACCCATTCGGGCCGGTTGGGCGTACACAGCCCGAGCGAATCTTTGCGCAGCCTTGAGGGCGTCGACCGCGGCGTCAGTCGCAGTCGTCAAATTGAAAAGCGGCGAGTACATCTCACGCGCCTGATCAGGCAAAAGGCGCCGCGTTGCTTCAGGTGCTCGTCATCACTGTTAGTCATAACGTTTCTCGCCGCGTACCTGAATAGCAACTCGCGGTGCTCGAAGAGTACATAACGTTTGTTTCAATTTATTTCGACGGTGTTCATCGATTCAATCTGATGCTCGCGCTGCGGTAGATCGCTATAATATGCTCGCTCACGGCATCGGCGAAAACGAAACGTGTGCGCAAGGAAAAATAACAAGATGAAAAATAAAAACCGTTTGAGGCGGACATCTGGGGGACCGCGCTTGTCGTTGTGTGCGCGCACGACCTGGACGCTGCTGGCCACTTTTTGTGCGTCGGCTGCCGTGGCACACGAAGACGAGCCTGAAGAGGTAACTGTCTACGGCCGCGCGGAGCAGCAGATCGGTCTTTCCACGAGCGCCTCGGAGGGCAAGGTTGGCTATCAGGACTTCGAGATGCCGCCGCTACTGCGGGTCGGCGAGCTCGTGGAAGTCATCCCCGGCATGGTCGCCACGCAGCACTCGGGCACGGGCAAGGCAAACCAGTATTTCCTGCGCGGCTTCAACCTCGATCACGGCACCGATTTCTCCGCGCACGTCGATGGCGTGCCGGTCAACATGCGCACCCATGGCCACGGCCAGGGCTACCTCGACCTGAATTTTATTATTCCCGAACTCGTCGAGACGGCGGAATATCGCAAAGGGCCGTACCACGCGGAGGTCGGCGACTTTTCTTCGGCCGGCAGCGTGGACTTCAGCTACTATCGCCGTCTGCCTCAGACCGTCGTGGAGGGCACGCTCGGACAGTTCGGCTTCGGGCGCGGCGTCATCGCGGGCAGTTTCGATGTCGGTGACGGAACGCTGACCGGTGCGCTGGATACCACGTTTTACGACGGCCCCTGGGAGATCGACGAAAACCTCGAGCAGTACAAGGCTTACCTTGGATACGATTTTGAGCTCGCCGGCCGGCCGGCGCGCGTGAGCCTGCAGGGCTACCGCGGCGACTGGGATTCGACGGACCAGATTCCGCGCAGGGCCGTGACAAGCGGCCTGATCGATGACCTCGGGTTTATCGACCCGGATCTCGGCGGTTCAACGCGCCGCTACGCTCTCACGGGCGAGATGGATCTCGACCACTGGGAAGTCGGGGCCTACGTGACCCACTACGACTTCGCCCTGTTCTCGAACTTCACCTATCTGCTCGATGATCCGGTGTCGGGCGACGAGTTCGAGCAGGTCGACAAACGCAACATGTTCGGCGCCTGGGCGCGCGGCGCGGAAGTCACCACCTGGTCGGGTAAGGACGTGACGTGGCGCTACGGTGCAGAACTGCGTTTCGATGACATCGACGAGGTCGCGCTATATCGAACGGCGCAGCGGCGGCGCCTCGCCACGACGCGTCTCGACGCCGTTGACGAGCTCTCGCTCGGCATCTACGGCGAAGTGGAAGTCGCAATCACCGAGCGTCTTCGTGGCACGGCGGGGCTGCGCGGCGACCACTACGACTGGGACGTGACGGCGTTGCGTCCGGTTAACAGCGGCAGCGGGGACGATCAGATCTTGAGCCCGAAGATCAACGTTGCCTATCTTGTGAACAACGGACTGGAGGCCTACGCAAGCTGGGGACGCGGTTTTCACTCCAACGACGTGCGCGGCGCGACCATCGCGATAGACCCGGCCAGCGGCGACCCCACCGATACGGTGCCGGTGCTCGCTCGCTCCGACGGCGCCGAGATCGGTGTACGTTTCGAACGCGGTGAAACGTTCAATGCCGCTGTGGTCGGGTTCTGGCTGGAACTCGACTCGGAGCTCGTCTACGTCGGCGACGCGGGGACGACCGAGGCGAACGACGGGACGCGACGTGTTGGCGTCGAGCTCAACACGTTCTGGCAGGCCAGCGACTGGCTGGCGCTCAATGCGGCCTATACCTACACGGATGCCGCATTCAAGGAGAATCAGGGTGGCGGCGACCGCATCCCCGGCGCCGTTCGCGACACGCTGGTCGTGGGCGCGAACGCGAGCTGGGACAATGGCATCAGCGCCAGCGCGAAACTGCGCTATCTCGGAGAGGCGGCCCTGGTCGAAGACAACTCGACGACATCCAACGACTCGCTGCTGGTCAACGCCGGCGCAGCGTATCGACGGGGCCCGGTCGAATACCGGATCGATGTTTTCAATCTATTCGATTCGAACGATGACGATATCGCGTATTTCTACGGGTCACGCCTCGCCGGTGAGGGCGCAGGCATCGAGGACGTTCACTTTCACCCGCTGGAGCCGCGCTCGATCCGCGCCTCGTTCACCTACCTGCTGGAGCTGTAGGCGCGGTCAGTGCAGCGGGTTGGCCGCAATGGCGGCCACGACGATGAGCGGCCCGGTCAGCAGGAACGCCGTCTTCTGCCAATCCTGCGCCTCGGGCAGGTAGCCCTGCCAGGTTTTCTCGGAATCGAAAATCCCACCTTTGACAAGGTCCAGGGTGCGGTTAAGGTTCAACATGATCTGCCTCCTTTTGGATTTGTGCCTTTTGGAAGGAGCAGTTAAGTATGTTATCAGGAAGTCGCTCCTCGCATATTTTCACACCGGCCAGTCTCGCGAAGGTGTCGCAGCCGGTGTTCGTGGTCTACGGCGAAGCCGACGAGCGCGACTATGTCCCGGTCGCCTCGAGCCGGTATTTCTGCGGGATTTGCGCGCCTGGCTCAGGGACGATGTGGGCAGTGCGTGGTGACGGTACTACCGACTGATGCGCCGTTGCGACAGACCATCAGAATGAAGTTAATTTGTCATTGCCGTGAAAAACTCAGACGTCACACCCGTTACGCACGCCACTGGGCCCGGGCGGAGCAAAAAACGCCTCCTTCAGTAAACCCAGATCGATCACGTTGGTAACGCCATCGTTATTCATATCCGTCACCAAGGCACCGACCGCAAAAAAATTCGCTTTGATGATCCCCAGATCCACGGCATTGGTGCTGCAGTCGTCATTGAAATCGCCATCACAGAGGTTGCCAAACCCATCGCCGTTGGTATCGGCCTGGCCTGGGTTGGCAACCAGCAGGCAGTTGTCCGCAATGTCGCCGACGCCATCACCGTCGATATCACCCGCCTCATAGGCACCGATATCGCAGCGAACGACCAGATCCCCATCGCCATCCTGCGGTCGGGTCACACCACGCTGATCGGTCGCCGAACAAAGCGACACATCGCCACCGTCGATGGCCAGGCTGTCCGCATACGGCGCCATGGTCGCGGTTGGTCCGCCGTTTTGTGCCAGCGGTGCCAGCTCGGCCCCGGTCTGATTGATATCGGTGGTTGTGTCGAGCAGACAATCGCTCGGTAAGGTATCGGTCAGGTTGTAACCAAAGGAACGAAAGACGCTGGCGCTCAGCGTGCAGCTATCGAGCGCGCCATTCAAAGAGTTCTCGGCGACGATGCTGCCGCGCATGACCGCGGGCGAGAGAATGAAAAATGCGCCGCTGTCCCCGGTGGCAAGATTGCCGAAGATCGTACTGTCCTCGATCACTGCGCGATCCGCAAAAAACGCGCCCGACGAACCGGCCTCGTTGTTTGCAACCGTGCTGTTGACGAGTTCCAGGCGATTCGTCTCGCCGGCTCCGCCGATGCCACCGAGGTTGTTTCGCACAAGGCTGCGATCGACCAGCGCTTTCCCCGTGCCGACCTGAAATATTCCGCCGCCATTGCTGCTGTTGCGGTTCGCCGAAACCTCGCTCTCCCGAATTTGGAGCCAGCAGTCATTGCTGCAATAGATGCCGCCACCGTCGGCACTGCCACTCACCTCGTTGTCCGTCACATGCGCGCGCTGCAAGAGCACGTCTTCCGTCGCCCGGATTCCGCCGCCATGATCGCTGTTGGCCGTCAGCAAACCGCCTTCGATGGTCAGGTCACGAAACACCCGCAGCCGCCATTTTGGATAGACCCCCATGCCATTTGGCGGCTGGAAGACATCGAAGACCCGATCAAGACCGTTGCCATCCACACTGGTGTTGTCGCGACCGGCACCCTGGATAACGACATCATCTGTGAGATCCAGATCGCCACTGGCGGCCGCATCTTCCCCGGCGCCCGCCAGGGCAAGGGCAAACACACCGGGCGGCAACTGTATCTCTTCGCGACCCGGCGTGGCGTTGGCCTGCTGAACGGCGGCGCGCAGCGTGCACGCGCCGGACGCGGCCAGGCATATATCGTCATCAGGATCGACATCCGTTTCGTCCTGTGCGCTTGTAACGAGATACGGTGCGACGGCTTCATAGGCGCCGATGTCGCAGAAAAACGTTTCCGAGTTGTCCGGGTTGACCACCCGCGGCCGGCCACGCGGGTAGCCACGCTGATCCGTGTCGTTTTGACAGCCCATCTGAATGTCGCTGGAAACGGCGTCGATCGCCGGGCTCCCCGGCAGTAACGCAAACGTTGGGCTCAGGCCGCCGTTGTTTGCGAGTGGGCCCAACAGCGGGTCCGTGTTGGGGAAGTTGGGCTGATCGTTTCCCGGGTCGTCGACAAATTCACAGGTATTGGCGTCGTCGAGATTAAAAGCACCGGCCAATGGCGGCAGGCCAAGACAATTGCCGCCCGCGTTGGAGGCGAGCAGCGCCACCTCGACGCTGATACCCATTTCATTGAATATCCCGCCGCCCGCGAGATTCTGCGCAATCGTGACGCCATCGAGTAATGTCATACCAGTGTTCGAGTAAACGCCACCGCCCTGCACGGCCGAGTTGCCCGCGAACGTGCTGCGCCTGACAAACGTGTCCTCGGCGGCATGTAGCCCGCCGCCGGTCTGTGTCGCCGTGTTGTCGAGAAAAGCGCTTGTCAAAGTGACGCACTGCATCGCATTGACAAACATGCCGCCACCGCGTGTTGCGTCATTGCCCTCGATCGTGCTCGCCTGTATATCGCAGTTGTTGCCAATCCACAGGCCGCCCCCGTCGCTGCCGCTGGTGTTTTCGCTAATGACGCTGCGATAAATCACAAGATTCCCGCCGTCATGAAATATACCGCCACCGGCGTCATCGGCCTGGTTATTGCTGATCGTCGAATCGAGTACAAAAGTGTCGACGCCGTCCGAGCAGATGCCACCGCCCGCATTGGTTGTCGAGCCGGCATCGACCATTGTGTGGTTGTCATGCACACGGCTGCGCAACAGCGTCAGTACTCCGCTGTTGGACACGCCCGCACACGCGGGGCCGCGCCCGTCACGAATATCGACGTCGATAAGATTGAGTGTCGTGTTGCCACGCGAACGCAGATTGCCAAGACCGCCGCCGGTGATGGCCAGTCCACGTATCGTCACCGCGCCAGCGTCAAACAAATCGAAAACCCGATCGATACTTGTCGCACTGCCGCCGTCAATGATTGTGTAGCGCGGCGACAACCCTTCGATGACCAGGTCGCCAGCGATATCGAGGTCGCCCGTTTGACCCGCTTCTTCGTTCGCGCCGCTGGACAGATCGATGACATACGTGCCTGCGATAAGGACAACCCGATCAATCTGCGCCGCACTGCCCGCCGGACAGCCGTCGTACTGAACATTTTCGTTGGCGGCGATGATCGCCTCACGTAGCTGGCAGGTACCGTTATCGCTGACGAGATCGTCGCCAAGATCGGTAATCGTATAGAACGTTGCGCCGGCGTGTCCCGACAATGCAAGCGCTGTGAGGATCAAAATTGTGCGTAGCGCCAAAGCGAGATTGATCGGGCCATTGTTGTTTTGCAACATGATTGTGCTCCTTTGCACCAGACGGTCGTCGCCCTTGTCGCCGTCAGTTTTCTTCGCTGCTGTATCCAGTATAGACAGCTGCGCTGATTTTGCTGCTGCAAAATATGAGGCATGCCGATTACCAAACGGCGATTATTGCGTCACAATGAGGCTTCGCAGCGCAGCCGTGCACCAAGGGCGGCATTTTTCTCCGCCGCGCGACGCATACTGTTGTTGCGGAAGCACGAGCAATCGCTGAATCGCGAGTGGGAGCGGAAAATGACAGACAAATGGCAATGGATCGGCGCGTGCCTGGCGGCGCTGGCGGTCTCGATGGCGGCCGCGCAGTCCGGCCCACCGCGCGAAGCCGTCGTACGGCATATGCACGAGCACGTGGCCACGGTTGACGCTCTGCGCAGCGCCATCATCGCCGGCGACCTGGAAGGCGTGCGCGCGCCGGCGACATCGCTGGTCACCCACGAGGCGGTGTCCCAGTTGCCTGCACAATGGGCGGGCTACGTACAGAGCCTGCGCGCGAACGCACGGCGCGTTCAAGTCTCGCGCAGCCTGGTGGCCGCGGCGTATGCAACGAGCGCGATGGCGACCGCTTGCGCTGACTGCCACCGCGCCAACCAGGTGACATTCGAGTTCCCGGCGGCAAAGGCGCCGCCCGAGCACAAGGAAGACATGCCCACGCACATGCAGCGCCACCGCTGGGCTGCCGATCGCATGTGGGAAGGCCTGATCGGCCCCTCCGACAAGGCCTGGCACCAGGGTGTGGACATGCTAATGGACGTCCCACTTGAACCGGCCGAGATGGGGGCGACGCCCAGTAACGAGCAGCGCGAGCTCGCGCGCATGGCGCTCGAAGTGCACCTTATAGGGAGCCGTGGCGCGGTAGCCGACGAGCCCGAGCATCGCAGCCAGCTCTACAGCGAATATCTGTCACTGTGCGTTGACTGTCATACGACGCTGGAACGCGGTCCGGTCAAATAGGCGCTGCGGGGGGGGCATACATGGCAATACCGTCGTCGGCACGGGGCATTTTGATCAGGCAAGCGCATACGCCCCGTAGCCGACGACTCGCTGCCTGTCGCCCGCCGTGTCGCCGGAGTTTCGCGTATCCAGCGTGCGCACGTGCAGGCCGCGCGCCTTCGCGGCCAGCAGAAGGCCGTTCACCGCGTAGGCTCCGCAGGCCTCTTCACCACGCAGCGTCGTCTCTCGCGCCTCGATGCGCGCGGTCGATTGCGCGTCGATGTCCCGGGCGTCAGCGTAGGGATGGAAATGCGACAAATCCGAACTCACGACGACCACGGTCTCGTCGCCGCCCCAAAGCGCATCGAGCAGGGCTGCGACCCGGCGCGCGCGGCAGACGCCAACGACAACCGGAACCAACCGGAAGTCATCGAGTACGGTCTGCAAGAACGGCAGGTGCACCTCGAGGCTGTGCTCGCCGGCGTGAGCGTCGTCACAAATTATTGTGCCCGGCACCGCGAGCGCCTGTCTCACGCCTTCGGCATCCACCGGCACGTCGCCGAGCGGCGTCGTGAACGCCTCGACCGATGGCAGTGCCATACCCTCTAAATAAACGCGATGCGCTGGACCGAGCAACACCACCCGCCGGATCACCTGCCGGCGGCCTTCGAGTAACCGATAGGCGTGCGCGGCCGTCGGACCGGAGTACCGGTACCCCGCATGTGGCGCGATGATCGCTTTCGCGCCGTTCTGCTCGGCCGGCGCCCCGGCCAGCAGCGCCGATATCCCGCGCCTGAGCGCCGCCGCATCAGACGGATAGAACAGCCCGGCTACCGCTGCCTGCCGTGCGGTCATCGTGGCGTAAAGTGCTGCCTGGTCATTCTTGTTAATTGGGGATTGAACCCCATATCTCAAGAATGCAAGACACCGTTGTCAGCACAAAATACTGGCACCGCGAGGGCGACGGGCGAGTGCAGTGCGATGTGTGCCCGCGCCACTGTCGCCTGCGCGAGGGCCAGCGCGGCCTGTGCTACGTGCGCCAGCGGCTCGATGACGAGATTCGGCTGGTCACTTACGGACGCTCGTCGGGGTTTTGCGTCGATCCGATCGAGAAGAAGCCGCTCAATCATTTTTACCCTGGCAGCAGCGTGCTGTCCTTCGGTACGGCCGGCTGCAACCTGGCCTGCAAATTCTGTCAGAACTGGGACATGAGCAAGTCGCGCGAGATGGACACGCTGGCCGACAGCGCGAGTCCGCAGCGCCTCGCGGACGTGGCCGCGCAGCTCGGCTGCCGCAGTATCGCCTATACCTACAACGATCCGGTCATTTTTCTCGAGTACGCGGTCGACGTGGCGCAGGCCTGTCGCGAACGGGGCATCAAGTCGGTGGCCGTCACGGCCGGCTACATCGACCCGGAGCCACGCGTGGAGTTTTTCCAGGCGATGGACGCGGCCAATGTCGACTTGAAGGCGTTCACCGACCGCTTCTATTACAAAGTTTGCGGCGGTCATCTGGCGCCCGTGTTAGAGACATTGGAGTACATTCATAACGAGACCGATGCCTGGCTCGAGACGACCACGCTGCTGATCCCGGGCCAGAATGACTCGGACGTCGAACTCGACAAGATGACGTCGTGGGTCGTCGAGCACCTCGGACCGGACGTGCCTATGCACTTCTGTGCATTTCACCCGGACTGGAAGATGCGCGACGTGCCGAGTACGCCGGCGAAGACGCTGACGCGCGCCCGGCGTATCGCCATGGACAACGGCGTGCGCTTCGCCTACACCGGAAACGTGCAAGACTCGAAAGGCGGTACTACCTGGTGCCCGCAGTGCAATGAGCTTGTCATTGAGCGGGACTGGCATCGTCTCGGGTCGTGGAGGCTCGATGCGCACGGCGCGTGTTGCGGCTGCGGCACGCGGATTCCGGGATATTTCGATGCAAGGCCGGGAGACTTTGGCGCGAAGCGCACCCCCATCCGGCTGGCGGATTAGGCGGCAGACAGGCGGCTCCCGCGGGTATTTGCCTCGCGACGGACCGGGCATCGGCGACGGCCGTTGTGGTCAATACAAACCCGTTTCGCGGGTTCACAAATACAAATGGGGTCCTTCCACTTCACGCACGATCGCTCCCGTGTCGAGCGTCTGCCGGATAACCGCAGCCATATGACTGAGTTTCAGCGGTTTTTGCAGCAATGGCGTATCGCCATCCCAGACCTGCCGCTGCGCCAGTACGTCATTCGTGTAGCCGGACATGTAAATGACTTTGACGTCAGGACGGATTTGTCTTAGCCGGCGAGTTAGCTCGCGCCCGTTGCAGTCCGGCATGACGATATCGGACAGTATCAGATCAAGCGCTTCAGCCGCCGCAATCGATTCAGCTTGCTCGGCATTATTGGCGGTGAAGACCGTATATCCAAGCGGTTGCAGTATGCTGGCAATAACGTGCGTAATAGCGGCCTCGTCGTCAATAATCAGAATGCGTTCCGTGCCATGCTGGATCAACTCGGCCGACGAGTACGTTTTCGCGTCGGCCTGTTCTGATGTGGAAGGCACAGACACTTTAAACAGGGCCCCGCCACCCGGGCGATTGGACACGTCGATGCTGCCGCGATGCTGGCGCACAATGCTGTGCGCCGTTGCCAGTCCCAGGCCGGTGCCCTCTTTTTTGGTGGTGTAAAATGGATCGAAAATTTTTGACTGCATGTCCTCATCGACACCGGGGCCTTCATCTTCAACACAAAGTATCGCAAAGCGACCGGCATTTGGATCGCGATCGCTTTGTTCGTCTTCCCTGAACACCTCACTGATGCTGACCTGGATCGTGCCGCCATCAGGCATCGCTTCTTTGGCGTTGAGAACCAGGTTCATCAGCACTTGTTCAAGCTGATTCTTACTGCCTTTTACGCGCACAGGCAGCGGACTGGCACGAAAGACCAGATTGGCCGAATCGCCCAGCAGGCGTTCCAGCATGCCGTGCATCTCTTCAACCAGGCGATTCAGATCAACCACTTCTACCGCGAAAGCGTGGCGGCGACTGAACGATAGCAACTGCGAAGTGAGCGCCGCGCCTCGTTCGCCCGCCGCCTGGATTTCGGCTACGCCATCGCGCTCCTTTGGCGCCAGTTTGCCCGAGCCAAGTACCAGGCCGGCGAAGCCCAGAATCGTGGTGAGCAGGTTGTTGAAATCATGCGCGATCGAACCGGACAACTGGCCAAGTGATTCGAGGCGTTGATTCTGCTCAACGGAGCGCTGCAATACTTTGCGCTCCGTAATATCAAGAGCGGTGCCCACAATTTCAATTGCGTTGCCGTGGGCGTCGTGTCTTAGCACGAGCCGCTGATCGATCCAGCGCAGATCACCGTCGACGTTCTTGATGCGAATTTCCCCGCTTGACGAACCGTGCGTCAATGTCTGATGAAGCATCTGAATGACAGACGTGCGATCTTCGGGGTGGATGTGCCGTGCCATGTCGACGTCAGGCAATTCGATACCAAACAGCGAACGGACGTTTTCGCTGACATAGGTTACCGGGAATCCTGGCGTCGCCTTACAGACAAAAATAACCCCCGGGCTGACACGAAGAACATGGGAGTTAAGGGAGTGCAGGCGTTGCAGATCTCTGGTCAGGTGCTCTCGATGAATTTCCATCGCCCATTCGCGTAGGCCAAGGCAAACAGCAAACAGCACCGCTAACGGCAATATGACCTGTAACAGCGTAGACGTTAGGTTCTCGTAAAAAACGGCCATCAACGCCAACATGCCCAAAATCAGCGCGGCGGGAAGCGCAACCTGTATTGCGTTTGCGAATCGTGACAGAGACCTCCGAGTTGCCACCTCATCTTGCCCGTGGCTCGCAGCCGAAATGTTGTCTTGCTCGAATGCCGCCCAGTATTGAAATAGTAAAGCCCAAATCCAGAACACATCGAGGATTGGTCCAACCTCGCCAAACTCAAGCGACCGATAGTAAAAACTGATGTTCACCGCCGCGTGAATGGCTGCTCCGAGTCCAAGCAGAGTTACCACGAACCGCAGC
>Ga0316201_10003038_pt1 | contig 12209 bp, 10 predicted proteins | sample CS6wburrow_MG_FD_204516 | JGI IMG/M metagenome (GOLD analysis project Ga0316201, IMG submission 204516) | Coastal sediment microbial communities from Delaware Bay, Delaware, United States - CS-6 worm burrow | ecosystem: Environmental > Aquatic > Marine > Coastal > Sediment | place: USA... | reverse complement strand
CTTCACCCGGTGCAGATCGACATCGCCAAGAAGGTGTTCAGCCCGCCGGTCGACGAGGTGCTCTGGGCCAAGAAGGTCATCGAGGAGATGGGCGATGGCACGGGCGCCGTCATGATCGACGGCAAGATGCAAGACGACGCGACGGTCAAGCAGTGCAAAGTCATGGTCGAGCTCGCTAGGATGCTCGCCGAAAAAGATGCCGACCTGAAGGCGGCCTACCAGTTCTGAGAGGTGACACGATGAGTACGAAGCATCGCCCGCGGCGAAGTGTATTGTACATGCCCGGTGCCAACGCCCGAGCTCTCGAAAAGGCCCGTACGCTTCCGGCCGACTCCTTGATTCTCGATCTCGAGGACGCCGTTGCGCCTGACATGAAGGAGACCGCCCGCGATCAGGTCACACGAGCCGTCGAGGCCGGCGGCTATGGCAAGCGCGAGGTCATGATCCGCACCAATGGCTTGAATACGCCCTGGGGCTACGACGATCTGGTCGCAGCTGCGAAGGTTGGCCCGGACGCGGTCTTGCTCCCGAAGGTGGAAAGCGCGGAGACCGTTCGGCAAGCCGAGTCGGTCTTGCAGTCTCACGGCGCGGCGCCTGACATGGCGATATGGTGCATGATGGAAACCACTCGCGCGAAGCTGCACGCCGAGGAAATCGCATATGCGAGCCCCCGCCTTGGAGGCCTCGTGATGGGGACCTCGGACCTCGCCAAAGACCTGCAGGCGCAGCACACCGCCATGCGCCTGCCTCTCATCACGGCCCTGGGCCTTTGCCTGCTCGCCGCGCGGGCGGCGCGGCTCGTGATTCTCGACGGGGTCTTCCTCGACTTGAACGACTACGACGGGTTCATCGACTCCTGCCGCCAGGGGGCCGAGCTCGGCTTCGATGGCAAAACGCTGATCCACCCCAAGCAGCTCGAGGCCGCCAACGAAGTCTTCGCGCCCTCCAAAGAGGAGCTCCGGCTCTCTCGTCGCATCATCGACGCCTATGGCGAGGCCGAAGCGCAGGGCAAAGGCGTCGTTGTCGTGGATGGCAAGCTCATCGAGAAGCTGCACGTGGACCATGCCAAGCGTGTCGTCGCCCTCGCCGAAGCGATCGCGGGCTAGGTTCTCGACCTCCTGCGGCCCGGAGCCCGTTTTCGTTCCGGGGGTCACCACAGGGCTTGCGTAACGCAGACCAGTGGGGCTAGTCTCGCGCTTCCCCTATGCGTTTTTACGAATTTGAGGCGAAGCAACTTCTCGAAAAGCATCGGATTCCGCTAGTCGAGAGCAGACTCGCGAAGACGGCCGATGAGGCTGCGAAGGCCGCCTCGGAAATCGGCGGCCCGATCATCTTGAAGGCCCAAGCGATTGCGCCCGGTGTGGCTGCGTCGTCGGTGAAAGAGGCCTCCGATGCTAGCGGCGCCAAAGCTGCGGCAAGCGAGCTCTTCGGAATCGACGACGGTGGACGCAAACCCAAAGGCCTTCTGGTTGAGGCGAGGCCAGCAGGCGAGGCCGTGTATAGCCTCAGCTTCACCTACGACGGGACGAGCAAGCGTCCGGTGGTGGCAGCGGCCGACATGGCCGGCAAGATCGACGACCTCGGCGACAGCCATCCAGACCGCATCGTCCGTCGGCACTTTTCGGCCCTCTATCCGTTCTCCGACTACATCGCGAAAGAGCTCGCTCGGTCGCTGAACCTCGGGGGCAACGACCTCAAGCAAATGACACGCATCGTTGCTGGGCTTGCGCGGCTGTTTCTGAAGTACGACTTGGCGGATCTCGACATCACCTCGATGGTCAAGCTGGGGGACGGGAAATTCGTCGTGCGGGACGTCGAAGCCGATCTCGAGATCGAAGCCCGCCATAGGCAAAGGCCGATGCTCGACGAGCTCGGTTTTGCGAAAGAAGACCTTCGGCAGGTCCGTGAGCCCACCGCATTCGAGCTCGAGGGCGCGAAGATCGACGAGGAAGACATTCGGGGGATCATCAGCCCAATCGCCGAGTTCGACGGCAATATTGGCCTGGTCATCGGCGCTGGCGGCGGCTCGCTGACCTTGACCGACGCGGTGCGAAAGCACGGTGGCCGGCCCGCGAACTACGCGGCGATCGGTGGCAATCCCAGCGTCGACAAAGCCCGTCGCCTCACCAAGCTGGTGCTCAGCAAGCCCGGCGTCGACAAGATCGCCGTGATGTCCAACGTAGTGTCCAACACGCGTGCCGACCTCGTCGCGCGCGGCGTCATCAAAGGCATCATCGAATTGGGGTTCGAGCCGGCAGACAAGATTTTAATCTTTCGTGTTCCGGGGGCTTGGGAGGCCGACGCCGCCAAGATCCTCCAGAAGTACGGGATCGAGTACTGCGATCGTACGGTGTCGATCAGCGAAGCGGCGAGACGCGCCGTCGAGAAAGTCGGGTAGAGGGATAAGCCATGGCCGTTATCGTTCACGAAGACTTTCAATTCATCGTCCAGGGCATCACCGGGCGTGAGGCGTTGAACTTCACGCGGGAGTGCCTCCAGTACGGTTCGAAGATCATCGGTGGCGTCACGCCTGGCAAGGGTGGACGCGAGGTGTACGGCGTGCCGGTCTACGACACCGTGCGCGAGATCACCGAGAAGCAAAGGGTCGATGGGACCATCATCACGGTACCGCTCGCCTTCGCCCCCGATGCGGCGTACGAAGCCATCGACGCGGGCATCAAAGAGGTGATCATCATCACCGAGGGCATCCCACGAAAAGATGCATCTGCGGTCGTCGAGTACGCAGAGCTGCATGGCGCGCGGGTCATCGGCCCGAACTGCCTCGGGATCATCGTGCCTGACGTCTGCCGTTTTGGAAGCCTCGGCGGCCCCGCGGTCGATTGCCGCAAAGCCTTCAAGCCTGGGGTCGTCGGTGTGATGTCACGTTCCGGTGGCATGACGACGGAGATCTGCAACGCGCTGACTCTGTCCGGGCTCGGTGTCAGCACGGCGATCTCGATCGGCGGCGACCCGGTGATCGGGTCGACCTATGCCGACCTGATTCCACTGTTCGAGGCCGACGAAGACACCAAGGCCGTGGTGGTTTACTCCGAGCCCGGGGGCACCGCCGAAGCGGAGCTCGCGCGATGGACCCAGGAGCACAAGAGCCGACTTCCCATCGTGGCATTCGTCGCCGGTCGCTTCATGGATGAAATGCCGGGCATGAGCTTCGGCCACGCGGGGACGGTCGTGAACAAGAAGGTGGATTCACCCGCAGACAAGATGCGCCGAATGCGCGAAGCCGGGATTTCCGTCGCCGAGGAGATTGGCGACATTCCCAACCTCGTCCGAGAGCGCATCGGAAACTGAGCGACAGAGGACTCATCATGGCCATGTTCATACGCGTAGAAGTCGACGGCAGCGTCGTCGAAAAATCCCCGGGCCTTGCGGACAAGCTCGTCGAGGTGTGCCCGGTCAAAATCTTCAAGCTCGGCTCCGCGGCCAACAGCGTCGAGGTCGTCGAAGCCAACGTCGACGAGTGCACCCTCTGCGACCTCTGCACGCAGGCCTCTCCCAAAGGAGTCCGCGTCGTAAAGCTCTACGAATAGGGGACACTCTCCAGCTACCTAACTCCTCGAAATCACGAGACTCCCGCGGCAAAGATCGCAGCGCAACGAGCTCCATGATCCTGTCGTTGCGATCTTTGTCCGAGAGGCAATGCGATCCCGGCTACTTGCGCACCGGTAGACTGTCCCCTTTTTCTTTGCAAATTCGGGGGTGCCGTGGGCGTGGGCTTGCACAAGCTGGCTTTCGAGGTATCCGGCGCGTGGCAAATCGACCCATCGGACGAGCAATAGAATGAAAGATCTCAGTAAGTACCGAAACATCGGCATCTTCGCGCATGTGGACGCTGGCAAGACGACGACCACGGAGCGCATCCTCAAGCTCACCGGTAAGATTCACAAAATCGGCGAGGTGCACGATGGCGCGGCAACCACCGATTTCATGGAGCAGGAGCAGGAGCGGGGCATCACCATTCAGTCCGCAGCGACGACTTGCTTTTGGGACGATCACCAACTGAACATCATCGACACGCCAGGGCATGTCGACTTCACGATCGAGGTCTATCGTTCACTCAAGGTGCTCGACGGCGGCGTCGGTGTGTTCTGCGGCTCGGGCGGCGTCGAGCCTCAGTCAGAGACCAACTGGCGCTACGCAAATGACTCCAAAGTCGCTCGTCTGATTTTCGTCAACAAGCTCGACCGCTTGGGCGCGGACTTCTATCGCGTCGTCGACCAGATCAAGAACATCCTCGGCGCCAAGCCGCTCGTCATGGTGCTTCCCATCGGCACCGAAGCGGAGTTCGTCGGTGTCGTCGATCTGCTCACCCGCAAGGCATATGTCTGGGATGACTCCGGTCAGCCGGAGAACTTCGAGGTCCAGGAAGTCCCCGAGGACATGAAGGAGCTGGTTGAAAAGTACCGCTTCGAGCTCATCGAAACCGCCGTCGAGCAGGACGATGACGCGATGGAGCAGTACCTCGAGGGCAACGAACCCGACCTCGAGACCATCAAGAAATGCATCCGCATCGGTACGCGCGACCTCGCGTTCTTCCCGACCTATTGTGGGTCTGCGTTCAAGAACAAGGGCATTCAGCAGGTGCTCAATGCAGTCGTCGACTACCTCCCCGATCCGACCCAGGTTCCGCCTCAGCCCGAGGTCGACCTCGAGGGTCACGAAACCGGAGAGTTCGCCCTCGTCGATCCGAGCCGGCCGGTGCGCGCACTTGCATTCAAAATCATGGAAGACCGCTTCGGCGCGCTGACCTTCACCCGTATCTACTCGGGCACGATCAACAAGGGCGACACGCTGGTCAACACCTTCACCGGAAAGAACGAGCGCATCGGCCGCATGGTCGAGATGCACGCCGATGACCGAACGATCGTGGATTCGGCGCAGGCCGGCGACATCGTCGCCATGGTCGGCCTCAAGGACGTGCGCACCGGTCACACGCTCGCCGACCAAAAGAACCCGGCCACCCTAGAGCCGATGGTGTTCCCCGACCCCGTGATTTCACTCGCGATCAGCACCAAGGACAAGGCCATGAGCGAGAAGCTCGGCACGGCGCTCGGCAAGATGGTTGCCGAGGACCCGTCCTTCCACGTCGAGGTCGACCAGGAGTCTGGCGAGACCATTCTCAAGGGGATGGGCGAGCTCCATCTCGACATCAAGGTCGACATTCTTCGCCGCAGCCATGGCGTTGCGGTCGACGTCGGCGCGCCGCAGGTCGCCTACCGCGAGACTGTGACGCAGGCGATCGAGGACGGCTACACACACAAGAAGCAGACCGGTGGTTCCGGCCAGTTCGCGAAGATCGAATACACCATCGAGCCCACCGAGCCTGGCGAAGGATTCGTCTTCGAATCCAAGATCGTTGGCGGCAAGATCCCGAAGGAGTTCATTCCCGCCGTCGAGAAGGGCTTCAAGGTCATGAAGGAAGAGGGGCCCCTGTGTGGATTCCCCCTGCTCGACTTCAAGGTCACGCTCAATGACGGCGCGTTCCACGCGGTCGATTCGTCACAGATGGCGTTCGAGACCGCTGCCAGAGCGGCTTTCCGCCAGAGCATGCCCAAGGCCGGGCCGCAGCTGCTCGAGCCGATCATGAAGGTCGATGTCTTCGTGCCCGACGCCAACGTCGGCGATGTCATCGGAGACCTCAACCGACGCCGCGGTATGGTGAACTCGCAGGAAAAGGGTCACACCAACGTCCGCATCAAGGCCGACGTCCCTCTCAGTGAGATGTTCGGTTACATCGGTGATCTTCGTTCGGCAACGTCGGGTCGCGGTCAGTTCTCGATGGAGTTCAAGAACTACGCACCGGTTCCGCGCAACATCCTCGAGAAGGTTCAGGTCGAGGTCGCCGAGCGCAAGGCGGCGAAGAAGAAGTAGCGCCGCCGCGCCGATGCCAGAGCAACGCGCAGATCAACCAGACCATCAGCTGCGCCATACCATCGTTCGACGAAGCGATTGTGCATCCCGAGGAGCTCCCGGAGGGCGTATTGCCGGAGATTCCTCCGGAGCCCGCCGACCCGGATGATCCTCCCATGCCGCCACCGGTCCCTGCCGTACCCGGGTCGTTGGTCGGCGTGGATGCCTTCGGCGTCTCCGCGAGCTCCCAGCCGGGGTTGCCGTTCGCGGAGAACAGATAGGCGCCAATATCCGCAACGCCTACGCGAGGCATTCCATTGAAGTCATCCGCTACGACGTAGCCCGGACTTCCGGCGGCCACCAAAGCGCCTTCCGGCGCCGGAAATACACTCACCGGCGGCGAACCGGTGAAGCTCGCACCAACGAAGTCGAGGTCGATGTCCCCTGGAAGAATCGCGAGCGCACCATCGGACACGCCGCCCACGCCCGCGTTCCCTGCAAAAACGAGGCCGGAGACGCCCCCGTTGACGAAGAAGGCCCATCCGTCCTGTGCGTAGAGTGCGTTGTTGGCGACGACGACGGATCCGGAAATGCCTCGTAGGCTGATGACGTCGCCACCGGCATTGAGCACTGTGTTGTGCACGACCACGAGCTCCGACGGGCTACCCGACTGGTGCGGTTGCATTGCAATCCCGTCCGCGTTTGCGCCCAAGATGATGTTGTTGCGAATCACCGCATCTGCGGCTGATTGAATTCCATGGTCACCGCAGTTCCACATCACGTTTCGTTCGATGATGTTGGCCGCGCCGTTGGAAGCGTACGTGAGAATGCAGGGGTAGTTCGTGTCGTGAATCACGTTGTCGCGGATCACGTTGCCGGAGCTACCCTCCTTGAGCTCGATGCCATCGCCTTGGCTGACCGAAGGCTGGTTCGTATGGTGAATGTAGTTTCCTTCGATCAGGCTTTCGGTGACCTCGCAGCCGGCGTTGTTGCAGCCAAGGTACATTCCCTCACCGGTGTTGTTGGTGTGATGGATTCGGTTACCGAGGATGCGAAGCGATTCGTAGGTAACACCCGAATCGTTGGCCCTAATGGCCACATCGCCGGTGTCGTGCACTTCGCAGTTCTCGATGGTCAGGAACCGCGCGCCGCTAATCCGAATGCCCGCCGAGCCGCCGGAGAATTCGATGCCTCGAATCGTCACATGCTCCGCTTGATCGATGTCGATGATGTTCTGGTTGTCGTTTGGTCGATGAAGATGGGGCACTTCGCCATCGGCCGCCCGGATCGTGATCGGCGCGTTCTCGGTCCCCGCAATTGCGAACGAGAAGCGCTCGGACAAGGTGTACGTGCCGCCCGACAGGATGAGCTCGTCACCGGGTTGCAGCGCGTTGATCCGCGCCTCGACGTCATCGCTCGGACCCGCCAAGAAAACTTCGGCTGCGGCGACTGACGGCATGGCAAAGCCGATCCAGACGAGCAGCGCCGCGACCGAGGCGGCCCGAAAATCCCCAAAAAACATGATTTCACGTTAGCGAGCAGCCGCTGGGATGGCAAAACCGGCCGCGTTCACATTCAGTTTTGCTGGTAGCGCCGCGCGCGTTCCGGCACAGTACACGCGAATGTACCCATGCCACGTCTGATCCCAGTCTTCGTCATATGTGCGCTGGCATGCACGTCTTGCAGCAAGAAGTCCAACACGATCGAAAAGGAGTCTGCCGTGACGAACACCGCGAACGGCCCGGACATCCGCGGCGAGGAAGTGACCTACCGCGCCGGCGACACCACGCTCATAGGTTACCTGGCCTGGGATGCGAGCAAGCCAGGACCGCTCCCCGGGGTGATCGTGGTGCACGAGTGGTGGGGGCATAACGATTACGTCCGACGGCGTGCCCGGATGCTTGCCGAGGAAGGCTATGTGGCGCTCGCGCTCGACATGTACGGCGACGGCAAGAACACCCAGCATCCCGAGGACGCACAAAAATTCGTCATGGAAGCAGTGAGCAACGCTGCCGTCGCCAAGGCGCGATTTCTCTCTGCGTACGACTTGTTGAAGCAGCACGATGCGACCGATCCAGCCAAGATTGCCGCGATCGGCTACTGTTTTGGCGGAGCGGTCGTCCTTCAGATGGCCCGACTTGGCGCCGACCTCGATGGCGTGGCGAGCTTTCACGGGACGCTGTCGCCGCAGGGCCCGCCAGCTCAACCAGGTGTATTCAAGGCCAAGGCCTTGGTCCTCCATGGGGCGGACGATGCACTGGTTCCTGCAGCGCAGGTCGCTGCGTTCAAGAAGGAAATGGACGCAGCTGGCGTGGACTACACGTTCATCGCCTATCCCGGCGCCCAGCACGCCTTCACGAATCCCGCGGCGACCGAGCGAGGCAAGGCGCTCGACATGCCGCTTGCCTACGATGAAGCCGCTGACAATCAGAGTTGGGCAGCGCTTCAGAAGTTCCTCGACGCGCTGTTCGCCGACTCCTAGCGCGCCAGCACCAGCCTGGTCGGCGACGGCTGATTCCGACGAGCATGAAGGCTCATCGTTCGAGTTCCTTCTTCAGGACCTTTCCCGTCGCGTTTCGCGGCAGGGCATCGATGAACATCACGTCCCGCGGGACTTTGTAGCTCGCGAGGCGCTCCTTCACGTAGGCCTTTACCTCGCTTTCGTCGAGCTTGGAGCCGGGCTTGAGGACCACGAACGCTCTGAGCCGTTGACCCCAGTCCGGATCGCTCACGCCGATCACCGCCGCTTCCTCGACGTCGTCATGTCCTGCGATCAGGTCTTCGACTTCGCGGGGGAATAGGTTTTCGCCGCCAGATATGATCATGTCGTCGTCGCGGCCATCGACGAAGAGCCGCCCGTTCTCGTCGAAGTGGCCGACATCACCGCTGCTAACCAGCGAACCCAGCCGCTCTTTGTCTTCCCCGCTGGTATAGCCGTCGAAAGACATGGCGTTGGCGACAAAGATGCGACCGGTTTGACCGGTGGGCAGCGGCTCACCCCGGTTGTCGAGGATTCTCACGACCGTGCCCAGCGGAACCTTGCCCGCGGTCCCTGGCGCGGCGCGCATGTCTTCGGGCGAGGCGACCGAGGCCATGGCGACTTCGGTCGAGCCGTAAAAGTTATAGAGGTTGTCCCCGAAGGTATCCATCCATTCGGTTGCGAGGTGACCGGGCAGCGCCGAGCCGCTTGCTGCCGTGACTCGCAGTGAACCGAGGTCATACTTCCGCTTCACTTCATCGGGCAGGGCGAGCATGCGCTGCATCATCACCGGGACGATCGCGAGGGACGTGCATTGGTGGTCGGCAATCATCCGCAAGGTCGCCTCCGGATCGAATCGCCGAGTCATCACGTAGGTCGTGCCAAGGACGAGCCCCAGCTGAAATTGCCCTAGGCCCCAGGAATGGAAGAGCGGAGCTGCGACCATGGTGCGCTCGCCGGTTCGAAGCGGAAGCGCCGAAAGCAGCGAGGCGACGGGAAGCATCCCTTTTGGAGAGCCGCGCTTCGCTCCCTTGGGCGTTCCCGTGGTTCCCGAGGTGAGCATCGTGAAGCGCGACTCGATGCTCGGGGGATCGAGATTGTGGTCCGCGTGGTTGGCGATGAGATCATCAATGCTCGGGTCGGATCCGGAACCGTAGACGATGAAGCGCCAGATGCCTTGGAAACCCTCGAGCAGATTCGCGAACTCTTCGTCGTAGAGCAGGGCGCTCACTTTCTCGCGTCTGCCGACTTCGGTCAGTTGCGGCGCAGCGAACATCGTGTTGAGCAAGACCGAATTCACGCCAACCTTGGAGCAGGCGACGATCGTCTCTACGAAGCCCCGATGATTTCGGCAGAGGATCCCGACTACGTCGCCTGCGCGTATTCCAGCTTCCTGAAGCCCGCGCGCCAAGGCGTTGGAGCGTCGATTCACTTCGTCGAAGGTGGCCGAGCCGTCGTCGTCGATGACCGCAGGGGTATCCGGCTGTCGAATGGCGAGTGCGATGAATCCCATCGCTGGCGACCGTCCCCAGCCCTTGGCCGCTCTCACGATGCGTAGCGTTTTTCCCGGTCCAAGCGGTTTGAGCACGCCCGCGCGATAGAGCACCCGCGCCACTTCCAGTTTTTCTGCGAAACTCCCCATGACGCGGAGACTAGCGCCTGCTCTTCCCCATGTCAGGGAGTGCTGGCGTGATCGTGCGAGGAGGCCTACTTGTAGGGCAGGAATGCAAGAGTCGCAGGCGTCGGTGAACGAGAAGCTGGAGATCCCGCGGATGGAGTCGTCTCGCGGTCGGCTGATCGCGCTGATTGCGGTCGTCGCCATCGTATCCGCGGCGATCGCGGTCTACGTGCTAACGCGTGGGCCCGAGACGAGCCCCTACAGAGCCGTGCCGGTTTCCCGTGCCTCGATTGTGAAGGAGATCCGAGTCACCGCGAGCGTAGGCCTCACCGACCAAGTCGAGGTCCCGGCGCCAATCGAAGGGCAACTCGTCGAGGTCGCCGTCCAGCCGGGAGACGAGGTCGAGAAAGGACAGCTCCTCGCTCGCCTCGACAAGGTGTCCGCGGAGCTTGCCTATCTCGTCGCGCAAGCGGAATCACAGGTCGCGCGCGCACGTGTTTCCGAGGCAGAGGCGTCGGTGCAACGTGCGAGGCGATCACTCGAGCGCACAAATCGTCTCGCAGAGAAGGGCCTGGCGAGCGCGAGCACCCACGAAGCGGCGCGTTCGGAGATGAGCAAAACCCGTGCGGCGCTTCAGGCGGCGCGCGCGGAGCGTTCGGCAGCGGTTGAGCGGGCTTCTTTCCGGGGGCGAGAACGAGACCAGACCGAGATCCTTGCCCCGCGGGCTGGTCTCGTTCTCGAAGTGCCGCCTCACACGGGCATGGTGGTTGGGCCTAAGACCCGCTTGTTCCGCATCGGCGCGCCACTCGACCAGATGAACGTCGAGGCTCCCATCGGCGAGGCTGACATCGGGGAAATGGCGGTTGGGCTCAGCGCCAGGTTCGAGGTGCCGACTTATCCGGGCCGAGTCTTCGAAGCCACCGTGAAGCACATCAGCCCCGACCCGAAGACGGAGCATGGCGCGATCTTCTACATGGTGAAGCTCGCGGCGAGCAATTCGGACCACGCTCTGCTACCGGGGATGACCGCGCAGCTCCGAATCAAGGTTGACGAAGTCGATGACGTGCTCACGGTGCGCGAGGCGACGCTTCGATACACCCCCGAAGGCGCGCCCGAAGCGCCGCCGCGGAGTCGCGTCTGGCTTATCCACGGCTCGGAATTGGAGGAAATTCCGGTCGCGGCCGGTTTGTCCGACGGCGCGCTCACCGAAGTCCGGCCGATCGACCCGAACAGCCTTCAGATCAACGACCCGATCGCGATCGGGCTGGCACTGGAAGGTGACGACAGCACGGCGGCCCCCTCCTTATCGCTTCGAGGACATCGATGAGCGACTTCTCGATCGTCGAGGCCCAAGGCATTCGCAAAGTGTTTCCCAACATGTCGGCGCCCGTGCTCGACGGGGTTAGCCTCACGGTCGATTCCGGAGACATCGTCGCGCTCATGGGGCCATCCGGATCGGGGAAGTCAACCCTGATGAACATCCTGGGCTGCCTCGATGGGCCGTCGGATGGTTCGTATTCACTCGGCGGCAAGGACGTTTCCACTCTGAGCTCTCGCGAACGGGCCTGGGTGCGGCTTCACTACATTGGTTTCGTCTTTCAGTCTTTCCACCTGATTTCAGATCACACGGTTCTCGAGAACGTGACGCTACCGCTGTACTACGCAGGCGTGGATCGGCACGAGCGGGAGGCGCGCGCCGTCGAGCTGATCGAGCGTGTTGGTTTGGGCCACCGACTGAACCACAGGCCCGCCCAGCTCTCGGGTGGCGAGAAGCAGCGTGTGGCGATCGCACGCGCGATCTCGGGTCAGCCTCGTGTTCTGCTAGCCGATGAGCCAACCGGCGCCCTCGACACGAAGACTGGTAGCGAGGTCATGGAGCTTCTTCTCGAGATTCACGAAGCGCGCGCCCTCACGTTGATCATCGTCACGCACGATCCCGAAGTCGCAGAGTTCTGCCATCGGAAGGTCTTTCTGCGCGACGGAAAGATCGTTCCCCGAGGGGGCAGGCATGCCGCGAACGCGTAGCGAGGTCGTTGGACGCGCCGTCCGAACGGCCGTTCGGAATCCGGGACGCACGCTGCTCACGATGTTAGGACTCGCCATCGGAGTAGGCGCGTTTCTCGCCATGGTGAGCTTCGGGACCGGCGCGCGCACCTCGGTAATGCAACAGTTCGAGATCCTAGGAACGCGCGTCGTCTACATCTGGACCAACATGAACCGCCGCGATTTTGGAGGAACCGCGAG
>Ga0316201_10003037_pt1 | contig 12211 bp, 6 predicted proteins | sample CS6wburrow_MG_FD_204516 | JGI IMG/M metagenome (GOLD analysis project Ga0316201, IMG submission 204516) | Coastal sediment microbial communities from Delaware Bay, Delaware, United States - CS-6 worm burrow | ecosystem: Environmental > Aquatic > Marine > Coastal > Sediment | place: USA: Delaware... | reverse complement strand
TCTCAACCATAACTTCCTGGGGCCATCCATATCGCTCGAAGAGGTGGTGCTGAATGTGAAGAAGCGCGCTTTCGATTTCATGATCGAAATCGCGCTGGAAAGGATCATCGCCGCACGAACCCGGTACGCGGAACTGGAACAGCAGCAGCTGTTACTGAAGCGCAAGCTGAAAGCGATGAAATCCGGTAACTGGGGGCTTGAAGAGTTACTGCGGCCAGAAATGTCCGGTGCGAAAGACTTCAATTCGCTGGAGGCGGAAATCCAGTCCGTGGAAAAGGAGCTGGCGAAGATGGGCGCCAGCCACGAAGTGCTGGACAGAAACATGCAAATCATCAAGGACACACTGGATTGCCCTGAAGAGCTGCTGGCTACGCGTACCATCAAGCTCGAACTCGACAGCATGAACATCAGGGCAGATACGTCGACTTCAGCGAAAGTACATGAACTCGAGCTGATCGAGGCCTACTCCAGTATCGGCGCTTCCCGAATCCTTCTGCCCGGCTGGTTCCCTGTCGACGAGCTGCCGGCCGACCGCGAATCCATCGCCGAAGCGATGCGCTATCTGTAGAAAGCGTTTAGATAAATAATACCAGGTGACAGTGCGCTGTATGAAATTGTGAAGGTATGGAAATCAACAGGATCAGGTCTTTCATTGTGCAGAAGCATGCAAAATGAACAATGAAAGACCTGATCCCATCGGCTCTGCCGGCCTGCGCGACCGAGGACATTGCGCTGTTTAGGAGATCTCTCCCTTCGGTCGAGATGACACTATGGTTTTTATCTTCATTTTTTCAATCCCAATCCCGCCAATCTCGCGTCGGACCTGAGTAACTTGTTGTCTTACACAGGATTATCCTGTGAATAACCCGGCATTAAAGGCTTAAGCAGTACTTTTGGTGCCCAAAACGGGCCTCTAAGAAAATACCCGGCGGACGCTCGTTCGCCTTTATGCCTGCGATGCACTTTATGTGCTTAACAAAGTATGCTCGATGGATAAATAGTATGGTTTTCGTACTGTGCTTTCAAAGCTAATCAATTAGCCCTGTAGGCCCGCCCCGGTTTTCCCTGAATTGCTCTAACCCAAATTTATTTACAGGCAAAACAATGTCATGATGTTAAGCTGCATGTCGATTGAAACTTCTTGTACGGGATTTATCATTTGCGCTCATACCTGCTGCTGTTATTCTCGCTTCTGCTAAGCGCGTGCACGGGCTTACCTGAAGGTGTAAGGCCTGTTGACGGTTTTGATGTTAACAACTACCTGGGTAAATGGTACGAGATTGCCCGGCTTGATCATTCCTTCGAGCGCGGTCTCGATCAAGTAACTGCCGAATATTCTTTACGTGATGATGGCGGTATAAAAGTCATTAACCGCGGCTTCGATGCTGAAAATAACAAATGGAAAGATGTAGAAGGTAAGGCCTTCTTTGTGAGCGGTGAAACCGAGGGGCATTTGAAAGTTTCCTTTTTTGGTCCGTTTTATAGCTCGTACGTGGTGTTCGAGCTTGATAAAGCAGGGTATCAGTATGCATTTGTCGCAGGCTATAACAAATCCTATCTCTGGCTATTGTCGAGAACACCTGTTGTAACTGATGAGCTGATTGATCGATTTGTTCAAACATCGATGGGACTTGGTTTTGATGCTGACAGTCTGGTATTTGTTGAACACGAATAACCAGAAGAAATTAGAGCCATTAATAATTATTAAAGGGGCAGCCCCTTTTACCCAGTCTCAAGTGCACAAGAAGAATTTGTATCAGATTTACTTATGGCCACCAGGCCTGAACGGCCATCAAACTGCTCGCCGCCGCCAGTGTTGCCGCGTTCTGAGTTGAAGCGCCCAGAGGCGCCAGCATTGCTAGATACGTAGCGACAACCGCACGCTTCCCTTGTAGCCCGCTGCACGCGTCCAGCCATGCCTGCTGGCGGTGCTCAATGGGCGCCTCCAGAAGCGCCGCGACCGTGCCTGATAGTTGATCGATGTATACGTGATCACTGGAGTTTTCAGCGGCTATTTTTCTCAGCCCGGCTCGGAGCAAGGACCAGCGCTTTGGCTCTGGGATGAATTTGCTCACAGCCAACGCTGTAAACATATTGGGTGTAGCAAGGGCTCGTGTCGCGAGTTGTTTATTCTCGATCAGGCTTAGCGCCGGGATCACGTCTTCCATTAACCCAGGAATCGACCCGGGGTCGATGGAATGTAGCAATTCTAGCAGCCGGGTATGTAGGGAATTACGATTTGCACCTTCTTCGAACACAGGCACGGCGTGGCCTAAAGCGCAGCATGCTGCGGTGGAAAAGCGCTGTAATTCGTCGGTGTCGACAAAGAAGCTTGCGTTGGTCACGCCGGCGACAACTTCTTCACGGACGGCTTCCTGTTCCGCTCCGGAAAGCTGCGGCAAGAGGTGGCACAGAGCTGCCCAGCGCCATCGATCGACGGTCATTCGACGCGTCATTACAAGCGCTTCGGGTAGCAGCGAAGAAGGCAGATGTGACGCAATGCGTGACAGTGTCTCTGCAACGGCGTGTGAGTTGTCCGAAACTTTAGGGCCGTCCGCCCAGTACTCCTGACGATGCTGCGAAAGCTGCTCGGCATCTTCGAGCAGCACGCGATAGCCTTTCTCAAGGTATGCATCGGGCAGGGCCGGAGCCAGTTTGTTGAATTCCTGCTCAGCCAGAAAGCCTGGAAAACGCAGCACAGCATCAAAGGTGCAGGCAAGCAGGTAGTCACTTTCCTCATCAGGGAGCAGGGGTGCCAGCGCTTTGGCCGGCTCAGCCATCAACTGCCAGCCCGGTAAATAATCTGCGAGAGCGTATGCAGCTTTAAGGACCGCTTGATGCTGCGCATCCTTCTCCGTCTGTGAGAGTGCGACAAGTGCAATGAACTTTTCACGCGATGGTTCCATGGTTTCCAGTCTGGCAAACAGTTCCTGCCTGAGCTGCTCATTGCCGTAAGCTGCCAGTTGTGCGGCCCCCTGAAGAACCGGCCCCGCGTCCTCGATGCGGGCAAGCCGTTTCTTCAGTTCGGGTAACCGATCGCGCGGCACATGGTCAATGAGACCCATGTACGCATCACGCCGCCATGAATCGTATGAAAGCAAAGGAATGTCCTGCAGCAGGGCGTCGACCTCCATCGCTCGGCGGGCTGCATCATAGTGTGAAAGGAGGTGAATGCGTGTATTCGTGCGATTTGGCTCCTCAAAGTTGTCCGAGGCAGCAGCTATGGTCGTCAGCGCCGTCTGCAACATGTCGCCCGAGAGCATCTCCGGCAGCGCGTTGATCAGTGAGGGCACCTGCCGGGCATCCTGCGTTGCAGCCTGCCGAATCAGGCTGTTGAGGTCGAAATCCGGTACATGACGGGCAAGAGATATAAGGATCCAGAGGCCGTTCGCGCCCGATTCCTCGAAATACTGGATACCCTCGCGGGCAGCGGCTGACCTTTGCGCTTCAGGCAAATGCGGCACCACGGATTCGAAAGCCATTGACTTCAGGAACGGATCATCAATGGCGCGGATCCTTGCCAGCAAGCATGGCGCTTGCGCTGGCACGTGCGGTAACACGGCAGACGCGGCTTCTCTGAACGATGCTGACATGATGCTCTTTTCGAGCGTTACGACGGCTTCATCGCGCACTTCTGTTCGCAAAGGCTCGTCCAGCAGTGGAAGCACATCAGCCAGACCGACAGCGCGGTATGCGGAGATATCGATCGACCTTGCCGCTTGTAACGCTTCGTCCGCCAGCGCTTTGCGTTCGTCATCGGCAACGCATGCTGCAATTCTGGGAAGAAAGCGTGCTTGCACCTGGTTACCCCTGCTGCGTAGGGTCTGAAGGCACTCGACAATGGCAACGCGCTGCTCGGCCTCACCCAGTTTTGGTAGCAGTGCCAGTATCGCGGAAATGCGCTCATCGGGATCGGGAATGCACCGGGCGCTCGCCAGGGCATTGGCGCCAGTGGTCCTGCCTTCACCTAAAAGCGCGGCGCGCAGCTTCGCCGGAATTTGATTGAGTGTGTTCTCGACGGACAGGCGCATCAGTATCAGTTGTACCGCACGCGCGTCGTCAGCGCATTCGTGATGCACCCGCTCGAGGTCATCGAGGTAACCTATGACGTTATCGATAGCCTCGTTGGCTTCATACCAGGCGTTGCCACCTTCCGGGGACGACTCATCTAACAACGCGTGCACGAGAGATGTGCGACCGGCAGTAAGCAGGTGGTCGATGAGGTGCTGGTGGATGTAGCCGTCGGCGGGAATATTTACCCACTTGCTATCGCATAACTGCTCATATGCATCGAGCAGCGAAATATTCAGCGCAGAGGCATCCATCACCCTGGCCAGGTAGTCACTTTGCAGGTCGTGAATGTATATGCGGCGGTCGCTCGCCTCGCCCTGCAGTCGGATAAGAGCCTTTGCGGCAAGTTCTGTCAGCGTTTTGCTGACATGTCGTTCCGAATGTCCCGCCGTATGTGACCAGAATACCCTGACCGCTGCTTCGGGAATGCCATCCTGGCTGTGGAATGCAGCGAGTTCACGCAGGCGCGCGCCGGCCCCGTTGTCTTCGGCGTCCAGCACGTCCATGCTGACCTTGATAGATTTCAGCACGGTTGGATACGGGTAACCTTTAAAGCGTTGCTCGGCGTAGTCAATTTCCGCACAGCGCAGTGCATCGGCAAGGTCAGCCCATGACACACCTTTCTGGTGCATGGCTCCGTTGAGCGCAAGTGCAAATGGCAGATAGCCGCACTCAGTGGCAACCTCTTGCGCCTCGGTGGGCAGCTCTTCCGGAGCGAGCCCGGACCAGTCTGCCAGGTGGGCAAGCGCGGCGGACGGCGACAGCTGTCCAAGCTCGACGGCATTTGCCCCGGTGGCCAGCACCAATTCCATGTTTCGCGTGGTTGCCAGAAGCCTGCAGGCAGGTCCCAGCGCGTCGATAAGCGGTTCGATTTGCTCCACATGCCAGGCGTTGTCGAGCACGATCAGCGCGTCTCTTGCTGCAAGCGACCTGGTAAGTTGAGAAGCGGAAGCTCCCGGATTGGTGTGCGCATGCTCAGGGTCGCCCAGTAGCTGACCGAGTTGTGCCGTGATCGCCAGCGGCGTCGCTTTCTCGTCAGCATTGAGCCAGTAAATGCCACTGGAAAAGGAGCGCCGTGTACTGGTGGAACGCGCGAAGGTTGCCGCCAGCACCGACTTGCCGGTACCGCCCATGCCATACATAACGGTGACGCGTTGCGGTCCGGTTAAGGTAACCGGTTTCTTTTCATCGATGAGCAACTGCTCTGCGAGTCGTGACGAGGCGTCCGGGCGTGGCTGAAAGTGGGGCGGTACATCGGGGACACCACCGAGCAGTGCGCCAAGCGGTGGTATCGGTTCGGTGAGTACGCGCAATGTTTCCTTGAAAGCGTCTTCGAAGTTCGCCTCGTCACGAAAATCCGGGCAATGCAGGCTCGCGAGCTCAGGCGGTAACAGTTCGTACTCACCGATGCGAATGAGAGGATTGACGATCCTGGTTTCCGCCAACGCGGCCTGCCACTCGGCGCGGCAGTAGTCAGACGTGACGCATTTCGGTCCAATAATCACGACCACCCGGTCAACGGCACGGATGGCATCACGGATTTCCTTCAGAAACGTCAGGGCGCGGCTGGGCATGCATTTGCGGTCCCACCATACCGAAAGGCCTTCAGCAACCAGTCGTTCGTACAGGTGCTCAACGAATGGCTCATCGTCTGCGCGCGCGTAGGAAAGGAACAGTTTCGGCTTGTTGTCAGTGATTTTGGATTTCCGCGTACAGTTCACTTAGTAACAGGGTGTCTGGATACAGTTTACCCAATTCGTTATATCTGCGTAACAGTTAAATAATCGGAGTCGGTGATAAATGAGATAAGAGAGCTGGTTAAGCCGGTAAAGTTTTGTATTTCCTGAAACGTTATGCTTTGAGTGAATGGGTTGATGTCAGGGAAAAACGGGGTTTATACTTCCAATACTTAACCATGGCAACGATATTCTTGAGCTATCGCCGGACCGACGGCCCGCAAGCCTGCCGTATCTACGACTGGCTCAGTGCACGATTTGGCGGCGATGCGGTGTTCATGGACGTTGCTGCCATCCCCTTTGCTGTCAGTTTTTCCGAATTTATCCGCGAGGCGATCGAACAAAGCAAGGTTCTGATCGCACTGATCGGCGCTGACTGGCATGAGCGGATCGCCGAGCCGAACGATTCTGTTTGCATGGAGATAGAAACCGCTCTCGTCAACGGCATACCGGTGTTGCCGGTGCTGATCGGGAATACGCCGATGCCGGATCGTGACTCGCTTCCCGATGCGATCGCTGACATTGCCACCCAGAATGCCGTGACAGTTGGCGTGCTCCATAACTTTCACTCGCACATGCAGTCACTGCTGCCGAAGATTGAATCGATTCTCGGCGCGATGGCGGTCGAAAGCGAGGTCACTGCGAACCCGCAAATCGTCCAGCTCGCCTGCCGGGGGATTGTCGATTATCTGCGCGACAAAGCAGGTTATAGTTCAAATCAAGCTACCCAGATGGTCAATTGGCAGTCGATCGGGACTAACGAGTTCGAAACCATGACGGGTAACACCGGCACGCTTTTTCTTCATCGCATCACACGGCTGGCCGAACTACTCGAGCTGCATTTCATTTTGTCGTTCTGGGGTCATACTAGCGATATCGAGCACGTTCTGGCCGGTTGGACCATTTCGGAACTCGAGCGGACACCGGTGATGCCGGAGAATTACTTCGGTGTGTATTTGGAGGATGCGGAGCTCGAGCTAAAGCTTCGGCGCAGCGATGAGGATGCACGCCAGATCTGGAAAATGGTCACTGGCCGGTCGCTACGTTTATCGTTGAGCTATGTTGCGACTATCGCACCGCGGGGCGTTGCGCCGGTCCCGCAGGTGCCGGAGATAAAAATGTGATCTGATCTGCTCCCTTTAGTTATGGCTTACATGCCATAGATTTAATTTCTATTAATTTATTATGTGTAATTAAATGACAACATCTAAATGAAAGTGGATTTCATTTTGCATTAGAGCGATTCCAGAAACTCTATTAAAGGAATAAAAAATCTTTAACTATTAAGCGAAGAATTTATCAATACCAGAGGACGGTAGCTTTACTATTAGTCTTTGATGATTTGCTTTACTATTTCGAAAGGAGTAATAGTTAACAACAAACAAACTTCTAAATGATAGGAGCTCAAAGGGTTCAAGCGCCTTTATCACTATCAAGTTCTATTGAAAGAAAAAGAAAAGTTTACAGAGAGATTAAATTTTGTTCATTTCATTAATGCAGTTATTAATAAATACCTTCGTTCTTTGTTTATGCTCAAAGGAAAAGATGTCATGACTAGCAGGAGTTCTGCAGGAAGCGGAGGAGTTGAGGGGAGAATTGAAAATGGCGAACTTTTGTTTGCTATGCCCGTGGGAACTCTCCAGTGCGGATTGTATTCAACGCAGGTCCATTCTGAAACAATGCCACTGCTCGTATCTATGGAAAGCGAGAGACCTGATTGGTTTGCTGCTTTAAAGCAAGGCCAAATACAGGTTGAAGTCGATCTCCTCGCTCCTGAAGCTTACAAAACATTTTTTGCTTACATCGCAGCTTTTCACAGTCTTTCGACAGCGCAACTTGAATGGAGCGCTTGCATATTCCCGATCAGTCCCGTGAAGACTCGCGATGGATCGCAGTTGTCGTTCAACTCTGCAGACGCAAGAATGCAGAGAAATATTCTGAGATATCTATGCAAACGACCAAATAACTGCGAATTTGTGTGTGAAGGTCCCGACAATGAACCGTTCTCAGGAATGCTGAAATGTGAAGGCAGAGAACCCGGTCGCTTGCGTCAGATCACTGAAATACTTGATTATCTCGATCATAGAGAAGTCTTGTTGGAGGAAGATGAGTTTAATGTTGGGTTACAGGAGGCCCTATGCGGCTTTCCTTATTGGCTTGGCGAGCGCTGGGGAGGCAGCGCAGAGTTCATCTATACTATGCAATCAACCATCCCTGGCTTTGCCAGGAAACTGCAAGAGAAAGGGCAAGTACGCTTTATCCGTCATAAAGTGGCGCACAATCGATTGATCGAGCACACCGCTTCGGAAGAAGATTCGCGTTTTGGTCCTCCTTTGTATGACATCTTCCTGTCTCATGCACATGCCGATAGAGCTTGTGCAGAAAACCTCATCAAATGGATGAAAGAATGGAAACCCGACATTCGGGCATACTTGACACCACCTGACGCAGAAGAACGTTTTGTAGAGGATCCAAGCTACTTTCTGGTGGCAGCGCGTCGATCACGTGTGATGATCTACATGGTCACTCCCATTAGCCTGATGCGTCCCTTCGTCAATGAAGAATTAGGAACCAATGTGCACAAATCTATTATTTGTCTTCTCCTAGGTAATGTGACCAGCAAGGACGTTGAATCAAAGCTGGAGAACAACCCTTTTGTGAGCGTCGATGCAGATAACATTTTTACTCTCGGCTGCCCAGCTGATTGGCAGAGGTTCGCACGAAAATTAGCAAAAACCCTGGATTGGCCTTCGCCGCAAAAAATACCACCGCCCCCGCGATTGACAGTCAAGAAGGTAGATATAGAGACGGCGCAGCAAGTAGGTGATAGATACAAGGATGTACTCACACAACGAAATACCTAGCGCTTGACCGGTCGATAGGCATGCCAGACTTTCGTTGTTCATGGATTAACCAATTAGCTAGTCTCAAATGAATCATGCTTCCGGAGTGAATTGTATATTGTCGGGTGCAGTAAGAGTGAATACTGATAGCGTCTGATGGTTTAACAGGATCAGACAAGACGGTTTTACTGATATTCAGTGCGGCAACGAAGGATTGTTCAGGACCATTTATATATGGTATTTTTGCTGTTTTCGTATCCGGCAACAATCAATAAATTCAAACACCGGACACAAACTGACTGTATTGCGTACCACACTTTACTGCGCCCTCACATCGCAGCTAATCAAAACAGGAGGGAACGAAAATGCCGGATGAAAAGACCTGCTTCGTCGTAATGGGATTTGGCGAGAAGACAGACTACCAGACTCAACGAACTCTGAACCTGGATAAGACTTACAAGGGAATCATCAAGCCTGCGGTCGAACAGTGTGGACTGAAATGTATTCGTGCGGATGATATTGTTCATGCGGGCAATATCGACAAGCCTATGTACGAACATCTGCTGGATGCCGATCTCGTTATTGCAGACCTGTCAACGGCAAATCCGAATGCCATCTACGAGCTGGGCGTACGTCATGCGCTACGGCCATATACCACCATCATTATGGTAGAAAACCAGTTCAAATTTCCCTTCGATTTGAATCACCAGTTATTCAGAACCTATGAACACATGGGAAAGGGAATCGATTTCGAAGAAGTAACACGGGTCAAACAAATTCTGGTGACTGCAATAAACGAATTGGTTCACCAGAAGCCGCAACCAGATAGCCCGGTCTACGAATTCCTGGATATTGAACAGCCCAGGCGTGGGAATGCAGCAGCGGCCGCTACGCCGAAAGAAATGGCGGTTGACTTCAAGCCGGTTGATAAGCTTGCATTTGGGACACTTCTCGAAAGTGCGCAGGAAGCGAGGGAGGCGGAGGACTTTGTAACCGCCAAGGCATTGTTCAGGAAACTACATGAAATGAATACGTCTGATGCGTACCTTGCGCAGCAATGGGCACTGGCAACTTACAAATGCCCTCAGCAGGACGATGCCGGAAAACTCGCCGCTCTAATCGAGGCGCAGAAAATTGTTGAGGACAAGCTTGAGCCTGCCGAAACAAATGATCCGGAAACACTTGGCATCTGGGGTGCGATTCACAAGAGGCTATGGGATCTTCGCGAGCAACGCACTGACCTCGATACAGCAGTCTGGGCGTACGAGCGTGGTTACTACCTCAAGCGTGACTACTACAACGGCATCAACTATGCGTTTGTGCTTAACATGCGTGCGCAGCAGCAGGGCGACAACGATGAGAAAATTGCTGATAAGGTACTTGCCAAGCGGGTACGCAAGGAAGTACTGGGGCTTGTTGACGAAGCAGAAAAGAAGCTGCCACGAAATGCGAAAGGAGAGCCCGAAGATGCAAAAGAAGCATACTGGGTTTCAGCCACACGGCTTGAGGCATTGAAGGGCCTCGGTGAAACCGATCGTCTTGTGGTTGAGTCCGAGAAGCTGTTTGCCAGAGCCCCCGAGAAATGGATGCCCGCAACCACGAAAGATCAGCTAACGAAACTGGAGAACCTGTTGTGAGCACAGGCGAAGAAGTATCGGTTAACGCCGCCGATCTGCTGGGCGCCGAGTCGGCAGATGACTGGAAGCTTGAACCAACAGAACACGCGGCACGGCTGAAGCCGGAAGCTGTTGCTCTCAAGCGTGTGCTGGAAATGGAATTCATCAAGGAAATCATTGATAGATACGATCGCGCGGATAAAGCAGCAGCAGAACAACAAAGTCGTTACAAGAAGTTTGGACGATCAGAAATTTATCTAGGTACCGTGGCGGCGATCCTCGGCGCTATCGTCCTTTCAATGGCTGACTTGGCTGACCCCAATCCAAGTTACAGTTATTTTCGGGATTTTCTTCTTTTAATCCAGATCATTTGCGCAGCTGGCGTTGTTGGTGTCAAGTATCTGCTTCAGCACCAGCAACCGTTTGTTAAATGGAATGAGTCTCGCTCGATGGCAGAAACGGCGCGCATCGAACTGTTCGAGACTGTGTGTGGTTTGACTGAACGCAAATGGGAAAACGTTCAGAGTGAAGTGGGCTTTCCATTGCTTCCGTTACAGCTTGAGTATTTCGTTCGATATCAGCTCGATGTGCAACTGATCTATTACGATAAACGAGGCGAACAACATAGAAAGGCCGCACGGCGATACGTTAGCTTCGGCGCTGCAGTGACATTCATTGCTGCTCTTGCAGCTGCCCTGGTTGGCGTCTCCCAGGGCATTGGTGATAGCGTTAGCATTGCGTCAATGGCTGCCCTTGCGGCGCCAATCCTGATGACGGCACAGACAAACCTTTCTCGATTGAACCAGGATGAGCGCAATGGGGCGCGTTATGAAATTACGTATGCGCACCTCAAGAAAGTGCGCGGTGAAATGCTGGATGATGCAAGATCGGGGGCAGCCGTTGGTCATGCGGCGCCTGTACATGCGTTCATTCGAGCCGTGGATCGCGTTATATCTGTAGAACACAGTCAGTGGCAGGCACCGGAAACCAGTGGGGCAACCGCGACCGCATAACCAGTATTCGGGGGAGAATGATCATGCGCATTCCGGACCGTGACGGATGCACATGAAGAGCGGTTGAGAAAACATAAAGTATATTCGCCTCCTTTTCACCGCGAAGAATGACCTGGTGTTGGAGGCGGTATCGCTACCGAGTTTAGAGTAAAAGAGGTTTTATGCTGCCTGTACTGATATGGCAGTTAGCGAAGCCGGCTTTGTGTTATCGTAATGCGAGTACCATTGCAACGTATTGAACTGCGAAGCGGGATTTACAGTGCCTTTCGAAATCATCGTCGACCCCCCGAGGCGAAAGTTCTTTCGCCGGCTCCAGCGGGCACTCGCCACCTTGCTCGGCACGCTCTTTTTGTTCGCTGGTCTCGGCGCATCGAGCTTGCCGCTTATATTGATCGTCGGCATTATCGCATCGGTTTTTTCCCCCACTATCCACTTTCCCGATCTGAATCCGGACCAGGTTATGATATTCCTGACAGCGACCGTTATCGCGGTTGCTGGCTTGTGGCTGGGACTGAAACTTGTTCGTGGCCGTCGAAGGCAGGCGCTATTTCTCCGTCGCTTTGGATACGATGATGCTACCGAATCGTTGAGTTTCGCCGTGACTACGGCAATGGGCAGGCATTGGCGCCTGGTGACCCTTGACGACAATGAGATTGCGCCGATCTACGGTGCAAAGGGCAAGGGACGTCTGGCGAGCGTGTGGCGATGGATCGCGCTCGCCCTGGTTGTCGCAGGATTGTTCTGGCTCTTCGGGGGCGGGCTTGTGGAACACCTAGGCGGTCTTACCGACGACTACCTGGCGGAGCGTCGTGGTGGTGGTTTCAAAGAGATGATGGGTAGAATCTTCGGTGCATTCATTATTATGATAATCGCTGGGGTGATCGTCGGTGGTATTGTGCTCATCATCGTCGCTTTCTTCGGCGCAACGGCTT